>JACKQG010003472.1_pt1 | contig 19290 bp, 21 predicted proteins | sample 8237621 | NCBI WGS metagenome assembly JACKQG01 (sample SAMN15677084, study PRJNA649215) | marine metagenome | biome: marine; feature: Black Sea; material: saline water; isolation source: suspended particulate matter (SPM) from the Black Sea western gyre | collected 2013-06-09/2013-06-10 | depth... | reverse complement strand
TGAGATCGAGGAAAATCTTTTTGTTCCTCGCTTTCAACGGGGCGAGAATTTCCGGCCCTTCGGCGCAGAAGATTTCCAGTCCAACCTTATACCATTCGATACGGTCCGGCAGGCGATCAAGGGCTTCTTCCATTTCCTTCAGCGTGGGCACATCCAGTGCAACAATCAAAGCAGAGTTCATTTTCGTCCTTTCAATAGAAATCAGTTCCGTTAAAAATCCCTGAACCTCGAAACGAAAGCAAGGATTTGTTCATGAAGATGGAAATCGAACGTAAATTCCGAGTGGTTGGCGATGAATGGCGCGTCATAGCAGATGCAGGCCTTCGTTGTGAGCAGGGCTATATCTTATCCGGTCCGGATCAAATTACGGTTCGCGTTCGGCGGATTGGAGATAAGGGTTTTTTGACGCTGAAGGGTGTGGCGGAAGGAATTTCCCGGCCCGAGTTGGAGTATGAGGTTCCCGTCGCGGAAGCAGAATACATGCTGGAGAATTTTTGTGCGGACCAGATTGTCTCCAAAACGCGATTTTTGGTTGGAATTGGCGGCTTTACCTGGGAAATCGATGAGTTTTTGGGCCAAAACCAAGGCCTTGTTCTTGCGGAAATCGAGTTGGAGAGTGAAGATCAGGTTTTCCCTGTGCCGGACTGGCTGGGGGAAGATGTTTCATTCGATTTCCGTTATACGAATGCATCACTGGCGGCACATCCCTTTGCAGAATGGAAAAATTCATCAAAATCTAGCTAAATTTGCGCTTAACAAATCAGGAGAAGGGGGCTAGCTTCAGCGAAGAATGTTTTTTGGGGAAATCAACATGAAAAAATTATTTATCGGTGTCGTTGTTTTGATGGGCGGGATGGCTTATGCCGATCTGCTATATGATTTTACCGATAAGGGGGGAACCTTTGACGGGCAGACATCCGTCGTTATACCGCTAACGGATGGTGCAATCAGCTTCAACATGACCGTCAGCGGATCCGGAGGAAACCTCAACTCCAACCTCGGCAATTTCGGGATTGGTGATGATCAGATTGACGGCACCTCGGAGAGCATCACCCTTACGTTCAGCAAACCCATTGATTTCAAAGCGATTGAGTTTGGAAGCATGGTGGGGGGCATTTCAGACGGTGCAAACCTGACCGTGGCCGGATCGGCTATTGACCTTTATACCGGCGTATCCGGATTTGACGGGACTCCAGATATCTATACGCCGGCCTCACCGATTCGTGTCAATGTCGGGCAGTCCATTGTGATCACTGGCTCGTCAGAGACCTCCTCTTTTGATCTGGAAAACATGACCTTTGAAGCCGTTCCGGAACCGGCCACCATGTCGTTGGTCGGCATCGGCGGATTACTGGCGCTGATTGTCCGCCGGACCAAGAAGCAGAATTGATATTCTCAACTAACCAGAATTCAGAAAGCGCTTCGGAATCCCGGGGCGCTTTTCTTTTTTCCAATGTTTGGAAAAAATCGAGCCGTCGTGCATAAATTTTCCAATGGTTGGAAAAAAACATTCCAAGCATTGGAACATGCGCTAGAATACTCCCATGAATATTTTTGAAAAAATAGTAAACCGTGAAATCCCGGCGACCATTGTCTATGAAGATGAAGATACGCTGGCTTTTATGGATATCGGCCCGATCATCAAAGGCCATACACTGGTCATTCCGAAAATCTGTTACGACCCTGTAACCGAAACCCCCGACGAGGTATTGACGAAGCTGATTCTGGTGGCCAAGCGGATTGCCGCCGCGCAGATGAAGGGATTGGGTGCGGACGGCGTCAATATTATGCAGAACAATGGCGCCGCCGCCGGTCAGGAGGTTCCGCATATTCACATTCATGTGATTCCCCGCTTTGAAGGAGACGGACATCACTGGAACTGGAATGCCAAATCCTATGAATCTGCTGAGGAAATGGAACAGCTGGCTGAACGAATTCGCGAAGGGTTGACGGAATGAAGAATCCGGAACCAATTGACCTGCTGCAGGCGATTCTGCGTCGTGATCCGCGCTACACTGCAGAAGCCTACGCCTTTGTGCGAGCTGGACTGGACTTTACCGTCCGGCGGTTGAAAGCGCCGCGACACATTAGTGGCGGGGAGCTGCTCGAAGGCATTCGGGAGTTTGCGCTTGATGAATTCGGCCCGATGACCAAAACCCTTCTTGCCGGGTGGGGAATCACCTGCACAGAAGACATCGGAGAGATTGTCTTCAATCTGGTTGAATCCGGCCTGCTCGGCAAAACCGATAAAGACAGCCGGGCGGATTTCGCGAAGGGCTATGACTTTGAACAGGCATTCTGCCGGCCCTTTCAACCGTCCGCCACGACACCCACACACTCCTGATCAGTTGAGGGTGTTGAAGATGCGATCTCCGGCATCGCCGAGTCCGGGCAGAATATAGGCCGCGTCATTGAGTTCCCGGTCGATTCCGCAGACGGTGATCGTCACGTCGGGATGTTTTTCGCGCACATGGGCGATGCCTTCGGGCGCGGCGATAATGGACAGCATTCGAATCTCCTTGGCGCCCCACGTTTTAACCATCTCAATGCCGGCGGCGGCGGAGCCGCCGGTCGCCAGCATTGGGTCGAGCACAAAAACCAGATCCGGCGGGTTGCTGGAGAATTTTTGGTAATACTCGACCGGCTGGAGCGTCTCTTCGTTGCGGTAGAAGCCGAGATGCCACACCTCCGCTGTGGGCAGCAGATCAAGTAGGGCATCAGTCATTCCCAGTCCGGCGCGCAGAATCGGCACCAATCCGATCCGCCCGGCGAGTACCGCGCCGGTCATCTGCTCCAGCGGGGTGTCAACGATCTGTTCTTTGAGCGGCAGGTCGCGGGTCACTTCCGCGGCGAGCAGCACCGCCAGCCGGCGCACTTGTTCGCGGAAGACATGCGGCGGCGTTTCCCGGTTTCGGAGATGGGTGAGGTGATGCTGAACCAGCGGATGATCAAGCTCGAACACCTTATCCATAATGGCATCCCTATTTGGCGTATTCGATGGCGCGCGTTTCGCGGATCACGGTCACTTTAACCTGCCCCGGATACTTCACCTCGCCCTGAATGCGATTGGCGATTTCACGGGCGAGGATCAACGCGCGGCTGTCGTCCACCTGCTGGCCCTCAACGATCACGCGCAGCTCGCGGCCCGCCTGAATGGCGTAGCTCTTATCAACGCCCTTGAAGGAGCTGGCGATTTTTTCGAGTTTATCGAGGCGTTCAAGATAGAGATCGGTGGTATCCATGCGGGCGCCGGGCCGGGCGGCGGTCATCGCATCGGCCGCGGAGGCGAGCACTGCGTAGACGCTGCTTTTTTCCACATCATCGTGATGGGCGGCAACGGCGTTGTAGACAATGGGGTCTTCGCCGTATTTGCGTAGCAGGTTGCCGCCGATGATCGCATGGGAGCCCTCCATCTCGTGGTCAACGGCTTTGCCCAGATCATGGAAAATCCCGACCCGTTTGGCCGTGCCCACGTCCAGATCCAGATCGGCGGCCATCATCGCCATCAGCGAGGCCATTTCAATCGAGTGGTCGAGTACGTTCTGCTTGTAGCTGGTGCGATATTTCAATCGGCCTAAAACTTTAACCAACTCAGGATCGACGCCGGAAATACCGAGATTGTAGAGCGCGTCTGCGCCCGCCTGGCGGATAATTTCGTCAATTTCCGACCGCACTTTCCCCAGGGTCTCCTCAATACTGGCGGGATGGATGCGGCCATCCTCGAGAAGACGCTCGAGCGCCACGCGGGCCACCTCGCGGCGGACGGGGTCGAAGCTGGAGAGCAACACCACACCGGGTGTTTCGTCAATAATCAGATTCACACCGGATTCAGTTTCAAAGGAGCGGATATTGCGGCCCTCTTTCCCGATGATCCGCCCCTTCATGTCGTCGGAAGCCAATTTGACCTGAGTGACCGTCACATTGGCAACGTGCTCGCCGGCATAGCGCTCGATGGCGGAGCAGACGATTTCACGGGCCTGAATCCGGGCCTGTTCGTGGGCGGTTTTCTGTTGGTGACGGATCAGACCGCTGATTTCGCCCTCCAGCTCGGTTTCCATTCGTTCGATGATCGTCTTGCGGGCGGCTTCTTTAGAGAGGGTGGCGACCTGCTCAATCCGCCGGGCCTCTTCTTCAATCTGCTGCTCAAGGATTTTTTTCTGCTCCCTGAGCGCGTCTTGCTCCTGCGTTGCTTTCTCGATCTTCTCGCTCAGCGTGACATCCTTGGCTTCGAGCAGTTCAAGTTTGCGGGAAATATCTTTTTCACGCGCCACAACGCGGTCTTCGAGCTCAATAATGCTCTGCCGTTTTCTATCGAGGCTGTGCTCCGCTTTTTCGCGGGCTTTCAGCACCTCTTCACGGGCCTCTACGCCAGCCTCGTGTTCGATGGCTTTCGCCTTCTTCTTGGCTTCGTCGAGAATGACGGAGCCGCGGTTGCTAGCCGCCATTGCATTGCTGCGCGCCAGATAGGCATGAAAAAAGAAGCCGAGCACAACAAAGCCGACGCCGACCATGAATGTCTGTACATCGCTCCACCAGACTTGAATGTTATCCATTGGGGATCCTTCGTTTCAGAGTTTTATTTTTGCGGGTTTAGCATAACTCTGACCTGGGCTCTTGTCTAACTGTTCAGCGCAAATTTAAGAATTCTCGATTCAGTGATTAGCAAATCCATTACGCAGTCGTGTGGTTCGACCGGAAGTTCTTCTACTTCGACTCCTTCGTCGCTCAGCACAGGCAAACATTGGAAATCGAAGCAGATTCCTGCCCGAACGGCGTTGTATTGCGGCAGCAATCGGTCATAAAACCCGCCGCCGCGGCCGATCCGGCGTCCGGTTTGATCAAAGGCGATTCCCGGAACGATAATCAGGTCGATTTCACCTTGCTCTGCAAAGACCGGATCGACCGGCTCCAGAATGCCGAATTTACCCGCTTTGAGCTCCGGCGTGTACTTCGCCATTCGATAGGAACCGATAGTTTCATCAAATGCCGGAATATATAACTGATGTTCCAACCCTTGGAAAAATGGAGCGATATCGACCTCATCGGGCAGTGGCATATAGGCTCCAATGGCCTTCGCCTGCTGAAAAAGTTCCAAGGTTTGGAACTTTTCAACCACCGCCGCGCTCATTTTTTCCAAACATTGGAAATCTGGACGAAGCGCAGAGATCTGGTTTCGGATTTCGGCCTTGGTCATTTTCTCTTTGTCCTCAGCGACTTCCAGAACGCCAGCCGTTTACCGATGGTTTCTTCGTAGCCCTGGTCGGTTGGCGTGTAATACACCTTTTCGGTCGGCACATACTCCTGATCCACAAAATGGCCGGCCCCGTTATGGGCATACTGATATGTCTGTGAGCCTTTGTCCGGCTTCGGCCCGCTCTGTAGATGTTTCGGCACGGGCAGGGTGCGGCCGTTTTCCACATCGCTGAGTGCGGCGTCGACCGCCAGATAGCTCGCGTTGCTCTTTGGCGCGCAGGCCAGATAGGTCGTCGCCTGCGCCAGAATAATGCGACCCTCCGGCATGCCGACAAACTCGACCGCCTGCATCGCCGAAACGGCGATGGTCAATCCGCGCGGATCGGCGTTGCCGATGTCCTCGGAGGCCAGAATCACCAACCGCCGCGCGATGAAGCGCGGGTCCTCGCCAGCGTAAATCATTTTGGCCAGCCAGTAGACCGCCGCATCGGGGTCCGAGCCGCGCACGCTTTTAATGAATGCCGAAATGGTGTCGTAGTGTTCGTCCTCGTCGTGATCGTAGGCCACTGCTTTTTTCTGTACCGACTCTTCGATCTCATGTTTACCCAGGTGTACAATGCCGTCTTCACCGGGCGGGGTGGTCAGCGCGGCGATCTCTAGCGCATTGAGCGAGCGACGCGCGTCGCCGTCGCACACCGCCGCCAGATGGTTGAGCGCATCGTCATCGGCGGTCACCAGCTCATTGAGCCCTGCGGGATGATCCAGCGCGCGGGTCAGTACCGTTTTAATCGCCTCTTCGCTCAGCGGGTTGAGCTGAAAAATCTGCGAGCGCGAATTGAGCGGCGTATTGATGAAAAAGAAGGGGTTGTGAGTTGTCGCCCCGATCAGAATGATGTCGCCGTTTTCAACATAGGGCAGCAGCACATCCTGCTGCGATTTATTGAAGCGGTGGATTTCGTCGATAAACAGAATGGTGTCCTGCTTGTGGATTTTTTTCCAGGTTTCGGCCGCCTGCAGGATTTTTCGCAGAATGGCCACATTGGCCAGTACGCCGCTGGTGCGCTCGAAGCGGCGGTCGGTCGTCAGTGCGATCACCTCGGCCAGCGAGGTCTTGCCGCAGCCGGGCGGGCCGTAGAGAATGATGCTTGAAATGCGGTCGGCCTCCACCGCGCGGCGCAGCAGCTTGCCCGGTCCGAGAATGTGATCCTGCCCGCAGATCTCGTCCAGTGTGCGCGGCCGCATCCGCGCCGCCAGCGGCGCGGTGCCCGCGCCCGCTTTCGGGGTCGCGGCGGCTGGGGTTTCCTCGAACAATTCCATAGCGGGCAGTGTAGGGGCAATTGCGGCTTGCGAACACTAAAAAAGCCACTCCGGTTGACCGAAGCGGCTTTGAAAAGGGCCCAAACCCGGAGAAGCGCATTTCCGAACCCTGATTGACAAGGTGGGTGCCCTATTGAACGACCAAACCATTGGCCGGACCGTCCCAAGCTCCCTTTAATTATATGTTAACGGATCAGAAAATAGTTCTTCTAGATTCCGGGCGGGCTAAATTTTTAAAGAACAGGTTGGGTTTCTTGTTCCCCTCAGGAAGTATATTACTCCCGGCTATGGAGGGGGTCAAGGTTAGCTTTCCCGGATGACCGCGCCGGTCGCTTTGCAGACGCGCTGGCCGGCCGCTTCGTGGAATTTATTAACCTTTTCGTCGGTCAGCGTTCCCTTCGGCGAGCGGTAGAGAAAGCTGTAGGCCATGCTCTTTTGGCCCTTTTCCAGCGACTTGCCGCGGAAGATGTCGAAGAGCGTCACGTTTTCCAGCTCGGCGGGTGCGCCGCCGTTGATGGCTTTGATGATTTCTTCGTGGCGAACCGACTCGTCGACGATGAACGCAAAGTCGCGCTCGGTGGCCGGGTAGAGCGGAATGTCCTGCACCGTGCCGATTTTCCAAACATTGGAAACCAGCGGTTCGAGATCGAGCTCGGCGGCAGCGACGGGGTCGTTCAGGCGCCACTCTTTGCGGGCCTTGGAATTAATCAGCCCGATCACACCGATTTCGGTTTTGCCGGACAGCACTTTCAGCGCGCAGCCTTCGTCGAAGGCGCCACACGTTTCCAGTGTCTGGAACTTTACTTTTGTCACTTTCTGAGCGGCGAGCAGGTTGGTGACCACCCCTTTGAGCCACAGGAAAATTTCCTCTTCGTTGACCGCGCGCATCGTGTCGAGCGCGCCGCGTCCGGGCGTACCCATTACGCCGAGGCAGACCTTCTCGGTCTGTAAGGAGCCCTTGGCAAAGGTGCGGCCGATTTCGAAAAAGACGGCGTTGTTGATCTGGCGCGATTTGTTGCGGCCGAGGCTTTCGACCATCTGCGGGATCAGCGAGGTGCGCAGCACCGACTGCTCCGCACTGATCGGATGCGGAAGCTCTTCGCGGTCATCGCTTGTGCCAAACAAGTCGAGTAGCGGATGGTTGACTAGCGTGTAGTTCAGAATTTCGCGCGCACCGAGCCCAGCCAGATTTTTGCGACAGGCATTGACGGCGCGGACGCGGTCGTCGTGCGCTCCGCCGATTACCTGCGCGATCGGCAGCTTTTCGGGAATCTTGTCGACGCCGTGCATGCGCGCGACCTCTTCGATGATGTCCACTTCGCGGGTCAGGTCGCCGCGGAAGGTCGGGATTTCGAGTGTCGCGCCTTCGGCATCGCTGGAGAGAACCGCAATTTCCAAGGTTTGGAAAATCTGCTTCATCTCATTAACGGAAATTTCAAGTCCGATCAGTTTGCAGATATTGGCCCACTTGACGGCAATCTGATTTTTGGCTGCCGGGGCGGGGTAGGCGTCGACGACGCCGGCGCAGAGGTCGGCGCCGGCCAGCTCGACCATCAGCGCGGCGGCGCGGCGGCTGGCCCATTCGACGCTGTCGGCGTTGACGCCGCGCTGGAAGCGGTAGGAGCTGTCGGTGGAGAGCCCGAGCGTTTTCACCGTGTGGCGGATGCCGGACTGTTCAAAGGTGGCGGATTCGAGCAGAACGGTGGATGTGTCGTCCTTGATCTCGGTGTTGGCGCCGCCCATTACGCCGGCGAGGGCAACGGCTTTTTCCGGGTCGGCGATGACGAGCATTTCATCGGTCAGCTCGCGCTCGGCTTCGTCGAGTGTGGTGAATTTTTCGCCGGCCGCGGCGCGGCGGACGATGATCTTGCCGTCTTTGAGCAGGGTGTAGTCGAAGGCGTGCAGCGGATGGCCGGTTTCGAGCAGAACATAGTTGGTGATGTCGACCAGATTGTTGATGGAGCGGATGCCGCAGGCTTCGAGGCGGGCGGCCATCCAGTCCGGCGACGGGCCGACCTTGGCGTTTTTGAGAACGCGCGCGGTGTAGCGCGGGCAGCGCTCGGTGTCTTGAACATCGACCGAAATCAGCGAATCAGCCGTTTCGGTGGTTTCGCTGATTTCAATGGAGGGCATCTTTAGTTCGGTGCCGTAGATGGCGGCGACTTCGCGGGCGATGCCGATGAGGCTGAGGCAGTCGGGGCGGTTCGGTGTGATTTCGAGCTCGAAAACCGTTTCCGGCGGCGGCATCAGTTTGGCGAACGGGGTGCCGGAGGCGAGGTCGGCGTCGAGCACCAGCAGGCCGGAGTGGTCTTCGCCGAGACCCAGTTCGTCTTTGGCGCAAAGCATCCCCATCGAGACTTCGCCGCGGATCTTGGCTTTCTTCAGAGTGAAGCCGCCGGGCAGGGTTGTGCCGACGGGGGCAAAGGGATGTTTTCCACCGACTTCGACATTCGGTGCGCCGCAGACCACGCGCATCATTTCGTCCGCGCCGTACTCCACGGTGCAGAGGCGCAGTTTGTCGGCGTTCGGATGCGGCTCCACAGCCACAATCTCGCCAACGACCACGCCATCAAAGGTGCCGCCAATGGTTTCGATCTGTTCGACTTCCAGACCGGCAAAGGTCAGTTTGTCGGAGAGCCCCTCCAGGGTGTCTTCAAAATCTACAAGTTCTTTTAGCCAGCTGAGCGGGAATTTCATATTTGCAAAGCTCCGTTGTTCCTTCTATTTTGCGTAAACGGGTGGCGGCTTGTATAACCGAGCCGACCCATTCGGCACAAGCAAAAGGGACGGACTTTATGGTTGAAGCAAGGGCGGTTATCAAAAATTCGGCGGGGATTCACTGCCGCCCCACGGCCTTGATTACGCAGGAGGCGTCCGAGGTCGATTCGGTCGTCACGGTTGTTTCGTCCGCCGGCTCCTGTAAGCTGGGGTCCGCGCTTGATTTGATGATGCTCGGCCTGGAGACGGGGACGCAGATTACTCTGCGGGTTGAGGGGCCGGACGAAGAGGCCGTCGCCGAGCAGTTTAAAAAGCTGTTCGAAACAGAATTTGATTTCCCCGACGCGGGGGCGTGAGATAGATGGTTGCCGCATCGTCCATTCCGGAAATGCTTTTCTCTGGGGCGGCGGCATATCGTCAATGGGTCAGCCCCGGCGAGGTGCGCGAAAGCTCTTCTCGCTACTTCCCCTATACGGAACGCCACGTGCAGGCGCTTTGGTTCGATGATTCCCTGCGCCCGACGAACTTGAAAACGGCACGAGGCGAGCCGGTGATTGTAGAAAATCCCGGCCGTTGGAATCTGGAGGCCGGGCCGGACTTTTCCGGTGCGGTTCTGCGGATCGGCCGCGAAAAGCGGCGCGTTGCGGGCGATGCGGAGATTCATATTTTTTCCAATGATTGGAAAAACCACAGCCATCATGCCGATCCGCGCTACGAAGGCGTTCGGTTTCACATCACCTGGTTTCCCGGAACCCCCGACGAATCCCTTTTCCCGCCCGGCACGATACATATATCGCTATACGATATATGCCTCATCGACCTTGAAAGTATCGATGTGACGGCTTATCCCTATCAGGAGCCGCGCGCCTCGAAGACGTTTCCAATGTCTGGAAGGGGGCCCGAAGGGTCGGGCTGTCAGATGAGCCTCCACCCCCATGTTTTCCCAAGCATTGGGAATGATCCTAATCATGTTATCCAGTGCTTGGAAAACGCAGGCCAAGAGAGACTTAGGCAGAAGACGCAGCGCATGGCGTGGTTGATAAGCGAACGCGGCGAAGCGCAGGCGCTCTACGAAGAAATCGCCGCGGCCCTCGGATACAAAAACAACAAGACGCCGTTTCGCAATCTGGCTCAGAGTCTGCCGATCTCTTCGCTCGCACAATACGGCGACGATTGGGAAACGGTTTATGCCGTTCTGCTCGGACTCTCGGGTCTGTTGCCGAAACAGCCCGGCGCCAAGTGGAGCACGGAGTCGAAAAACTACTTCCGCTCGTTGTGGGATTGCTGGTGGCGCGAAGAGCACAAATGGGAAGAGACGGCCCTGCTTACCCGTGCCGATTGGAGTTTTTCCGGTCTGCGCCCGTTGAATCATCCCGTCCGTCGCCTTTGCGCGCTGGCACAGTGGATTGTATCCGGATTTTTTGATGATGCCTTTGCGACGCGACTTGTCTCGCCGAAGATTTGCGAAGGAGGAAGCGCCGTGCCGCAACGCAGTTGCTTTTGGGCAACCCATATCGGATGGACGGGCACAGCGAAGAAGGCGGAGCTGGTGGGGAAGGGGCGGTTGCAGGCAATCGAGTTGAATGTGCTGGTGCCGTTCCGGTTGGCAAAAGGGGCGTCCTCTATTTTAGAAAACCTGCCGGTCGAGCCGATGAACAGCATCATCAGAGAAACGGCCTACACACTATTCGGGCCGGATCACTCTCCCAAACTCTACCGCAGTGCGCTGGCCCGGCAGGGGCTCATCCAAATTTTCAACGATTTTATTTTGGCCGGCCGGTCACTCTCTGACATGTAGACGCGCGGTATCCGACAGCCCGTTTGTTTCGGGAAAGGACGCTCTTATTTTCCGAGCCAGAGCTTGGCTTCTTCCAGATCACCGAAGAGTTTGATGTGTGCGCCCCGGTCGGTGGCCGCAGTTTCTACAAATTTCAGCAGGTCCCGCGCTTCTTCACACATATGTTGCTCAAACAGGGCGATCTTGCACGTCAGACGCTGACAGAGAAAAGGGAATCTTTCAATCAGATCAAAACAGTGCGTCATCGAAATTCGTCCGCAGGCTTTGAATTCAATCAGGATGCGCTTGGCCTCGTGCTCGTGCGAAATGATATGGAGTTGATCCCACTCCGGAAGGCTTTCCGGTGTATTCAGCCCCTTGGCGGCGGTGAAATAAAGCACCCCGTCCTGATACGAATGAGTGATCTGATGAGTCATGATTTTCGCCACAACGTTGCTTGTTTTTAAACCCCCAAAAGCCTCGCATGTTTCACAAATACGGCCGTGCTTTGAAAGCAAAAATTTAAACAAATTAAAAGGTGGGCAACCTAAACGTCTGTATTGTTAAAAATAAGACAATTTCCCCCGTTCGGGGGAACTTTACGGGGAGGGTGATCTTTCAACGTCTTGGTGCCCAGCGGCATCAGCCGATGTAGGAGCAGCAGTAGTCGGCAAGGGCCGGAACCTTGAGCTTGAAGGTGCTGTTGGCGGGCACCTCGAACGAGTCGCCCTCCTTGACGGTTTTCCATTCGGTTTTGCCGGGCAGCAGCACATCCATTTCGCCGCCGAGCATTTCTATAAGTTCAGCCGCGGCGGTGTCGAACTCGTAATCACCCGCCAGCATCACCCCGATCGTCTTTTTCGTTCCGTCGTCAAACAGCACCGAGCGGCTGGTCACCTTGCCGTCAAAATAGACGTTCGCTTTTTTCATTACCGTTACATTTTTAAATTCACTCATTGGGATTCTCCCTTGGGGTTATGATTCAGAAAGGCGTTTTTTAGGGGCTTCGAAGAGCAGGGCGTGGGCATCGCGCAGGATGCCGGGGATCTCTTTGGCAAACGGGCTGTTTTCGAGGAGCGGCTTGATCGCTTCTTCGTCGAGGTTGGCGGCGTTCTGTCCGGGGAACCAGTGTTCCGCATTGCCGAGCAGGTTGTAGCGCATTTTGCCGAACTCAACCAGATCGAGTCCTTTGGCATAGGTCCACAGCCGCAGGATTTCGGGAATGTTGATGTCGCCGGGTGTGTCGACCTGCCGCGGCAGGCCTTCGTGCCAGTGGTGTACCCACTCCGCGCCCAGCTCTTTTTCCAATGACTGGAAAAGCCGGGCTTCAATTTTTCCAATCAGCGGAAACTTCTCTTCCATGTTCTGGACGGTGGTGACGTGTTCAGCGAAGTCGGAGGGGCGGGCGGCGCCGATGGAGAGCGTGTGGACGTTCGGGTCGCGCAGACAATAGAGGTCGTTGAACTGCATCGGTGTCAGCGGATCACACAGCTCGATCAGTTTCGGCGGCGGCTGGTAGAGCATGCCGCCTTTATCGCAGGGGCTGATGATGAACACGCCCATGTCGAGCGCGGCGGCCGCATCAACCGGCGCGCGGTTCACCGGATGATAGACAAAGTACCAGTGCAGGTTGACGTAGTCGAACGGGCCGTTGTTGATGGCATCCACGACCAGATCGGATGGCCCGTGGCTGGAGAATCCGATGTGGCGGCAGCGGCCCTCTTCTTTTAGCTGCTCCACCGCGGGATAACATTTTTTTGCCTGTTCGAAGGTCGCCTCGTCGTTGACGCCGTGGATCGCGAGCAGGTCGACATACTCCAGCCCGAGCAGCCCGATCGATTTCTCGAAGGTTTCGATAAATTTTTCAGGGGAGTCTTCCGGCCCGACCTTGGTCTGAACCATCATTTCGTCGCGCGGTAGCGATGGCAGGAATTTTCCGAGCTGGAATTCGGAGGTGCCGTAGCCGCGCGCGGTTTCAATGTGGTTGATGCCGAGATTGAGGGCATAACGAACGGTGGCTTCCAGATTTTTCTGATTTTCTTCAGTGACGGATGCGCGGGCTTCGTCGTCGTCGTTCCAGCTTTGCTGGTAGCGCATTCCGCCGCAGGTGAGGACGGGCATTTGCAGTTCAGTTTTCCCGAAACGTCTTTTTGGAACAGGCATGGTTTAACTCCCTAAGGCTATGACGAGGGTGAGTGAGATGGCGGAGAGCAGGGTGCTGACAACAATAATGTGCCCGGCCAGCTCGCGATCGCTGTTGAAAATGTCGGCCAGCACATAGCTGGCGACGGCGGCGGGGCAGGCGAGGTAGATCAGCAGAATCTGGCGGTCGATGGCGGGCAGGTTCCACAGCAGGGCGAGGGCGAGGCCGATCAGCGGCTGGACAAACACCTGAATCGACGCGGCGGCGAACGAGCGCTTGAGTCCGTTCCGGATTCCTGCGAAGGAGAGGGAGGAGCCGATGCTCAGCAGGGCCAGCCCTAGCGCCATATTCCCGAGCGCGGTCAGCGAGCGCTGCACAATCTGCGGGGGAAGCAGGCCGGTGGCGTTCAGGGTCAGCCCGATTACGCAGGCAATGATGAGCGGGTTGGTGAACAGCTGCCGGGCGTAGATTTTCGCGGTGTCGGCGAAATGGATCTGTTTGCGGTCGCCATGCGCCAGCAGAACGGTGATCGAGACAATGTTGTAGAAGATAATGGCCGGCGCCAGCGCGACGGTGGCGACCGCTTCGAGGCCCGGGCGCATTCCGCTCATGGCGTACAGGATGACTGGCAGGCCGACAAACGCATTGTTCGCGCGGGCGGAACCCTGGATAAACGCGCCCAGCGCTTTGCGTTCGATGCGCATGAAACGGGCGACAACATAGGCCACCCCGATTGAGAGCAGAGTAGACAGAATCAGCAGCAGGGAGATGCGCGAAACGTCGCTGGAGCTGAAGCTGGCGTTGGAAATTTTATCGATCAGCAGCGCGGGCAGAGCGACCCAATAGGTGAGGCGGTTGATATTGCGCGCCAGATCCGGCGTGAAGAAAGAGGTGCGGGTCAGTCCTTTTCCGAGGGCGATCAGCAGAAAAACCGGCATCAAACTGTTAAACACGTGCATGCGTCGAAGAGTAGGGAATCCGCTTCCCAAAAAGCAACCCCTAAGCAGAGTCTGGAGCGCAAACCGCGCCGCACCCTGCCGGAATCATCCCGCCCGGGTCAGGTGTCCGTGGGCGGTTCCTTCTCAGCGTCCGCCGATGGGCCTGCTTCCGGTTTTTCTTCCTGCAGATGTTCAGCCAGTAGATCATCCAGTTTGAGCCCCGTCAGATGCGTCAGGGTCTTAACCAACGCAATCAGCACCAGAATCATCACCGCCATGCTCGGCAGCATCACAACGATATAGCCCAGTCCTGTCATCTTGCCGATTTCAGCCGTAAAGGCCTCGGTGCCTGGCACGCTCTTCAAAATCACCTTCGCTAGCCCGTAGTTCAGTGCAGAGGAGAGAAAGAAGGACGACGCCAACCCCCAGGTCAGTCCAACGAGGCGTTTTTCAAAAAGTTTTTCATTGCCGGTTTCGCGCAGCTTTTCGTGCAGTAGATCCACATTGAAAAGCTTTTCGCTCATCAGAAATTTTTTGATCAGCGGATAGGGTGTTTTTAGCGAGATCACAAACACCAGACCAATAATTAGTGGAATGGCCGCTTCCTTGATGGCGATCCACTGCGGCGGCAGTTTCAGAATACCGAAGATCCCGGTCAGCAGAACACTCACGACCCCGATGATCGAAACAAAATCCGCCCGGCGCTCTTTGATCAGTGTATGGATTCCGTAGCCAATGGGCAGAATCAGCGCGACAACCAGCCCCCACAGAGGCCCGAGATATTTATCCTTACTTAGATACGTCAGGACAATGACGGGAATCACCACATTCAGCATCACACTGACCATCGGGTGCTCTTCTTTGCGCGGTTCTTTGCTCATTATGAATGCTCCTTGTAAAAGCATTAAGCATACCTGAACTTTCCACTGGGTGGAACCTTTCGATATGACTTTTCCAAGGACTGGACTCGAGCGAAGCGAGAGAGGCTCAGCCGCAATTGAGGCGGGAGAATGACCAGCCGGAGAGCCAGAACCGGCCTGCGATGCGGAAAAATTCCGGGTGGACATCGCTCCCGGACGATTTTAGAATACTCCCCGCAGACGCGGGCATGGGGCTCGCGCCGAAGAACGGGGAGAGACAGGATGAGAGGATTAAGTCTATTAACCATCGCGATCTTGCTGACCGTAATGTTGGTGGCGGCACCGAAAGCCGAAGCCAAGAATCCGTTTGCGGGAAAGAGGGACGCTCCGGAATTGAAAATGGGCGGGGGCGCTGCAGAATTGGCGGAGGAAAAAACCGAAGCGGCCCAACAGATACGTGAACGCGAAATGAAGAAGGAGCAGGAAAAGCTTAAAGGTCTCGAAAAACAGAAGGCGAAAAAAGCCGAACAGGTTCAGAAAGAAATGGGAAAAGGATCTGAAAAAGGACAGGCCATGCGGGCAGAGAAAAGCAAGAAATGGTGGAAGTTCGGATTTGGCGAAGATGAGGAAGAGGTGGTTCCCGTAGTCGAATAGATCGTTGACCCCAATGAATAGAAAGAGGGCGCTTTGCATAAAGAAAGCGCCTTCTTTTATTTGCAAACAGCGTTACAATCCGACCATCATTCAACGGAGGCTGTCGTGAGAAATTTAATCATCCTGTGCTTGCTGGGGCTGTTCATTGCCGGCTGTTCCAAATCGGAGGAAAGCTCGAAAAGCGAACAGCTCGGACAGGGTTTCGCTGAGCAGATGAAAGCCCCGATCGAAAAGGCGCGCACCGCGTCAGAAAAGGCCTCCGCCACCCGTGAGGTGGAGATTCCAAAATAAACAGCGCCATGAAAACAATACCCGGCAAATGCCTTGAAATCCCGATCCGCATTCATGACGACCGCGAAATTGTCTGCTGCGATGATCTCCAGTTTACCTGAGGCTGGGGAAAAGGTGCCGGCGACTTTCTCGTTAAAATGGAGGCCGGCATCCTCTGCGTCGGATGGGTCGAGGAGCCCGCCTCCTCAACAGTGAACTTCGCGGCAGCGATCTTGAGCCGCTCACCCTCAAAGCTATCCGCCAGGAGTCTGTCGACAAACTCCACGTCGCCTCCATCGCCGCTGAAATTACCCTCGCCCACCATTGCCTGGTCAGCGGCACTGAATACATTCAGAGATAGACATGCGATGGATTCTCAAGAGGCAAGGTGAGCCCCGCGGAGCGCGGGGCGGCCCCGGCTTATTCGTTGAGCAGAACAAGTGCGCGGTCATTGTCGTCCGTGGACAGCACGGCCAGACACGTCTCATTGGAAACCGGCGCGCTGGCGTAGAGATACTGAATATTCACTCCGCCACCGCCGATCTTTTCACACAGACTGCTGAGCATCCCCGGCGAGTGCTTCATCAGCACCTCCACCGAGTCGACTTCTTCGGGGGCATATTTGTGCGCGCGCAACGCATCAACAGCCCGGAGATTATCATCGGTTACCAACCGGACAACCCCCTTGTTCCCGTCCTCCACCCAAGCTGCAACCGCCCGGATATTCACGCCTTTTTCGGCAACGATCCGAGTGAGCTGCGCCAGGATGCCGATATCGTTAAATACCCGGACGGACACCTCCTTGCAGTGTTTTGCGGTGATCATTTTCATCACCCCCTCCCTCTCGATAGTATTTTCTTCCTGAGGGGCGGTTTTGTCCAGCCCTGAACTCGGTGACCTAGAGTTCAAAATTCGCATTTTTCTACTGACCTGTTCTCCCGAAGGGCTACACTTCCCATAGAGGGGAGGGAGAGATATGAAAACACTGGTCTTAGTTCGACATGGCAAGGCGGGACACGCGGGTGCAGATATGGATCGCCCGCTCACTCGCCGGGGTCATACGGAGTCCGAACAAATGGCGGAACATTTCCACGAGTACGGGTTGCCAATTCATGCCGTCCTCTGCAGTCCTGCGCTGCGCGCGAGAACCACCGCGAAATATTTCGCCGACTGGGCGGTGCTGCCGGTTGGGGTGGACGAGCGCCTCTACGACGCCGGAGTGCCGGAGCTGCTGGATGTGGTTCAGGGCGCCGAGGACTTTCAGGAAACCATTCTACTGGTCGGGCACAACCCCGGTCTCAGCGAATTCCTGCGGGAGCTTCTCGACCGGGAGCATGACGATATGCCGGCCGGTTCGCTGGCCATCGTCAACTTTGATGTTCCCGAGTGGGTGGACGTCTTCGCCGGGAGTGGAAAACTTGAATGGTTCATGACACCCAAAATGATCGCGGAGGAACACAAAGCGGCTTGATTGGCCAATATGTAGAGGCCGCGGGCGGCGGCGGGACCAATCAGCGGAATTTCTCAAACAGCTCTTTGTGATCCCGCTCAATGGAAACCTCGGCGGAACAGCTCCGGTGGTGAAATTTCCGGTACAGCTTGATCTGCAGAAGAATGCCGCCGAGGCCGATGGCCGCCAGATAAATCAGCAGGCGGCTCAGGTGGACTCCGGCCCAGTCAAAAATCATCGCGCTCAGGCTGCCGGCTACAATCGCTACGGAAATCACAAATGAGCAGATCATCATATAATCTTTCAGCCCGACTTTTTCGTCCTGCATAAAATCGACCGTATGCACGCGGGCGATCTCAAACGTAATCCCCTGCAGCGTGAAGATCGACACAATCACATACGTGAACAGCACGATGGAGCGGCTGATGGACAGGTAGCTCGCAATCTGAATCACATCGAGCACAATCCCGAACAGGTAGATGTTATAAATCTTCACATGCTTGAACAGCGGCTGAACAAACCCGTCCAACGCGCCCAACAGCATGTAAAAACTGATCATGAAAACCGGCAGGTGAATCCCTTCCAGCTTGGTGACAAACGGGATCAGCGTCCAGTCGATGTACGTCACCAGAAACAGAGTTGCGGCCTGCATTTTCAGAAAACGGCTGCGCCGGACCTCCTCGAAAATCACGCGGTAATTGCGAATCGGCATACGACCCCCTTAACCGCCGGCAGTATACAACATGCGCCGGAAAAACATCTAAAAATCGCGCCAATTTCCAACCATCTTGTCCCGCCTCAGATTTAGCGCCGGCGGATGGAAAAATGATCGCCACGAAAAACACGAAAATCCACAAAAAGGAGAGGTGGGACGTGACCTCCGGGCACGTTTTCCAATGTTTGGAAAAATGGGGGCCGAAAGTTTAAAGGTTTAGAAAAATTGTAGCCGGGCACGGTGGGCGCGGTCATCGCCCGCACCTACAGCCATCCAATGGATTGAAACGTTTAACCACGAAAAACACGAACCACACGAAAGGGTTCCGGTGCTTGGAAAGTGGGACAGGCTTCCAGCCTGCCTGCAGAGAATCGAGCTTGCGAGATAGGCGGTTGTATTCAATCGCAACGAAGAAGCAATCCGTTTCCAAGGTTCGGAAGAAAAGGTTCCAACCATTGGAAACATCATTTCATAGGACTGCCTGTCAGGCCGTAGCTTTATGCGAAGGCTGAACCCCTTCGCCTTGGAAAAAGATCGAGAGGTAGGGCGACGCCTCCGGCGGAGCCGATTCTCATGATTTTGCCCTCAATGATTTTGCCCAAAACCTGATCCGTTTATGAAAGGTGTCAGTGAAAGGGGTGAAAGGTGTCAGCCCTATCTTTTAACGTTTTGCGTTTTTTGCGCTCCACGCTTCCAGCGTGGCAAGCTTTCGCGGTTAAAAAATATTCATCTTCATTCGCGTCAATTCGTGTTCATTCGCGGTTAAAAAATTAGTGAGCCTCCAGCCAATTCTGTCCGCCGCCGCAGTCGACAATTAGCGGCACGCTCAAAGGCAATGCGTCTTGCATCAGTTTCTGGATCTCAGGGATGAGTTCCTGTTCGTCGTTGTGGAGATCAAAAACCAATTCGTCATGAACTTGTAAAAGGAGCTTGCTCCTTTTGCCGCGCAGCATTTTTTCAATGCGGATCATGGCGATTTTGATGAGGTCGGCGGCGGAGCCCTGGATCGGCGCATTAATCGCGTAGCGCTCGGCGGCGGCGCGTACGGTTCCGTTGCTCGAGTTGATATCGCGGATGTGACGGCGGCGACCGGAGATCGTTTCGACATATCCCTTTTCTTTGGCCCCGGCGATGATGCCGTCCATGAAGGTTTTCACAGCCGGATACTGTGCGAAATAGTTTTCAATAATCTCGGCGGCTTCTTTGCGCGGGATGCGCAGCCGCTGCGAGAGGCCGAAGGCGGAGATGCCGTAGA
>JACKQG010003470.1_pt1 | contig 19294 bp, 18 predicted proteins | sample 8237621 | NCBI WGS metagenome assembly JACKQG01 (sample SAMN15677084, study PRJNA649215) | marine metagenome | biome: marine; feature: Black Sea; material: saline water; isolation source: suspended particulate matter (SPM) from the Black Sea western gyre | collected 2013-06-09/2013-06-10 | depth... | reverse complement strand
CTCTCATCCAAGAACATCCTCTTCTTAATCAAAAAATAGCCACACAAGTGAATCTTTATCTAGACAATAAACTTCGTGGATCTGCATCTTCCACACATCCGACTTTAAGTCTTCTCGATGACATTATCATCAATGCTAAAAAATCTGCATTTGAAGATGAGAATTTTTCACCGATTACAACTTCTGAATACTTATCTTGTGAAATTGAGCTTCTTTTAACAACACAAGACGGAGTGATCAGTGAAAAAGATCCATCCATTTTAAAAAATAAAAAAAACTCTGATCTCTCTCATCTTTTAAAAGAGATATGATTATCCTAAATTTTGTGGGAATTGCATCATGAATTTTTGCAACTTAGGTGCTATCACTGCTTGACAATAGCCCTGATTGGGATTAAGTTTATAATAATTCTGATGATAACTTTCAGCCTCATACACATTGCCCAATTCACTCACTTCTGTAACTATAGCATCTCCAAAATCACCTTGAATCTGCTTAATATAATTCATAATTTCTTGATGCATCACATCATTTTCATAATAAATCACCGAGCGGTATTGCGTGCCTCTGTCAGCCCCTTGAGAGTTCAGTGTGGTTGGATCATGAATTGCAAAAAATATATTCAAGAGCTCTTTTAGCGAAATCACTTCAGCGTCGTAAACAATATCCACAACTTCAGCATGACCGGTTGCTCCGGTGCAGATACTTTCATATGAAGGATTAGGTCGTGCTCCGCCTGAATAAGCACTTGTAGCAGATTCCACACCCTTGACATTTGAAAACACCCCTTCAACACACCAAAAACAACCCCCACCTAGCACTAATCTTTCTTTTTTCATTCTTTTATCCCTTATTTGATTTGTCCAATTATTACACAAAAAGACCACTATTACCTGTACAAAGGCAAATTAAATGAAAAGTTAAGATAGTTTATAAGCTTTATCCTATATCATTATAAACTAATATCACGGAGGATATATATGAAATACTTACTTTTATTCATTTTATCTTTCTTGTTAATTTCTTTGCATGCACAAGAAATCACCCAAGAAGAATTTCCTCTTATCCAGCCTGTCTCACTTGAAAAAGCAGATTTATCTTTAAAAAATTACTTCGCAGATATCGATTCAGATGGGGTCAGTGACGATAAAGACAAATGTCCCAGTACGCCACAAAACACTAAAGTGGATCTTTTTGGATGTATGATTTTAAACGATAGTGACAAAGATGGCGTTTCAGATAAAGATGATAAATGCCCAAACACACAAGAAGGTGCAACAGTAAACTTAAACGGATGCGAGCCCGATAACGATAAAGACGGGGTTCCTGACTTTAGAGATGAATGCCCGGACACAAGTGAAGAGTTTTTAGTCGATAGCATAGGTTGTCCCCAAACCACCATTTTAAATATCCACTTTAAAAGTAAAGAATTCAAAATAATGGACGATAGTCTAGCTGAGATTGAAAAGTTTGCTCTCTTTTTACTTGATAACAAAAACTATCAAGCATTGATTTATGGCTATACAGATAACTCTGGTGACGCTAATAAAAATAAGCAACTCTCAAGAGAGCGTGCGCATGCCGTTATGGATGTTCTTATCGGTCATGGGGTCAAGCTTACACGGCTTACTGCAATCGGAATGGGTTCAAAAAACCCTATCGCAGACAACAGCACACCTGAGGGTCGTGCTAAAAATCGAAGAATAGAAGTGGAACTGCTTCAATAAAAATAATATATTATTAAAGGAATATAGATGAAAAAAACAACTATTTTAACACTTATTACAGCTTTAACATTAAGTATAAGCCCTGTATTCGCGCAAACACTGATACAAGAAACTTCAGCAAGTGATTCCACTGTTGATGACATTATTGCTGAAATAGAGCAAGCCAAATCTGCTGCTACAAAACTAAAGGCTGCAAAAGCCGCTGCCGAGACTGTTGTCCCAGCCCAAGAGGAAACAGTGCTCACAGCAGAGATAGCAAAATCTGCTTCTGAAGCTGATGCTCTTGCTAAAGATACAAAGTCCGCTTCTGAAGCTATAGAAGAAGAGGAGGTGGCAGTCACAGCAGAGACAACAAAACCTGCTTCTGAAACTGCCGCTCTTCCTAAAGAAGTTCAAGAGCTTCCAAAGCCCGCTACGGAAGTTAAAGAAAAGATAGTGGCTGTGCAAGAGGAGCAAGAAGAGAAAGAAGAAGAAGCACCACGTAGATTAACAATAACGATACCGACTGTTCCAGAAACACCTAAAGCGATAAAGCTATCTTCAGAATTACGTCTGGTAGATGAACATGGGCATATAATTATAAAAAATCTTAATACACTTTATCCTGAGAGAAAAGAAATTATTTTTTCTACAAATGTGGCTCCGGAAAGATTTAACAAAAAAAACAAAGATAAAGACAAAGAGGAAGTGACTTTACTTGGAAGTGTGGACAATGCAAGAGTGACTGCATATCTTCAATCGCCTCTGCTAAGTGTTGATGAAGTTATAGCAAAATTAAAGCAAGAAAAATTCGAGATTCTTTCTACATTTAAAGTTGATAAAAAAGGAACCGTAACTTCTATAGTATATACAAACGATGCTATTAAAAGTGCTGCTTCAAAAAATATGCGCGGATTTGCAGGAGCTTTACGTATAGTGGTGGATAATGAAAATAAGCTCGTAAATATTTCAAATCCTATCTATATGATCAAAGCCTTTATGCAAAAAGAATACAACCCAAGTGTTGCCCAAAAAGTTTTGACACAGATTCATAATGTCTTTCCTGATTTAAAAGCCTCTACAGAAGTTGTAAAATTCTTAGCCTTAGAAAGATACCAGTTTATGGAAAATATGCCCTTTTATCAAGATATGAAAGTTGTAGCTGAAGCAAAAAATGCAGAACTTCTTAAGCGTGCTCAAAAAAGTAAAAAAATTGTGTACGAACAACACTTAGATAATGGCAGCATTATTCTTGGTGTTGAACTTGGATCAAGAACATCTAAGTTTGTTAAAAAAATCGGTTATCAAAACTCTGGCCTTCTACCATATCCAGTGCTTATAGAAAATGGTGAAGCAAAAATCTTAGCACCTCAGTACTATATAGCAGTGATGTACCCTAAACTTAAAATGTCAAAGTTTATGACTATTGCCACTGTTCCCGGTGCTATAAATAAAGATATAGATAAAATCTTCCGTTAATGCCTCGCATAGATAGCGAAAAATTTTACCTCGCATCTCTTAAAAAACATGGTATAAATGCAAGAGGTGTGAACTGGGTTTCACAAGAAACTCAGGAACTTCGTTTTGATATAATCTTAGATATGCTCCCTAAAGATATTGACACTCTAGTGGATGCCGGATGTGGTTTTGGAGATTTTCACCGCTATCTTCACAATAAGAATATACAATGCAAAAAATATATGGGCATAGATTCTCTGCGCACAATGTGTGCTATTGCCCATAAAAATACAAAACAAGAGATTATCTTAGCAGACATCACAAAAGACAGACTTCCCTTTGCAGAGTATTATATTTGCAGCGGCGCTATGAATGTTCTCAACGGTTTTGAGACCCACCTTTTTATAAAAAACTGTTTACAATCATCTCAAAAAGCTTTTATTTTTAATATTTTACATGGCAGCGAACAAAGTGAAACCTATAACTACTTCAGCATAAAAAAAATAGAAAAAATCGCACAAGAATTAAATGTTAATAAAATTGAAATGCGTGATGACTATATGCAAAATGATATCACAGTGGGATTTTTTCTATAATGTGTGCAATATTTGGTATTTTAGGTGAATACGATGGTGCATTAGCAAGAACTGCTTTAGCAAAACTCTCTCACAGAGGCAAAGATCATTGCGGTGTTGTTGAAAAAAATAATTTGTTTTTTGCGCACCATAGGTTAAGTGTTCAGGACTTATCTTCAACTGCGCACCAACCTCTAATTCATAATAATATTTTACTTTCATTCAATGGTGAAATATACAATCACAAAGAATTGCGAGAGGAACTCCGTGACACTTTTAACTTTAAAACTTCATCTGATTCAGAAGTGCTCATAGCTGCCTATGAAAAGTGGGGAGTTGATTTTGTGCAGTATCTTAGAGGGATGTTTGCAATTGCTTTATTTGATACAGACACCTTATTTCTCTTTCGTGACAGACTGGGTAAAAAGCCTCTGTTTTTTATGAATGATTCAAGCTTTAGGTTTGCTTCTGAGATTAAAGCACTCACCCCTTTTTTACAAAAAAAGCAGATGAATGATGATGCCTTGATGTCTTATCTTTCATTCTTGGCACCGACTCCACCTCATACATTTTTTCAAGGGATACAAAAACTGGCAGCTGGTGAATATCTTATATTTAAAAATAAAGAAGTTCATGTAAAAAGATATTTTGATTTGCTCGACAACACACCCAACATAATCACATCTCGCGATGAAGCAGTTCATAAACTCGGGGTCTTACTCGAAGAATCCATATCTATGCGGCTTGACTCCGATGTGCCTATGGCAACTTTACTCTCTGGCGGTATTGACAGTGCAACAATAAATGCCTATGCTCTAAAAGCTGGGAAAAAACTTCAAAGTTACACTTTAGGCTATGATACCTACAATAAATACGACGAAAGGGACAAGGCAAGAGAAACTGCCGAGTTTCTTGGTATTGAAAATAAAGAGATTATCATCTCCCAAAATGATTTTTTAACTGCAAGCGAAAAAGTTTTAGATATTATGGATGAGCCGTTAAATGATCCGGCTGCTGTGCCGCTTTACATTTTATTTGAGAACATTGCACAAGATGGTTATAAAGTTGTATTAAGCGGCGAAGGGAGCGATGAATTGTTTTTAGGCTATAAACAATATTTTGAATTTTTAGATATTGAACAAGCGAAAGATTTAAAACATAAAAATTGGCTAAAAAATTATTTTAAAGCAAACTATTCACCAAATCGTGAATGGGAACATTATAAAAGAATTTTCAATAATAGATTATTGTTTAGAACTTCTGGTGAAAATTTTACGGATTTACAAAAAAACATCTTGATGAAAAGAAATGTAAAAGATGACCAAGCATTAAAATATATTCATGATTACAGAAAAAGGTTTGAACTTTCATCACATACTGATGAATCTATTTGGTACAGCTATATTGATTTAAATATCTATCAGGCAGAAAATTTCCTTACAAAATTAGACCGTATGAGTATGGCACACACCATAGAATCCCGTACACCTTTTTTAGATCACAAACTTGCTTCACTTGTTTTTAATATATCGCCTGAGTTAAGATATAAGGATCAAATTGTCAAGTCACTTTTAAAATCTGTGATAAAACCTCACCTCAATGAAACAATCCTTCTCAGAAAGAAAAAAGGTTTTTCCAACCCCTATATGGAGTATCTCATCAATGCAGATAAATTAAAACTTATAGAAAAAGTAAATAATGAGACAAATATGTTCAAAAAAAATGAACTAAATAAATATTTATCAACATCAAACAACATAAAATTCAAGCATCATATCTGGGGCTTATATATATTATCATTCTGGATAAATAAACACTTTCTCTAAAGTACACAGGTTGTTACTTTTTCATATATTAACAAAAAAAAATTTAACAAAATTATTTTTTAGAATTATTTTTTAGATAATTCTAAAAGCACTAATAATAGGGCTTTGTTTAATCAATATCACAGAAATAAAAAGTTTTAACAATACTTAACATAATTTCAACTTATTCTTATTAAAAATCTCCCTACTAAATAAGAAAAACAAATAAAATACTTCAGTTAGCTTTAATATTATAGATTGTAAAATTTTCGCAGTCCAGAAATCTAATTTTTTGATTTTTGAAACATAACACAACATTTCAAGGGGAAATAATGAATATGAATCGTCGTGACGCATTAAAAGCAGGAGCAGTAAGTGTAGCTGCAGTGGCAGCAGCATCAACTTTAACAGGTTGTACTGGTGGAGAAACAGGTACTGCAGCAGCAGCTGGTAACACTGGAACAGTGCTTGGTAAACATAAAGTAGTAATTATCGGTGGTGGTTTTGGTGGACTTACAGTTGCTAACAACCTTAAAAAAATTGATCCAAGCTTTGATGTGGCAATTATCGAAAAAAGTGACACGTTTATGGCTTGTCCGGTTTCTAACACTTACTTAGGTAAATTAGAAGGTATGGATTTAGGTAAATTTGTATTTGATTATTCACAACCGGTGGAAAAACACGGTTATGCTATGCTTCAATCTGAAGTTATCTCAATTGACCGTACAGCCAAAACAGTTACAACTGCAGCTGGTATTGTTCAATATGAAATCCTAGTATTATCTCCAGGTATCGCTTATAACTATGAGGGTCAATTCCCAACTTGGACAAAAGCTCACGCAGCTGCAGTTCAAAGAGCATGTCCACCTGCAATGATTCCAGGTTCTGAGCATGTTGCACTAGAGCGTCAACTAATGAATATGGATGATGGTGATGTTATTATTGCTGCTCCATCTGGAAAATTCCGTTGTCCTCCAGCTCCATATGAAAGAGCTGCAATGATCGCTTCTTACATGAAAAAAGAAGAAATCAACGGTAAAGTGATTGTTCTTGTACCAGGTGAGAAATTTGCTAAAATGGGTGCATTTAAAGAGTCTGCTAAAGATTTATTCGGTGATAAAATTGTTTATATGCATCATACAGCTGTAACTGATGTTGACCTAAAATCTAAAACAGTTCACTTCACTCAAAAAGTGCCGACTGGTAAAAAAGATAATGATGGCGATATGATCATGGAAACTGTGAAAAAATCTCACAAATATTCAGTGTGTAACTTAATCGTTAATCATAAAGCTTCACCGGTTGTTCAAATGGCAACATTAGACACAACTGCTGATGCATTCAAAAAAGTTAAAATGAATGGTTGTTCATTCCAAACTGCAACTGATAAAGATGTTTATGCAGTTGGAGATATCGTTGGTCATGCAATCCCACCATCAGGTCAAACTGCTGTATGGGCTGGTAAACAATGTGCTGCTGAAATTGCTCACCGTTTACATGGTAAACCTTACACTCTTCCAGTTAAAACCACACCGGTTAAAGCTGGAAATGTTTGTTTCTCAATGGTTGGAGATTCGCCAGAAGAAGGAATTATGGTTACTCACGACTTTAGCTGGACTGGTGCAGTTATTAAAGGTAAAGGTCATGTTCCTAAAGCAGCTAGCGGTAAATATCGTTCTTCAAACACTGCTAAAGCATTACGTGACTGGTACCGTGGTATCATGAGTGATTTATTCGCATAATCACTATTTAGAAGCTTAACACTTCATGGAGGCTTCATTGCCTCCGCATTACAAAATAATAATAATTCTAACTTATACACGATTTATACACAATTATAGATTAGAATTGTTATTAACAATCAAAAAACTTTTTAAAGGACACCCATATGGAAAGAAGAAACTTTTTAAAAGTAGCAGCAGCTACTGGGGCAATGGTAGCCGTTTCACCATCAACAATCACTGGTGAGTTACGTGCAGATGATGGAAGTCTTTTTCAATCATATGAAAAAGTACAATTAGTAGACGCAAGCGGAGCACCGATTAAAGCAAGTTCATTAACTAAAGAGGAAAATTATATATTTAATTATCCACATGTTTCCACTCCGGCACTTTTATTAGACTTACCCGAGTCTACAAAAAATGAAGTTCACTTAACATCAGAATCTGGTGATAAGTATATTTGGAAAGGTGGTGCCGGAGCGAAAAAAACTATCGTGGCATACACTGCAATTTGTGCACATCAAATGGCACACCCGACACCTGATGACAGTTTTTTACAGTATTGCAAAAAAGGTCAGACGACAATGGCTTATGATGGATCTGGTGAAGTCAAAGGTGTAGGCGGTGTTATGGTTTGTTCTTCTCACTTAGCAGCTTATGATGTTACTTCAGGTTGTAAAAACCTTAATACAACTGCTCCTGAACCTTTAGCATCTATTATTATTGAGGTGGCTGAAGATGATACAATTTGGGCTTCTGCTGTTCTTGGACCAGATAGATTTAGAGATTATTTCAAAACTTTTAAACCAGAGTTAAAAAAATACTATGGTGGAAAAAGAGCAGGTAAAAAACACGTTTCTGGAACTGCAACTATGGTGGCTCTTAAAGATTTCACTAAAGAAATGATTCAATACTAATTTTTGAACATAAATAGACTATACTAAATATAAGGTGATAAAATGAAAAAAATACTAATGGTAATAATGGCAATAATGTTAAGCTCTTCTCTTTTTGCTGGTACAAAAGAAGAGAAACAACTTGCTTCAGATATGAGAGCAATGCTCGATTCGATTGTTGATATGCAAAAAGCAGCGTATTATAATGATTCTAGAGTACTTAAAAGTTCTACTACAAGACTTATTAGCGGCTTGGACTCATTACTTGACGTAAAGGCGAGTTCTTACTTGGATCCAGAACACAAATATGCTGAAAAATTTGCTGAAAAAAGAGTTAAAATGATTAAGATGTATGCTGAAGACTTACTTCTTTCTTTAGAAGCAGGTGAGATTGATGATGTGATTGCTGATTATCATGAGATTAGTAAACAATGTTATTCTTGTCATCTTCGTATCAGAACTAAAGACCAATAGTTTATCTTCTAACTCTTGCCATGCTCCTTTGGGGCGGTGGTTGGACTGCACTTAAAATTTTAACTCTTGATTTACCAATGGATGTCATCATCTTTTGGAGATTTTTTATCATGAGCCTTAGCTTTTTACCAATCCTCTATTTTTTTAAAACACCTATAAAATTAAACGCTTCTAGTTTCAAATATATTCTTAGCAGCTCTGTATTAAATATTGCCTTTATGGCTTCTTCATTTCTTGGGATTAAGTATGGTTTTGCAGGATCAGGAAGTGTGATTATTACAACTTTCTCTCCGGTGATCACCTTTTTGTTTGTTGCAATACTATTTAAAAATCGACTATACACACATCAATACTTTGGGTTAACATTAGGGCTTATTGGCGGTGTGATTTTATTACAGCTTAGCGATTTGAAATTATTTATGGATAGTTCAAATATCTACTTTTTACTATGTGCAATTATCTGGGCTGGAGTGACTATTCTTTCACAACATGCACGACAACATATACATCCGATCCATTATAGTTTCATAATATCTGTAGTGGCCACCTTTGTGACTTTTGCATATGCCTTTAATTCAGATTTAATGAGTGTTTTTGATCAAGGAAAAAGATTTTGGATTGCGATGATTTATCTAGGGGTCTTTGGTCAAACTGTGGCTACAACAATATTTTTCATGGCCAGCGGAGAACTTGGCAGTGAAAAAACAAGTTCGTTTATGTTTATCGTTCCCGTCTTCGCTCTGATTTCTGCTTATCTCATTTTAGATGAGCCTATTGAGCTTCATATAATTATTGGCGGTCTTATCAGTATTGTCGCAGTCTATTTTATCAACAAGAAAAAGCTTCCTGTCAATTGATTTTGTGTAGTATTAGGGATACTAAAATATTCACTAGGATCTTTAATGAAAAATATTCTAATTCTTGGTGGCGGTTTTGCCGGTCTTGAAACTGCTATATATTTAAAAAAACAAAAATTTAATGTCACTCTTGTCAGTGACAGAGATTACTTTTATATCTATCCGACTTCAATTTGGGTGCCGACTGGCGAGAGCAGTTTTAAAGACGTTTGTATTGACCTAAAAGAACTCCAACGTGCCCATGGTTTTTCTTTAGTGATTGACGCTGTCCAATCTATCTCCGCAAAGAAAAGCCTTGTCACATTAGAAAGTGGAAAAGTCTATGATGATTACGATTATCTCGTCGTCGCTATGGGTGCACACAAAATGAAACACAAAGGTCTTATAAACACCCTCTCTATATGCGGTGCGCCAGAGCAATCCTTAGAAATAAAAGAAAGAATCGATGCATTAATAGAAAAAGGTGCTGGGAAGATTTGTTTCGGTTTTGGCGGAAACCCAAATGACACTTCAGCAGTTCGTGGCGGACCGGGCTTTGAGTTGCTTTTCAATCTGCATAATAAACTAAAGCAAAAAGGCATCCGTGATAATTTTGACCTGACTTTTTTTGCTCCAATGCCAGAGCCTGGCAAAAGAATGGGACCGCAAGCCTTAAAAATGATGGAGGTCTTCTTTAAAAAATATAAGATTAACAAATCTTATGGCAAAAAAATCAAACAGTTCAACAAAAAAAGTATTGTTTTTGAAGATGACTCAACATTAGACTCAGACTTCACCATGTTTATACCAGCAGGAGATGGTCATAGTGTTATTAAAAAATCAGATTTACCAACTAATAATGCCGGTTTTATCAAAACAAATGACTTCTCCCAAGTAGTATTTGAAAAAGAAGGTGAAGTAGATGACACTATGCCTGCAAATATCTATGCAGTCGGAGATATAGCGTCCTTGGAAGGATATGATTGGAGGGCTAAACAAGGTCATGTGGCGGAAGTTATGGCAAGGAATGTCGCGCATAACATTATGCAAAGAGAATTGGGTCGGACTGACTTTAAAGGATATCATGCACATTTAAATATACTTTGTGTCATGGATAGCGGAGATGGTGCTGCTTTTGTGTATAGAGATGAGAAACGTGCTTTCATGCTGCCTATGCCATTCATCGGGCATTGGCTTAAAAAAGGCTGGGGAGTCTACTGCAGGTATTCCAAGCTAGGTCGCATACCCAGAATTCCAGGAATGTAAGAAAAGAGCTTATAGAGTACCCTATGAGCTTAATTTTTCGCTAATCTCTTTCTCTTTTCGTTTTGCTTTCATTTTTCGTTTTGCTAATTCACGCATATCTTCTGTTGTATCGCTTTCATCCACTATCTCGACACCTAAAATAGTTTCAACACAATCTTCCAAAGTGATGATTCCATCTGTTTGGTCATAGTTGTCTTTGACTAAGAACATATGATCTTTTTTAGTGATGAACATATCAAGCGCTTTTGAAACGGGGATGTTTTCATTAATCACTATAATATTCTTTTTTATAGAACCCACGCTCACGCTATCATCTATCAAAGCTTGTTTAAAAATCTTTTTTGTCAGAACTATACCCGTCACATCTTCTATTGAGTTTTTATAAACGGGGATACGGGAAAATTTAAATATAGCAGCTTTACTTTCTATAATTTCTTTAATGGTCATAGTCTCATCCAGCGCGAAAACGACACTTCTCGGCGTTAAAACATCCTTGACCTTTATCTTATTTAAACTTAAAATATTTTCTATAAAATCAGACTCTTTTTCATCAATAACACCATCGTCTTCACTAAGAAGCATACTATGAAGAAGCTCTTCTTTTGTCAGACTGTGCGCATTCTCTTTACCCTTTGATATTCTATTTGTCACAAAAAGAGTGCTCAAGATTATAGGGTATGTGATAAAAATAAAAATTCTTATTATTCTAGCTGACACAGGAGCTAATTCTTTCCAATATATCGCACCTATCGTTTTTGGAATAATTTCTGAGAAAAATAAAATTGCAAAAGTTAGAACAATAGAGACATAAACGACTGCATCATTTCCAAAAAGTATCGAAGCTTGTGCACCGACAGCAGCTGCACCCAAAGTGTTTGCTATAGTGTTTAAAATTAAAATAGACGCTATAGATTTATTTATATTTTCTTTATGAGATCTTAAATATGCCGCCACTTTAGGTTTTTCTGTTTCTAAAACAGAAATATAAGACCTGTTGACAGATAACAGCACAGACTCCAAAATGGAACATAAAAACGAAACACTCACAGACAAAACGAAAAACAGAATTAATAAATCCATTTATTTAAAATACCTCTTTATAATAAAATCAAGGTTGCAAGACCTAAAAAACTAAGGAAACCCACAACATCGGTGACAGTGGTTAAAATCACTGTGCTACCTATTGCCGGATCAACATCCAGCTTCTTTAAAAACAATGGCACAGCTGCACCGAATAAACCTGCCGCTAGAAGATTAATTATCATACTTAGTGCAATTACGACACCAAGTAATTTTATATCAAACCATAGAAAAGCTATTGCACCCATTATGACAGCAAATACAATACCGTTGCCAAGTGCGATGGTTGCCTCTTTTTTAATAATCCTCATAGCATCACCTTGAGAAATATCCCCAAGGGCCAACTGACGCACTACAACTGTCAGACTTTGCGTACCTGCATTTCCACCCATAGAAGCAACTATAGGCATTAAAATTGCAAGAGCGACCATGCTTTGCAAGGTATCTGAAAACATTCCTATAACCAAAGAAGCAACTATGGCAGTAATAAGGTTGAGACCTAACCATGTAGCTCTTTTTTTCCCTGCTTGAAGAATCTCATCATCTTCTTCTGCTTCATCATCAACACCCGCAAGATTATACATCTGTTCTGTTGCTTCATCTTGAATAACATCATATATATCATCTGAAGTGATACGCCCAAGAAGCACACCATAAGCATTCACAATCGCTAAAACAGAAAGGTCATACTCTTCAAAAGTACGGATTATATCTTTAATGTCTTCTCTGTCTTCTGCTTTAATAGGCTCAAAACTATCCTCATGCATCTCTATATTTTGAATAATGGTTTTAGAAAAATCAAATATCAGTAAATCATCCAAACCCACCGCGTAACGCAGTTTATTGTCCTTGTTTACAATAAAAAGATTTTGAACATTTTCAAGTTCGTTCTCTTTTCTTAGACGGGCGAATCGCTTGATGACATCTTGCACAACCTCATCTTTTTTTGCTGTGAATATCTCAAGCTGCATATAAGAACCGGCTTCATTTTCTTCATAGCTTTTAAGCTGTGTGATTTCTTGTCTATCATCTTCATTGAGCTTTTCAAAAACTTCAGAAGCGATGTTTTCATCATGATCTTCAAGTTCTTGCATAAACTCGGCTTGATCATCTGATTCAAGTTCACTCACTGCGTGAGAGAGTTCATCCACACTGAGATTTTCCACCACATCATCAAAATATCTATCAGGCAGAGCCAGAGCCACATCACCGATCAAGTCTTTTGGTATAAGTTTTAAAGCATCGGCAAATTCACTGTCATCAAGATTTTTAAGTAATTTTGCAAGTTTTGAAGGATGTATTTCACTTAACTCATGAAAATCTAAGTAGTCTTGTAATTTATTCATAATGAAATTATATCTAATTTGATAAAGAAGGAGTCACACATGCCTATAAAATCACGGCATGCGTTATGATATTAAATCGGAAGGACACGGATCTTAGTGGAAAGCTTCTCTTTTAGAGTTGATTCTATCGCATAAAGTGTGCCTGTTGCACTTGAAGCACAACCGTCACATGCACCTAAATATCGTATATAGATATCAATATTATCATCTGTTGCTTTAATATCGATCACTTCCATATCTCCGCCATCCATTATTAGAAATTGACGAACATTTTCATCTACGATGGCATCAACAGCTTTAATTTGCTGCACTAAAGTCATCTTTTCAAAGTCACCGCTTGCTCCTGCTGCAGCAGCAGCTTTAAGTCTTTCTTGTTCCATTTCTGATCTAGTGTCCGCTAAGATGTCCACTAAATAGTAATCCATAGCTTCATGACCGCCAGGTTTGATACAAGACTTACAAAAACCGCCGGCTTTTGTATAATCAGTGATTTGCTCAACGGTTTTAAGGTCATTCAACTTAATAACCTCTTGAAGAGTGCTTAAACTCACACGTGCACATTCACACACTATTATTTCAGTTTCAAAACTCTCAGCATCAACACCCATGTAAAGTCCTGCAGCTTTCTTGATAACATCATAAGCCATAACTGAACAGTGCATTTTTTGCGGTGGAACTGCTGGAGTTTCAGGATTATCACGAAGTGCTAATTCAACATCAATATTTGTAATTTTCACTGCTTCTTGCACTGTTTTACCAATACAAAGTTCCGTCATGACATCAGAAGATGCGATAGCCGTGCCACAACCGAATGATTTAAACTTAGAGTTTATAATCGTGTCATTTGCCGGATCAATCTCCCAGTATAAACGCACTGCATCACCGCAAGACTCTGCGCCGAAATCAGCAACAATCAGTTTATGACCTCTCTCCTCCACTTCAGCTTCAAATAATTCACCTTGATGTTGTGGATTATTCATTAATGTTGTTACTTTATTTGAATACGCGTCCCAAAGAGACTCGCCTAATATATCAGCTTTACCCATTTCATATCCTTTTTAACTAAATTTTTTAATTTTTTATTATTCTGAGATTTTCAATCTCAAACTTCAGTGCTTTTATAATTAATGGTGGTGAAGTTCGCACTCTTGAACTTCGCCGCCTGCTGTTGGTTTTTGTAAGGCAAAAGAACTTGAAATTGCTCTTAATCTTTTCACCGCATCTTTAAAATGTGAAATTGTATAATCAATCTCTAGATCCGTTGTGAATCTTGAAAGCGATAAACGAATTCCGGTATGTGCTAATTCATTATCAGCACCGATTGCAAGCATCACTGTATTTGCCTCAAGATCTGCAGATGCACAAGCTGAACCGGTTGATGCTCCGATTTCACCATTATTTAAATCCCAAAGCATACCTTCACCCTCAACACCTTTAATAGATATAAGTATAGTGTTTGGCGTACGATTATCTCTGTCTCCGACAACAAAAGTATCACTTAATTCTAAAATCGCATCTTCTAAACGGTCACGTTTTTCTCTGATCTTAGCCATTGTATCTTCGATGTTTTGAGTTGCAAGTTCCACTGCTTTACCCATACCGACTATATACGGCACATTTAAAGTTCCTGAACGACGTCCACCCATATGTTCCCCACCATGAAGAAGCGGAGTGAGAGGCTGAGAATCTTTAATGAATAAAGCCCCTATACCTTTTGGCCCGTGAAACTTATGTGCTGAGAATGAAACAAAATCAACATGCACATCTTGCAAATCCACCGGTATTTTCCCGATAGCTTGAACACCGTCAGAATGAAAAAGAACACCTTTTTCTTTACAGATTTCACCAATCTCTTTAATAGGATTAATCATTCCCGTTTCATTTGAAGCCCACATAACAGAAACTAAAGCTGTTTTTTCAGTGATAAAACTCTTTACAGTATGTGCTTCCACCACACCTTGTTCATTCACAGGAAGATATGTGACATGAACATCACACTCTTCTTCCAACCATCTACATGTTGCTAAAACAGATGGATGTTCCACTTCTGTTGTAACAATATGGTTCTTATCGCCATTTACAATATAATCTAAATACACTGATTTTAAAACCCAGTTATTAGATTCTGTAGCACACGATGTAAATACGATATCATCTTTATCATTCGCATTCAACCCAGTGTATACCTGGTCTATTGCTTTACTTAATGCCGGATGGGACAGCGTTCCAAACTTATGAAGTGAGTTAGGATTACCATATAACTCACTAAAGTATGGTATCATTGCTTCTACAACTAATGGATCACACATTGTAGTGGCATTGTTATCTAAATATACTTTCATTTTTCACCTTTTATTAGATAATAAATATCATTATCTTTAAATCAGACAATTTTTGTCTTGTTTAACTTTTGACATAATAATAGCTTTGTGATTATGATATGCTTAAGAGAAATTGAGTTGATACTCCGTTTAAGAAATGAAATGTATAAAAATTTCTGTATAATTCACGTACTCCATAGTGATAAGGAAAAAATCAATGTGTAATTTCAACAATCAAACTTCCGACACAAAAGCACTTATTCATCTTTTTATGACAAAAGCTGCCCTAAATATAGGCGGTGCCAACTTTTTACTTGCTCTCATAGAAGCTATGAAAGAAAAAAGACCCAATCCTTTAATGTATAAAGAAAAGCAAATCAGCTCTAATAACACAATCATTAAATGGAATAAAGTTGTATTTAAAGATAAGGTGGATGTATTAGAAGCTATATTATTGGAACATAAAAGTTCTGATGATCCTAAATTTAATATTTTGCAAACCGATAATGCTAAGAAAAGAAAAGCAATTTTAAATATGGTTAAAGCTTTAGCTCCGATAGAATTCACAGTGACTCCTCAAAACCCCAATGACGGTGCCGGATTCAACTTTAAAGTTTTTGATATGGTTGATGAAAACAATGTCAACCTCAATCCATTATTTGTAGCTCTGTTTTTTTGTTCCACTGAGTTTACTAAAAAAGCGTTAAAATACGAGATATAAGGAACAAAAATGAAAAAAACAGTCCTGGCAAGCAGTATTATTTTTACCACACTCACACTGCAAAGCTTTAGTTTTGACAGTGTGATGGATAAGGTGACAGATTTTAAGAAGTTTACCAAACCTGGCGATATGACCCCAAAAGAGATGGTTGAAACTATGACAGGCGGTGTTTTAAGCACTGAGCTTATTACAAAAGCATTCAAACAGGCTTTAAAGATCGGTGTGACAAAAGCGGTTGACACCTTAGGTCAAAAAGGCGGCTTCATGGATAATCCGGCTGTTCACATCCCTCTTCCCCCGCCATTCTCTCAAATGGAAACAATGATTCGTGCATCCGGTGGAGGGGATATGGTTGATGAGTTCATTTTATCTATGAACAGAGCTGCTGCACAAGCCGCTCCTCAAACTGCAGGTATTTTTGTAACTTCAATCGATGATATGTCTTTTAATGATGCCGCTGATATTTTAATGATGGATGGAAGCCCTGCAACAGATTACTTTAAGAGACACACCAAAGAAGATCTAAAAAAACTTATCACGCCTATTATTATCAAGGAAATGAAAAGCAATCAAGTGTATAAGTATTATGACGCTGTGAAAAAAGTGGCTGACCCGGGTATCAAAACATTTGCTAAAGTTTCAAATTTCATGGGTATGGCAGAAAAACTGCATATGAAAAAACACATCCCCCAAGACGGGGTGAATATAGAAGAATATGTTACAGATCATACGATAGATGCCATCTTTATGATGATCGGGCAATCAGAAAAAATGATTCGTACAAATCCGGCACATCAGACAACCGCCGAACTCAGAAAAGTTTTTGGTCAATTTGTTCCATAAACAACACTAAAGGAAAAACATGAAAAGAACATTCATCACTGCAACTTTATTACTAAGCGTAAGCGCATCTCAGGCTTTTGATTTTGGAGGCTTTATGGATAGCGTTAAAGAAGCTGTTCCGGCCCTTAATGAAACTGTTAAGTCTTCAAACGTGAATGAAAAACCAATAACCAACACTACAACAGATGCAAGCCCTTCCACGGTGGCAAACGGCCTTAAAGAAGCCCTGAAACAAGGCGTTGACTATGCTGTTAAAGAGTTAAGCAAGGATGGAGGCTACTTAAATAACCCAGCTGTTAAAATACCTCTGCCTCAGGGTCTTAGCAATGTTGAGGATATGATACGACAAATGGGCGGCGATAAAATGGCTGATGATTTTATCAATTCTATGAATGAAGCTGCTGCTAAAAGTGCAGTCAAAGCCACACCTATCTTTGTTGATGCTATAGAAAAAATGTCAATCGATGATGCTAAAAAAATACTCGCCGGCAATGAAAATGCAGCAACCGATTACTTCAAAATGCGTACTACAGATGATTTAAAGAAAATGATGAAACCAATCATCGAAGAGACTATGGAAGAAAACAATGTGGCATCGTATTACGACACACTCAATGAATATTATGATTCAACTGTTAAAACTGTTGTTGAAAATGACAGTATCCGGGATATGGCAAAAAACTTTGGAATGGAAAAGTATATGCCAAAAGGGACTACGGATGAAAAACTTGATGACTATGTTACAAGAAATGCGATTGAGGGCTTATTTAAAATGATAGCGGTGAAAGAAGCCGAAATAAGAAAAAGCCCAGTGGCGCAAAGCAGCACTTTACTCCAAAAGGTTTTTGGTAAATAAATTCCCTCAACCTAGTTTTAAATCTTAAATGGTATAATCGCGAAATTATTACATATTAAAGGTTTAAAATATGGCTCAAACTATAACTGAAAAAATATTTTCACAACATGTTGGTCACGAAGTTTTTGCGGGTGAAATCATCCGTTCAAACATCGATATGGTTATCGGTAATGACATTACAACTCCTATCTCTATCTCTGCATTTAACTTAAGCGGAGCAGAAAAACTTGCTAATCCTGATGGATTTTCTATAGTTTTAGATCACTTCATACCTGCAAAAGATATAGCTTCAGCTAATCAGGCAAAAATTTCTCGTGAATTTGCAAAAAAACATAAACTTAAAAACTTTTTTGACGAAAAAGACATGGGAATCGAGCATGCTCTTTTACCTGAGAAAGGTCTAATAGTTCCTGGTGATGTGATTATCGGTGCTGACTCTCATACATGTACACATGGTGCATTAGGTGCATTTTCAACCGGTATGGGTTCCACTGACTTAGCATTTGCAATGATCACCGGAGGCAACTGGTTCAAAGTTCCAGAGTCAATCAAGGTGGTGCTAAGCGGTAAACCAAACAAACATACCACCGGTAAGGACATTATCTTAGAAATCATTCGTATGATCGGTGTTGATGGAGCTTTATATAAAACTTTAGAGTTCACCGGTTCCACAATAGAACATTTAAATATGGACGATAGATTCTCAATGTGCAACATGGCGATTGAAGCCGGTGCAAAAAGCGGAATCGTAGCATACGATGATGTTACAAAAGAATTTTTAGCTGATAAAGATTTGGCGCGTGAGCCTAGGATTCACTATTCAGATGAAGATGCTGCTTATGTTCAAATCCTTGAAATCGATGTGGCAAACTTAGAGCCTGTCATAGCTTATCCATTTTTACCATCAAACGGTCACTCAATAACTCAAGCCGTAAAAGATAAAATTAAAATAGACCAGGCATTTATCGGTTCATGCACAAATGGCCGCTTAGGCGACTTAAAAACTGCAGCTGAAATTTTAGATGGGAAAAAAGTGCATGAAGATGTTCGTCTTATTGTAACTCCTGGAACTCAAAAAATTCTAAAAGAAGCATATAGGCTTGGATATATGGACATCATCATCGATGCTGGAGGAGTGGTTTCAAATCCTACATGCGGTGCTTGTCTTGGCGGTTATATGGGAATACTGGGAGATGGTGAAGTGGCAGTTTCAACCACAAACCGTAACTTCGTCGGCCGTATGGGCAGCCGAGATTCAAAAGTCTATCTTGCGAACTCTGCTGTTGCAGCTATTTCAGCAATCACTGGATATATTACAGATCCAAGATAATTAAATCATCAGAAACTCATTAGTTTTTGATATAATGCCGCCAATATATAAAATAAAAAA
>JACKQG010003469.1_pt1 | contig 19294 bp, 17 predicted proteins | sample 8237621 | NCBI WGS metagenome assembly JACKQG01 (sample SAMN15677084, study PRJNA649215) | marine metagenome | biome: marine; feature: Black Sea; material: saline water; isolation source: suspended particulate matter (SPM) from the Black Sea western gyre | collected 2013-06-09/2013-06-10 | depth... | reverse complement strand
ACATGGTTGAAGACTTATACGTAACTACTTCATTCATGGGTGTTAACGCTAAAGCTGGTGCATACCGTTCAGGCGCTTCTGAGTTAGATCAAACAGATGCTACACCTTCTGCACGTTACAACTTGAGCACAACTATGGGCGGCGTTACTGCTACATACGAAGCTAAAGCTGGTACGCATGACCTTACTTTAGGTGGTACAGTTGCTGGTGTTTCAATCAAGCACAAGATGAAGAACAACGACGATTCTGAAACTTGGGTTTCTGGTTCATTCGGTGGTGTAAACGCTTCTTGGAACCAAGAGCATACAGATTCTGGTGATAAAAATGACACAGCTATCACTGTTTCAACTGAAATGAATGGTGTAACTGCTACATACGTACAACTTGATACTGATACTGCTGAACCTACTGACGGTTACGTAGGTAAATTTACTACTACTGCTGGTGGTGAAGCATCTGCATTTGGTCTATCTACTGCAGTAGCAGGTAACACAGTTACTTTCAAGATGATTGACATTGATAGCGTTGATTCTAACAAGGTTATCGTTAACCGTGTATTAGGTAACGGCGCTACTTTTGAAGCGACTTACACTGATAAGGACACAGCTAACGATACTTTAGACTTTGAGCTAGCTGTTAAATTCTAAATCTTATTTAGAAAAACAGTTAACTTAACTTCTTAAGTTAAGTACTGAAAACCCTCAACTCCGGTTGGGGGTTTTTTTTCGCCCCTAATATTTGGGGTGCAGGCAAGGCCTGCCTCAACCGATGAAAATTGGGTACAATACGACGTATGAGTATCAGAAAAATTGATTTTACTAATGATGAGTATTACCATGTGTTTAATCGTGGTGTGGACAAGCGTGTTATTTTTAACACTCAAGAACAACAGGCGTATTTCCTTAGTCGCTTGCAGTTATTAAATACGACTGACAGTAGAAAATATATCACCAATAAGAGGAGTCGACATAAAAATAAAATAATTCTTGGAGAGGGTGAGCAGCTGGTTAGCATTGTAGCCTACTGTTTATTGCCGAATCATTTTCATTTGTTACTTAAACAAAATGTTGATCATGGTATTTCACAATTTATGCAAAGATTGGGGACAGCTTACACCATGTTTTTTAATCAACAAGAGAAACGATCCGGCGCCTTATTTCAGGGTAAGTTTAAAGCCACGCACCTCAGTGGAGATTTTGCACTGCCGATTTTATCCGCTTATGTTAATCTCAACTATGTGCATCATCAAATTGACACTAACAAAAATTTAGTTGCTTCAAGTTTGTTTGATTTTATATCTGATGCAGGCAAGGCCTGCACCAACTGCACCAATGAAATTTGTGATCAGGCAGAAATTACCAAGGTTGTTAATGAGACTGGCAGCTTATCAGAATACAAGGATTTTATTAAAAATGCCTCTAAAACGTTTACTGATAATAAGGGGAATGTTATCAATGTTAATGATTTCGAATTTTGAGGCAGGCAAGGCCTGCACCGGAATAGTTGTTTGTGAATACAGTGATTGTGTTTATCCTTTAAAATGAATTCATAATTTAAATTTAGGCAAAAGAAATGATTACTCAGTTAAGAGGTCGATCTCTATTAAAGCTTACTGGTAGCGATGTGCAGAGTTTTTTACAAGGGCAATTTTCTAATGATATTGATGCTTTAGAAGATGGTGTTGCGCAACTGAATGCTTATTGTCAGCATCAGGGGAAAATTATTGCACTTATTTGGGTAATGAAATCAGCTGATGATTTTTACCTGTCATTTGCGAGTGATTTGAGTGAAATTGTTACTCAAAAACTCACCATGTTTAAGATGATGTCAGATGTGACTATTGAAAATTTAAGTGACTCAATTATTCAGTTGGGACTGATTGACGAGAGTCTTGGTGGTGCATATAAGCTTAATACTCAACAATCAGTTGCTTTAGTTGAAACTCTAGATGGTGTTGAATTGGATGATGTGAATGAATGGGAGTCGGCTTGTATTGCTAAGAGTATTCCTGAAGTTACTTTGACTACCAGTGAAAAATTCGTACCGCAAATGCTAAATTTGGATATTGATGAGGTGGGCGTGAGCTTTACCAAAGGCTGTTATCCTGGGCAGGAAGTAGTGGCGCGACTGCATTATTTAGGCAAGGCTAAGCGCAGAATGTATCAGTTTGAAAGCGATCAAGCTTTGCAAGTGGGCGATGAATTACAAGTTGAGCATTCAAAATCAGCTAAAGCTACAGGATTGGTGGTGCGTAGTGTAAAATTAGACGCTAAATCACTGTGTTTAGCAACGCTCGAAATTGCACATGAAAACGACACGGTAACCATTAATAACCACCCAATTAACAGAATTCACCATGATTAAGTTTCTATCATTATTACTTTTTCCTCTTTCAGCTTTTGCTAATACACCAGCCGTTGAATCGCTTGATTTGACGACCCATTGGGTGGGTTATGCCGCGTTGATATTGTTCGTTTTGGCTTATGCGCTGGTGATGGTGGAGGAGTTTACCCGCTTTAGAAAATCCAAGCCGGTGATTTTATTGGCCGGTTTAATTTGGGGTTTGATTGGCTGGAAATACGCCACTGAAGGTATTCCGCATGCTGCTGAAACAGCACTTAGACATAACTTTTTAGAATATGCTGAATTGTTGTTATTTTTACTGGTCGCCATGACTTACATCGAAGCTATGCGCGAGCGAAACGTATTTGAACAGCTTAAAGTTTGGCTGATTAACAAGGGTTTTAACTTTAAGCAATTATTCTGGTTAACAGGTATTTTGGCGTTCTTTATCTCGCCTTTTGCAGATAACTTGACCACGGCGTTGATTATGGGCGCGGTGGTGATGGCCGTTGGCAAAGGTAACCCGGTATTTGTTTCTGTGGCCTTTATTAATATTGTGGTAGCTGCTAATGCTGGCGGTGCGTTCAGCCCGTTTGGTGATATTACCACGCTAATGGTATGGCAAAAAGGCATTGTGGAATTCTCAGAATTTTTTGCCTTATTTATCCCGTCAGTGGTTAATTTCTTGGTGCCAGCTTTTATTATGCAATTTGCTATTACCAATCAAAAGGTTGAGCTAGATGAACAAGATGTTGCAATTAAGAATGGTGGATTAGTCATCACTGTTTTATTTGTAATTACTATTGTAACTGCTGTAAGTTTCCATAATTTCTTGCATTTGCCACCAGCTATGGGCATGATGACGGGCTTGAGTTATTTGTTAATTACCGGCTTTTTTATTCGTAAATCGAGTGTGAAAAACGACCAAGAGTTTGATATTTTTAAAAACGTGGCAAATGCTGAGTGGGATACGTTGTTGTTCTTCTTTGGTATTATTGTCAGCGTTGGCGGATTAGGCTTTATTGGCTATTTAGAGATGACATCGGTGATTATGTACGGCGAACTAGGTGCAACCTATGCCAACGTATTAGTGGGCGTGTTGTCAGCCATTGTTGATAATATTCCGGTGATGTTTGCGGTATTAACCATGTATCCTGAAATGTCACACAATCAGTGGCTGTTGGTCACTTTAACTGCTGGTGTTGGCGGCTCGTTACTCTCTATTGGTTCTGCTGCTGGCGTGGCACTCATGGGTCAATCAAAAGGCATGTACACGTTTGTATCGCACCTTAAATGGTCATGGGCAATTGCATTAGGCTATATTGCCAGTATTTATACACACCTTTGGATTAATGGGTTTTAGCCGGTGAATGGCTAATTACCCATCAGTTGATCAATGAGTCATTTATATATTGACATTGGTAACACGGCTGTTAAATGGTTGTTTGACGGTGAGTATCATCAAGTTTTGACTGCTGATTTTAGCTTGGCATTGCTACCTAAAGCTCAACAAGTTTGGGTAAGTTGTGTGGGTGATAAGCAGCTCTTGAACGGCTTGGATGAAGCTATTTTTGTTAAGTCTCAGGCTGAGTTTTCTAACTTTAGATCTGCCTATAAAGCGCCTGAAAATCTAGGGGTTGATCGTTTTTTGGCCATGATTTCAGCCATTGAGCAATTACCCAATCAAACCCTATTAATGATTGATGCGGGTAGTGCGCTAACGTTTGATTTGGTATTGAAAAGTGGTGAGCACCAAGGCGGGCTGATTATGCCTGGGTTGGGCGTATTGCGTCGTAGTTTTACTCAATTTGAAAGCCATTCAAAAAACCTAACACTGGCGCTATTGGCCAATAACACTGAAGATGCTTGGGCGTTTGGCACGGCTAATATGCTGATGGGTGCGATTAACACCCAGATAGACAAACATCTTCAGCAACAGGGTGATTTAAAAATTATACTCACCGGTGGTGATGCAAAAATGATTGCCTATCGACTTGCTTATTCGGTTGAAATTAAAGAAAATTTGGTGCTTGATGGCTTGGCGCTTTACGCACAATCGTGCAACTAGCCTTGGTATAATGCGCTTTAATTAATTTAACGCAATCATCCATGCAAGACAATCGAGTTTTATCCGGCATGCGACCAACAGGTCGTCTTCATTTAGGTCATTATCATGGGGTATTAAAAAACTGGCTTGATTTGCAAAATGAGTATGATTCATACTTTTTTGTGGCTGATTGGCACGCCTTTACCACGCATTATTCTGACAAGATTGACCTTGAGACCAATGTAATGGAGATGGTGGTTGATTGGTTAGCAGCTGGTATTAACCCTAATACATCAACTATTTTTGTGCAGTCTAAAGTACCAGAGCACGCTGAGTTGCATTTATTGTTGTCGATGACAACGCCACTATCTTGGTTAGAGCGTGTGCCATCTTACAAAGATCAGCAGCTTAAGCTTAAAACTAAAGATTTAGGTACATACGGATTCTTGGGTTATCCATTATTACAAAGCGCGGATATCTTAATGTATAAGGCCGGATTAGTGCCTGTGGGTGAAGATCAAGTGGCACATGTGGAATTAACCCGAGAAGTAGCGCGCCGATTCAACCATATCTATGGTCGTGAGGCGGATTTTGAAGAAAAGGCTGAAACTGCGATTGGCAAGATGGGTAAAAAGCAAGCAAAATTATTTCGTTCGTTGCGCAAAGCCTATCAAGAAACGGGTGATGACGAAGCGTTAATTAAAGCACAAGCTTTATTGCAAGAGCAACAAAATATCACTTTGGGTGATCGTGAACGTTTAGCAGGCTATATTGAAGGTGTGGGAAAAATCATCTTGCCAGAGCCTGAATCACTACTAACCAAAGCGTCAAAAATGCCAGGATTAGATGGTCAAAAAATGAGTAAATCTTATGGTAACACCATTTCTTTGCGCGATACCGCAGATGAAATTGAAACCAAGATTAAGCGCATGCCAACAGACCCAGCTCGCATTAAACTGACTGATGCAGGAGACCCAAACAAATGCCCAGTATGGCAACTGCACGAAGTTTATTCAGATACGCAAACTTGTGAATGGGTAGTTGATGGCTGCACTAAGGCTAAGATGGGTTGTGTTGCTTGTAAGCAGCCGGTGATCGATGCCATGCAAGCTGAGCTTGGACCAATGCAAGAGCGTATTGCAAAATATCAAGCAAATCCGGATCTTATTAAGCAAATTATTCATGAAGGTTCTGACAAGGCTAGAAGGGTAGCTAAAGAAACCATGGCTGAAGTGCGTGAGCATATGGGTATCACTTACTAATTATGGCTGAAAGACTACAAAAACTTATTGCAACCGCGGGTTATGGATCTCGTCGATGGGCCGAAAGGTTGATCGAACAAGGTCGTATTGAAGTTAATAATAAAGTTGCCCAAATTGGCGATAAATGCGAGATAACAGATAAAGTTAAAATTGATGGGCGCAGTATTGATCTTGAGCGTTATCAAGAAGATGAAACCAAAGTTATTATTCTTAATAAGCAAGCTGGTGTGATTTGCTCCAACAAGGATGAAGAAGGGCGAAAAAGCGTTTACAGTTTACTACCTAAAGAGTCACGCTGGGTGATGGTGGGGCGCCTAGATCTTAATACATCAGGGTTGTTGTTATTTACCAACAATGGTGATTTGGCCAATAAACTCATGCATCCGAGCTCACAAATTGATCGCGAATATGCCGTGCGTGTTTTGGGCCAGGTAGAGAATGAAGACATTAAGCAACTAACAACTGGCATTGAGCTTGAAGACGGCTTTGCACGCTTTGATCGAGTAACCATTGGCGGTGGTGAAGGCGCTAATCGCTGGTATAAAGTTGTATTAAAAGAGGGTCGAAAGCGTGAAGTTAGACGTTTGTGGGAGTCACTTGGGTTTAAAGTATCACGCTTGATTCGTATTCGTTTTGGTGAAATTCGCCTGCCAGAAAAGCTCAGAGCTAATCAGTATGACTATCTTAAGCCAGGCCAGGTTAAATTGTTGCTGGATTCAGTCAAGCTATAATCGAAAAAAAACTTGATTTAAATCAAGTTTTTGTTAGAATAATCTCATTTAATAACAAACAAAAGGTGGTCTTATGATTATGAATGAGTTAAATAATGATATTGTTTTTTACCTAAGTGTGACTATGGTGGTGTTAACGATTGTTGTTGGTATTGTGTTTACTGCCGCTAAAGCAAAAATTAGGACTTAATTTAAAAACGCTTAATCTTTGTTAAGCAACATACGCAGTATCTATTTTAAATTTTTTCAACAATTTTTGACTTAGGTCAATTATTTTAATCAGCTCTGTTGATAGAATATCCCTGTTATTAATTAAATAAAGAGGGAATAGTCATGATCATGAATGAGTTAAACACAGATACGGTTTTTTACGTGAGTTTGTTAATGGTGGCATTAGCTATTGTTACGTTTATTGTATTTGTTATCGGTAGAAGATTTAAAGCCTTTAAGCGATAAATTTCAAAAAAAACTATACTATACTATCCTCTTGTTAAAACAAACGAGAGGATGAATTGTGCCTATTAATGAATCAAGGGCGCTTCTAAAAGTGCTTACAAAGTCTTATCAATGTTTTTAGAAGTGCCCTTGAATACCGACAGCGTTTTTTGGTTTGCCGTATTTTTTATGGTTGCTTCATTGGTGTTGGCTATCTATATTCACCTATATTTTCGCTCAAGAAAGTAGGCAAATCTTGTGCCAAGCCTTGTTTTTCATTGTCAAAAAACCCTACCCATCACGTATAATATCGCTTTTTAGTTTCTAATATTTTTAAAGCGTCAATGTCTGATTACAAACCCACTCTAAACCTGCCTGCCACTAAGTTTGCCATGAAAGCAAACCTTGCAAATCGTGAAGGTGGCTTTCTAAAAAAATGGCAAGACGATGACTTGTACGCACAAATTAGAAAAAATAATCAAGGCAAGCCTAAATTTACACTACATGATGGGCCACCGTATGCAAATGGCGATATTCATATTGGTCATGCAGTTAATAAGGTTTTAAAAGATATTATTGTTAAATCAAAGTCTTTATCGGGTTTTGATGCGCCCTATGTACCGGGCTGGGATTGTCACGGTTTGCCAATTGAGCTAAATGTTGAAAAGAAAAAAGGCAAAGTTGGTGTCAAGATTGATGCCAATAGTTTTCGAGCGGAATGTCGCAAATATGCTGACACCCAAGTGGCCAAACAAAAGCTTGATTTTCAGCGTTTGGGTATTTTGGGTGATTGGAACAATCCTTATCTAACCAAAGACTTTCAATACGAAGCTGATATTGTTAGAGCGCTAGGCAAAATTGTTGATAATGGTCATGTATCTAAAGGCTACAAGCCGGTTCACTGGTGTACTGAGTGTGGCTCTGCATTAGCTGAGGCCGAGGTTGAGTATAAAGACAAGCAGTCAGATGCAATCGATGTTAAGTTTCGTATTGTTGACGATTCAATTTTTAAGGTTGAAAAGCCAGTTTCTGTGGTTATTTGGACAACCACGCCTTGGACGCTACCTGCTAATGAGGCGGTGGCTCTTCATCCAGAGCTTAATTATGTGTTGGCTGATATGGGTGATGAGTACTTATTATTGGCTCAAGATTTGGCACAAGATGCTTTGGCGCGCTATGAGTCTCAAGCGAGTGTTTCTACTCAAATTTTTACAGGTAGTGAGCTAGAAGGCTTGAAAGCGCAACACCCATTTTATGACAAACAAGTACCAATTATTTTGGGTGATCATGTCACCACGGATGCGGGTACTGGTGCGGTTCACACAGCACCTGCTCATGGTCAAGAAGACTTTGTAGTCGGCAAGCAATATAACTTGCCGGTTAACTGCCCGGTAGATGGCCGTGGTGTATTTTTTGAAGACACAGAGTTATTAGCAGGCCAATTTATTTTTAAGGCAAACGCCAGTGTTTTAGAGATTTTAAAATCTCATAACGCCCTGGTTAAGCATGAGCCACTGGTGCATTCTTATCCGCATTGTTGGCGTCATAAAACTCCGGTTATCTTTAGAGCAACCCCTCAATGGTTTGTATCCATGCAAGATAATGGCTTGCGTGATGCAGTGAATGGTGAAATCCCGAAAGTGGAGTGGATACCTGATTGGGGCAAAAAACGCATTGAGTTAATGGTTGGTAATCGCCCTGATTGGTGTATTTCTCGTCAAAGATTTTGGGGCGTGCCAATTACACTATTCACCCATAAACAAACTGGTGAGCTACATCCAAACACTAAAGAGTTGTTCGAGACTGTTTCAGCATTGATTGAAAAAAACGGTATTGAGGCTTGGTTTGAAACAGACATTCAAGATCTATTGGGCGATGAAGCCAATGACTATGAAAAAACCACTGATACACTGGATGTGTGGTTTGATTCTGGCGTGAGTCATTTTGCAGTTTTAAAGGCAAGAGAAGGGTTGTCTGATGTGGCTGACTTGTATTTAGAGGGTTCTGATCAGCATCGTGGCTGGTTCCAGTCATCACTCATCTCCTCGGTGGCAATTAACGGTAAGGCGCCTTATAAACAAGTATTAACTCATGGTTTTACCGTCGATAAAGATGGCAAAAAAATGAGTAAATCATTGGGCAATGTAATGAGTCCGCAAAAGGTGGTTAACAATCTTGGTGCTGATATTTTAAGATTGTGGATTGCTTCAACGGACTACACCGGTGAAATGACTGTTTCTGATGAAATTTTAAAACGCTCAGCAGATTCTTATCGCCGCATTCGTAACACCATGCGCTTTATGTTGGCCAATACCAGCGGCTTTAACCCTGAAAAACATACACTAGCAGCGGATGAAATGCTTGATTTGGATCGATGGATTGTGTCTAAAACAGCTGATTTGCAGACGCAAGTGTTAGCTGCTTATGAACAATACAATTTCCATCATGTGACCCAACTAATTTTAAATTTCTGTAGTAATGATTTAGGTGGTTTTTATCTGGATGTGATTAAAGATCGACAGTACACAACACAGGAAGATTCAAGAGCGCGCCGTAGTGCACAAACAGCACTTAATCATATTTTAGAGGCAATGGTCAGATGGTTGTCTCCGGTATTGTCGTTTACGGCTGAAGAGATTTGGCAAAATATGCCGAGTGAAAAGACCAGTAGTATATTTTTGAATGAATGGTATCAAGGGTTAACCTCAGGTTATCAGCATTCAGCCATTGAGGCCGCTAGAGACATTAATCCGTTTATTCGTAAGCAAATGGAACAAATGCGTAGTGATAAAGTGATTGGCTCTTCACTCGATGCTGAGGTGGATTTATATTGTAATGAAAAAACATTTGAAGCACTCAGCCAGCTAGGCGATGAGCTGCGTTTTATTTTTATCACCTCTTATGCGCGTATTCATCCACTATCCGATAAAATGAACGATTGCATGCCAGCAGGTGACGGGGTGTTTATCAAGGTGACTCAGTCAACACATGAAAAATGCGTGCGTTGTTGGCACCATCGTGAAGATGTAGGTCAGCACAGCGAGCACCAAGAGTTATGTGGTCGTTGTGTTGAAAATGTCGCCGGTAGTGGCGAAATGCGAGCGTTTGCCTAATGAAAACCTTAAATTTAGATTTAGGTGAGAAATCTTATCCGATTTATATTGGTCAAGAGTTACTTAATCAGGCACAATTATTAACGCGCCATATTACTGGCAAGCAGGTGATGATTGTTACCAACACCACTGTTGCGCCGCTTTATCTAGCAAAAGTAAAATCATTGTTGGCTTCATTTACCGTGGCAGAAGTTATCTTGCCTGATGGTGAGCAATATAAGACCTTAGAAACAGTTAATTTAATTTTTGATGCGTTGCTAGAGAATCGATTTGATCGTTCTTGCACGCTGATTGCTTTAGGTGGCGGTGTGGTTGGTGATATGACGGGTTATGCCTCAGCCAGCTATCAACGCGGGGTTAACTTTATTCAAATTCCAACCACATTGCTGTCTCAGGTGGATTCTAGTGTGGGTGGTAAAACGGGTGTTAATCACCCGTTAGGCAAAAATATGATTGGCGCCTTTCATCAGCCAAAATGCGTGGTGATCGATGTTGATACACTAGATACTTTGGATGATAGACAATATTCGGCTGGCATGGCTGAAGTGATTAAATATGGTTTATTGGGTAATGCTGATTTCTTAGATTATTTGCAAAATAATATGGCTAATTTAATGGCTAGAGACAAAGTGTTAATTATTCAATCCGTGTATCAGTCTTGTTTTGATAAAGCAGAGATTGTTGCTCAAGACGAATTAGAATCAGGCAAAAGAGCATTGTTAAATTTAGGTCATACGTTCGGCCATGCCATTGAAAATACACTGGGCTATGGTGTATTTTTGCATGGCGAGGCAATTTCAGTCGGCATGCTAATGGCTGCTGAACTGTCTCATCGTTTGGGTGATTTAACAACTCAAGAGGTGTTGCAAGTCAAAGATTTATTAGAAAAGTCTAACTTACCGATCAGCGTTAACGGTAAAATTAGCGCTCTTGAGTTCTTATCTGCAATGCGTGTTGATAAGAAAGTGATTGATGGCAGGATTCGCCTTATATTGATGAAAAAATTAGGGCAATCGTACATCACGGATAACTATAAAAAAGAACAACTAGAGCAGGTAATTGGGGATTTTTGCGAATCATAAATAGGAAAAATAATGACAGATAAAGATCAAAAGAAAGGCAAAGTTGAAGATGATGAGGTAATGATCTCAACCAGTATCTCCGATTTGGAAAAAATGCTAGAAGAGGTTGAGGTGAACGCGAACAAGCGTACAGATTCAAAATTTGAACGCATGTTCTTGCCAGCATTGGCCGTGTTTAGTGCGATTATCATGGGCTTCTTTATTGTTATTTATTCCATTACTAATGACATGACGCGCCTTGCAAATTCCATGGATCCAAATATGGGTGGCAATATGTCGTCTATGGTGAGTAGTATTGATCGCTTATCAAATAATGTTGATCAAATGACAGTTTCGGTCGCACACATGCAAAAAAGTTTTTCACGTGTTGAGAGTAACATGGATACCATTGCTACCAAGCTTAATGCGCTAGATTCGATTGCTGTGGACTTGACGCACGTAAGTGTAAAGATGGATTCGTTAGAGCCAATGTTAATCAACATGGAAGAGATGAACAAGAACATGACCACCATGCAAGATTCTATGCAGTGGATGCAACGTGATTTGAACATTCTTCGCTCCTCATTTTCTAAGCCACTCAGAATCTTTAATAAAATCCCAATGTTATAAGTATGTCTTTATCTGAAGCGCAAGTTACCCAAATTGCCTATTTGGCGCGTTTGTCATTAAGCGATGATGAATTACAAGATAACACCAAAGACTTAAACGATATTTTGGGGTTGGCTGAACAATTAGGCGCTATTGAAACAGATGACATTGAGCCAATGGCGCATCCACTACATATGACTCAGCGCCTACGCGCAGACGTTGTTACTGAAATAGATCAATCAGAATTATTCCAATCCATTGCCCCTAAGACCGGCAATGGACATTATTTAGTGCCAACCGTGATTGAATAAAAATGAGCATTCATACTAAAACTATTGCGCAGCTGGCTCAAGGCTTAAAAGATAAGGAATTTTCTTCCGTTGAAATTACTCAGCACTATTTAGATCGGATTAAGCAGTCTGATTTAAACGCTTTTGTTACTGTTACTGATGAGCTAGCTATGGCTCAAGCCCAAGCAGCTGATGATAAAATTGCCAGTGGCGGTGCTAGCATATTGACAGGTATTCCTTACGCACATAAAGATATTTTTTGTACGCAAGGGGTCAAAACCTCGGCTGGTTCAAAAATGCTGGATAACTTCATTTCACCGTATGATGCAACTGTGTCTCATCAGCTTAACCAAGCTGATTTAGTAATGCTGGGTAAAGCCAATATGGATGAGTTTGCCATGGGCTCTAGTAATGAGAATTCTTTTTACGGTGCGGTTAAAAACCCGTGGGATAAATCCAAAATTCCAGGTGGTTCATCCGGTGGCTCTGCTGCGGCAGTTGCTGGTGGATTGAGTTGTTTTGCAACCGGCACGGATACCGGTGGCTCTATCCGCCAACCTGCGAGTTTGTGTGGTATTACCGGGCTTAAACCAACTTATGGGCGTGTTTCTCGTTACGGCATGATTGCTTATGCTTCAAGTCTTGATCAAGCTGGCCCAATGACTAAAACAGCACAAGATGCAGCCATTGTATTAAATGCTATGGCTGGATTTGACGATAAAGACTCTACCTCAGCTGAACAAGTAGTGCCAGATTACACGGCCAATTTAAATGATTCAATCAAAGGATTAACCATTGGCCTACCTAAGGAATTTTTCTCTGATGGGCTAGATGATGGCGTGGCTACTCAAGTGATGAATGCGGTTAAAGAGTTTGAAGCCATGGGTGCTATCGTTAAAGAGATAACATTGCCTAATTCAGCTTACGCCATTCCAACTTATTATATTGTTGCGCCATGTGAATGTTCATCTAATCTGTCACGCATGGATGGTGTACGTTATGGTCATCGATGCGACAACCCTAAAGATTTAGAAGATTTATATTTGCGTTCACGCTCAGAAGGGTTTGGCGCGGAAGTTAAACGCCGAATTATGATTGGTGCTTATGCTTTATCAGCGGGTTATTACGATGCATATTATTTAAAAGCGCAAAAAACGCGCCATTTAATTAGTGATGATTTCAAAAAAGCCTTTGCAGAAGTGGATGTAATCATGGGCCCTGTTTCACCAACAACGGCGTTTGATTTAGGTTCGGTTAAAGATCCGGTTTCTATGTACTTAGCAGACATTTACACCCTGAGTGCAAATTTAGCCGGTCTACCAGGCATGAGTATTCCAGCTGGGTTTTCAAATAAACTGCCGGTTGGTTTGCAATTAATTGGTAATTATTGGTCTGAGTCTAAATTATTAAACATTGCTCATCAGTTCCAACAGCAGACTGACTGGCATACTAAAACGCCAGAGGAGGGCTAAGATGGAGTGGGAAACAGTTATTGGTCTTGAAATCCATGCGCAACTTAGCACCAAATCAAAGATTTTTTCATCAGCCTCCACTGAGTTTGGTCAAACGCCTAATTCTCAAGCGTGTGCCGTTGATTTGGGCTTGCCAGGTGTGTTACCGGTGCTCAATGTAGAAGCGGTTAATAAAGCAATTAAATTTGGTTTGGCGGTTAATGCACATATTAATCAGCGTAATATTTTTGATCGTAAAAACTATTTCTACCCAGACCTACCTAAAGGCTATCAAATTTCACAAATGGATTTACCTATTGTCGGTGAAGGTGAGATTGAAATCACCGTTGATGAAGCAACTAAAGTTGTAGGTGTTACCCGTGCACATCTTGAAGAAGATGCAGGTAAATCAGTACACGATATGTTTAATGAGTATACCGCTGTGGATTTAAATCGTGCTGGTACGCCGTTGTTAGAAATTGTGTCAGAGCCAGATATGCGTAGCGCTAAAGAAGCAGTTGCTTACGCTAAGAAAATCCATGCTTTGGTCCAATATATTGGTATTTGTGATGGTAATATGCAAGAGGGCTCGTTCCGTTGCGATGCTAACGTTTCTATTCGCCCAATGGGTCAGGAAAAACTTGGCACTCGCGCCGAATTAAAAAACATTAATTCGTTTAAGTTTTTAGAGCGCGCTATTAATCTAGAAGTTGAGCGTCAACAGGATATTTTAGAAGAGGGTGGCGAAGTGGTGCAAGAGACGCGTTTGTATGATGCTGTCAAGCATCAAACGCGCTCAATGCGTTCTAAAGAAGAGGCTAATGATTATCGCTATTTCCCCGATCCTGATTTGTTGCCAGTGGAGATTAGCAATGAGCTATTGGTTTCAATTAAAGCAGACTTGCCTGAATTGCCAGTGGAGAAAAAAGCGCGATTTATCACCCAGCTTGGTTTAAATGAATACGATGCAGATGTATTAACGTCACAAAAGTCTTTGGCTGATTACTTTGAAGTAATGCTTGAAAGTAACGAGAAAAATGCTAAATTATGCGCCAACTGGGTCATGGGTGAATTATCAGCTTCTCTGAATAAGCACCAATTGGAAATTGAAGAGTCGCCGGTAGTAGCGGCTGCACTTGCGCAATTGGTTGCTCGTATTGGTGATGACACTATTTCTGGAAAAATTGCCAAAGATGTTTTTAAAGCTATGTGGGAAGGTGAAGGCTCTGCAGATGAAATTATTGAGTCCAAAGGCTTGAAGCAAATGACAGACACAGGTGCTATTGAAGCCATTGTTGATGAAATTATTGCTAATAATGCACCTCAGGTTGAGCAGTTTAAATCAGGTAACGAGAAAATTCTAGGATTTTTTGTTGGTCAGGCAATGAAGGCCACACAAGGTAAAGCCAACCCTAAATTGTTAAACGAGCTACTTAGGAGTAAGTTAAATTAATCCAACTAGGCTATAGGCCCAATGCTGTATCAGCTTGGTAATCGGTAAAACAACGCTCTGAAAAACACCTAAAAATAACAGACCAAGCAAGATAAACAGGCCATACGGCTCAAGCAGGTCATATTGGTAAGAAAGCTTAGGCGGTAGCAAGGCGCTAACCACTCGACCACCATCAAGTGGCGGCAGTGGCAGTAGGTTTAACACAGCAAGTAAAAGATTAATCTGAACACCTACTTGCGCCATATCAGCTAAAAATTGAGAGCCAGTATTAATAGCCACAAAGATAATGGCTAACCAGCCTGCAGCCATTAAAAAATTACTTACAGGCCCGGCAATCGCCACCCATAACATATCCTTTTTTGGCGATCTTAATGCATTAAAGTTAACGGGTACAGGTTTAGCCCAGCCGAAAATAAAGCCTGAGGTGAAATATAAAAATGCGGGTACGGCGATCGTGCCAATAGGATCTATGTGCTTGATGGGGTTAAGGGTAAGTCTGCCCATCATTCTAGCACTATGATCGCCCAGTAAGGAGGCAACCCAGCCATGTGCAGTTTCATGAACTGTAATCGCAAATAAAACTGGAATGGCATAAATTAATAGCGTTTGAATATCAATCATAATAGGGTTGCTCGGGTAAAATTAGCGTAATTATTTAAAACCATAGCTTGATTTTATATGAAAACCACGCAACTGTTAATTCCAACCCAAAAAGAAGCGCCGAATGATGCGCAAATTATTTCACACCAGTTAATGATTCGAGCTGGTTTGATTTCAAAACTAGCCTCTGGTTTGTATTCATATTTGCCTATGGGTGTTAGAGTGCTAAAAAAGGTGGAAGCAATCATTCGCGAAGAAATGGATAAGGCAGGCTCGCAAGAAGTCTTGATGCCAGTGTCTCAACCAGCAGAATTATGGCAAGAATCTGGACGTTGGGATGAGTACGGGCCGGAATTATTACGCTTTACTGATCGCCACGGTCGTGATTTTTGCATGGGGCCAACCCATGAAGAAGTGATTACCAATTTAGCTGCACAATATATTCGTAGCTACAAACAATTGCCAATGAATTTTTATCAAATTCAAACTAAATTTAGAGATGAAATTAGACCAAGATTTGGTGTCATGCGTTCGCGTGAATTTATCATGAAAGATGCTTATTCTTTTCACCTAGATCAAGATTCACTGCAAGAGACGTATGACATCATGCATCAAACTTATTGTAATATTTTTGACCGATTGGGCCTAGATTATCGTCCAGTATTGGCAGATTCTGGATCAATTGGTGGTGATAGCTCGCATGAGTTTCATGTATTGGCAGATAGTGGTGAAGACGCTATTTGTTTTTCTGATGAGTCAAATTATGCAGCTAATATTGAAAAAGTTTCTTTTACTAAGCAGGCTGCTACGATGACACCTCAAAGCACAGAAGAGAGCGTGTTAACCAAGAAAAAAACCAGTATTGAGCAGGTGGCTGAATTGTTGAATGTGGCGCAATCTCAATGTATTAAAACTTTAATTATTAGTACTGCGGATGGTTTTAAGGCATTAGCGCTGCGTGGCGATCATGAGCTGAACGAAATCAAAGCGCACAATTTATTTGGCGAATTTGAACTGGCTAGCGATGAAGCTGTTAAATCGCTGGGTTTGAAAAAAGGTTTTATTGGCGTTAAAAATTTACCAATTGATTTAATCGTTGATTATTCAGCCAGTGTTTTGTGTGATTTTGTGTGCGGCGCTAATGAGTGGGATCAGCATTTAACGGGTGTAAATTGGCCGGGTGTTGAGTTTATTGAGGCTGATTTGCGTAATGCGGTTGAAGGTGATGACTCACCTGATGGCAAGGGTAAATTAGTCATTAAGCGTGGTATTGAAGTGGGGCATATTTTCCAATTGGGCGATAAATATTCTCACGCTATGAAGGCTAATGTTATTGGCGAATCGGGTAAAGCGGTTACAACAACCATGGGTTGTTATGGTATTGGTGTGACGCGCGTTATTGCAGCGGCGATTGAGCAAAATTATGACAATCGCGGTATTATTTTTCCAGCTTCAATCGCCCCATTTGAGGTGGTCATTGTGCCGATTAATTACAATAAATCTAGTCGAGTTAAAGAATTGGCAGATAAGTTGTATCAGCAATGTCTAGATGCGGGTATCGAGGTATTGTTAGATGATCGCAAAGAACGTGCTGGGATTATGTTTGCTGATTCTGAATTATTGGGTATTCCACATCGAATGGTATTGAGTGATACGCATGCTGATAATGGCAATATTGAGTACAAAGCCAGAAATGAAGCGGATAAGCTTGAAGTAAGCTATGAGCAAGCCTTATCTTTTATTCAAACTAAGTTGTCGTAGGTAGAGGATTTATCATGGTTTGGTGGCAATATATTATTCCTCAGCATGCGTTATCAAAACTCATGTTTCGATTTGCACGTATTGAAAACACCTGGATTAAAACCACCTTTACTAGGTGGATTGTTAAAACCTATGGGGTGAATTTATCTGAAGCCGTGCGTGAAAATATCGAGGATTATAAACACTTTAATGATTTCTTTACCCGTGCGCTTAAGCCTGGTGCAAGAATCATTGGTGATAGTGATATTATTTGTCCGGTTGATGGTGCCGTTTCTCAAGCGGGTGCTATTAGCCATGCCACCATTTTTCAAGCTAAAAATCATTACTATACGGTATCAGCTTTATTAGGCGGTGATTACCGTGCTGATCAATTTGATTCGGGTTATTTTGCAACTATTTACTTGTCTCCTAAGGATTATCACCGCATTCATATGCCGTATGATGGTAATCTGATATCGATGGATTATATTCCAGGAGATTTGTTCTCGGTTAATCAGACGACCGCAGAAAGTGTAGATAATTTATTCGCCAGAAATGAGCGTGTTGTGTGTTATTTTCAAACCGAGTTTGGTCTTTGTGCTTTTGTATTGGTTGGGGCTATCTTTGTTGGTTCAATGCAAACGGTTTGGGCAGGTCAAATTAACCCACCTTATCAAAAGAAAGTGCAGCATTTTGACTATACAGATCAAAATATTGAGCTTAAAAAGGGCGAGGAAATGGGCCGATTTAACATGGGTTCAACCATCATTATGTTAATGCCTAATCAAAAACAAACGCTGAATTTATCTGCTGGTCAAGTCACTCGGATGGGTGAGGATTTAATCTAATTTAGTTAGCTTGACCAGCTTGATGGTTTGTTCAGAAATTTGCAATATTTCAATTAATAATTGGTCAATTTTTAGACTGACATCTCGTTTAGGGATGGTTTGTAATTCTTCAAGGATAAGTCCGTTTAAGGTTTTCGCCTTGTCAACAGATAGATTAATTGCTAGTGCAGTGTTTAATTCTCGAATGCTAATTCTAGGATCAACCAGGAAGCTGCCGTCTTTTTGCGGGTTAATTTCATCAATACTTTCATTTTGATTAGAAGTAAACTGACCGACAATTTCTTCCAAAATATCTTCAAGCACCACCATACCGCGAACCTCTCCGTACTCATCAACCACTAAACCTAAGCGTCTTTTTTGCGTTTGAAAATGCTCTAATTGATGCGCAAGTGATGTGCCTTCTGGTACAAAATAAGGCTCACGCACTAAGCCCAAAACATTGTCCAAACTAAATTCTCCTTTGGCGTACAAATTAACCACTTTACGCATATGTAATACACCGGTGATATTATCACTTGAGCCATCGTAAGTTAATAGGCGGGTGTGTTGTATGCGTTCAAGTTGTTTGAGTAGCTCATCAGGTTTGTTAATGTCCACACTAATCAACTCATGTTTGGGAATCATAATATCCTCAACCTTGACTTTTTCAAGGTCGATAATGTTTAATAACATTTTTTGATAGTTAGAAGCAATAATAGGCTTGGCATCATTTACTACCATGCGTAGCTCTTCAGAGCTAATATCTTCTCTTGAGTCCTGACTATTGATGCCAAAAAGCTTGAGAATCAATCTAGATAATTGAGAAATAAGCCAAACAAATGGTTTGAATAATTTAATTAATACATGAATAACAAGGGAGGCGGGCAGGGCAATTTTTTCAGGATTTTTGGCAGCAAACGTTTTTGGGGTGGTTTCAGCAAATACTAAAATGACAAAGGTTAATGCTAAGGAGGCCAAGACGATAGAATCCTCACCCCAGAGTTTAATAGCTAGAATGGTAGCAATACTGGCTGCAAAGATATTAACAAAGTTATTGCCTAATAAAATAGTACCAATTAGGTGGTCAACATCCTTTAATAGATGTTCGGTGCGTCTGGCATTTTTATTGGTTTTACTTAAAACCTTGAGGCGATAGCGATTAATTGCCATCATTGAGGTTTCAGTGCTGGAAAAAAAAGCCGAGGCTAGTATTAAGCTAAATAGCGAAACACTCAGCCAAAAAGTTGAAAGTGATTCCAATCAGATATTTAAATTAAGGGTCAAGACAACTTAAGCGACTCTTTTCTAAAAATTCCAAGCAAAATTTTGTAA
>JACKQG010003468.1_pt1 | contig 19296 bp, 19 predicted proteins | sample 8237621 | NCBI WGS metagenome assembly JACKQG01 (sample SAMN15677084, study PRJNA649215) | marine metagenome | biome: marine; feature: Black Sea; material: saline water; isolation source: suspended particulate matter (SPM) from the Black Sea western gyre | collected 2013-06-09/2013-06-10 | depth... | reverse complement strand
AACATTGCGGCACCCGCAACGATACCAATCATTTCTTTTTTCAATTTCATATTATTAGTTTATTTTGTTTGTTGTTATACGCATTTATAATGTGCGCACCAGTGGTTAGCTACATACATGCCAATCAGACCAATACACTTCATTTTTTACATTTTCATACAGTTCACGACTTTCGAGTAGCCCCGACTACATGTAGCTAGAAAGTGCTGATGCGCCCGCTTTCGAATTGCACCGCGGCGGAGCCTGGAAGGGAAAGATCGATGCGCTTAAGGGCCGGATTTCCGCGGCTTTGCACGTATTGCATGACGACCCCCAGGCGGTCGAGTTGCTGCGCAAAATCTGTATTTAATCCGAAAATGATGCGTGGCACCATCGTCGTGCGCACCTCAATCACCTCGCCTGGCATTTCGGGATCGCCAGAGTAGTGCTCCAAGGAAACAAGTTGCCAAGTCTTATAAAAGTTGGGCTGTGTGCGTCGGGTGTCTTCAAGTAATTCCGCCACCCGCTCGATACCGCGAAGCGGCTGGAACCCAGTCTCTGGATGCCGATAGGGCAGGACAAAAGGCAAGCTACCGAGGGTTGCTGTGGGATAGCCGACGCCCTGATAGACCGTGCCCGCGCGTGAGACGATGCGGGTTTCCGTTAGGCCGTCAGCTCCCATCACACGCATGCGTAGGACTGGTTCGTGCTCCTTAATTTCGATTTTCAGTGCACTTGGGAACTGGCGCTCGACCGAAGCGGACTGGACCTGCCCGTGCGCTTCGAGCTGCTGCTTCATCGAATAGATGTCGACCTCCATCATGTTGGTATCGCGTCGGAGTTCGATCACTGTGCCCAGCCAGCGACTGGGCAGGACGCCGTCGGTGTCGAAAATAATCGTATCCACCGGCTTAGAAGGCGTGGCGATTTGAATCGGCTCTTGGCGGTTTTTAATAGCCATGACTCCCCAAGTGATCGCAGCAACGATCGCAACAAAGATGGCAAAAATGCCGAGCAACTTAAGCATCTGTACGTGGCGCCGCTTACGGGCCTGCGGGGACTGAACGCCCACACCACTTCGCCCTCCAGCGAGGGTGTGCCAGCTCTGTTGACCACTGGCAGAAGTGCTGCCCTTGTGTTTACCGCCTCCGATCATACATCCCCTCCAGATTGAAAGCGGGCGATGGCGGGCGCGACGAGTTCGGCGGCAAGTTGCATAAAATCGAACCCCACGCAGGAGGCACTCTTGGGCAACAGGCTCGTCGCAGTGAGACCGGGCAATGTGTTGATCTCCAAAAAGTAAGGCCGCGTACCGTCAAGGAGGAAGTCTATGCGCGCGAAATCACGGCATCCACAAGCCTCAAAGAGTTGTTCGGCATGGTCTTTGATCGTCGCTTCGACGGCAGGCTCGAGTTCGGCAGGAAACCGATACTCGGTGGAACCCGGGGTGTATTTGGCTTTGTAGTCGTAAACGCCGCTCTGGCTGACGATCTCGACCACACCCATGGCCCCGCTATTCAATACGCCAACCGTCAACTCGCGCCCGTGGACACGTTGTTCAATAAGCCAATGCCCCGATCGAATCATGGAAAGTGCCACCCCTAGAGCAGAGCGGTGCTCGGCGAAGTGTAGACCGACACTGCTGCCTTGGTCAGCCGGTTTGATGACCAAAGATGTGCCCAATTGCTCGATAACCTCGTCCGCGAGCGGAGCCTCCGCGCCATCAAAAGTCAGTGCTTCGGGCACGACGATCTTCCGCTCGCGGGCGATCGCTTTGGTCGCGGCCTTGTCCATACAGAGCCGACTGGCGGCGGCATCACTCCCGCAGTAGTCAATGCCCGCAGCTTCGAGCAAGGCCTGCAGTTGCCCATCTTCGCCGAAGTGCCCGTGCAGAGCGGGGAAAACGATCGAACAATCCTTACGGATGCCCTCCGGCAGCGCTTCGGCCTTGAGCTCCAGAGGCTCCACCTCAAAGTGTGCTGTCAGAGCCTGCGCGATCGCCTCGCCGCTGCGTAGCGAGACTTCGCGCTCGGAACCGACGCCGCCGTAGAGGACGACTATTTTAGGCTGCTTGATCATTCGCCCAAAACATCATCCCAAGACTGGCCGACAAGCAAGACCTCGGGTTCTAAAAGATAGCCGGACTCGGCCTGAACCTTGGCGCGTATGCGGCGCACCAGTTCAACGACCTCGGCACAAGTCGCGCCACCGTGGTTGACGATAAAGTTACCGTGTAGATTGGAGACCTCCGCCGCACCAACGCGCATACCTTTGATCCCCAGTTCGTCGATCAACTTGCCGGCATAGTTGCCCTCCGGATTTTTAAAAATACAACCCGCACTCGCGCCTCGCGGTTGGCTTTCTTTACGCGAACTGGAGTAGCTATCGATCCGTCCTCGAATTGAGGTCTCCGAATCAAGGTCCGCGCTCCGCAGAATCGCACCAAGCGCAATGCCCCGACTGATCTCTTCGACTTTTCGGTAGCCAAAATGGAAGGCTTCTTTCGGCAAATCCTGGTAGTGACCGAACTCGTCAATGAACTGCACGCGCTCGACAATATCGAACATCCAACTGCCCATCGCACCCGCATTCATGCGCAAGGCACCACCGACCGCACCAGGAATACCTTCCAAAAACTCGAACCCACCAAGTCCGTGCTTCGCAGCGTAGCCGCAAATCTCCTTAAGCCGGCCACCCGCCGCCGCCCAAATGCGCTCCTCCCCCAAGGACTCGACCCGTCGCCAAGCTGGTGCGGAAAAACGAATGACCAGGCCGTCAAAACCGGCATCCGAGACCAATAAGTTGGAGCCGCGGCCCAGACAGAAAGTGGCTACTTTAAATAGCTCGGCAGATTGAAGCAGGACACGCAAGTCGCTTAAATTGGCTGGTTCGGCGTAGAAACGCGCCGCGCCACCAATACGCATCGTCGTCTTACTACCCAGTGGTTCTTGCGATTTTAGACTACAGTCGGGGGATAGACGTGGCGTTAGGTAATCCAATAAGGCCGCATCGAGCACGTTTCCTTCGCAGCCGGAAGCACACCCGCTAGCTTGGATCCAGGATACGAAAGCAGCAGCGAACTCTTCGATATCGCCTGCGCCAACAAAGGCGAGCTGCGTCGGTGAATCCCCGACCGCACGGGCCAAGTTTTGAATGCCTTGTAATGACATGCCCAGTTCCACGGGCGCGTGCCCGCTAAATGCCTGCGCCAAATCGGCGGTCTCCCCTCCGACTATAGGACGTTCGTGGGCAGCATAAACCGGCAAGAGATACACCCGGTCGGCGGCTTGCAGTGATGCGGCGAAACCCGCCTTAAACTGACGCGTCCTGGAATAGCGGTGCGGCTGAAAGACTACCACGAGTTGCTTATCCGGTTCGTTCGCTTTAAGGCATTCTATGAGCGCATCGATCTCGGTGGGATGGTGGGCGTAGTCTTCCACAACTGTCAGCGTGGCATCGCGATAGAGCGCTGCCTGTCGGCGCGCCATTCCCGGAAAAGACGACACAGTATCCTCCTGCAGTGGCTGATCAAAAATTGAAAGCACTGCGGCGGCCGCATCGGCGTTGACTTGATTAAAGCGTCCTGGGGGTGGCGCGCACAAGCCAAGTCGGGCGACTGCGCCGTCGAATGTCTGGAGTTCGGCAGTCCCTGAGGGATTTAAATGCAGCTCTTCTGGGAGGAGGACAACGCGCTGACTGCGGTTGAGTAAACGGGTAAACGCCTCTTCAAGCTTGGCCGCATCGAGGTAGCGATCCGCATGGTCCCAATCTGCATTGAGCACTAGTGTGACTTCCGGAGCGAACGCGTCGATCGTACCGTCGCTCTCGTCCACCTCGGCCACCAGCCAATCGCTCTCGATGAAGTGCGCGGGCGGGGTCGTCTGATTAGCGAAAAGCCCACCCAAGATATAATTGGCCTTCATTCCAGAATGGAGTAGCCCATGGGCGATCATGCCAGAGGTCGTGGTCTTGCCGTGACTGCCGACGACAGCGATGAGTCGTTTATTTCGGGCGATTTCCGCCAGCATCTCACCACGCCGGAGGCAGCGCACGCCAGCCTCTCGGGCGGCAGCAAGCAGGGGATGCGCCGCTGGTACCGCACTGGAATATACGACTGTGGAAAAACGAGCAATCTGCTCAGGGAAAATAAAATCTTCGAGCAGGACGCCCGCCTGCGCCAACCATCGACGGACGCGTTCCTGTAAATGCGCATCGTATCCGGAAACCGAATATCCTGCCTCCGACATCCAACAAGCCAAGGGCGTCATACCCATGCCGCCCGCTCCGATAAATAAATAACTGTGCCCTGTATCCATCATCTCATGGGCTTGACGCGTTCACTATTATCAATCTTTTGCTTGTCGCAGAGCGCGAGTAAATCAGCTGCTATACGCTGGCTGGACTCAAAGCGATCCAAGCGCTCCAGATTCGACTTAAACTTAGCGAGCAGCCAATCGTTGAACATCAAATCGAGAACCTCGTCGGTAAGCGTATCGAGCTTATTTTGAGGCAGCAAAATACCAGAACCGTGCTGCTCGTGGGCAAGCGCGTTGGCTTGTTGGTGGTCGTCCGACGCATAGGGATACGGCACCAAAATAGCAGGTGCCCGGCAGCGAATAATTTCTGCAATCGAGCCAGCACCTGCACGAGAAACAACAAGGTCAGCCGCAGAGATAACATCGCCCATTTGATTAGAAAAAGGCACGAAGGTCGCTGTAATATCAACGCCGCCCTTCCCCACCTCATGGATGGTAGAGGCAGAGCTTTTACCGAGTCCTGTCACACAATAAAGCGAGATGCCAGCCTTGGCTAAAACTTCGAAATTATACGTCACCCACTCATTCAAAGCGGAGGCACCTTGACTCCCACCGATGACGACCAGCAGTTTGTTGGGAACTTGGATCTTCAAACGCTTCCAAGCATCCGCCTTCAGTGCGTGCTTGATCTCCTTACGCACAGGGTAGCCGAAATAGCGAATACGTTCGGGGGGCACACCGCGCAGGCGGACGCCGTCGGGTAGATAGATACGGGTTGAGAGATGCTTAATCATGCGCACAGCACGTCCGGGGCGACAGTTGGCCTCGTGCAAGACGACAGGGATGCCCTTGATCTGAGCGGCCAGACCGAGGCCGAGCGAGAGGAACCCACCGAAGAGCAAAACCAAATCGGGTGCTTCTGTCCGCAACATGCGGCGCGAAGCGAAAAAACCAGAGAGCAGGCTGCCGAGGAAAGCCAGACTTTGGAACAGCCCCCCCGTGTAGGCACGACCAGGGGTTTTCATAAAATTCAAGTGCCCGTATTTCTCGACGAGGGCCGAATCGACCTGCTTATGGCTGATCAGAAGGAGGCACTGATGCCCACCTTCCTGGAGCACTTCAGCCACAGCGATACCGGGAGCGAGATGACCACCGGTGCCCCCGCAGGCGATGATGATTTTACTCACAAATCACGCTGCCCCCGCAGCGCTGGGAGCTCCCAAGAACGGAAGCCGTTGAGTATAATTCCGGTGAGGGTAAACATAAAAACCAGGTTTGAACCCCCATAGGAAATAAAAGGGAGCGACATACCCTTAGTCGGCAGGCAGCCGGTGACAACCCCGATGTTAATGAGCGCCTGACAAGTAACGAAGAGGAGGGCCCCCATGACGAGGAGGTATTGGTAGAGATTGGGCGCGCGTTTGAGCTGGAGGACACCAATAAAAAAGAGCGTCATAAACAGAACGACGACGCCCGCGGTGAAGACGAAGCCGAGCTCTTCGCCGACGATGGCAAAGATAAAATCAGTGTGTGCTTCCGGAAGAAAAGACATCTGCTGGCGCCCCGCGCCGAGGCCTACGCCGTTCAGACCGCCAGCACCGAACGCGAGAATGCCCTGCCACAGCTGGTAGGCGCTGTCACTACGGTTGCCCTCGACATCAAGAAAAGAGGTAATGCGCTGGAGGCGCACAGGATCATAGTAAACTGCGACCGAAAAGAGAGTCAGCGCAGCGAGAGCAGTGGGAATTAGGAATTTGAGGCGCACCCCGGCGAGGAACAGCATACAGCCACCAACCGCACCACAGAGGAAAGCTGTGCCAAAGTCGGGCTCTAAAATAATGAGGCCGCAAATAACCGCAAGAATACTACATGGCATAATAAAGCCTTTGGCCGGATGATCCAGATCCCGGCGGTGGCAGGCTAAGTAGTGCGCCATGGCAAAGAGCAGTCCGAGCTTGCCGATTTCGGAGACCTGCAGGCGCATGAAGCCAAAATCCATCCAACGACGCGCACCGTTGACTTCTACCCCGATTCCCGGAATGAGAACGAGGAGAAGCAGAACCGCCGAACCGGCGGCCAGCACATAAGCGTATTCACGGAGTGCTTCAAGATTAACAAGCAAAGCAATGCCACCGGCCACCGTAGCCAGGGCGAGCCAAATGAGCTGTTTGCGCAGGAGAACAGTCGGGTCGTCGTGCATCGCTTGCGATGCACTGAAGAGCACGACGAGTCCAAGAAAAGTCAGCCCGACGACGATAAAGATAATGAACAACCCAATCGGCGGAATTCGCCAATTTGATTTTGAGGACATTATAGGTGCAAACGTCGTGCGTTATTACAGGGGAGAGGAGGAAGCTGAGGAAGCTGACTCTTCGAGGCGGATGACGGGGATCTCAACCGCGCCGTCAAACAGCTCGTCGGTCTGAATTTCAGTCGCTTCACCTTCCACCAATGGATCTGCTTCGATGACCCGGATCTCGACTGGACCGCTGCTCGTTACAGGAACGCGGGGCGCGGGAGAGGCTGGCGCGGGAGATACCGGCGCGGGGGCAGGACTCACGACGGTCTCGGTGCGGGAGTCGACGTTAGCTGCAGAACCGGAGCCGTTGATTTTCAGCACTTGACCAACTTGAAGTTTACGCGGGTCAGTAATACCGTTGAGCGCAAGTAATTCGCCTGTAGGCATGCCGTATTGACGTGCGATGGTGGCGGGATACTCGCCCGGTTTGACGGTATGGGTGCGGCTACCGGATGTAGTCACTGTGCTGCTCGGCGCGGCGGACGCCGCAGAAGTGCCTAAAGAAGTGCCTGAAGTGCCCAAAGCGCCTGAAGTGTTCGCGTTGGCACCAACGGGAATGACCAGTGTCTCGCCGACGCGGATGAGGTCGGAGGTCATGCTATTGGCGGCTTTGATTGCGCGGACAGACGTATCATACTGATTGGCGACCTTGGACAGTGTATCGCCTCGTTTCACCGTGTAGCTGGTGCTGCCCTGGTTAAAGGAAGTCGGCTGGTAGGTGTCAGCGCTTACTGTGCTGATTGAGGCAGTGCCGCCTTCGACCGGGACCTGGATTTGCTGGCCGATGCGGAGCACGGAGTTCTTGTTGAGCCCATTGGCAGCATACAGTTCGTTGAGCGAAACGTTGTAGCGCTTGGCGATTGACCAGAGATTATCGCCTTTTTCGACGGTGTAGGCCTCAAAAGACGGGCCCGCTACCTGAACACTTTGCCCCCCCGAAGTCAGCGGTGTCAGCGGTGTCAGTGGTGTCAGTGGTGCCACATTGTCAAACTCACTAAATTCGTTGGCAGCGCTGTCCACGGCAGGGCGGCCATCTTCGAAGCCGGCATTGAATGCGGCATCCAGACCATCACCCGGAGCGACGCCCGTCGCGGGGATGAAACCATCTGTCGTGCGGTCCTGCGTGTAGGTCTGCGTCGGCGGCTGCTTGGTGCGGCAACCAGGCTGGATGAGTAAGACGGCAATCACGCCGAAGTGAAGCCCGAGGACACAACCGAAAATTTTGGATACTTTCATAATAAAAACAGAGATAACACGTATATCTTTACACACTAGGGGGCCTTAACGGCGCTCTTCAAACTTAAAACCGTGTCTTTGAAGCTTTTTCCGCGCTCTTCGTAGGACTTGAATTGATCGAAACTGGAGAAACCGGGGCTGAGTAACACGTTGGAATGCGGAATCGCGGCCGCCAATCGTGCGGCTGCGCGAACCGCATCCTCAAAGTAGGTATAAACATGGATCGAATCAAGCGAGCCCTCAAGCGCCTGAGCGAGACGGCCGCCGACCTCGCCATAGAGAACCGCCACCGTAAGATGCCCCGCGACTTCCTGAGCAAAAGCTTCGACATTACCACCTTTCGCCCGACCGCCGCCGATCCAAACGATCGGGCGTTCCACAGATTCCAGCGCGGCAAGTGTGGCGTGAAAATTAGTTGCCTTCGAATCGTCCCAAAAACGCACGCCCGCGAACTCAGCCGTCAGCGCGAGACGGTGCGGCGCAAGTGAAAAAGCATTGGCTGCCTCAATCAGGGGAGCCGACGGTAGATCCAGGAAAGACCAGAACTCTAGCGCCAATGAGAAATTTTCTGAATATGGATAAGATCGAAAAACGGAATCTGACGAAAGTTCCAAGACCCGAACAGAGTCTTTACGCGCTATAGTATAGGCATCAAAGTCATTAGGCACACTTTTTATCCAGTGTGCCACTTCCGGACCGACTGCGCAGATGCCGTCTTTCTTTAAGCATTTAAACAAGCGCGCCTTAGCTTCATAGTAGCGCGCCAGGGTTAAGTAACGGTCCAAGTGATCCTCTGCAAAATTAGTCCAGAGCAAAGCGTCTAAGCCCAAATCTTCGGACAACTCGGCCTGAAACGAGCTGACCTCGATCACCGCATAGGCCTCCTCATGATTCGAAGTGGAGAGCACCGCCTCTGAGAAAGGGTAGCCGATATTCCCAGTTGCTACACTGCTCTGTCCTGCTCTTCGTAATGCTTGATCCAAAAGCGCGGTGAGGGTGCTCTTACCGTTGGTGCCTGTTATACCAATTATACGCCCCTTCCAATAGCGCGCGGCAAACGCGATTTCACTAAGACAGGTCAGGCCTGAAGCCTCGGCTAAAGCTCGCCAGGGATGCTCCGCAGCAAAGCCAGGGCTGAAGATGAAAGAGTCAAAATCAGACACATCATCGGCCCCAAAAGTAGTCCGGTCCCCCTCCCCGGCCTCGTCGATCAAAACAACGTCGATGCCCTTCGCCAAGGCGAGGGAACGAGCAGCCTGCGCGCTCGAGCCCGCTCCAAAGATAGCATATGTGAAGGACATGAACGCTAAGCTAGACTCCCCGCACTCAATCTGGCAATGACGTGTTTTGAAAAGCTTTAGGCTACTTCTGGAAAGCTCCCATGACCGCGACGGACAGGCTCCACAATCAACGCAGCGCCAAACGCAGGGAAGGCTCAATACTGAAGTCGGCAGTGGCCAGCCCCGCGGGGTCCGCATAAGCGGCAAATGCAATCATGGCAGCGTTGTCACCCGTATGCTGGGGCTGCGCGATATGGCAGGACATACAGTATTTGGCGGCCAAACGCACCATCGCGGCGCGCAAGGCTTGATTATTCGACACCCCCCCGGAGAGACCAAGGCTACGGTAATCGCCCGCCTGTATGAGGTGCCTAGTCTTGCCAACGAGTTGGTCGATCACCGCGCGTTGATAGCCGGCGCAGATATCGGGCATGGCGGGCTCCAATTCGGCATCGCTCATTTTTTCGAGACGATAACGCAGACTGGTCTTGAGCCCGGAAAAACTGAAGCGGCGCTCGTTGCGCGGCGCGATAGCCTTGGGGAATTCGTAGATTTTAGGATCGCCCAAAGCGGCGATTCGCTCGACCTGGGGCCCACCGGGATAGGGCAGGCCAAGTAGTTTAGCGCCTTTGTCCAGCGCTTCGCCCGCTGCATCATCCACCGTCTCCGCGAGGACAGTGAGCCGCTGATCCGTGCCGATCTCGAAAAGGATGGTATTGCCCCCAGAGACGATCAGCCCGAGGTGCGGCAGCAGCGCCTCGAAGGCCTCGGGGTATCGCTCGGGCGAGTCCTCGTGTAAGGCGATAAACGGCGAATAGGCATGCCCCCGCAGGTGGTTCACGCCGACGACAGGCACGCCCCAGGCCAAACCCAGACTGCGGGCAAAAGCAATACCCAGCGCAAGGCAGCCCGCCAGACCGGGGCCGTTCGTGACCGCGATTTGGGAAATCGCACCGCGCTCGGCAGAAAGTCCAGCGGCCTCGAGCAGCGGGAAAAAATTCTTGAGATGCTCGCGACTGGCGAGGTCAGGAACGACCCCACCGTATTCCTTATGCAGTTCAATCTGGCTGTGCACCCACTCACCCACCATGCCCGAATCTGGGTCGAAGCGGGCCAAGGCGGACTCGTCGCAAGAACTTTCAATCGCCAATATCATATTAATCAAGAAGTCAGAAGACAGGAATCAGAAGAGGAAAGACTTTTCTTGTTTCTCTGCCAGAGGAGCGCAAGTTAGTAGCTATGTCCGATGCGCCAAACCCATTAACCCAGCTGATCCGCGATGATTGCAGAAATGAGCCGATCAGCTACCGCGACTTTATAGAGAAAGCGCTCTACTCCAAGGGCTGTGGTTATTACACGCAAGCCGCCGAGCGTGTCGGCCGGAGCGCGCGGCACGACTTTTACACGGCGGAAAGCCTCGGACGGGTCTTTGCTAAGCTCGCCACCACTGCGGCGGTGGATCTACTCGATGGCGAGGCCGGGACGCACCGCTTTGTCGAGATCGCGGCTGAGCCGGACACCTCTCTGCTCAGCCATCTGCCAAGCCATCCCTTCGTGGCGGAGCAGGTGATCCGCCAAGGGGAAGCGGTCCAGGTGGAAGGCTCCGTTGTGATCTTCGCCAACGAGTGGCTCGACGCCCAGCCCTTCCACCGGCTGATTTTCCGCGACGGTGTTTGGCGTGAACGGGGAGTTGGGCTCGATGAGAGCGGTCAGCTGACCGAAATCTTGCTCGAATCACTCACCCCCCAAGTCGCGGCGGTGGCCGATCGCCTGCCCGCGCAGATTGAAGACGGTTACGCACTCGACATGCCGCTGGAGGCCGAAGCCGCGCTCGCTGCGCTGTTGGCACAAGATTGGACGGGGCTCATCCTCCTCTTCGACTATGGGCGCACATGGACATCGCTCCTCCAAGACCACCCCTCCGGCACTGCGCGCACCTATAAAAGCCACGTGCAAGGCAACGACTTACTGGAAACACCCGGGGCTTGCGATATCACCTGCGATGTTTGCTGGACTCCCTTGATGGAGCAAATGCAGGCCGCCGAACTGCAATCCGTGACCCTCGAAAGCCAGGAATCTTTCCTTGTGCAGCGCGCTCAACGCGCCGCCGAGGCCATCGTTTCGGGTAGCGCAGGCGTGTTCAGCTCAGAACGCCAGACCCTGATGGAATTGATTCATCCCGCCAACATGGGGCAGCGTTTTCAGGTTTTATGGGGGCTGCGCGCGTAGGCAAAGAATGTCGAAAGCAGCGTGGCGGGTATTTTTGCAGCTGAAAATTTCTCGAAAAAACACTTGCTAGGTGCTCTTTCACCCCTACTTTCCAGCCTTTCAATTTTTCAACGAAGGAACTTCTATGTCACGAATTTGCGCAATCACAGGTAAACGCCCCATGAAAGGCGGCCGTATCATCCGTAAAGGTCTCACCAAGAAAAGCGGTGGTATCGGCACGTCCCTTGTTAAGAACACACGTCGGAAATTCCGCCCGAATGTTCAACGCATTCGCGTGAAGCTACCGAGCGGCGAAGTGAAGCGCATGTGGGTCTCCGTTAAGGCGATCAAGGCGGGTATGGTCACGAAGGCCTAAACCAGATACAGTCTTTTATAGAAAAGCCTCGGTTCGCGCCGGGGCTTTTTTGTGCTCAGGCCAGAAAACACAAAGGCATGAGAAGCACCCAAAGGGCATTCCACGGGCAGGCTATTTCCTCCCCCGCGGATGATAGAGCGCATGCTCATCGGCTAGACGTTGCGACTGCACAGAGGTGTAGATCTGAGTGGTCGAGATGTCGGCATGGCCGAGCATTTCCTGGATCGCACGCAGATCCGCTCCGCCCTCGAGCAGATGGGTAGCGAAGGAGTGACGGAGCAAGTGGGGCTTGATCGTCTTCTGGATCCCCGCGCGGCGAGCGTGTTCTTTAATCATTACCCAGACCATCTTGCGCGAGATCGCCCTGCCCTGCTGACTAAGGAAAAGTTCACTTCCGGTTCGGGCTTTAACAAAATGCGGACGCCCCCCGGCGATGTAGTCTTGCACGGCTTTCACGGCGGCCGCTCCCATCGGGCAAACTCGCTCCTTCGAGCCTTTGCCAAAGACACGCACATAGCCCTCGTCGAGATGCATACTCTGTAGAAGAATGCCACACAGCTCCGACACGCGAAGCCCACTACTGTAAAAGAGCTCGAGAATCGCGCGATCGCGGAGACCAAAGGGCGTATTCACCGAAGGCGCATCGAGTAGACGCTCCACTTCAGCTCTGGTCAGAACATCGGGTAATTTACGCGATAGCTTGGGTGCGCCGAGCAGTTCGGTAACGTCATCTTTTCGCACGTTTTCGCGCACCAGATGCTTGGCTAGCATCCGCAGCGCCGAGAGCTTGCGGGCCTGGCTACTGCGGGCAAAGTCCGCTCGGCTTAAGCTCGCCGTCCATGCCGACAAGTGCGCCGACTCGACCTTTGACCAATCGTCAACACCCTCCTTAGCGAGAAATTCCACGCACTGCGCCAAGTCACGGGTGTAGGCCAGCAGTGTATTTTTCGAGAGCCCACGCTCCAACTCCAACCAAGCGAGGAAACTCTCGAGCGGTTCGATGAAGGCATCTGGCAGCTTTTCAAAAGGATCGCTTTTCATATAGACAATAACCGGCGGCAACTGAAGCAGCCGATCCTGGGCTCCACTGGGATCGGCTGTTTTAGCTGCCGAATGCACCGCCCGGTGTTTTCCATTACCACCCAACCTTTTTTGAAAAACTCAATGTCCAACAAGACCATTTCTAGAGCTTCATTCCAAAACATGTGCCTTGCAAGCTCGCAGAGGAATCGCACAGTTGATGCCATCTAAATGAACAACGACGAGAACAACGAACATAACATTAAGCCCACCGACCTGCGTGGCATCCTGAAATATGTGCCCATGTTTCGGGATCATGTCTTCGTACTCGCATTGGACGGTAGCCTCGTCGCGCACGAGAACTTCCAAAACGTGCTCCTTGATATCGCAGTGCTCCGCTCCCTAAATATAAAAGTGGTGCTCGTCCATGGCATCGGCCACCAACTCAAATTACTGGCCGAGACCAAACAGGTCGCCATCACTGATCCGCATGGCGAGCTCAAGACGGATGCCGCCACCCTCAAGCTAGCCACAGAAGCCGCCGCATTAGTTAGCCTCGAAGTGATGCAAGGCCTCACACGGAATGGCCTGCGCTGCGCCATGTGTAACGGCGTGCGGAGTAAAGAGGTCGGCATCGTTAAAGGGGAAGACCAGCTGAGCAGTGGCGCCGTCGATAAGCTTGATGAAGTGCTCTTTGATAAATTGCTCGCCGCCGACACCATCCCTTTGGTCACGCCGATCGCTTTCAGCCGGGAAGGCGCCACGCTACGGATCAACTCAGACTTGCTCGCTGCCGAACTGGCCTCGAAGCTGAACGCCTCGAAGCTCATCTACATCACTACGCAAGATGGGCTCAAGATCGACGACCAGCCCTTGACTAATCTACCCGTCGGCGATCTTGAAACCTTATTGGCCACTTCCCCCGAAAAGATCCCTGAGCGGCTACGGAGCAAAGTGAAGCACGCAGTCAAGGCGATCAATGCCGGCACCCCGCGGGCACACATCCTCGACGGACGTTTCTTCGGCGCCCTCCTCAACGAAATCTTCGACAAAGTTGGCATCGGCACAATGGTCTACAGCAACGACTACCAATCGATCCGGCGCGCGATTCAAGCCGATGCTCACTCAATCTACAACATCACACGCAACGGTGTGCGCACAGAGAGCCTCAGGGAGCGCTCGCAGGAATCCATCGAAGCCGCGATCACCGACTACCTCGTTTACGAAATCGACGGGAGCATCGTCGGCTGCGTCAATCTTAAGAGCTACGACGGCGGCGATGTGATCGAGGTCGGCAGCGTCTATGTCCTCCCCTTCTATCAAAATAAAGGCGTGGGTCGGAAGATGGTTGAGTTCGCCTGTGCCGAGGCCAAAGAGCGCGGCTCGAATCGGGTGATCGCGATGACGACCCAAGCCAGTAAGTTTTTCTCCAAAGTCTGCGCCTTTTCGGAAGGCACGGTGGAAGACCTACCCGCCGAGCGAAAACAGGACTACTTGAAAAACGGGCGTCATTCCAAAGTGCTCTACATCGACCTATAGTTTGCGCACGGACACAGTTCATGGAACTTTACCACACGACCGACGCCGACGGCATTTCAGAGCTCAACCCCACTGCTGAAAAAATGCGCGATCTGCTCGACGGTCTCGACACAGCCGACGCGTATGAGGCGGAATACCCTGATGTATCCCTCGTACATGACCCAAGCGGCTGGTCGCTCTCGGTTTATCCGAGTGGTATAGTGACCTTTGAAAATCTTGACCAACCCGACGACGCCCCTCGTTTCATGAGTGGCGTGTCGCGCAACCAAGCTCTCGAGCTCTGGCTTGAACTCTCGCGCGGTGAGATACGCCAAGTCAATAGTCGGCCTTGGCTGCGTGACGAGGCGTAGTTTGCGCCGTGCATCCAAAAACCCTTCGGGTGCTTGCTCGCACGCTACTAAACTAGCGCCAACAAAGGCTGACAACATAGTCATCGACGCATCGAAAGGCGAAACGCAACTGCCTAAGCTCTGCCACGAAGCGCGCGTCCATTTCCATGATCTGGGCAGTGCCAGCATCTATATCGACCTCCAGCGCTAGATCTTGAAAGTTACCCGTCGTGCGCCAGCGCGGAAATTGCGCTTTGTAAAAGGCCTCCTTCAAACTGAAGAGGATCGACGTCCGCACTTGATCACTCCCAGCTAAAGCTACTTCGAGCGGATGCACGATTCGAGACATCGCACCCTCGCTTAAGCGATTCGTTTTTTCTACGTCCAAGCCGACCAGTGAATACAAGCCTGCGGATACGGCGACTGCCATAGCCAGACCGCGACTGTGCGAGATCGAACCGAGATAGCCCACCGGCCAAACCGGCACGCCGTCTTCGTCCGCCGGCAGGCGAGCGTGCTTGGCGCCAATCTCCCCAAGCGCCCGACGCGCGCACGCACGTCCGGCGGCGAACTCGTTCCGGCGGTGTGGTGCCCACGATGCCGTCAGCACATCCTCCTCGGCCGAAAGCCGAGGCAAGGCATCGCCTTCGCCGACTGGCATCGCTACAGCTGCGCAGCCCGTCGGCACCAGCGCATCCAGCGCCGCCTGCAATTGTCCGGAAATTTGATCGGGCGTCATCCACGGAATAAAGTGCGAAGAAGGCACGCTTGGCAAGCCGTTGCCCGTCTTAGAGGATTTAGCAGGATACACTGACGAATAGAACTTCAACAGGCTTTTTTTAGTAACTGGAAATGGTTCCAGGCCAATTTATGTAGGCTCCCGTAGCGGTGGCTTCAGCCACCGTTTGGCGCATTGACAGACCTGTGATGGCGGCTGAAGCCCGCCACTACGATATGTTTGATGACGAGTCCACAATACCCTCCCAGTGCACCGCACTACGGTTTCTCAATCACCACGTGTTGGACATCTATCAAGTCGGCCTCGAAACCAGCCTCGCAGTAGCTGAGATAGTAGTTCCACTTGCGACGGAAGCTTGCGTCAAAGCCCAGCGAATCGACTCTCGCTTCGGCAGCATTGAAAGCATCCGCCCAACGGCGGAGTGTCTGCGCATAGCTATGTCCGAAACGGTGCATGACTAGGACGCTCGCATCTCCGGCGTTGGCCAAGTGTCGATGAATCGCACCGGGCGAAGGCAAATGCCCTCCAGGGAAAATATGCTTCTGTATCCAATCGCAACCGGAGCTGTAACTTTCGTAGCGCTCATCTGGTATAGTGATCGCCTGGATGACCGCGCGGGCTCCGGGCTTGAGCGACCGGCTGACAATCTGGAAATAACTGTCGAGGTATTCACGCCCCACTGCTTCGATCATTTCGCAGGACAACACTGCATCATACTGCCCCGTCTGGATTCGGTAATCCTCCAGTGCAATATCGACGCGGTCACGAACGCCCTCGCGATCGAAAAGATCCCGCGCATATGCAAACTGCTCTTCCGACAGTGTGATGGTTTTGACGCGGCTGCCACGCTGTGCGGCACGCAGCGCCAGCGCCCCCCAGCCTGAACCGATCTCAAGAACGTGATCGCCCTCACCCACGCCGGCTAGATCTAATATGCGGTCTATTTTGTTAAGCTGCGCCTGTTCGAGGCTCTCCGCCGGCTCTCGAAACAATGCACTGGAATAGGTCATCGTCGGGTCGAGAAAGGTCCGATAAAAGTCGTTGCTTAAGTCATAGTGCGCTTGGATGTTCTCCTTGCTCTTCTCCAAAGTATTGCGGCGGGCACGATGATAGAGTCGGTTCATTTGCTGAGTCAGCAGAGAAAAACCACGGCGCACGCGCCCGAGATCCTTTTGGTTCTTTGCCAACAGAAGCAAGAGCGCTGAAAGATCCGAAGTGTCCCAATCACCATCCACGTAGGCTTCTCCGAAGCCGACACTCCCGCCCGAGACGACCTTCTTGAAGAAACGCGCGTTTTGAATATTTAGCTTCACCGGGGGATAACTGAAGTCGCCGACGACTTTGTGTGCTCCACTGGGAAAGGTAATCTGGAGGCTGCCATAACGAAGCCCGCGCAGCATCCACACGAAGATACGCTCCATCGGGCGGAGCCGAATTGTCGACGTCTTCCCCTCGGTCAAGCTGACTTTTTTCGTGGAATCCATGGAAAGAAAGCGTTCGTAGTCGATTGATATTGGCGGTAGGCGTCCCCCCGACTTTTCAGCGACGAGCGCTCGGCGTAGGGCACCCCTGTGAGGAAACGAAGAAATAGATACATGGCAACCGGGCCGACCCAGGCCGACGGGACCCCCAAGGCAAACGCCACGTAGGTGAACCAATACAACCATTCGAAAAAGTAGTTTGGGTGGCGGGAGTAGCGCCAGAAACCATTCTGGCAGACCTGCCCCTTGTTTCCGGGGTCAGCGCGAAACGCGGCCAGTTGACGATCGGCAATTGCCTCTCCCACCAAAGCGAAAACAGCAATGCCGACAGCCAAGGTATCTATCCACGACCAATGAGGCACTGGGTTCTGCATCGCGGTGATCACCGGAATCAGGAAAAGCGCTATGAAGACGATCTGAGCCAAAAAAAGAAAATAGAAATTGATCGATGCTCGGCACCCCCAGTGCTCGGCCAGCGACTTGTAGCGCGGATCCTCGTGCCCCGCAAAAACACGATCTTTAAACAGATGATAGCTTAGACGGAATGACCAAAACAAAACCACCAGCAATACGGCCCAAGAACGGATCGACTCTAGGCCCGACAAGCTGTGATAAATGAATGCACTCAAACCAAGGCCTCCCGTCCAAAGAGTGTCGACGATCGCCATCAACCTAGCCTTACGTGCGATCAGATAGGCGAATGTCGCGACACAAAAGCCGAGACAAAAAAAACTGATCCAGAAGTAGGGTATTGTTGTCATTCTAAATGGCTATCACCCACATCATGGGGGGCATGCCTGCACTAGGTGAATGAGCTACCTCGGGCGATGAACGACTCGACATTGCGTGAATTCGAAGACCACAATATACCCACGCCTCATAAAGGGACCTGGACTGACTCCGCCTCTTCATAGATTTTATCCGGATATGTTTTGAGGTCCCAAACCAAGCCCATTTTTTCGAGGACACGCAGCCCCCAGTAGGAAAGATCCAGCTCCCACCAATACATACCCTGGCGAGCGGAGAGCGGCCAGCGGTGATGATTATTGTGCCAGCCCTCGCCGAAAGTCAGCAGTGCGACCCACCAGCTGTTGCGGCTCTCGTCGTCATTCGCAAAGCGCTTCGAGCCCACTATATGCGTGACCGAGTTGACGCAGAACGTGACGTGGTAGACCAATACAGTGCTCAGAAAGAAGCCCCACATAACGAGTTGCAGGCCGCTCGTGCCCAGCCCCGGGAAGTAGGCATTCAACCCCGCACCCAGAGCATAGAGCAGCACGATCAAAGAAAGCACCGGTAGAACGTGGAAACGGTCGATGAAGCGTAACTCGGGGTACTTGGTCAGGTCCTTGATCCGATCATGCTGGATCGATCCATAGGCGCGGCAGAGCACCCACCCGATGTGCGCCCAGAAGGCATCTTTAACCACCGGTGAGTGTATGTCCTCCTCTTTGTCCGAGTGTTGATGATGGTGACGGTGATTAGCCGCCCACCACATGGGCCCCAACTGCGCAGAAGAGGTGCCTACCCAAGCGAGCACAAATTGAAACGCACGACTCGTTTTGAATGCGCGATGCGAGAAATAGCGGTGAAATCCAGCCGTGAGCGCGAAAACACGCACTACATATGTTAAGGTCAGCGCAGCTACGGCAACCCAACTAAAGCCGGTGAAAAAGGTCCCCAAGGCCAGCAAATGCATAATAAAGATCGGCGAAGAGGCCATCAACAGGCGATTGTCTTCGTCGCGTAAAGTATGCTGTAAAATGATGCGTAGCTTTTCCATAGTGGGTAAGTTGAGTGAACGCTTTGAATAAGGCAAACTTACAGCAAAATTGGAAGTAAGGTATCGCTCCAATCTACGATATCACATACAATGGCTAAAATACATGAGCTTTCTCGCGTGCAAACCATCCCTACCGACTTGGAAACAGCGTGGAACTTCATTCGCTCGCCTCGCAATCTGGATCAAATAACGCCTGACGACATGGCCTTCGAGATCCTCAGTTCCCTGCCTGAGGAAATGTTCAACGGCCAATTGATCGAATACCGCGTCGGCATTCCCTTTCTGGGCAAGCAAACATGGCTCAGCGAATTAAAGCATATCCGCGAGCGCCACTCATTCGTCGATGAACAACGGATCGGCCCGTATAAATTTTGGTATCATTACCACGAGATTACCGAGGTCGAAGACGGCGTCCGTTTCATCGACCGCGTGAACTACGTCATGCCCTTCGGGCCATTCGGCGAGATTGCCCGTGCAGTCTATGTGAAGAATCAATTAGAGCGCATTTTCACATACCGTCGCGAAGCGATGATTCGCTACTTCGCGGACATTCAATCGTAGCAGCGCCGCTGTCGATTCGGCAGGACACTTAGGCTTCCCCGCTTTCATTATGGATGTAAACCGTGCGTGGTTTGATAGAGCACACCAATCTGTCAAAAATGGGTGCCATTCAATCCACAGGCGGACACAAACCGCAACAGTTGCCGGAACTGGTCTCGCACCTAAAGGAGCGGACCTACGTATGCGGCTTCCTTTAGGTGGCCGCCTGAC
>JACKQG010003467.1_pt1 | contig 19297 bp, 17 predicted proteins | sample 8237621 | NCBI WGS metagenome assembly JACKQG01 (sample SAMN15677084, study PRJNA649215) | marine metagenome | biome: marine; feature: Black Sea; material: saline water; isolation source: suspended particulate matter (SPM) from the Black Sea western gyre | collected 2013-06-09/2013-06-10 | depth... | reverse complement strand
CAAGGCGGGAGATGATTATTCCGGCTAGTCCTCTTTGCATGGCATCAGGTTTAATCAAAACTAGACTTCGTTCCATTTTATACTCCTTGTCATAAGGTTATTTCACTTTGCGCTGGGTGATCGGTGGTAGGCGTAAGTAAAGCGGTTGGAGTGTTGCCGGGTTGTCAATATTGCCTCTGCTTAGACACTGCCAGCCAAGTGCTATCAGAAAGCTGGCATGACGCAATCTTGCCGCAGCGTCAGGTATTATAGCACGTGTGCTCAGCTTCTGCTGCAGTTGCTCGACTACCGATGGTGGGATTTCACCGCAGAATAGCGTTTTTCGCTTGATTTTTTGGCATAGTGCATCGACGGTAGTGATATGTTCCTCCGCCAGGCGGCGCCAGTCATCAGTTTGCTGGTAAAGGGCGGTAGCGATCTCGCCACGGCCGGCATTGTGAATCGGGCATAGAGGAAGTTTGGTGAAGGCAAAGGGGTAAGCCTCGATCTCTAAGGTGCTTATCCCCACCAGCGGGATATTTAAGGCGAAGGCTAATCCTTTAGCTGTGCCTATGCCGACTCTAAGCCCGTTGAAGCTCCCCGGGCCTTTGGCTACGAAGACTGCAGTAAGAGATTGAGGGCTGGTTTTGTTCTGGTTAAGCAAGCGAGCTACATTGGGCACAAGTTCCACAGTGTGACTCTGCCCCGAGCGCCAGGTCAGCTCGGCTATCGTCTCCCCCTGGTGGGATAAGCCTATGCTGCAGGAATCGGTTGAAGTATCTATGGCTAGCTCCATGTTTTCAAGTCCGAATCAAGAGATTTTAATACTTGGGTATAACGATGACCTTTGGGCTCGAGGCTGATGGTTCGCTCTGTATCGGATATATAGCCAAGATTAATCAGAAGATGCTCTTTGGGCAGTACTGCCATGCCTTTCTCTGCCCATTCGACTACGCAAACACCTTTGCCATAAAGATATTCGTCCAGCCCTAAGTCTAGGATTTCCTCGATGCGGTTGAGTCGGTAGAAATCTATATGGTACAGGGGTAGCCTGCCGTGATATTCTCTGACTATGACGAAGGAAGGACTGAAGGCATATTCTTTTACGTCCAGCCCCCAGGCAATGCCCTGTGTCAGGCATGTCTTGCCGCTTCCCAGGTTGCCGGTTAGGAGAAATACATCACCCGTCTTAGCCAGTTTGCCGAGACAAGTTCCAAGGTGTTGAGTCTGCTCTGGGCTGTGAGAGATAAGCTGTAAAACTGTCATTTTGCCGCTCATGTTTGAGATACTGCGCAACTCTTCTTCGTCATTGCGAGCCCTTCGTCACCTGTCATTCTGAGCGCAGCGAAGAATCTGGTATATCTCAGGGTAAACTCCGCATGGCAATCTCCGCATGGCAATCTCTGGGATTGCTTTGTCGCTCGCGCTCCTCGCAATGACAACAAACAATCTCTTCATATCTGAGATTTGAAATGTTCCCAGCCACCTTGTTGCCAGGGAATATTTTTACCACTGGTATCACTTAGCGTCACCTGCCCCGGCGTTCCCTCGGTTATTTCGCCGATTACTGTTACCGGGCAAGAGATGGCTTGTTTTACCTGGTTGATAACCTGACTGCTTGCGGTGAAGAGCAGTTCATAGTCCTCGCCGCCGCTCAGGGCTAATTGCTGGCAATCTGATTTGAAGTTGGACTGAAGTATGGGGTGGATTGGCACCGCGTCTTTGTTTATCTTGGCGCTGACTTTGCTTGCCTTGCATATATGAGTCAGGTCGGCAATCAGACCGTCGCTTATATCTATGGCAGCCCTAACCTTGTGGTGCAGGAGAACCTGTCCCTCGTTTATCCTTGGTGTGGGTTGGAGGTGGGCTTGGCGGAGAAGTTGGCTACTTTCAGCATCGAAGCTGAGCTTTTGCTTGAGCATCTTGAGGCCGGCAACTGATAGTCCCGGATACCCTGTGATAGCTACCCGGTCACCCGGTACAGCTGCCGAGCGAGTTAGTGCTGACTTTGATTCCAGACTACCTAAAACGGTAACGGTAATAATCGTTTTGCTGGCGGAAGCGATGTTACCGCCGACTATGGCGGCTCCGAACTTGTTGGCTATTTGAGCCATACCTTGGTATAGGCTTGAGATGCAGTCTGTTTCGAGCTCGCCGGGCAAAGCCAGGGAAATCAGGGCAAACATGGGAATGCCGCCCATGGCGGCGATATCACTCAGATTCACAGCGACGGCTTTCCAACCCAACTCCTCCCAGGTGGTAATATTCAGGTCGAAGTGGGTATCTTGAACCAGGCTATCTGTGGTGGCCAGTTGGACGGAGCTGTCTCCTTGCCAGGCAGCGGCATCGTCACCGATGCCGATGAGTAAACGTTGCCAGGAGATATGCCTCGGATTCTTGGTTTTGTCAACAATATCTGCCAAAAGCTCGATTAAGCCAAATTCGCCTAGCTCTGAGACCTTCATTGATGCGATTATAGCACAAGCTTATATTTTGGCCTAAACTTTAATCGTTTTTCTTCATGAGGCTTAAAAAGTCTTGTGCATAGCAAATACAAGTTATATAATGCGATTAAATAGGCAAGGAGGTGAGTGATATGCAGCAGACGGTCAGATGTTCTTTCTGTGGTACGGAAAACCCAGCAGGACAAGAGACTTGCGGGCAGTGCGGAACGCCGTTGGTTGTTGAGGTACCACAGCAACCGAAGATTAAGTGTCCTAACTGTGGTTCGCAAAACCTCGGCGGGCAGCAGTTCTGTGGAACTTGTGGGGCGAAATTGGTTGCCGTGGCTCAGGAGGTGGTGACTACCCCGACTAAGGAGGTGCCGCCAGCTCCCACTCGGCAAGTGCCGCAAGCCCCGGCTCAACAGGTGGCTGCAGCCCCGGTTCAGCAAGTGCCTGCAGCCCCGGTTCAGCAGGTGACGGCAGCCCCGGTTCAGCAGGTGCCTGCCAGGGTTGTGAATCCTGTTGCCCTTAGCCAGAAGGTCGAAGTCAAGCCTACCTGGGGGCTGGCCTGGGGTCTGTGGTGGCGCATGGTGGTACTTGGGTTCTTAATTGGCGGCCTAATCTATTTGGTTTTTTTGATGGTGATGGTTCTCGCTTTTAATGCTCAGCTTCCTTTTGGGGCATAAAGCGGTAGAGGGGTTTTTGACAGTATATGCAACAAATGGTTAAATGCCCCAGTTGTGGCACGGAGTGTGCTGGTTTGCAGTTTTGTACCGCTTGTGGAACAAGATTGCCAGCCGCTAGCAAACAGCAGGTTTGGGAACCGCAGCCAGCGCCGAGTGCCAGTCCGATGGCGAGAGAAGCTGCGCCGTCTCGGAAATATGGGGCTCTAAGGGCGGTTGCCACCATTTATAAGATTATCGGTTGGGTGGTGATGGTTGGTGGTACCCTTTTTTCGATTGCGCTGGCTGTAATAGGGACTCAGGGCGCGGGAGAATTTAGTGAGTTCATCCCCTGGGGTACCGGTCTCGGGATTGTGGGCATAGCGGTTGTGGGTGTCGTAGTTTCGATTTTAGGTGGCTTGTTTCTGGTAGCCTTTGCTGACCTTTGTTATGTGCTTATGGATGTAGAAAGGAATACCGGGGCAAAAGAATAAGCTCACACTATTTGCCAGTCTATGTATCCCTGCTTGATGATATCCAGATAGTCTGATGAAGGTGGTGCCTCTTGTGATTGCTCCATCTTGATATAGGTGATTGCTTCTATCGGTTCGTTGGTTTCTGTCCACACAGTTACTTTTCGCCGGTCGTAAACAGTAGGATAACCCTCATACCCATCCAGCCGCTTCAAGTCCCTTTCGGATATCTCATAGACAGCCCCGATAACCTTTTCTCCCCTGTGTGGCGATATGCTAGCAACTCCACCTTGCCGTCCTGGTCGTGCGGTGAAGGTTAGTTTGAAATTAGGCAAGGTGGCGATGAACCTGGGTTTGCTGTCCGGAGCGCGCTCCGCCATCTGATTCCGCTTCAGATTGGAGGCATAAGCAAAATAATATATCATGTTCCTGCTTTAATTGTCAGTCATGTTTTGCCTTTACCATTTTACCTCTTCTCATTTCTTTTATCGACAGTACAAGTTCAAATTTGTTAAAATCTGTAGATATGGCGAGAGAGAAAAAGACAATATATCTGGTGCCTCATTCCCATTATGATGTAGTTTGGGCTTTTAACAAAGAGGACTATTATCATATCAACGAAATTATTTTGAAGAATACCGTTGAAATGATAAAGAATTCCGACTTTAGATTTTTGATTGAGCAAACATATCTTCTGGAAATGATAGAAAAGAGGAATCCCAGCCTTTTTTCAGATATCAAGGAGGCTGTTGCTAGGCACAAAATCGAGATAGCAGATGGTCAGTATGTAATGCCGGACCAGATGATGCCCCTCGGCGAGCTATTAGTTAGAGAAATCCTCTTGGGTAAGAATTATTGCAAACAAAAATTTGGTGTAGATGTGCCGGTCGCCTGGGCTGCTGACGGTTTCGGGCTTAATGCTCAAATGCCTCAGCTGTACAGGAAATCAGGATATAGATGGCTCGCTTTTCGGAGAGGTCTGCCGAAAAGTATCGGCTATCGCGTGAGCGAGTTTGTTTGGGTAGGTCTCGATGGCTCAAAAATTCTTAGCCATTGGATGCCGTTGGGCTATCGTGCCGGGCTGGAAATTGATAAATGGGAAGAGAGTTATCAAACATTATCAGACTTTGCCACAACATCCAGCGTACTCATGCCCTGTGGAAGCGGTGGCGTTCCTCCGCAGATTGAAACGCCAGATAAGGTTAAACAGTGGAATACTGAACATGATGATTCAAATATGATAATCTCAGTACCCAGTGAATTCTTTAAGAACCTGGAAAAGGAAGCGGTTGAGTTATCAGAATATCGTGGTGAACTCTACAGTCCGGAATTAGAGAATGTTTTTCCTGACGTTGTCTCAAGCCGCATGGGGCTTAAGCTGGCTTTTAAGGATTGTGAGAACGCATTAATCACGGCTGAAAAGATAGCGACATTAGCCTGGATTTATGGAAGGCCCTATCCTGTTGACGTTCTTTCGCAAGTGTGGAGGGAGATGCTTTTTTTGGTCAACCACGATGTAATTTCATGCTGTGGTATCGACGAAATCTATGACGAAGCTTGGGAATACATCTCTGACATAAAAGAAAAGGCAAACAGGCTTATGGAGGATTGCGCACACTACCTATCGAAAGGCAGTCGGCGGGGAAATAGTATTTCGGTTTTTAATCCGAACAACTGGGAGATTACTGATTGGGTAGAGGTAGAAGTAGAATTACCACCTGAATGGAATGAAGATATTGGCATAGCCTCAAATGGAGACGAGATTCCTTCCGAGGTACTCGAATTCGAGCGTAAGGATGATGGCGGAGGAAGTAAAGCCAGGCTTGGCTTTGTTGCTACCGTTCCACCGATGGGCTGCCGCCTTTACCAACTAGTAAGAAGGAACAGCAGCTTCGATTCCGGTATAGAAGTTCACGGAAACGAGGTCATAAACAAATTTTTCAAACTTTCTGTAGACAGCAAAACCGGAATCGTGAGTGTGTTCAGCAAAGACGGTAGAAAGCTACTCGAGGGTAACGAATTAGTCATAGACCAGGAAATCGGTGACCTCTATTTTCACAAAAGTCAATTTGATGAACCGATTGGCTCTGAAAGCGGCAAAGGCATACATTTTAGTACCTTCATGCCGGAAGAACTTAAGATAGAAAAAGGGCCTGTAAGGACGGTAATTACATTCCGAGACTCCTTCTATTGCTTGCAATGGCCATACTATCTGACTAAGAAATTCGGCTCAATCCTTCAGAGACACAAGACACTGGATATCTGCAAGCAAATCATGGTTTATAATGACATACCTCGAATCGGTTTCCACACCACAATCCGTTCGGCACAATCGCACATAAGGATTCGAGTGAGATTTGACACCTGTATGGTAGTGCCCAACTATACTAGGCAAACCCAGTTCGGCGTAATTGACTTGCCTTTAACTAAGACCCTGGAGGAAAGTGTCAGGTTTCCGTCGCTTAATTGGTTCAACTGCCAGGAGGGAAGACATGGCCTCGCTTTTTTCAACCGGGGAGTGCCCATAAACGAGATTAAGGCAGGGAATATCTATTGCACTCTGCTGAGAAGTGTCTCTGTCTTGTCAACGGATGGCGAAAGCGGACCATTGATACCAACGCCAAAAGCAATGGAATTGGGGGAACATACCTACACATACGCAGTTTTCCCCCATTCTGGTGATTGGAAAAAAGCAGAGATACATCGGCATGGTCACCAGTTTAACCACCGTCTTTTTGCGCTACAAACGGATAGTACAGCTTTGACTTGTGAGTTTGATAGCTTTATACTTGAACCGGATAATCTCATTATTTCCGCCATAAAGAAAGCGGAAAATTATGATGCAGTTATCTTGAGATTCTTTGAGACAAGAGGCGAGAAATGTCATGCAACTTTGCAGATGCCGCCTCGGATTAAATCTGCCAGCTGTGTGAATTTACTGGAGGAGGAAGAAACAAATTTGGCTATCGAAGGTGGGATGCTAGAAATGGATGTTTCCCCCTTTGAGATAGTTACACTGAAATTGTCGGTGGATGCGAGGTAACTACAGGTTTCCAAGAGATGCCATTACGGCAGTAGCAATCATGCCCAATGGGCATCAAACTTACGCTGAGAGAATGCTATGCGAATAGAACGTCCCAGATATACTGAACGTTTCGGAGCAGTAAGGATTAACGAAGTGCAGAAAGTTCTGGAGCTCGACTCCGGCCGGGCTAAAGAGATGGCACCCTATGAAGACATTGCAGTGAAGAAAGTTGAAGAGGACGCCATCAAAAATTTCGAAGAAAAAATGCTCATAGTCATTCCCACCAAAGATGAGAAGTTGAAACTTCTGGAAGGAGTTATAAGCGGCATCCCTCACGAATGCCCGATATTGGTTATCTCAAATAGCCAGAGAAAGAGAATCGATAGATTCAGGATGGAGAAAGATACGCTAAATCAATATTGCCACTTCACGCGGCGTCAGGCGTATTTGATTCATCAGAAGGACCCTGTCCTTGCTCGGGCGCTGGGAGAGTCCGGTTATGACTACATACTTGACAAAGATGGATTGGTTAGAGATGGCAAAGCTGAGGGCATGATTGCAGCCATTTTTATAGCGATGGTGTTGAAAAAAGACTATATAGGTTTTATTGATGCTGATAATTTTTCGCCAGGAGCGGTGTGGGAATATGTAAAGTGCTATGCATCCGGTTTCTATATGGCTCGCTCTCCTTACGCTATGGTCAGGATTGTGTGGCGGTACAAGCCTAAGATATCTGAAGGAATCTATTTTAGAAAATGGGGACGTGTTTCTGAAGTAACGAATAGATGTATGAATTCTCTGATATCGGTGACGACGGGGTTTGAAACAGACATAATAAAGACGAGTAACGCTGGGGAGCATGCCATGAGTTTGAAATTAGCCGGATTACTTTCGTATGCTTCAAGATTTGCTGTGGAACCACAAGAATTAATATCTATTTTTGAGGGTTTTGGTGGGGTTTTGCCGATGGCTTGCAAGAGTGCAGCCAAGCACGGAGTTGAAGTATTTCAAATAGAGACACGAAGTCCTCACATACATGAAGACAGGGGATCCGAGCATCTACAGGACATGTTGTTACCGGGACTCGCGACTATTTACCATTCCCCACTGTGTGAAAAAGAAACTAAAGAAAAAGTACTGACTGAACTCTTGCAGCAAAAGGCTATCGGATCCGGCGAGGAACCGCCGGTACCGTGGATTAGCCCACCACCCAAGAATATAGATATACAAAAATTCACAAAAGCTATTGGTGAACATCTGGAATCGTCCTCGGCGCTTGAGGATAAATAGGAAAAGGCGATGAAATCGGCTGTAGCCATTGGTAGCCAGATAGTAAAATTGTAACCACTGGCCTGCGACATGTCTACGGCAATTGTATATCACGAAACTGCTCTTACCGAGGCATCTGTTTTGGTATCTCGAGAAATTTGCTCGTGCGGCTTTGCTTTAATCGCAAACTGTGACTCTGACCTCATCTGGACCTGCTCAGGTGTCTGCATGCCACAGACTGGATTGTCGTGAAGTCAATAGCTCCTAATGGAGGCAGCGCTATACTTTCGAATGTCTGCTGAGGATCAAAAGGTATCATGGAGAAACAACATCAGTCTGAACTCGTTATTTTCACTGACTTAGATGGTACGCTGCTTGACCGGGTCACTTATTCCTACAATAAGGCTATAACTTCCGTGAAGCACTTACTACAGAAGGAGATACCAGTCATTTTTTGCTCATCTAAGACAAGAGCAGAGCAAGAAGTATATAGACGTGAATTGGGCTTTTTCCATCCTTTTATAGTGGAAAATGGAGGTGCCATATTCATTCCTGAAGGCTATTTCCAATTCAAATTCGACTATAACAGAATTCAAGATGGCTATCAGATGATCGAATTGGGGATTGCTTACAGTGAGATAAGGCGAATTCTTGAGCAGATAAGGTCTGACGTCAAGGTTGATTTTAGAGGTTTTGGTGATATGAGTGACCGTGAGGTAGCAGCTGACACGGGTTTGGACCTCGAAGCTGCCAGGCGGGCCAAGGAGAGGGAATATGCTGGGACCCTTAAGCTTGAAGGAACCCCCGATGAGGTTAGCAGGACGTTAGGCGCAATAAAAGAAGCTGGCCTTAACTATGTCTTTGGTGGCCGCTATTACAGTATTATGGGACCCAACGATAAGGGCAGAGCGACAAAAATCCTTATTAATCTGTTTCAGAGAAAGTTAGGACACTTAAAGACAGTGGGTATCGGCGATAGTCCAAACGATTTACCTATGCTCTTGGCAGTGGATATCCCTGTTCTGGTTCAAGGACCTGAAGGAGGCTGGGAGGAAGCGGATATACCTCATCTCCGCCGTGTAGAAGGAATAGGTCCAGAGGCTTGGGCAAGAGCGGTCGAAGAAATAATACTGGTGCATGATATTTAAGGGAATATGTATTACCCCAATTGTAGCAGTCTAATCTGGTTCGGTTAGGCAGTCAGCCGAGCAGGATATTGGTCTGAAGCTGATCTAATATCAATTACGACTGAGCGTTAGGCGCAGGTTATTTAACAAATCGGCTTTCGGATGGTATAGTTAGGTGCTATGCGTTATGCAATCCTCGGCGATATTCACGGCAATTTAGCTGCTTTCGAGGCAGTGCTTCGCCATGCTGGTGACAGAGGGGGTTTTGATAAGATATGGTGTCTTGGTGATGTGGTGGGCTACGGCCCTGACCCTCACGAGTGCATTGAGCGTTTGCTGCAATTTGAGCATGTATGTGTCGCTGGCAACCATGATTTGGCAGCGATAGGCAAGATGGATACCGCTGAATTTAATCCCGTGGCAGCTCTAGCCTGTCATTGGACAGCACAGCAGTTAGCTGCTGAAGACATAGATTACATACAAAGCTTACCTCTTAGCCTTTGTCAGGACGTTTTTACGCTGGTTCATGGCAGCCCCCGGGAGCCTATTTGGGAATACCTGCTGTCGATTGAGGCAGCGCAGGATAACTTTGCCCATTTTGAAACAAATTACTGCCTTGTGGGGCATTCCCACGTTCCACTCATCTTTGAACTTACTGGCAATAGGGCAGCCTACAGGATGTTTCAAGAAGGAACTAACTTGAAGTTGGGGAAAAAACGCTTGATCATTAATCCTGGGGGTGTGGGACAACCTCGGGATGGTGACCCTCGGGCGAGCTATGTCCTTTATGATACTGAGGCTCGGACTGTCTATCATTACCGAGTTGAATATGATATTCCAGCTACGCAGAAAAAGATGGCAGAGCAGGGATTGCCCATGCCGCTTATTAGGCGATTGAGCGTGGGCTGGTAGATACTCCACAAAATCGCAGATTTGGCGGGCGAAACATCTTGAAAAATTCATTCCTCCGTAGTAGTATTTGGTTGGGCCGTGCTAGACGGGGAACTAGCGGTGCCCTGTACCCGAGATCCGCTATAGCGGGGTTGAATTCCGGCTCGAGGTTTTTGTCTTTTAGGACTGCCGTGGTAAAGCGGCGTTGAGGGCTGGGTCTTGCGCGGCGGAGAGCTATGAACCCCGTCAGGTCCGGAAGGAAGCAGCGGTAAATCGTTATCTCCGGGTGCCGCAAGGCTACCTGGTCGGAGCTGGCTAACTGGGGTAAGCTGGAAGACGGAATCGACAGTCGGTGCACGGCCCATGTTGAGAAAATGTTTCCTAACCTGTCACTCTGAGCGAAGCGAAGAGTCTGAGGGGATTCTTCGGTCGCGGAGTTTATCCTGAGTGAGATTCTTCAGTCGCTCTGCTCCTTCAGAATGACAGAGAGTGAAGGGCTCCCTCAGAATGACAGGGTAGGTGGCAACTGTGCTCATATTGAGAAATTTGAAGTAGGAAATTCAAAGATGGATTTGAATCTGGCTGGCAAAACGGTTATTGTCACTGGCGGCGGCTCGAATATCGGTCGCGGTATAGCCTTAGCTTTTGCCAGGGAAGGTTCTAATGTGGTGATTGCAGATATAGACGAATTTCAGGGGCAGAAGGTGGCTAAGAAGTCCAATACTTTGGGTGGCAAGGCTATAGCTATCAAAACTGACGTTACAAATGTGAGTTCGGTAGCTGCTATGGTTGAGGAGGCGCTGGCAAAGTTCGGGAATATAGATATTTTGGTTAACAACGTCGGCTGGGGTATGAGAGGGCTATTTATTGAGAAGCCACGGGTGGAATGGGAGAAAGAAGTAAACATCAATTTTTGGGGTGTCATAAACTGTACTAGAGCGGTCCTGGGCCATATGCTAGAGCGGAAACATGGGAAAATCATCAGCATCAGCTCTGATGCTGGCAGGATGGGCGAACACAGGGAGGCTGTGTATGCCGGGTGTAAAGGTGGTGTTATCGCTATGTCCAAATCTCTGGCTCGGGAATTAGGTCGCTATGGCATAAATGTCAATGTCGTTTGCCCTGGACTTACAATACCTGCAGACCCGGAATACGCCGGCGAATTAAGTATGTGGAAAGGTGAGTTGGCGGTGGAGGTATCTGCGCCGGAAACCCAGGAGAAAGCAGCTAAAGCATATCCGTTACGCCGGCTGGGGAAACCGGAAGATGTTGCCAACGTCGTTGTCTTTCTGGCTTCAGATGCAGCGAGCTTCATAACCGGACAGACCATCAGCGTCAGTGGCGGCTACACTATGATGTAATAAAGCGGCCCTGAAAGGTCGCAGCTACATTGAAAAGGTTGTCGATGTTTACTCTCACATCAGGAGATTTAAAGGCTTTAAGTGCCTAACGAAACGATTTTCCCCTCAGTTCAGGTCAAGCGACTGCTTCGCCAGTCTGGTCTCAGGGCGAGGAAGAGCCTGGGGCAGCATTTCCTTGCAGATGCATCAGTTCTACAGACCATAGTTGAAGCTGCTGAGCTTTCTCCGGCAGATACTGTCATTGAAGTTGGTCCTGGCTTGGGAATTTTAACTGCCGAGTTAGTTAAGCGAGCCGGTCATGTTGTTGCCGTGGAACTTGACACAAAGCTGGCTTCGCTGTTAAAGCGACGGTTAGCTTCACCGCCTAATTTACGTGTAATTAATGCTGATATACTTAAGGTTAGTCCGTCAGAGCTATTAGAAGGAACAAGCCATTACAAGGTGGTTGCCAATCTACCCTATTATATTACTTCGCCGACATTGCGCCATTTCATGGAAGCCTCGCCGAAACCATCTTTGATGGTAGTTATGGTGCAGAAGGAGGTTGGCGAGGCTATCGTTGCCGAGCCGGGCAAGATGTCTCTATTGGCGGTTAGTCTTCAGGCGTACAGTAAGCCAAGGATTATCTCGCATGTGCCAGCTCAATGCTTCTATCCCCAGCCGAAAGTGGATTCGGTTATTGTGCGCTTTGACCTGTTGTCGGAGCCTGCGGTTAAAGTGGCTGATATGGATGGCTTCTTTGACTTGGTCAGAGCCGGATTCAGCTCACCTCGGAAGCAACTGCACAACTCGCTAGCTCATAGCTTGGGAATGAAACCGGCTGAAATTACCTTATTGCTGAAGGGGGCGAACATAGACTCTAAGCGCCGGGCTGAAACGCTTAGCCTGGAAGAGTGGGCGAGGTTGTATGAGGTTTGGCAAACCGCAAAGAAGTCTTAAAGTGCTATGCTGAAGGTAACGTTTGGTAACTTTCGGCTGTCATTGCGAGCCGAAGGCGAAGCAATCTCGAGATTGCCACGTCGCTGCGCTCCTCGCAATGACGAGCAAAGGAGTTGTTCAACAATCTCATGCTGAAGTACTTGGCACCGGCGAAGATTAATCTTGTCCTCGAAGTTCTGGCTAAGCGTGATGATGGCTACCACGAGATTCGCAGTCTGGTCCAGACAATTAGTCTGTGTGATGTCCTTTCGTTTGAGCTAGCTGATAAGACTTCATTTGAATGCACTGAGCCAACTTTGCAGACTTCGGATAACCTGGTGGTTCAGGCTGCTGAATTGCTCAGAAAGGTTGGCGGCTACAATAAAGGGGCGAAGATTAAACTTGAGAAGCGAATACCCTGGGATGCTGGTTTAGGTGGTGGCAGTAGCGATGCGGCCACGACTTTGTCAGCTCTCAACGGGCTCTGGAAGCTAAAGCTGACGACTTCGGATTTGGTTGAGCTGGCAGCCAGGCTCGGGTCAGACGTGCCCTTTTTTATTCATGGAGGCACAGTCTTAATAGAGGACAGAGGCGAAAAGGTAACCCCTCTGGCAACTTCGATGCAAAGTTGGTTTGTCCTGCTTTTGCCGCCGATGCCCAGAATACCCGGCAAAACACAGCAACTTTATTCCCGTTTGGATGCCCGCTATTTTACCGAAGGGCATTTTGCTGACAAAGCATCAAGAACCTGGTCTCAGGATAGGCAGCTCTCTCCATCCTTGTTGTTCAATGTTTTTGACAAGGTGGCCTTTGATGCTTTTCCCGGGCTGGAAGGTTATTGGAGGCGTTTTGAGGAAGCAGGTGGCATGAACATTCACTTAGTTGGCTCAGGTTCAGCCCTGTTTGCTCCCGTGGATAGTGAGACTAAGGCTGATGAAGTATATCAACGACTTTGCCAGCAGGGGCTTGAAGCCTATTCTGTGTCTACAGTTGTGCCGCAGGTTGTTTAGCCTGATTGCCTTTGGCGCCAGCTATGGACAAAATTTTCCTCTTCTTTTCGTGTCCTGATTTCTCCGTTGAGCCGTGCCTTGTGTAGGGCGCTTAAAATCTCTCCAATCTGAAGCCCGGGGGTAATTCCCATTCTCTTCAAGTCTTCCCCGCTCAGCAGTGTCTTTACATAACGTAATTTTGTCAGGTACAGTTGCAGGTGCTGGCTCGCTATTGCTGATTCTGATGCCAGAGTATTGGCATGAATTGCTGTTGTTGTATAGCTGTGAAGCGACTGGTAAATATCACTGGGCTTTAGCTGGAGGTTGGCTAAGCCGTGAAGCTGGGATTTGAGCTGCAACGTGTGGCGCATGGCTTGGGTTGAATTTTTGGGAAAGTTAAGGCGTGAGATGAACCTCTCGTTTTCCTTATCGGTTAGATTGTAGATGAGCAGGCACAGGTAGAGGGTTGAAAGTGAGGCTCGTATATCAGCCTTTCGAGCTTGTTCAAATTTCTGGCTGAGCCAGCCGTTGCCTTTCAGGGACGGGTGCAGTTGGCGGAGTACATCCAACTCGCCGGCTCGCCATAAGACTAGCTCTGCTTTGTCTTCTTTCAGGATTAGCTCCAGCTCATGCCTTATGCGGTCACCGCTTATGGTATCGAGCATGGTTGCATCTCGGCGAAGCAATTTTTCAGTTTCAGCTTCTAGTTTGAAGCCTAATCTTTGTTCATAACGTATTGCTCGCAGGATTCGGGTGGCATCATCGATGAAGCTATTCGGGTGCAGGATGCGGATAAGGCGGTTATCGAGGTCGTCTTTGCCGTTATACAGGTCGAGAAGCTCGCCGAAGCGATGAGGCATCAGGCATAAAGCCATGGCATTGATGGAGAAGTCCCGGCGGATGAGGTCATCTTTGAGGCTACCCGGCTTAACGGTGGGCAAGGCTCCCGGTTTGCTGTAGGTTTCGCTGCGTGCGGTAGCCAAGTCAAAGCTGAAGCCAGGGTAGTTGAGTTTGGCAGTTCCGAAGCGAGAATGAATTGTTAGCTTCGCTTGACTATCTTTCGCCAGTCTCCGGGCGAGGCTGATGGCATCGCCTTCGACCACCATATCGAAGTCAAAGTTGGCACGGCCCAGAAACAAATCGCGCACCACCCCGCCGACGAGATAGAGCCCCAGCTCACTGGCCTCTTTGCCGGCAATTTTTGCCAGAGCTAGAACTGGCCGCGGCAGATATTTTTCAAGTTGTGAGGAAAGATTTTCAGTCATGGTCCATCTCTGTTCTTGTGGAAGTGACGGAAATCCCTGTATCTTTGGCATTCGCTTTTTAAAAACTTCATGATTCTGTTCTCTTTCTAAACAGAGTATCGCTTATGTGCCGCAGCTTGTGGAATTCTACTCTCTGCTGTGGGGGTGGTCAAGACTTCGATGTTGAAAATTGAAAGGTTGACTGTGCGCTTTAGCGGGTGGTATAGTAAGGAAGGTAAAGGAAAGGGGTTTAAGGTTATGTGTAAGACGTGTGCGGCTCATGCCAAGAAGGCTGGGAAGCCAGCTAAGAAAGCCACGACCAAAAAGAAATAGGCACGAAATCTATACAGGTATAGGTTTTCCCGGTGCATCTCGTCTGTAATAGCAGAGCGTTTTAGCCCGGTAAGAGTTGTTGCGTGTGGAAATCCGGAGCTCTGCGTTATGTCAATAGAAGTCTAATTTTGTGCCTTTTGATGTTTTTGCTTCGTCCTTTTTTTGAAATTATGCTTGCTGCTATTAACAATAGGCGGTAATAGCTGGTAAGCGTTCGTTGTTTCTATTTCATCGGTATTAGAACTGGCGGTTGTTGTTTTGTTGTCAGTTAAGGTGAAGATGTAAGGAGGCATGAATTGAGCTGGACAAAGGAAGATTTGCAGGAGCTAGTTAAAAGCAAATTAACTGAGCGCTTATTTACAGTCGTGTCCAACAGAGAGCCCTATATCCATGTTTTGTCTGGAGACGAAATCCAGTGTATTGTCCCGGCGAGCGGACTGACGGTGGCTCTGGACCCGGTGATGCGTGCCTGTGGTGGTGTCTGGATTGCCCATGGCGGCGGCAGTGCCGACGGGGAAGTTGTTGATGATAAAAACCGCGTATCAGTTCCTCCGGATGGGCCTTGTTATACCTTGAGGCGGGTTTGGTTAACCAAGGAGGAAGAGGAAGGTTACTATCTGGGTTTCTCAAACGAAGCCCTGTGGCCGCTGTGTCATATCGCCTACACGCCGCCTAACTTTGATGAAGCTTATTGGAACACTTACAAAAGTGTAAATCAGATTTTTGCTGACGCTGTTCTGGAGGAAGTCGGCGACAGTCAGGCGTTTGTTTTCATTCAGGATTATCATCTGGCGCTCTTGTCTCGATTGATAAAAGCCAAAAATCCTCAGGTCATTACGGCGCAGTTCTGGCATATTCCGTGGCCTAACCCTGAGGCTTTTCGAATTTGTCCCTGGGGGGAAGAAATATTGGACGGTTTACTGGGTAATGACCTCCTCGGCTTCCACATAAAGTATCATTGTGATAACTTCCTGGAAACGGTGAGGCTGATGCTGGAGGCGAGAGTTGACCATGAGAGGTCGGCAGTCAATCGAGGTGGCAGAACAACCCTAGTGCGTCCGTTTCCTATCAGTGTTGACTTTCACAGAATAACACAGGATGCTGCCAAGGTGGAAGTCACTGAAGAGATGGAGGAAATTCGCCGTAGGTGGCAGCTGGGAGATGAGTTTATTGGAATTGGGATTGACAGGTTGGATTACACGAAAGGAATCCCACATAGGTTCAGAGCTTTGGATAACTTCCTGGCCAAGTATCCGGAGTATCAAAGGCGTATAGTCTTCTTTCAATTAGGAGAGCCAAGCCGGATTCATATTAAGAAATATAAGGAGCTGAATGCCGAGCTCGATGACCTTGTCGAGGAAATAAACTGGAAATATCAATCTGCTAATTGGAAACCGATAATATATGTCAGGGAGCATTTGTCGCCGACAACTTTGCTGGCTTTCAATAGATTGGCACATTTCTGCATTGTCAGCTCGCTCCAAGATGGGATGAATCTGGTGGCTAAGGAGTTTGTTTCCTCCAGAACAGATGAAGATGGTGTGCTGATCCTTAGCCCATTCACCGGTGCTGCCAGGGAGTTGACCGAGGCACTTCTTATAAATCCTTACGCTACTGACGACTTTGCTGAGTCGATAAGAAAAGCCATCGAAATGCCTAAGGAACAAAGGAAGACAAGGATGAGGAAGCTGCGCCAGACGGTGGAAGAAAACAATATTTATCGTTGGGCTGGGAACATCATTTCCGAGTTAGCTAATCTGGGGCTTTAGGGGTCTTTATGTCATGCGGTATCTTTTCGATGTATGGGATGAGGTTGCCCATCGTCTCAAGTCGGCTGAGCATATCCTGCTTCTCTCGGATTATGATGGCACTTTAACTCCTATTGTAGATAAGCCGGAATTAGCTACTCTTCCTCAGGAGGTAAAAAAGCTGCTCCGGAAATTGGCTAAGAACCGTCGCTATACAGTTGGTATAATCAGCGGCAGAGCTCTGGCTGATCTAAAAAGCAAAGTGGATTTAGAGGGCATTATCTATGCCGGAAACCACGGGTTGGAGATAGAAGGTTTTGGTTCAAGCTTCTTAGAGCCTATTGCCGAGGAAATGAGGCCTTTCCTGCAGATGTTAAATCAGGCGCTGTCAGCTACGCTGAGAGGTATTAAGGGGGTGTTTGTCGAGGATAAGGGTTTAACTGTAAGTGTTCACTATCGATTGGTTGATGATACCGAGGAGGGGAAGGTGAAAGACACCTTCAGAAAGGTCACTGACACATTGAATGTGATGGGCAAGATAAGGATTACTCAAGGTAAGAAAGTGTATGAAGTAAGGCCACCTGGAAATTGGGACAAGGGCAAGGCGATAGCCTGGCTTATGGCTGAATGCAGGGAAGTTAGGGGTAAGGGTGGGGCATTGCCCATATATATAGGGGATGACTTGACCGACGAGGATGGTTTTAAGACGATTGAGAGGAATGACGGCATTTCAATTTTTGTCGGTGAGGGGAGCTTGCAATCGGTGGCGCGTTACTTTCTGAAGTCACCGGAGGAAGTGGCGCAGTTCTTAAAGATGTTATAATGGTGGAGATGCTCAATGCTTGATTGGCTAACCACAAGTTGGCTTTGGCTAACGAAAAATTGGCTTTCTATCGCTGTTCCCTTGCTGGTTTTCTTGGCTACATATGTAGTTGGTTTGTGGGTCAGGAGGGTTGTTTATAGAGCCTTTAATCGCTGGGTGGTGGGGAAGTGGGAGGGAAGCCAGTTAATCGTTCAGACGACACGGACCCAGTTTATTTACTGGTTCCTGATTTTAGGCGCTTATATAGCCATCCAGGTCTCAAAGTTAGACCCTGCCGGGAAAGTATTAGCCGATAAGATATTGGCCAGTCTCTTCGTCTTTTCACTGACTTGGGTGGTCGTCAGTTTAAGCATAAAGATATTGAAGCTTTATATTGGCAAGGTCCCACGCCTGCAACCATCTGAGCCTTTGATAGTAAACGTAGTTAGAATTACTATTGCTGTGGTGGGCGCCTTGATGTTGCTCGATGTCTGGGGAGTACCGACGAGTCCAATCATCCTGGTTCTGGCTGCTGTTATTCTGGTAGCAGCTTTAGCTTTTAGAGACTTAATAGCCAATCTTTTTTCAGGTTTTCAACTAGCCCAAGGCGAACAAATCAGGGTTGGCGACTTTATAAAGTTGGAGTCTGGGGAGAGCGGTTATGTCACTGATGTGAACTGGAGAAGTACCCAGATCAGGGGTCTCGATGGAAATCTTGTTATGATTCCTAATAGTCGATTGCTCCAGAGCACTGTTGTTAATTACGGGCGTCCACTCAAGAAAGCTACTAAACCCTTTCGTTTTTACACGCATCTCAATTTGAAGGAGCTGACCGGACTTAAAGCCAGCAATTTGACCGAGTTAGCTAAATTATTGAAAGAAGTTCCTGACCCGGTGATTTATTATCATACGCATAACTTCCTGGAGGAGCACCAATATCTAACTCCAAAGCCTGCTAATGATTTTGCCCTGTGGGTGAGTGATGAGCTGGGCGACGAAGTCCTGGGTGAGAAATTGGCTAGCATCGATACGTTTGATTTCCCTACCATCGGTGCCTTGAGGGCAAGGATTGAAGGCGTAATTAGGGACTACCTATCGAAGAAGCCGGATGAGCGAACTGCACATGAGGGAAGAGAGTTCCATTTTATCAGGTCAACGAGCTTCATTTTGGCTACTCCGTATATTGCTCATGACCTCAGGGAATTCGTTGAGGTGCTTAGACAGGTTAGTCTGAATTCCCTCAGTTACCATATTTTTGAGGCGAGGTTGAGGTTAAAGAAGGGTGTTAACGACTTTTCTAGTTGGATTGAGGACTGTCTCGAGGACAAAGATTTGGCTGACAAGCTGGCTTATCTTGACCCATATAACTATACGCTGGAGGGACTAAGGTCAACTATAATTCAGCTCATTGAGAAGCGCATTAAATAAGGTGGATTCGTTGCAGGATAAGATTTATTTACAATCTAGGAGTCGGTTACAGGACTATGAGCCGATAGTTGGCAGAAGCTCCCTCGAAGAGTTAAGGGTGCTGGCTGAGAAATTGTCTGGCAAAATCATTCAGACCATAAACTCTACGTTTGTTGGTGGTGGGGTGGTGGAGATACTGGAGCATATGGTGCCTCTGCTTAATCAGCTAGGTGTTGATGCTAGATGGGATGTTATCAGTGGTAACGAAGAATTCTTTGAGGTTACCAAGAAATTCCACAATGCCCTTCATGGTAAGCGTGAGAGAATTTCGCCTGAGGATTTCGCTTTGTTCTCGGAGGTAACCGAGCGAAATTTGGAGGAAATAAAATTTTATGGAGACTATTTCTTCATTCATGACCCACAGCCAGTAGCCTTGATAGCCAAGAAGAGGGAGATAGGTAAGAGGTGGGTATGGCGGGTCATATCGCTGTCTCCCAAACCTATAAGGAAGGATGGGGGGTTTTTCATGTATTCCTTTTTGGATATTAAGGCGTTGTTTTTTTTTTTCCCAATTTTGTTCATCACATGTCTATTCGTTTGCTCTTTCTTTTCCCCTCTATATACC
>JACKQG010003466.1_pt1 | contig 19306 bp, 18 predicted proteins | sample 8237621 | NCBI WGS metagenome assembly JACKQG01 (sample SAMN15677084, study PRJNA649215) | marine metagenome | biome: marine; feature: Black Sea; material: saline water; isolation source: suspended particulate matter (SPM) from the Black Sea western gyre | collected 2013-06-09/2013-06-10 | depth... | reverse complement strand
TGCCCATACCCGCAACTTTTACAAATTGCATTACGCCATCTACTATCGATAACGAGCCTTCGTGATCGCCTGTTGGAAAAACAGCTGCAAGTAAGATTAAAAATAACACAACCCCTGTTCCGTCATTAAACAAACTCTCGCCCTCGATAAGAGTTTTGAGTCTGCTTGGAGCTTTTGCTGTTTTTAAAGTTGCCATCACCGAAATAGGGTCTGTGGGGGCAAGCATTGCGCCGAACAGTAACGCGGGAAGCCACGCATAATCACCAACAAATGGGCGCACCGCTATTGCCACAAACACCATCGAGACAAGCACGCCCGGTATAGCGAGAATGATGACCGGTACGGCTTTCTTCTGAAGCAACTCTAGGTCAAGGTGAAGTCCCGCCTGAAACAACAGCGGAGGAAGAAGCAACACAAGAATAAGTTCTTGTGTGATCACCACACCACCTGGCGCCGCGCCCAATACTGCAACAACTAACCCCGCAAGAACAAGGGTTATTGTGTATGGAACTTTTATAAATTTAGCAAACACACCAATCACCGTTGCAAATGTAAGTAGAGAGATAAACGTTGTAAGGGTTGTCGAAACAACGCCGTGGTGCTCAGCGGTGGCAAGAATCATACAAACTGTGCCTTTTGCTGGAGTAAGTCTGTTACTACTTTTTCTGGTGTTTGAGAATGCGCAATTGCAGCGCTAACTGCGATGCCCTTACAACCAGCGGCATAAAGTTCTTGCGCATTCGTTGTTGTAATCCCGCCGATTGCGAGGTGGCAATATGCCAACGCATTTTTTAACAGTCCAAGCGAAGCTATACGTGCATCTGGTTTTGTTGTTGAAGCAAACATTGAACCAACGCCAACATAGTCCGCACCAAAACGAATTGCATTGTTCAGTTGTTCCGTTGAGTGCGCAGTTGCTCCAATAATACACTGGGAGCCACAAAGTTTTCTTGCTTGCTCAATAGACATGTCGCCTTGACCTAAATGCACTCCACAGATGCCAGAAGCAAGCTGTACATCAACACGGTCGTTTACAATTACTTGCGCGTCGTACTTGCTGGCAATTTTTTTCACTTCAAGCACATGTCGAATAAGTGGTCCGGTCTCCATTTCTTTTTCGCGTACCTGTACACAATCGCACCCAGAAACACATGCTTGAGCAAGCGTGTCCTGCCAAGCGAGCGCACAGTCGTCTTTTGTCATCACAAAACACAAGTTCCATTGTTTTTTAGTTGCGCCACCAAGAAGCAGAACCACCTCGCTAGCGAGGTCGTACATTTCGTACCGAATTGATTCAACATTGTTTGGCGTACTTGCTATTTTTAAAAACTCTTCAACAACACGCAGCGCCTCGGCGCACCGATTACCCGCTGCGATCGCAACATCGTGGAGCGATTTCCTTTCGGTTTCTTGGGGTGTTGAAACTGTTGTCCCAACGTCGCCGGCAGTGTCTCGCGACGTTACGTTTGGAGTTTGCGTACGTAGAGCGTGCCTACATTGCTTTATGGATTTACAAAGAGTTTGGTTTTCAAGCACAAAGCGAGCGATATCTTCGAGTACACGCATGCCCTCTGAGGCACGGTTAATGTTCGCATCTAAGACTCGGTGAACAGCATTCATGTCGTTCATGGTAGGGTGTAACGCATGTTTATGTCTATACAAATTCGTAGTGCTCGGTCAAAGACTTACATTCTTGGCATTTGGCAAGATGCTTCTCGTATACCAACAGCACTAGCACACTTCAAATCAGAATGTACAGAAGCTCTTTCTGGTCACAATTTCTCTGGCAAACGGGGCGAGACTTCACGCGTTGGGTCTGTGTTGTTCGTTGGTCTTGGTAAAAAGGGCGAAGTAAAGCGCGATGATCTTCGAGATATCGGTGGGTCGATTGTTCGGGCGCTTGGAAAAGCTAAATTACGTTCTGCAGAATTGCAACTACAACTTACGATACCTCGCGGTGTGGCGAAAGAAGAGGAAATCGGGCAACTCGTTGGGGAGGGCATGACGATTGCAAATTGGCGCGTTGATGAGTTTGATGGCTCTGCGACAAAGCGCTCGACGAAATTTGGGTCGCTTTCTCTCACAAGTTCTTCTAAAGAAGTTGCCTGTGGACTAAGGCGGGGACTCATTCTTGGAAACGCTGTGAACGACGCTAGAAGGGTTGCGGCAACGCCACCAAACATTTGCAATCCGCCATGGATGGCGAAGGAAGCAAAAAAAATTGCAAAAAAATGTGGGCTAAAGTGCAGGGTAATATCGTACGCTCAAGCAATAGAACTTGGCCTCAATGGAATCGTGAATGTGGGCATGGGTTCTGACGAAAAGCCGTGCATGATTATCCTTGAGCACAACCCAAAGAAGACTGCTTCAAAAGAACACCTTTGCCTCGTGGGTAAAACTATCACGTACGACACTGGAGGGTACTCGTTAAAGATAAGCAACGGCATGAAGGGGATGAAATACGACAAAAATGGTGGCATGGGCGTGCTTGGCGCAATGGAAGCAATTGCAAACCTGAATGTGCCAACTAAAGTTACGGCAATATTGCCGTGCGCAGAAAACATGGTTTCGAGCAATGCCTATCGACCAGACGACATTATTGAAATGTACAACGGCGTAACGGTTGAGGTGACCAACACCGATGCTGAGGGTCGGCTTGTGCTTGCAGACGGTTTAGCGTGGGCTTGCAAAAAAGTAAAACCAACCAAGATAGTTGACATGGCTACGCTCACTGGTGGGGTGGTTGTTGCCCTTGGGTCGTTCTGTGCAGGATTGTGGTGCAACGATTCTGCGCTAAAAAAACAAATTGAAAACGCAGCAATAGACAGTGGAGAACGTGTTTGGGAACTTCCGCTTTGGGAAGACCACCGAGATTACATGCGAGCAAAACATGCTGATTTGCACAATTCAGCCCCAGCGCGTGGTGCGCACCCCATTCAGGGCGCTGCTTTCTTGAGTTTCTTTGTCGATGAGGACATCCCTTGGGCACATATCGATATTGCCGGAGTCAGCAGTGTTGAGCGTGACCGTGGTTTGTACTGCACTGGACCCACTGGTTGGGGTGTTCGACTCCTCACACAACTTGCTGAGTCTGTGTAATAAACAAACCGCGGGTTAATTTATCCCCAGTTTGCAATCAAAATGAGGGCGTCGTTCACATCGACAATTCCGTCTCCATTTAAGTCTGTTCCATTGCTCCCGTCGGAGCCCCAAGACGCGATGAGAATCAATAGGTCATTTACATCGATCTCGCCGTCACCATTTACATCGCCATTGCTACTTGTTTCCATAGAAACCGTAACCGTGCCAGAACCCCAATAGGAATAGTTCCAGCCGCCGATTCGTAGGACATAATTCCCGCCCTGCTGAACAGGCGCCTCGAGGTGAGAAGAGTAGCCAGAGCAGCCGGTTCCATCGTCGTTGCAGGCAACAAAGTTGAGGTTTCCACAGTCGCCTTGATAAAGAACTACATCTGAGTCATAATCAACCTGGTCGCAAGTACTTACTGTTAACACGCCAGAAACTGGTGGTACAAAGGTGTACCAAACATCGTGTTCAGTCACACCACCATCACCAGCAACTTCGCATTCGGGGTGCGCTACACCGTCGGTCGTTGCATATAGGTTCGTAAACGCTGTATCGCCCAAGTAGATTGAAACGGCGTCTGAACAAGCGTCATTGCTTGGTGCGGTTACTTTTGTAAATGGATAAGACGATGCCATTGCATTGTTTGAAGAATCTATATCTAAGTACGTAACCGTATTAACAATTATTCCCAAGTAATACGCGTCGTCCGGAAGGGCTGCTGGAATGTTTATACCCTGATCAATATCAACGGAGTCATTTCCGGGGAGGGTTCTATAGAAGGAACCGAGGTAGTGGTCTGAGGTTGTTATTGTTTGATTTGTTGAAGCATACAACTGAATAATCGCCGTGCTAGACTGAGCGCCGTTGTTTGTTACTGTCGCTGCAAAGCTCAGATCATCATCACCCCAAATAAGTGTGTCGCCAGTAAAAGATACGGAAACAGCTTCGCCGTCTGTCACATCATTCACAAAAATTTCGTACGCGTCCCACCCGCTCGTTTCATTGTTCCAACTTGAGGAATCTGAACCGCCGTCAAACCGAACGCCAAGGTAATAGGTTCCGGTTTCAAGGCCAACAGGCAAGTCGAAGTCGCCGAGTCCAACATTTACCTCATCCATCGGATCGTAATCCCACGTAAACGATTGTTGTTCTATATAGGTGTCGCTTGTGTTAATCGTATCGTCAGTGGAAACGTAAAAGTCTACGTACCACGTGCCGCTATCAGATCCGTTTGTGGCATTCGCAGAAGTGAATTTCATGTCCGAGACCGTGTCGCCTGCGTCGTATGTTGTTGGCTCTGTATTCCCTACCTCGCTACGTAACCACATGGACTGAAGATCAAAGGTAGAGCCGCGAGATCCGGGAACAAACGTATCCACTAAATAGTCGGACATGTTTTCCCATATTTTTGCGCTGTTTGAACTTGTTGAACCGTTGCCGTTGGAGTGTTGGGCATGCACAAGCCGATCTCCGTCTCCATCAATAAAGTAGTACCCACTCCCACTCATACCGCCGTGGCTAGTCGTAAAACAACCCGCTGTTGTGTCGATGTGAAGTTGGTTTCCTGGGCAAGAGTCGTATTGTCCATATCGGTAATACATATCTGCACCGTTGTGAAGCGGGTTGCCGTCAGAATCATTTGCGCCACAAGAGGCTGATGGAAAAGAAAAGTTGTGATAGGTTCGGCTTCGAATTGTTGAACAACTATCTCCCCATCGCCAACCTGTCCAACCTGCAAGCATGCCAACCGCACGATTGATCCGAATAACTCCGATGTCCCAATCAAAATCATCGTCATCCGTCCAACCTGCAAAGGCTCCTACGTAGGTAGCATCCGCCATTCCCCAGTGATCTGTTCCTTGGTGACTTCCTGGATACACTTTAATCCAGTCAACCCAATCGTTAACCACTCTCGTCGTACCGCCGCTGTCTACAAATTGGTCTGTGTATACACAGTGACCTGCCGTTAAAAGTGTTTCTGCGTCGATCAAGTGCGCAGAGCCTACAAATTGCCATGCAAGGCCATCCGTGTCGGTGTACTGCATTCGAATGCGACATGCTGTACTTCTTGGATACGTACTCGGGCTGTTTACAAGCTCAAGGTCTTGATACGTGCGGTGTCCACCTTCTCCAATAATTTCACCAAAGATGCCTGCAAACTGCGTGTTTTCACTTCCACCCTCTTCGCCCGATCCCAAATACCGCATTGGTAGAACCCGCGTTTCGCCCGTTTGTAAATTATGCGTGTATGCGTCGCCAGAGGGTGCGTCTTTGGTCGCCATGGTATCTGGGTTTGGCATTGGCGCAGGTAGGTCTGTTGGCAAACTTGATGGGGACTTTGGATACATACCATCGTCGATAGCTGGGCCCCGCCACACCGGCATTTCAACCGCGCCTGTTGACACAGCCTTAACTTCAGGAATTGGACCCCTGGGCGGCGTTGGCAAGTCTCCAAATGATAGTGTGCTTGCAAAAGCTGCAACTATTGAAATTGTGATGGTGTGTATTCGATTCATTTTTTTATTCTCCAAGCACGATTACGAAGTACTACGCCACCAAAAGCAAGTTATAAAACAAAAACTTCCCCAAACAGCGGTTTTTAGGGGGGGTGGGGCTAGCGCATGAGGGAGACGCGGCGTTGGTGGCGGCCGCCTTCGAAGTCGGTCGTGAGCCATGTATCCAAGATTGTGTTGTAGTCGCTATCTAGTGGGCCATCTGCCGCCATGCACAGGACGTTGGCGTCGTTGTGTTTTCGACTCATTTCTGCCGCAACTGGTTCGTGTACAAGTGCGGCTCTGATGCCATCTGTTTTATTTGCCGCCATAGACATGCCAATGCCAGAACCGCAAATTAATACGCCACAGACTGCGTTGCCCGATGTAATTTCTTTTGCAACCTCGTCTGCTATACATGGATAGTCCACCGAGTCGGCGTTCCCTCCATACCGTTTGTGTACCACCCAGCCTTGGAGTTCCAAGTGCGCAGCAAGAGCGTCCACAATTTCACGAGCACGGTGGTCTGAGCCTATCGCGATTGTTCCAACTTCAAAAGACATCTAAACTCCTTCGCCTGTTAGTGAACGTAATTTTGTTGCGAGTAATGATTGCATTTGAACAGCAAGCGCATCGTACACGGATTGGTCTTGGCCAATAGGGTCAGGAATGTCGCCGTTGGGATCGAGCAGTGCAGCGTTTTCCGTAAACTGATGTACGGCGGCAAGGTGTCCTGAAGACATACAAAGCACCACCTTTGCAGAATGTGCCATCTGCCGGTTAAGCGGCTTGCTTGTTCCTTCATAGGTAATTCCCTGTTTTGAAAGTGCCTCGAGAGTCTCTTCGCTTGTGGGGCTACCCTCGAAAGCAAAAACACCAGCCGAAACCGCCATCCAATCACTAAAACCGTTGTCATCTAGCCATTTTTGGGCAAGACCTTCGGCCATTGGGCTTCGACACGTGTTGCCCGTACAAACAAAAAGTATGGTAGAAATAGACATCACTTGCAATAGTAGCCACTATCGTATTGAATACGCATACATCACACACGAATTGATTGGAATAGATTTTTGGATTTTCTCCCTGAACAAGAAATAAGCGACCTACTGCGTGAGTTTGGCATAGCCACAACCCAAGAGGGTGACGACTGCGCCCACCTAGAAATGCGCCCAGATAGTGCCGATGTTCGGGATTGTTTATGCATTGATGGAGATTCCTGCGACCCTGAGTGGGACTGCATGACGGTTGATGGCGATACCCTCGTAACCGCAGCAATAGAAAGCGTTCGAAAAATTCACCAAGGGCAAACAGTTCTCTTGCCATGTAGAAAGTGGCGTTCTATTTTTGACGCGGTTGCCTTTAGCATGGCGGAAGATGAGCTCTGGCAAGAATTTGACGCTTCTGCAACCATCAAACTCAACACAAGGGACCCGCTTCTTTTTGAAGCAGGCGACGAACAAATACTTGCGAGTTTAATTACCGCCCTCATGAATGATGGCGAAACACAAGAACAAAGCGTCTTTCTTATTTCCGCAGGTGCGCCGATCCTTGTGCACCTTCAGCCGGGCGGGCCAGTTAAGTTGTGGTTTGGTAACAGCGTTCTTGCCGATGAAGTGCGAGAGCATTACGCAACGTAAATTTATGCCACGAAAAAAAACAGACCCTTGGTTTAAAAAAGAATCAATTTCAAGCGGAAAAGTTGAAGCAGCTCGATCCTCTGAAAATTGGGAGAAACTTACTAGCAGCCTAGAAGAACTTTCTGATGCGCGCCAGTCCATGTATGAAGCCGCTAAAAATGGCAAGCGCGTTCAAATTATTAATTCCATGGAACTCGCTGATGAGGTAAGTAGTGGAGGAAGATACTTGATACGCCCGCCTCTTGTTGGGAGGGATGCTGGAATTATTTCAAACAGTCTTCATGCAAACAACATCTCCGCCATTGTTCTTTGCAGAGAGCCTACGACAAGTCTGGGGCTCTGCCCAATCGTGTCGCTTGGGAGCGGTGTCATGGTTCGTGTTCAAATAGAGGAGCCAGCCAACGCAGAAAAGCCGACATGCGCTTGGTTCGACCATGCAATCGATGAACTTGGGGACCATGTTCTTAGCAAAATGAATACACAGAGCACTCCGCTAAGGCAACTGGATTATGTACTGGCACACATTCCAGCAGTACCTACCCATGCTGGGTTATACAAAGCAGCAATCGTTCTTTGCCAAACACTCCAAGCCAAGACAGTGTAGGATTCAATAGCAAAGGAGATTATCCATTGGCAATTACAACAACGCTCGCAACTCGATACTGGCTCAAAACAATTATCACGGCTATCGTGTGCCTTGTTCTTGGGGTGTGGGGTATTTGGGATTATGTAGTAGTCATTCCAAACGCCATTACGGCCGCCAATAGGGCTGAGCTCCTTCGGGAGTTTGTACAGCGGGGTCTTGGCGATGCTGCGGGGTCACAAGAGCGTGACCGTGCAGTGGTAGCGCTTCTGGTTGCTGTTGAAGAAGATGATGGCCTCGACCAAGAGTGGGGCGATGCACTTACCGTGTTTGGGAGTGCGCTTTCTGGGGAGGGACAAGAGTCGCAACAAAAAGCAACGTCTCTACTCGAAGGATATTTAAACGAATACGGAAGCGTAACTCGGCCAAGCAAGTTCGACCGCCCTATGCAGTGGTTATTTATCCTCTGTCTTCCATTTGGATTTTATTACATTTGGGGTTATTTAAAAATGTCAAAAAGGGCGAATGCATATCTTCTTGAAGATAACGGCACGCTAACAACGCCCGAAGGGACATGGACTTCAGAGCAGATTAAAGACATTGACATGGAGCGGTGGATTTCAAAAACCGGGAAACCAAGAACTACTTGGACTGCAAAGGTCATCGTTGAAGATGACGAACCCATCCTCCTTGATGATTATGTTTACAAAGATATGCACTTAATAATCGGCACACTTGCACACCATTTCTACCCAGAAAATTGGACGCCCCTCGCAAAGAGAGTAAAAGTTGAAGAGTTGGAAGAAGCGGATGACCTTGGTGGCGAGGTATAAGAGTGCCCTTACTTTCTGCTACAAATTTAGTAAAAAGTTACGCAGGGCGTAAGGTCGTCAATCAAGTTACACTTGAAATAAACGAGGGGGAGATAGTTGGGTTACTTGGCCCAAATGGCGCGGGAAAAACAACTTCATTTCGAATGATGATAGGCATGATTGCGCCAGAGGGCGGCAAGGTGTTGTTTGACGGTGAAGATGTAACGTATCTTCCGATGTACCAACACGCAAGGCGTGGTATGGGCTATTTAGCGCAAGAACCAAGTGTTTTTCGTGGAATGACGTGCGAAGATAACCTGTTGACTATTCTTGAAACACTTCCCATACCAAAGGGTATTCAAAAAAAACGGTGCAACGAACTCCTTGAACAGTTTCACCTTGAACACAAGCGAGACCAACTCGCAAAAACGTGCAGTGGTGGGGAACGAAGGCGGCTTGAAATTGCACGATCGCTCATTACTAGACCAAAGCTTATCTTGTTAGATGAGCCCTTTGCTGCTGTGGATCCACACACGGTGGAGGACGTACAAACAGAGGTGAAAAAGTTGGCGGATTCGGGCATTGCAATTCTTGTAACCGACCATGCAGTCCAGCAGACCTTGCATATTTGCGACAGGGCATACATTATTGACGATGGAAAAAACCTTATGGATGGAGACCCAAAAACTATCATCAACGATGATGTGGTGCGAAAACATTACCTTGCATCAACTTTCCGTGGTGATGAATTTGATTAAATTGGCTCTTTCCAAGGCTCACTCTCTATAATCCAACACCATGAGAATTGTGTTACTACTCTTTCTATCGTTCACCGCACTCGCTGGGTGTGTAAAGCGTAAAATAGAAATTACAAGCAATCCATCTGGGGCGCTTGTCTGGGTAAACGACCGTGAGGTTGGTAGAACGCCCGTTACTTTTGAGTTTACATATTATGGCGAATATGACATTCGGCTTGCTCTGGAAAACTTTGAGCCAATTATGACAGCCGCTTGGACGCAGCGACCAATGTGGGACGCGCCATTTGTAGATTTTGTATCGGATGTTGCGCCGGTTAATTTAGAATCAAACACACTCTGGCACTTTGATCTTGAACAACCAAGGGACAACCCAGAAAAATTGTTAGAACGCGCAAAAATTCTACGAACAAAGACGCTTGACACAAATGCAAAATAATGTGAGGAAATTCATTGTTCCGGTTGTGATTCTCCTTTTTGCCGCCGGCTTTTCGTGGTGGTCTGCGAGGGCCGAGTCAAAAGTTGTTACCCACATTCAAGAAGAGGTAACAAAACTCGTTCCACTCTTAGAGAACAATCCGTCGGCTTTGGATACGCTCGTTACAAACTCCGTTCTGGCCCCAACACTTCTACATTCTTTGGAGGCAGTTTCTTTACAATCATCAAAGCATGGAGGAGTCTTTGATGTCCTTGTAACCCAAGGCGATAACGGCGAGCATGGGGATGGCAGCGCAACGCACGTCGCGGTTTTTCAGATTAACAACGAACAAATTGCGGGACTGCGAATTATTTGTGCGACCGAATCAGACCCACTTTTAATCACGGGAGTGTGGATTCAATGAAGGTTTGGATAAACGGTACGTTTGTTGATGATAAAAATGCAAAAATCAGCGTGTTTGATGCTGGGTTTCAACACGGTGTGGGATTGTTTGAAACAATGTGTGCAAAAAACGGTAGTGTTTTCCGTGCGCAAGACCACATGGAAAGAATTGCGCGGTCAGCTTCGGCCCTGCGCCTTACTGAAAAACTGCAAGTTGACCCTCTCGTAGACGCGCTGCAATTAACGCTTGAAGAGAATGGTCAAGAAGAGGCGCGGTTGCGTTTAACTATTACGGGTGGCGACCTGAACCTCTTGCAACAAACTGGGGAAAGTGGGGGTGGGGATCCAACGATTGTCATCCAGACACAGCCGCCCACTCGATATCCAGATGCTTTTTTTGAAAATGGTGTCGTGGTTTCAATCGCAAGTGGTCGGGTAAATCCATTCGAGTTTTCGGCTGGGCACAAAACGTTACATTACTGGTCAAGGTTGTTAAATTTGCAAATGGCTGCAATGCAACAATGTGGAGAGGCGCTGTGGTTAACCCCAAGTGCAACTGTTACGGGTGGCTGCGTTAGCAATATATTTATCGTCCGAAATGGCACGCTTCTAACGCCGGCCGCAAGGGGCGAAGAGGGCGAAAGTGACGAACCGTCTGCAGTGTTGCCGGGTATTACCCGAGAAGTCGTTATTGAAATAGCGCAGGAACTTGGTGTTGGGACGAGTAAACAACCGTTGTCTTTTGACGATGTCCTTGGTGCAGACGAGGTATTTCTTACTAACTCAAGTTGGGGTGTACTGCCGGTAATTGGAGTCAGGGCAGCAGTGCAAACGGAAGAGGGTGCTGGAACCCAAGATCAGCCCTTTGGTACTGGCAAGGTTGGGTCGCTCACGAGGCAACTACACCTGTCGTACCAAGACACATTGCAGCGTGAAACTACCGTTTAACTCGAACGTTTTTCCGACCTTGTTCGTCTTTGCCAAAAAGTAAGCGTATTTTTGTTGTCACAACCCGAACAAGTAACAAGACGGCAAACACAACACCTGCGACAGATCCTGCGACAAGGAGTAGTGCTAAAATAGGTAAAAAGAGCACAAGCCCAAAGGCGAGAGCGGCGATTCTAACTGGCATCGACAGTGTTTTTCCAGAACTAAATTGAATTTGTCGCATCATGATGAATTTCCATAATAGTAACTTTTTCGCTTGCTATCATAGACATTCGCAAGGATGCACTCGTGACAACTAAAAACAGCGAAAACCCATTTGTACACCTTCACCTCCACAGCGAGTATTCGCTCCTTGATGGAGGCAACAAGATTGACGCGCTTCTCGCTCGGGTGAAAGAACTTGGCATGGAGTCGGTTGCTATTACGGACCATGGAAACCTCTACGGGGCATTTGAGTTTTACACAAAAGCACAAGCCGCTGGCGTAAAACCAATACTCGGCATCGAAGCATATGTTGCTATCGGTGACCGCAAAGAAAGAAAACCAACCGGCATTCGAGACAGTGGGTTCCATCTTGTTCTTCTTGCCGAAAACAATGCGGGCTGGAAAAACATCGTAAAATTAAGTTCAGATTCCTTCCTGCGTGGTTTTTATTACAAACCAAGGATGGACCACGACACTCTTGAACAATTCAGTGACGGCATCATCGCAATTAATGGACACCTTGGAAGTTCCATCGCATACCATCTTTGCAAATTCGCTCAAAGTGGAGATGGGGGTGACTGGCAAAACGCTGTGGAGGAAGCGATGTGGCATGCAAAAACGTTCTCGCCAAATAAAAATGGCGAACCGCGTTTTTATATTGAACTCCAACGCCATGACGTGCAAGATCAACTTGAAATCAATCCATTCCTCATAAAACTTGCCAAAGAACTTGATTTGCCGATAGTTTGCGACAACGATGCACATTATTTGGGGGAAGAGGATTGGAATGCACACGACACGCTCTGCTGTATTTCCATGCAAAAACTAAAAAGTGATACCGATCGACTTCAATACTCTCGTGAGTTGTATGTTAAATCACCTGAGCAAATGGCGGAACTGTTTAACGATATACCAGAAGCAATAATTAACAGCGCTGCTATCGCAAACAGATGCAACGTCTCCCTAGACCTTGACAAAAATCACGCGCCAGTTGTTCGCGTAACGGGCCCCGAGGCCGTTGAACCTTTTGGTGGTGGGAATTTGACCGAATGGTTCAAAGAACACTGCCAAAAATTTACGCTCCACCCCTACGATTCGCGAGTTGATACCGATGTTTCTGAAGAAGAGCTCAAAAAGGATTGCGATAATGCACTTGCGTGCCTTTGCGAGGCTGGGCTCATTTGGAGGTATGGGGTTGACGGGGTTACGGATGAAATCAGTGCTCGATTAGAGCGAGAACTTGGAACTCTTTCTGAGAAAAACATCAGCGCTTATTTTTTAATCGTGTGGGACTTTGTTGATTGGGCTCGGCAAAAAGGAATTCCAGCAAACGCACGTGGTTCTGGTGTGGGGACAATGGTTGGGTATGTGCTTGGGTTGTCAAATGCTTGTCCAGTTAAGTATGGGCTTCTGTTTGAACGGTTTACTGATCCTGATCGATCAGAATACCCTGATATCGATATCGATATTTGTCAAAACGGCAGGGGTGACGTTATTGACTTTGTCCGTAAAAAATACGGACATGTTGCGCAAATAATTACGTTTGGTCGGCTTAAGGCAAGGGCTGCGATGAAAGATGTTGCGAGGGTTCACGGGCTTACGCCGGGAGAAGGACAGCGCCTTGCGAATCTCATTCCTCCAGAATTAAACATTACCCTTGGCGATGCCCTTAAAAAGAGCAGTGATTTTCAGAGTGCTTGCGATGCATCTGAGGAAACAAAGGGAATTATCGATGTCGCCAAACAGTTGGAGAACCACGCAAGGCATGCTGGGGTACACGCTGCTGGCGTGGTTATTGCGACAGAGCCGCTGGACAACATTGTTCCGCTCTGCAAAGCGACCGGTTCCTCGGACATAGTAACACAGTGGGATGGTCCAACGTGTGAACGTATTGGTTTACTCAAGATGGATTTCTTGGGTCTTCGCACACTTTCTACAATTGAGTTGTGCAAAAAACTTGTTGCAGAAAGTTTAACGGATACTGCAATCTGGTCCGCGGTAGATAAAGAGGTTGGCAGTTGTTCGCACCCACTTGATTTAGAGAGAATCGAATACGAAGATGCAAGGGTTATCGATTTGTTTAGGCGCGGCGACACTGCGGGAATTTTTCAGTTTGAGTCGGCGGGCATGCGTCGGTTGTTGAAAAAAATGAAACCGACCCGCATTGAAGATTTAATCGCTGCCAACGCTTTGTTTAGGCCGGGACCCATGGATTTAATTGAGACTTTTTGCGCTCGAAAGTGTGGGGAGCAGCAGGTTCCAAAGGTACACGAAATCGTTGACGGTTTCACCGCAGAAACATACGGAATCATGGTCTACCAAGAACAGGTTATGCAAATTGTACATGCCCTTGGCGACATCCCTCTTCGGGAGGCATACACACTCATTAAGGCGATTGGCAAAAAGAAACACAAGGTTATTAATGCAAATAGACCGAAGTTTGTTGATGGCGCGGTTGAAAAGGGGTTAAGCAGTGCTTTTGCAAACGACCTCTTTGACTTGATACTCAAGTTTGCTGGGTATGGCTTTAATAAAAGTCACTCAACGGGATATTCCATTATTGCATTCCAAACCGCATACCTTAAAACCTACTTTCCAGTTCAGTATATGGCGGCGGTCCTCACGTTTGAAAGCGCCGCAAAAAAAACAGAGGACTGGGCTCCGTATATCGGAGATTGCAGGCGTGTCGTCTTCCCAGATCATTCAAAAGAATCGAAGCATATTGGGTTCCCTGTTGGTCCACCAGATATTAATCAATCTGATGCGTTGTTTTCAGTCGTGTTTGGTGATAACGAAGAAAAAACAAACACCGCCGGTAGTATTCGTTTTGGATTAAGTGCGGTAAAGGGTGCTGGGTCTGCGGCAGTTTCTGCAATCGTTGAGCAACGTGAAGAGGGTGGGCCATACAAGTCGATTTTTGATTTTTGTTCAAGAGTGAGTGGGCGCGCAGCAAATAGGGCAACCATAGACGCGTTAATTAAGGGTGGTGCATTTGACTCCATCCATGGGACAGAAAGCCGCTGCGCACTTCTTGCCGTTTTAGATAAAGCAATTTCAATTGGGGCTTCTGCCGCCAAAGACAAGGAGTGTGGTCAGGGGGGGTTGTTTGGGGGTGGCGAAGATGGACGCGACGATAATTCTAACGACACCGCGGCGGCACTTCCAAACGTAACACCTTGGACAAAGCCGGTGACGCTTGAACACGAGAAGGATGTGCTCGGCATTCATGTTTCGGGGCACCCCCTTGATGAGGTCGACGGACATTTTGAGGCTTGGTGCTCGGACAGCGTGATGTCGATTCGCGAAGTTAGCGATGGTCGAGAGGTAATTGTGGGGGGAATACTCTCAACAGTGCGCATAACCGTTATCCGCAACGGCAGAAGTGCTGGTCAAAAAATGGCTATACTTTCCCTTCAAGACAGGGTTGGAAAAATCGAGTGTGTTATATTCTCTGACGCGTATCAAAAATTTGCTCACCTCCTACAACAGGATAGTGTTGTAATTATTGTTGGAAAGGTAGATCGGTCTAGGGGAGATTTGCAACTCCTAGTTAACCGAGTCACCTCTGTACAAGACGCATCCCTCTTCCTTTCAAAACGAATAGAGCTTACATTTAATGAGGGTGAATCAAACGAAAGAGCCAAGGGGCAAATGGAAATGGTCTCTGGGTTAATAAAACAAGCGGGTGCTTCAAAAGTTTCCCTTGGCGCGACTCCTGCGGATGTTGTCATTCACATACACACCTCGGAACATGTCGCAACGCTGCGCAGTCAACAAAGGGTGGTTGTAGAACCAAAAATCATACAACAAATCGGGGACGTAATTGGTAGAGAAAATGTACGGCTTGTCTCGGTGTCTGGGGGATACTCTTAAAACAACAAGTGCGCTACGCGGCTTTCCCGTAGTTCCACTCGTCGTCATCAATCGACTCGCTTGGCCACTTTGATTCGGCGCGGCGATGTATTTTTAAAATCGTTCCGAGTTGGTGCCCAAATATGGATTGAATTGTTTCAAGTGTATCAAGGCACTCCTGGTCAAAGGGTTTTGAATCTCCTCTGAATAATACAATTGCAGCCATACATCGGTCCTCGTATGTACAACCCACCGTGACGACCTCACTTCCAGAAAAATCTAAGGTGTCAGCGCCCACTGTGTTTGCAAATGTTTCACCATCTACAAATCTAGCGACTTCAGTCTCATCTGCTATAGATGGGCAGGCGGCTGGGCCAAGTGTGTCAATAAGGGTTTGGAATTGTTCGGGCTGGCGGTCGTAGTTTATGTACGCGCCGATACCCCAGTCGGTATCGCCCTCTTGTAAATACACGGCTGCGTTTGTTGCTCCAATTCGTGTCAAAAGATAACCAAGCGCGGTGCGAAGCATTGACTCTATTTCCAATTCTTGATTTACGAGCGTTTGAAATTCGGCGGCAATGGCAGCTTGCTGGATTTTCTTTTGTGACTCACAGTGACTGTTTGCCAATTCGTGCGAAAGGGAGTCATTTTCGTCTGAGACCCGCCGCAACTCTTCGTTAATAGAATTGCAGAGGCGAATATTGTTTTCTGCTGTTTCTATTGTTTCTTCTGTCTTTTGTTTCTGATCAAGGATTGTTGCCACGCGGCTACTTAAAACGCCAAGGTCTTCTGGAATACAGAAAAAATCGACACCGCCAAATCGAATAAACTCGACGACGCTTGTGGGGGTGGGTTTTGTGGAGTACCCAACAGCAATTGATTCGGGTGACAAAAGAGAGACAAGCTCAAAAAGCTCTTTGGTGTTGAATTTAGATGAGCATGTTGCTGAAATTATTAAGTCGAATGTGTTTTTTTCAACGGCATCTTCGAATTCTCCAAGAGATGCAATTTGCTCTACAAAATGTCCGGCAAGTTCAAGCGTTGCCCGGATAGATTCCGTTGTTTTTGGGAATGAACCAATAAGTAGTGTGTTTACTTGTTCGTTTGTGCTTGTTTTGTGGTTCATTTGGAGCCTATCTATTGTTCTCTTAGAATTTTGCGTTACTGCGTTTTGGTGTATCGTTTATGCTGAAAGTAGTTGTTGTACCGCTAGTCTTATTACTTCTTTTGAATCGGTTGCTTCTTGAGAGACATTCAACTCTTTCTGGGAATTGTCGGCAACTTCCACAATAAGTGGCTCGCATGTACCACTTGCGGCTAGTGAATCTAGGATTACCTGTTTGTCTATTCCTAAAATAACGGGGTTAATAAGGATGAGGTTTGGGCTACATTCTTTTGCTTCAAAACCTGCGGACCACGCATCTTGAACGTGTGTAATCTTTATGTTGTGACCCGCGGAATACGTCTTAATAACAGCATCTACACTTGCGGCGCTTAATCCAATAACGAGAACCTGTGTTCGGCCTGTACCAAGTCGCTGCATATCCATACCATTTTGCTGCATAAATCGAACAAGTTCTGGCTTTGGGATTCGCCGAAAGCGTGATCCCGGAACCTTAAACCCGCTCAGGCGACCGCTATCAAAACACCGAATGATGGTTTGTTGAGAGACGTTACAAATTTTTGCTGCCTCTCCTGTTGTAAACACTTGTTTGTTGAGGCCGTTGTCATCGTTTTGTTTGTTGTTCATTTTTGTATTCCTTAGGAGCGGTAGAGATTGCCAAAACAAGCAGGCTTTCCCAAACCACCAAAACAACCATTCGTCCCCAAAACTACGCAACTTCACACCAACTTGTGCAAGTGGGGTAATTTGGTGCGTTTGGGGAAACAAAAAGAACATTTGTTTCATCACAAGTTTAATTATCGGTCTTTGCCTTTTTGTGATTTTTATTCCACACTCGCACTGCTTCGGGTTCTCTGGGATAGAGAGGCGCGAGTTTAAGGGGGTCAATAGCCTGAATCTTTTTTTCTTTATAGAGTCGCAACCCAAGTTCTAGTAATGTTTTAGCGCTTGTGCTGGTTTCTTGAATAACCACGTTTTCGCCTTTGGCAATCGTTACTACTGATTGTGGAATAAAAGAATCACCAAAAAGTACACTTGTCTCGTCTAGTAATGAAGATAAGTCTTTAGTGTTTGAGAGCGCGGCACTACATGTTATTGATTCGTCGTTTACGCGAACGGTGGAAAGCCAAAAGCTATCTTGTTTTACGCCAGAAACAACAAGGTACGTCCCCGCCTCGCAGCCTGCGTTGGCAACAACGCTCATCGCGGTTTCAACCGGAATCAGTGCTGCACCTGAAACAAGAGCAATCATTTTTGCAATTGCAACTGTTGAGCGAAGCCCTGTAAACCCTCCGGGCCCAACGGAAACGATAACACAATCAATTGTCTTCGGTAAAATGTGCAGTTCATGTGCAATTGCTTCTATAGACGGCATCACATCATCTTGTTCTCTGTTGCCGCTATCAACAACCTTTTCCATTATCGTTCCATTGGAACTGCACATCGCGACACTTCCTGTTTGTTGTGACAATTCAAGGGCGAGCGTTATTGGAAGTTTTGTTGAATCGTCAGACATCGTTGTTTGTGCCCGACCGGTGCAGTTTCACTGCTAATTTTTTGGTTTGTTCTGCGTTTAAAACGTTAGTTAGGTCTACGGGCAACACGACGCCGTTTTCATGGTCGCTGTTTAGCGCAAGCATGTTTGGAAAGACTACTTCGACTCCCTTTGGAACATAGGCATGACCTACGCAAAACAAAGTTACTCCCCAACAGGCGGCAAGCTCGTTAACTTGCCTCTGGGTGTGCTCCCGCCCCCAAACAATTTGGCTTGCGGATCCAAATATACCTTCGATATCAGACGTTGTTATTTCTCTGTTGATAATGCCCTCGTCAAACAGGTCCATTTTTTCTTCGTCGGGCAAACTGTGCGTACACATCAATCCAGACTCTGACAATACCGCAAGGGGCATCGAAAAAATAAACGCATTGATTGCTTTTAAAACCATGCCAGTGTCATTGTCAAACACCCCAAAAACACCACGAATGAATTGGCTTACAAGGTCTCCGGTTCCTTTTGTAATAGGTCTTTCGAGGGCTTGTGAGAGTTCGTGATTGGCAAGAATCGGGTGTACTTGGTCTGGGTATGCGACGACGAGTTCTGCCACTTTTACGAGTGTTTGATAACTTAAATCGGGGGCGCCTGACCCGTCGCCTGAATGAATAAGTTCCTGTAGGACAAGGTGGTTGCTTGGTGAATCAAGTGATGCTAGATTTATAATTGTCTTTAGGTGTGCTGGATTATCGTGTAGGTCGCCAGACACCCAACACGTCCCTTTTGAAGGAAGGGTGTGAACACATCCCTTTCGAGACTTGTTTGTAAACAAAACCTCTGACGCATTTAAAAGTATTCTGCAAACGTATTTTGGGTTTGAAAGATTTGAGGTTGTGTCTGCCATGGTGCGCGTATTGCTGGTAAAAAATTAAAGCGTCCCAAAAATTCGGTCGCCGGCATCACCAAGACCGGGGAGAATATATCCGCTGTCGCTTAAGCAGCGATCCAAAGAGGCAGTAAAAATTTCAAGGTAAGGGTGCTCTTCCTGCATTTTTAATACACCCTCTGGCGCCGCAACAAGACACATCATTTGAATCTCCTTACACTGATATTCATCGTGCAAAATTGTTGCTGCGTGAGAAGCGGAGCCGCCCGTTGCTAACATGGGGTCAATGAGTAACACGTGACCATTGGCAATGTCTGAGGGCACCTTACAGTAGTAGGGGACGGGTAGTTTTGTTTCTTCGTCTCTGTAAACGCCTATGTGCCCGACCCGCGCCTCTGGAATCATCCCCAAAACCCCATCCGTCATTCCTATGCCAGCACGAAGTATGGGCACAAGTGTGATAGGGCTAGCGAGTGCTTGTCCTGTTGTTTCTTCTATGGGTGTTTTTATTGACACCTTTTTTGTTTTAAAGTGTAATGACATTTGAAAAAACATCAAACCTGCTATTTCGTTTAATAGGCGGCGAAACGTTGAGTGCTGCGTTTTGTGGTCACG
>JACKQG010003465.1_pt1 | contig 19317 bp, 13 predicted proteins | sample 8237621 | NCBI WGS metagenome assembly JACKQG01 (sample SAMN15677084, study PRJNA649215) | marine metagenome | biome: marine; feature: Black Sea; material: saline water; isolation source: suspended particulate matter (SPM) from the Black Sea western gyre | collected 2013-06-09/2013-06-10 | depth... | reverse complement strand
TTCCTTAAGAGAAATGCTATCTGTTATCAAACAATAAAAAATTACTTTTTCAGCATACCCTAATTAAGATACAAAAGACTCGAGTTCAGAGGAGCATAGCGAAGCTGGACTTGAGTTGGAAGACAGAGGAGCCGCTAGCTCCGAAACGGACTCTCCGACTATGTCGGGGTCTGGCGGATGAATGTTTCATATTAAACTAAACTTCAAAAGCTAAACAACTTTTCTCTTTTGAAATATTCCTCTTTATACTTTTCGTTTAGCAACGAATTCTTTTCTAAATTTAAATCAAAATTATCTGAAATAACTTCAAAAGCAATCTTCCGAGCATCTTCTAAAATAATTTTATCCCGTACAATATTAGCAATTCTAAACTTAGGGATACCAGATTGTTCAGTTCCAAAGAATTCTCCGGGTCCGCGAATTTCAAGGTCAACCTCGGAAATCTTAAAGCCATCGCTTGTCTCTTTCATAGTATTCAAACGCAGTAAAGCTTCTTCACTAATTGGTTCGTAAGCCATCAAAACACAATAAGATTTATGCATCCCTCTTCCCACTCTACCTCGTAGTTGATGCAACTGTGAAAGCCCAAATCTTTCAGCATGTTCAATCATCATAATTGTAGCATTCGGCACATCAATTCCGACCTCTACTACAGTAGTTGAAACAAGAACATCAATTTTGCCATCCTTGAAATTCTGCATTATTTCATCTTTTTCTTGATTACTCATTCTTCCATGCAAAAGTGCTAATCTATGTTTGCTAAAGACTCCATTTTTTAATTCTACATAAGTATTTGTAGCATCACGCAAGTCTGATTTTCCTGTTTCTTCCACTAACGGACAAACTACATATACCTGTCTTCCTTTTGATATTTGCTTATTAATAAAATCAAATACTTCAGGCTTTTTATGACCTGTAATCCAATTAGTATAAATTTCCTTGCGGTTAGGTGGAAGTTCATCAATTATGCTAACATCTAAATCTCCATATACAGTTAACGCCAGTGAACGAGGAATAGGTGTGGCACTCATAATTAATTTATCAGGTGTTTGCCCTTTTTGTGAGAGAGATAATCTTTGAATAACACCAAAGCGATGTTGCTCATCAATGATTACAATACCAAGACTTTTAAAAGTAACATCTTTTTGAATCAAAGAATGAGTGCCAATCACAATATCAATTTCTCCATCTAAAATGGCTTGTTTCAACTTTTTCTTGCCAGCATAATTCCCACCAAGAAGCAGTTCAATTCTAACATTAATTCCTTTGATAAATTCTTTTAGAGCAAAACAATGTTGGGTTGCAAGAATTTCAGTTGGAGCCATAATTGCTGCTTGAAATCCATTCTCAATTGCCAATAGCATTGCAAAAAGAGAGATAATTGTCTTGCCTGAGCCAACATCACCTTGCAATAGCCGATTCATCTGAAATGGAGATTTCATATCATTCACGATTTCATTTAGAACTTTTTTCTGTGCTGATGTAAGTTTAAATGGAAGTTTGTTTTTTAATTCAGTAGTAAGTGTCTTCTTTAACTGCATTACATTTCCTGTTGTTCTGTGCCAGTGTACCTTTTTTCTTGCAAGCATAAGTTCAAGATAAAATAATTCTTCAAATATGAATCTCCGTCTTGAAGAAGATATATCATCTTCAGTATTGGGTTTATGAATCTTTGTTAGAGCTTGATTAATAGTAAGAAGATTATGGCTGTTAAGAATATATTGCGGAAGTGTTTCCGAAATCTTAAAACCTCTATTAAAGATGTTAATAATAACTTTTCTAAATATCTTATTTGATAATCCTTCAGTAAGTGGATATACAGGAAGATAGTTTTGCCCAGTCCAAAAACTTTCTTTCTCTTTATCTCCAAAGAATTCAAAATCAGGATGAATAATACAAAGACGACTATAATAATATTTCAATTTTCCGAGAATAATAATTTCCTTTCCAATTTCAAACTGCTTCTCTAACCAGGGAGTTGTATTGAACCAGATGCAGGTTAGATAACCTGTACCATCGGATATAACTGCTCGAAATTTATCTTTTTGAAATTTTTTTCTAATTTTGCCAAAAGAAATAACTTTTGCCCTTATTGTAGCGATTTCATTTATTTTCAGTTCAGATATTTTTTTGTCTGTAATTTTATTGATATAATCTCTTGGGAAGTAAAAAAGGATGTCTTGAATCGTACTTATGCCTAATCGCTGTAAAAGTTTAGCTCGTTTTGGCCCAACACCCTGGACATATTGGATATTGTCATTTAGATAAAAAACCAATCAAAACTCCCTAATGGTAAATCATTTGAATCAATTCAATCAGTTTCCGCTAAAGGCGGACAACCATTTCAACCCCATTAGATAGTAAACATCTAACGGTGTAAACCAGTTCAACCGATTCAACAAATTCAACCAGTTCAACTGATTCAACCAATTCACTATCTTATTACTGCGAATTTTCCATTCAAATACACATCATCAAATTGTGAAGAGAGTACCCAGAAATAGATACCGCTGGCAACGGGTTTACCTGCTTTGTTCCTGCCATCCCAGAAGAATCTAAAAAGGTCTGATTCATTCAGCACAGCAACCAATTCGCCAGTTAAGTTGTAGATATACAGTTTATTCTTACCTGTTGGCAGATTTTTATCAGGCTCTGCCTGGAAATAGATATAATTATGTTCTGCTGGTTTAAATGGATTTGGATACACAGCAAGCTTTTTCACCTTGCGAGATGCTAATTCATCCTTTTTACTTGCTCCTATATCAAAACTACAAAGTCCTTCAGAGGTGCCAGCAAATAATTTACCTGTATAAGGATTGTAAGCAAAAGAAAGAACAACATCACTACATAAATCGCTATTTTCTGTATTAAAATTTGTGAAATAATAATTAGTCTCATCCAGCATGGAGATACCCCCACCATTTGTTGCAAGCCATTTTCTACCGTGCGGGTCAACAAAAACATCATTTATCATGTTGTATATTCCAGAGCCAAGTCTCGTTTCACCAATCCAATAATATCCCCAGTCTTGTTTTTCCCATTCACTCCCATCCCAGTAGTATTGTTTTACATTCTCAGCAAGACCGCTTGTAAATTTATACCAATCATCCCAATCCTCATCATACATATAAAGACCATCTATACATCCTGCAAAAATATAATTGCCATAATTTGTTCTTTGAACATCAAAATCAAAACAACTTTTTCCTTCAGCTCCAGCAAAAGAATGCCAATGTAAGGTTAAAGTATCTCCTGCCTGATATGTTTGAGGAAATCCTTGCCCGTCCCAGTATTGAATACCAGTATGATAACATCCTAACCAAACTTTTTCTTCTTGTAACAACACTGTCAACATGGTGGCATGGTTCTGTCCACCCTCAGGGAACAGGACTTTAGGTTCGAACAGATGATAAAAACCATCAGGTTCTAATATCGTCATCCCACCTGGATTTGCTGCATATCCTCCAATCCACATATTTCCATATTCATCACATTGTAAAATTGAAATTGATGTGCTTTTTATCCAATCGGTATCACTCTTCTTATAAATTGTCCACTGAGTTTCAGAACTATCAAGAACTGATATATTATTACTCCCACCCCAATGACCAAACCATATATTACTGGATTTGTCCTCACATAATGAATATACAGTATTATTTCCTAAACCAGAGTTGTTTATATTATAATTAATCCATTTAGAAGCATCAAATTTTGATACACCCTTTTTACTGGCTGGTGCCAGATTTAATCTACTGAAACCACACCATAAATCATTATTATTATCAAACATCATAACAGCTACAATGTTTGAACTAATGCAATTTTTTTTATAATGTTCCCAGTCTTTATCTTTATAACAGTATAAACCTTTTTCCCATGTACTTACCCAAACATTCTCTTCATTATCAACTTTTATATCAGAAATTTGATTACATAATATAGAGGTCTCTTCATCCCAAAAAGTCCATATAGAGTCCGACCAATTATATCTACCAATTCCTTTCGCATTATCATACTTCTGATGTGTTTCATTCCATTTCCCCAATGCAACCCAAATAGTTGTATCGTCCAGACATAAAATAGCTGATATTTCAGGGGTTGGCAAATCGGTTGAAAACACGGGAAATTGGACATAGGGTTGTAAATTGTTAAGACTATCAATAATTCCTATACCATTTTCGGTCCCAAAATAGATTTTATCTCCACAATAATCAATTGCAGTGATTTTTTCACCACTTATAATATGATGCCACCAGTAATCTGCTACCATCATTGAGTCATAATTTATAATTGCATAGTCCAGTCCCTGGTCAGTGCCAACCCAAATCCTATTTGTTCCGTTAGTTCTCCCGCTGGTGAATTTAACAGGATTTGAATCATCAAAGGTTATACAGTTTACATTATTATCAGATAACCATCTTGGAGCATCAAATGTATTTCTAAACAAAGGTTCGCTATTTTCAAAAATTTCAAACATACATAAACCCTTTTCGGTTCCAATAAAGATATATTCATCATTATCATCAATATCATTAATATAATAACCTTCAACCCCCTGATTTTCCTGATATGGCTTGAGAAATTCACCATCTTTGTAACGTGAAATTCCCTCTTTGTAGCATCCAAACCATAATTCATCAATCAAAGGAATATAATGAACTGAACGAACTTCATTTTTACTCAATCCATTACTTCTTACCAAAGTAGAAAAAGCTGAATCCCTTCTATTAAAAATACTTACTCCTCCCCAAGTTGCGGCAATTATAGAATCTTCTTTGCAAAATATTTGATGAATGTAAGTAGTGTTTGTATATATCTCCCAATTATAACGATAAATATCTTCTTCCTCGTAACCAATTAGAGTTATGGAACAGATTATTATAATTATACAAAATAAGACAACTCTTTTCACTTTAGAAACTCTTTCTTAATTATATTATAAAAAATAATAAAAATCATTATACCAAGAATTAATAATAAACTAAATAGAATTTTTTTGTCAACTAATAGAAATCCCATAGAAATCAATCCAAACAATCCAGTTAAAAAATACCAGATTAAAACTACAGTTTTGTAGGAAAGACCTAACTCTAACATTTTATGATGCAAATGATTTTTATCTGCCTGAAATAAACTATTAGGTGTTTTCAATCTACGGAAAATAGCCAAAAATGTATCAATCAGCGGAAGAGATAGAACAATTATTGGTATTAGCATTGTCATTGCAGTCGTTCCTTTAAACTGAGTATTACCAGCAACTGATAAAGCAGCAATATTAAATCCTAAATATAGACTACCAGCATCTCCTAAAAATATTTTAGCAGGATAAAAATTATATTTGAGGAAAGCTAAACAACTACCTGATATAGAAAATGCAAAATATGCAACAAATGTTTTAGAACAAACTATACTCGCAAAACCCAATATTAGTAAAATAATCGCAACAATTCCTATCGCCAAGCCATCCAGACCGTCAATTAAATTTATCGCATTCATAACAAGCAAAAACCAAATAACCGTAATTGGAATTGAAAAAACGCCTACTGAAATCGAATCACCAAAAGGATTTGTAATCAAATTTATTTTAAAACCGAAAGATATAATAATAAGCACAATAATAATTTCAATAATTACTTTTATCCATGCGTGGATATCAAAATAATCATCCAGAATTCCAAGAATAAAAATCAAAATTCCGCCGATAATCAAACCCCAAAAAAGGTGAGAAGATGGATGTTTTTTCAAAACAAGAAGAATAAATTGAGTTAGAAATAGTCCTATCAAAAGTGAAATTCCACCGCTTTTTGGAGTTGCAATTTTGTGAATGCTTCTTTTTCTCGGATAATCAATAATTCCAAGTTTGGTTGAGAGTTTGCAATTTAGCGGAACTATTAAATAAGTCGTCAAGAATGAAAATAATGCGATTCCAAAATAAATCATAATTTCTTCTGGTACAATTTAATGTATTCGTTTTTGTAAGAATTAACAAAATTTTCCAAACTAAATTTTTCTTGAGCAAGTTTTTTGCTTTCCAGTCCCATTTTTTCTCTTTCGTTTTTATGATTTGCAAGCCAAACAATTTTTTCTTTCAGAGTTTTATGATTTCCAATTTCGACCAAAAAACCATTTTTCCCGTCAAATACAAGTTCATTATTTCCTTTTATTTTTGAAGCAATGATAGGCTTGCCTCCACTCATTGCTTCCAGAATAGATAATGATAGTCCTTCCCATTTTGAATATAAAATAAATATGTCAAACAGTCCAAGCCAGTCAGGAATGTCATTTTTCCAGCCAGGAAGTAAAATATTCACTGACATTTTAGCGGATTCAACAAGATTTTTTGCATTATTCCACAATTCTCCATCTCCGATAAAAATAAATTTGATATTCTCATTACATTTTACAATTTCAATTGCAACTTTTATTAAATCAATAATATTCTTTTGCTTAGAAAATCTGCTCACATAGCCAATAACAGTATCACTTTTTCTGAACCCAAGATCGTTTTTGGGAATTGAAGAAAATGACTCACTTTTACTAATTCCATTAAATATTGTTATAATCTTATCTTTGGGTATGATTTTTTCTTTAACAGCTAATTCTCTTTCGCTTTCATTAACTGAGATTACTTTATCACAGAATTTCTCTGCTGTTTTTTCTAGTGTTTTATAAAAATTTTGCAATATTAAATTTTGAAATGGATTGAATGGAAAACCATGAATTGTGTGAACTATCACCTTTATTCCTGCCAATTTTGCAGCAATTCTACCTAAGAATCCTGTCTTGGATGAATGGGTGTGTACTATGTCAAATTTTTCTCTTATGCAAATCTGATAAAATTTTAAAAAGACCATTATATCCTTTATTATGTTTATTCTTCGTCGTAATTCCGGTATTTGAAAATGCTCAATCTTCAATTCTCTCAGTTTTTGAACAAGTGGACCATTGGAGGCAGAAATAACATAAAATTTAAACTTTTCTTCACCCAAATTTTCAATCAAATTTAACATCATATTCTGAACACCAGAAAGAAGGGGTAAAAGTTGAATGTGTAAAACCTTAATCTTCATATTTGAAATATTTTACTTTTGATATAATTCACTTGATTTATCAATCTTTTCTTCGGAAAATTCCGGAATATCACTCCGCGTATATGGTTTTCCGTTTCTGTATAAAATTTTAAAAGGCTGATTTTTTAAAACAGGTTTTAACAATTCAGGATAATCACCATATTTCTCTTTATCATATTTATAAATAAATAATTTTTGTTCATCAAATATTTTCTGTATTATGTCCTTTAATTTATCTGTGTCCCACATTTCTTTGGCTTTTGCTTTAATAAAATCAATCATACGGGGGTATTCATCTCTTATTTCTTTTTTATCCCAAGGATGACGGAAATATCTTTCCAGCAACTGTTCAATTGGTTTTACAAATCCAATATGCACGAAATGAATTTTTAATACTCTCTTTACATTAAAGAAAAAAGGAACTTTGAGGGTAACGAATATTTTCTTATGTTCATATTTCAAAAGAGGATGAAAAGTGTGAATATAATTTTCTGAATGTAACTCTTTATTCTTTCTTAGATGAAATAGATCATAAGAAAAATTAAACAAAAGAGGATATATCACATAAAAATTATTTCTATTTAAGGAGAGCAAATAATTGCGAAGTTTTGAAATATTTCTGCTACCAGTTGTAAATGCAATAAAATCTCCCCCCCAGCGAACAACCCATCTGTATGTGGTTAAAGATAATGCTTGATTACTTATCTCACACATACTTCCTGCTGGATTTTGTTTTAATTTTATATTATATGGTAATTGGGGTTGTATTTTTTTTACTTCTTCCACAGTTCTGTCAGTTGATCCATTATCAACAATTACCACCTCATCTGCAAATGATTTCAGGGATTGTAGTGATAAACCAATCCAATCCTCCTCATTCTTTACATGTATCATAACACTAATGCCGGGTTTTCTTTCAGGAGTTTTATACAATTTATGAAATAAATTTCCTGTTTTAGATAGATAAAATGTAAGATTTTGCTTTGGAGTAAAGTTATATTTCATCTCTGAAAACCCTTTTTAACAAGAATTTTTCAAATTGATTGACTTGGTTCTTACGACTATATTGATTATCAATTTTTCGATTATTATACTTTTTGCTTTTTACAAATTTATAAATATCAATAAAATTTTCCTTAATTTTTTCATTATCTTCCATTGCGCAGATATAATTATAATTATACGATCTCAGGATTTCTGCACACTCACCTTCAGGTGGTATCATTGCAAAAATTTCATTTTTACTGCGAATGTATTCAAAAACTTTCCCGGTAACCACACCCTTACTTTTATAAGAAGCAATAAACAAAAGCAGAACATCCGCAGATAACATATATTCTATTGCTTTCTTATGTGGAACTTGAGGTAAAATTTTTATAAACCCATTTATTTTGGAATTTTTTATTAACTTCTTTATTTTCACAAAAAAATTTCCCACAAATATTATTTCAATATCTTCTGGTAATTTATTATCAGAATACAATTCTTCCAGAGATTCTATAAAGTATTTTGGAGTTTGATAACCGTAAAATCCACCTATATAGTAAAATAAAACCTTGTTGTTATTCTTTTTTCTCTTCACATTTTTAAAATCTCTTTCATCCCAGGCGTTATACATAATATGAATTTTTCCCTTCAGATGCTTTCCATATTTGAAAATAAGGCTTTCTTTTAACCATTTTGTATGGGTAGAAATTACTTCAGCAGAATTTAATATTTTCTTTTCCCAATGTTCCGAATACTTTCTGTGAAAAAAACTCAGAAAATCCAGATATGGATGACTGCTCCAGGAATCGCGATAATCTATTATCAATGGTAAATTGCATTTTTTACTTATCAAATAAGCAATCAATGCTGAAGTATATGGTCCAATTGTAGCCATAACTGCAGAATATTCATTCTCTTTACATAGAAACTTTCCTTTTCTAACAGCGAAAGGTAACCAACCAATTTTATCATCAATTGGAAATATACTACGAATAATCTTTTTTATCATCTCTGGCGTTTTAAAATATATTTTATTTTCAACTCTATTCTTTCCTTGATTATTTTTCCCTTTAAATTTTGATAAAACTGCCATCGGATCCAGAGAATTTATTTTATAGAGATTATTTTCATTACATTCTTCGGAAAACTTTAAATCAATTGAATGAAAAATTATATTCTGAACAGTAATTACATCGACATACCAATTATGTTTTCTTAAATAATGAACTATTTTGCATGGTCTTTGGATTCCAGGTCCGCTAAGAGGAGGATAGAAGTAACTAATCAAAAGAAGATTTTTTTGACAGTTTTTATCTTTCATTATTATGCTTTTTTTCTTTCACAAAATAGATTTATAAAAAATTTGTATTTATTGGTTTTATAAAAATAAATTATTAAAAAAAGAAGAAATATTGTTATTAATCCACATTTGATAAAAAAATTCCTGATACTTAATTCTGTATAAAAATTAAATACAGACGACAAAATTAACAGGCATAAAGCATATATTACAAAGATAAATCTATAATTTACAGGATAGACTTTCCGGGAAAAATAATAACTAAAAACCACTATAAAAAAGTAAGCGATTACAGAAGCAAAACAAGCTCCATAAATACCATAATGTGGAATAAGAAAAAAATTCATAATAATATTCAAAATTGCTCCTGCCCCAACTGCAGCAGAAATATTAACAGCTCTCTTTTTGATGTAAAATCCGAGATTGATAATATTGAATATTCCCAGTAAATAATTGGACATCACAGCAAAAACCACAATATTCATTGCCTCTGTATATGAAACACCGATAAAAATATAGAATATCTCCTTCGTGAAAATAATAATCAGTCCACCTAAAATACCTGCAGAAACAATATAGTAGTTATAAATTTTTTTATATGAATCTTTTGCGTTCGGCTGGTCTTTGATTTTCATCGCATAAGGAAAACAAACCCGATTTACGATGGAATTTAAAAAAATTATTATCATACCAATTTTATATCCAATCGCATAAATTCCTACATCATAAAGTTTTCCTTGAGAAAGATAGGTTAGCATATATCGGTCAAAAACTTTAAGTGAAATCATGGCAAGTGTGCCGGGAATTATAATCAAACCAAAATTTAGTAACTTTTTGATAAGCAGAAATGAAAAATATTTTCTTTCTTTAAGTTTTAGAGAAAATTTTTTTATCTCGTTCCAAATAAAAATAGTTGATAACAAAAATGAAATTACGGCTGCGACAGAAATATAAGTGAAAACATTTTCAAGGGAAAAACGATTATTTATTGCTCCTAAAAAAAGAATAATTAATAAAATACTATTTCTAAAAATACTAAGGATAACATAACTCCTGGACTTCTCCATTATATTCAAAAAACTTAAAGTAATTCCACATAAAACATCACAGAAAAGAATGATTGAGGCAAAGAAAAATAAATTACTGTATTGTTCTGAACGTAAAATTAAATAGGAAAGTTCGTTTCGAAAAAGAATAATTATAAAAGAAAAAAGCATTCCCACAAAAAAGAGGGTTGTATAAATTGTTGATACAATTATATAATGATACTCATTTGTTTTTTTCTGGTAGAAATACGAAAATATTGCCTGTTGTAAACCAAGCATGTAAACCACATTGGCAAGGGAAATGAAAATGAGAATATTAGCATAAACCGCATATTCTTCCGGTGCCATAAATTTTGTGAAAATGGGTAAAAAAAGAAACAGCACAAATTTGTTAAATAAATTACCGGCAGTATATTCAGCAGTTTTCTGTAAATATTCTCTCATATATTTAATACTTCTTTATACATCTGAATTGTCTTATCGATGATTTTTTCCCAGATAAAATTTTCTTTTATATGATTCTTGAGCCTATCATTCTTTTTTTGATTCAAACCTTTTTCTATCCCTCTAATTATTGATTTAATTGAGTAAGGATCAACATATTCAGCCATATTTTCAAAATATTCTTTTGTGCCACCATATTTTGTAATAACAATTTTAGCTCCAGCAAGCCCTGCTTCAAGTGCTGCTCTTCCAGGCGTTTCATATCTTGAAGGCAGAACAAAAGTATCGCAAGCAGCATAAGCAGATTCAAGGAGTGGGTCATCATGAGAAAGACCTTCAATTATAATCAAATTATTGTTTTTCTTTGCTTCTTGTAAACAGATCTTACTTTCTTTCGTGTGTGCGATATCACCAATAATAACTGCCGGATGATTAATTTTACTTAAAGCTTTTATTAAGGACAAAACATTTTTGCGTGGGCCACCAATATGACCAACATATAAGATAAAATCTTTTATTCCATACTTTTGTTCAAAAAGAGATACATCACTATTTAAAAATCTATCTTCAACGCCATTATGAATAACTTGTATCTTAGAGGGATTTATTCTCAATCCTTTGGATATAAGGTTTACCTCAGCTCGAGTATTAGGTAAAACTAATTCAGCACATTCGCAAATCTGTTTGGATAAGCTATAATCTGAATATGTTCTTTTAAATAATTTATGAAATGGTTTTTCAAAATTTTGATAAATCCTTAACAAAGTGGGAGAATGCCCACTAAAAAAGATTGGATTAACAACAAATTTAATTCCATAATGCTTTAAATTTTTAGCCAAAGAATATGTCGCTATATTAGCAGCAAAAAGATGTACTAAATCAGCTTTAAGCAACTCCAAATTTTCATCAAATGCATCAAAATAATGTACATCAATACCATTTTTCTCAAGACATTTTTTTGTTTCAACTATCTTATAACTTGGTCCTCCACGAATGAGCATAATAGATTGATAACTAGCTAATATTATTTTCATTGTTTAAATTTCCCTTGAATGCTTTCTAAATCATATAAAAAATTTCTCCAGCTAAACTGTCTTATGTGATTAATATCTTTGTGTAACGATATAATTTCACCTTTCTTGTGCCATTCTAAATTTCGCAGATTTATTTCTGGTCTTATCTGAGTTATAGAATTTCCATATTTGGCACTTGAAATGCGCAACCAGAAATCACTTGAGAAATTGTTGCTTCCAATTATTACTTTTTCATCTTCTAATATCGCGTTAAATTTTACTTCATTTCTCTTTACCCACCAACTTGATAATCTGGCAAAATCAAATTTTTTAATAGAATGTTCATTAATGAATTTGAATATACTGTCAAAGATATCAAATTTTTTATGCGACGGGTGATGATAAAAAATTATTGGTTCATTCAATTTAATCTTTCTAATAATAATATTAATATAGTATTGCATCATCTCTTCATCAGTAAAATGAGACCTTCGCAATCTGCCAATACTGATTGGGTGAATCGGTATTTGCAAAACTTTTGAGAACCTATTTTTTAGATATGGATAAAAAGGTAAATCATCATAATCAAGTGAAAATTCTGATGAATATTGAAAGTTTGCATTTCCAATAGCTTTACCAAGATTGTAATTCCATTCTCCATAAGGAGAAACGAAACCGACTGGCTTAATATCATACTTATTTAATATCTTTATACCCTTTTCCAAATTTCTTCGGTTACTATTATAATCCTTAAAAACACGATGTCTATAACAATGCAGTCCAATTTCCTGATTTTGCATCTTTTTGAAATCAGTTAACCATTGCATTGATGTTTTTGTTTCTACAAACCAACTACCAGGAATTTCATTTTTTTTACAAATCTTATACAACGCTTTAGTATCCTTCTGCTTGGAAAAGTCAGTATCAACCCTAAATGCAAAGATGTTTTTATTTCCTTTAGGGTAATACCATAGTTGGACAAATGGCAATCCTTGAATATGATGTAAATATTCTAAAGAAATTCTAACAATTTTTCTTATTTCTCCTTTTGAGATTTTTGAAACTCTTTCAGAAGGTAATTCCTTCCTTTTGAAATAGAATCTACGACAAGAAGTGGAAAAATCAAGAATGGCTTTATTAACATTAAAGGGCAGTATTAATACAATGCCTTTACCAATTTCTTTTATCTTAATTTTCAAGCCATTATCTAAGCTGCTTATATCTCCATCTTTTGGAATCAATCCATTTTGATAAATATCAACTAAACCAACTTCAGAATAAATTGAATTTTTTTCAGGAATTAAATACTTTATTCTAAACTTTTTCATATTAACATTTAACAACTCTGATGACATTTCTGCATCAACAAGAACTGCACCGCCAGATTTAACATAATCTAAAATATTATCGCGTTGTTTCAAAGAATTAAAGCCGTTAACAACTAAAGCTGATAAATCTGAGTATTTTATATTACTAAAACAAGGGATAATTTCATACGAAATCCCTTCCTGCTTTAACAAAATTTGCCAACCGGGTTTGTTATCGGTAAGACCAATTCTTAAATTCATATAACTTTGTTCATCAAAAATTTTAATTCTTCTCTTCTGATTCCTATCAACTGAGAAATCTAAATCATACAAATTAATATTACTAAAATTTTAAAAATCTTAAATTAGAAGATGAATACATCACATTTCTTTATTAAAGAAAATATAACTAATAATTGGTAAAAGTAAAAAAACTAAACTTTTATTCAAAAAGGTGGCAAAAGTATATTCTATAGATTTTTTGATATAATTAACACTCATTTTTAATAAGAACCATTTTACCAGGGAATTTTTCCTGAATCATCGCAATATTTACAAATAGAGATTTTTTCCCTTTTACCCTTTTGAAGTTTGACACGATATCTTTTAAAATTTTTGCTATTCCAGATTTCTGATATGGTTTGAACATTCACATTTCCGAATTTACATCTTGCGTAATAATCCATACAGCAAAGCAAAACTTCCCCTTTCCAGTTGACTACAAGTTGTGCTGATGGACGTAGACAAGAAATATTTAGAGTAATCCTTTTATCAAATATTTCTCCTGCCCTGTCAGTCTTGTGGAAGTCTCTGTAATTTTTAACAATAATGTGTGCAGGATACTTTTTAACCAGCATTTTTAGATAAGTTTTTTCTACATCATCGTAATTAGTTACAGAAAATTGATTTACTCCATTTTTAATCAGTATCTTGAATAATTCTTCATTTAAATAATCTCCATTTGACACGATAAGGATATAAGCATTAGGGCATTTTCTTCTTGCATACATAATCAACTTTGGCAAACGTTTGTCCAGTAATGGCTCTCCATAGAAATGAGGAGAAATGCGACCACAGAATTTCATTTCCGAAAGTTCATCAATAATTTTTTCCCATGTTGCAACAGGCATAATTCCTTTTTCTCTCTGCTTAAAGCGATTGCTGTTGAAACAAAAATCACATTTGCGATTACAATAACCATAAGTCTCTAAATTGGTTGATATTAAACCTATTTTTTTATATTGTCTTTTTAATTTAAATTTTCTAAGAATATGAATGCGAAGATTATATAAATAATAATGGATCAATCTCATCCTTAAATTCTGCCGTGATGTTTCTAATTTCTTTAAAAACAAAAAGAAGTTTTTGATTCTTTGAAAACCTATAATCACTTTCTAAAACTCCCAGACTAACAACTTACTCACAGTAAAATTTAGATAATCTACTACTTAAATAATCAAACTGAAACTCAACTACCAAAGTATTTTCACAACACACAATGGAATAAATATAAGAAAATATTTATTTTCAACACTTAAATGTTATGTAAGTTTTTGCTTCTGCCTTATCGTATATACTTTCTTACTATTTCAATTAATCTTTTCTTTCGTGGGTTGGAAGTGGAAATTTCCAAAATGCGCTTTCTACAGTTAATCCCGGCCCTATCATCGGTATTTAAGGCATACTTAATCGCTTTTACTAAATCTCCAGTATTTCCATATTCAACCAAGCACCCAGTGTCGGCTATCGCCTCAGGTATACCACCAACATCAGTTCCAACAGGCACGCAACCGCATAACATTGCCTCACGGAGTGTAATAGGCAAAGTATCATTCATGCTTGGTTGACAATAGACCTTAGCTTTCTGATAAAAGTGAAGTAATTTTCTATGGTTCACTGATGGAATTAATTTCATATTAGGTGGGACTTTTTTTTGAAGGGAATCTATAAAATTCGTGGATACCCCAACCAGTTTAAATCTTACATCTGACATCAATTTAGCGACTTTAATAAGTTGATCTATACCTTTTACTTTTATTCTTAATTCACAATCAATGTTCGCTACAGTTAAGACAAATCTTTCCTTTTCTATATCTCCAGGATGCCAAAAATCATCATCATAACTGAATTCCAAAACTTCAATATGATTATTATCACATTTTGCTAAATTAATGGCTGATTTTTTAAGACCTTGTGATAATGCAAATACATAATCTGCATTACGGATTGCATATCCCACAAATAATGAACGCCACCAACTATTCCAGATACCATATCCAATTTCTTTCTCCTTTGCCACATCAAATCCTCCAAGAGAGACTATTGTCTTTTTGCCAAGTAGTTTAGAAAGAAACACTATAACCCCAGAATGGACAGAAGCAAACCAGATGAATGAGAGTTTTATTTTTGATAAATATCTCAACATCTTTATCAATCCTTTAATACCTGGAGAAATTACTTTGTATAAGGAAAAGTGACTACTCAAGATTTTATAATCATCTCTTATAAAGGTCGTATCCAGTGCAGAGCAAAAAAGCATTTTTTTTGGTTTTGATTTATCAGACATAAATTAAATGATATTTCAAAAAATATTTCCAAATTTGATTAAACTTACTTATTTGTAAGAGAAATTTAGAAAACTTCTGACTCTCTTATAAGGGAAATTTTAACTTTCTCCATTGAATCGAAATGGACTTGTGACCTTTGTAATCTTTCTTATTCATAACAAAATTAACCCTTTTATCTTTAATATAAAGATTTATAATTTTATTTTCAGGAACATAAAATGTAATCCCCTCTAACTGCTGAACATTTGGAATATATTCTCCTTCTACTTCATTTTTGATATTATCAATAATTATATTCACAGAATCATGAAAGGAATCATAATGCCAATTAAGATATTTTTGGTGAACATAATAATTTAATAGTTTTGAAGTAGTTGTTACAAATAACTCACCATCATCATACATTTGTTTAATATAATAAAGTGCTTTAAGTGTAGATGCAGTTAAATAAGGTTCGCCTTGATTAGCACCTAAATGAGTATAATGAAGTAAATATCCCTCATTGTGAATCAATTTATCAATTACTTTCGGACCAATTTGATTTATCAAAAATTGTTCATCAGCAATGTCATAATATCCTAAGAGATTTATAAATCTTACAAATTCAAATATTTTCTGTCCATTATTAAGTGTTGTAATATGAACCAGTTTATTATCATGATAATATTCATATTCAGGATGAAATATCCTATCTTGAAAAAATTCTACTATTTGCTTAATTTGGTTAAAAGGTGAAAATTTCCCATCCTGTCCAATACAATGTGTAACCTGACCCCACCAAAGGAATTTGATTCCATAAGATAATGTCAGATCTGTGTGATATTCTTTACATTCAGGATTATCTCCAAGGTAATAATAGATATTTCCAATATTATTTGTGTTTTCTTTACCCCCGTGGTCTATAAAAACATCTACATATAAACTATCTTTTTCTAATTGATTTATAGCCTTAACAGCATATAGTTTATCAAATTCATCTGCCTTAAAATGTCCATAAGAATGGAGGCAATCTATATATCCCGCTCTTATGAATTTTGCAATAATATCTGCATAAGGAGATAGTGTATCAGAAAGACCATCAAAATAACTTATACCAAAATCTGGTGTAGATACTGTAAAATATTTCATATTCTCTTCAATAGTAGTGGTAGTATCCTTACACATTTCATAAAATTGATTAAACATCCAGAAAGAATTCCCAATTTCTAACCCCAGCCCTCTTCCAATTTCTGTGCTATCTATCCCATTAATAAATTTTTGAATTGCGAGAAATTCTTCTATTGAGTTAGTATCATCAATATCAGAGCAAATAGTAAAGGCAGCTCGGTAAGGATAAGGAAATTTTCTAATAGAAATTTCATTATGGCGGGAGCAGCTAACAATTATTAAAATTGTTATTAAGAGACAAAATTTAAGTCTTATAAAGGTTTTACACTCCATAATAAGTTAAGTTCGTTGATATTTGTGCGGAAGAAAATATACAATAAACATATTATTATATGAACTCAGAATTATAATATTTTTCAATACTACTCTTACCACATTCAAATTTTTCAATAATTGAAGTAATAGTAAATAATACATCAAGTTCTTGTTTACCATGCTTACTACAATTATCAGTTATATTTTTCAACTCTGAATATGATAAATACTCAAAGATAGATTTACAATCAATTGTCTGCTTTTGGATGCACCTAATTAAATTTGAGTTACGTTTATATGCACTTTTATATTCGACTTTCTTTCTAATTTTCAACATAATTTTCGGATAATTAGAAATAATTTTGGATAAGCAGCTTATTAAATATCGTTTAATCCTATATCTAATGGATGATATTGGTAAAGCTAAATTTGCCTCTATAATCCTAGACATTTGGGGAGATAACTTAATTAACATTTCACGGTATAAACGATTATTAATTTTTTGCTTTTCCGGGCAATCTATAGCATAAATAAAAAAGGGTGTTGACTCAAGAGGTGTTCTAACCCAGAAAAAAAACCTATTGCGGTCTATTCCTTCATAATGCCAATTAAAACATCTACTATAAATAACAAAGTGCTCATATTTCCCTTGTAGACTTTTTTCAGGATATGATAAGAGATTTCTTTTTATCTCACCTTCAATTTCTTCTTTAGTAATCAGAGTTAAATTTTCAACTTCATTTATGCTAATCATCGAATGTTTAGATATAATAAACTCAATAAGATGATTTATGTCTTTAATTCTTTTCGGCAAATTATGAGATCTTAGACAAAGACCTGTATCACCAGTAAAGTACGTGACTTTATTTCCAAAGTCTTTTTTTATTTGTCTGAAAAAAGGTAGAATAAAACTCATAAATAAATAGTTCATACCCCTTTTAATATCAAGTAATTTTATAAAATCCTTACCTTTGGGTGAACTAAGGGGAAATAAATGCCAATCAATATTCAATGAACTTGCCACTTTCTCTGCAATTTCTGTATCAAGTTTAAAAATTTTATCGAAATCAAGGTATGTAACTCCTGAAAATGGAATTGAGCATTTTCTTAATGCTGCAGCAACAATTCTTGAATCTAATCCTCCACTTAAAGATAATACATTAACAAAATTATCTTCAGTATTACTTTTATTGCCGCAAGTTGCATTGAGTAAAGATATTAACTTTGTAACATTTTTATTAATTCTATTTCTACAATGTGATTTGCAATCAAAATTTAATTGATAAATATTCTTAATTTCAAAATGTGATTCTAAAGAGTTAATCTTTATTAAAGAAGAAGGTTCTAAACGAAAAATGTTGTTGAATAATGTTTCTTTTCCTAATGTATAACTAAATAACAAATAATTCGCTAATGATATTTTATTAAAATTTTCCTTTTTGACAAAATTTGCAATAAATTTTATTTCTCTTGAGACATATATTTCTGATTTGTTTTTATAATAATATAAAGGCAAATGACCTAAAGCATCATTTAAAAATGCAACTTCATATGATTTCTTATCTAAAATAAATATAATAAATTCACCATCTGTATTTAACAACCAATCTGAAATTTGTTTATTTTTATTAGTCTGATTCTGGAAGATTAATTCTGCTAACCCATTTAGCTCAGAATCTATTGCGGAATAATCTTTTCCATATATTTTACCCTCAAGATAAATACAATATTTATTGGTTTCAAAAGAAATAATTGGATATTCTTTATATTTTGTATAGCCTAAAAAATAGAACTTTTTTTTTAAAAGAATCTTTCGTTTATATTCCTCAAAATGAATCAGTGAATCTAACGATTGTAAAATTATAGATTCTTTCTTTGAAATATCTTCTTTAAAATCACAAATAAAACTTAATCCAGGCATCTTATTAATACATTATAATGAATAAAACAATTATTGTTAATAATAAAAATTAAAAATTTGAATATCTCTATATATTCATTTACTTAATAATATGTTTATTATCTTATTAGCAACAGATTCAGTATCTAATCCCTGCACTTTATATACCTCTTCATTTTTTCCAGAAACTCCATATTGAGTAACACCAAATTTTTTCAATTTGCATTTAATTCCGTATTCTACTAATTTAGATGCGAT
>JACKQG010003463.1_pt1 | contig 19321 bp, 19 predicted proteins | sample 8237621 | NCBI WGS metagenome assembly JACKQG01 (sample SAMN15677084, study PRJNA649215) | marine metagenome | biome: marine; feature: Black Sea; material: saline water; isolation source: suspended particulate matter (SPM) from the Black Sea western gyre | collected 2013-06-09/2013-06-10 | depth... | reverse complement strand
CGCAACGTACCATGATATGGGTAAATGATGGCATTGATATCCGTCGCTACTTCATTGGAGGAAGTTGGGGACTGCGCGGTTATCGAATTAATGAGATCTATGGTAGAAAATACATTATGCTCAACCAGGAATTACGTTTTCCTTTTGCACGTAGCCTGGCACTTAATTTCAAGAGATTCGCGATTGGTGTAGCGCCAATTCGCGGAGCGCTTTTCCTGGACGCTGGTAATGCCTGGGATTATAATCGTCCGGATCTAGTAGGGAGCATGGGAATTGGGGTACGTGGATTATTTCTCGGTGGCATAGTCTTACGTCTCGATATTGGACGGCGGACTGATTTTCATTCGATCGATAATAACTGGTTTATTCAATTTTTCTTTGGATGGGATTATTGATGGCTCGGAAAGAACTGTATCAACGATTGATGTGCTACCTGGTCGGAGTGTTAATTGTATTATTGACCAATGGTTGTAGCAGCCGTTTACGGCATAGCGTAGAAATAATACCCGATTATCCGTTAATTGGGAAATCCATGCCGAATCTTCCGGAATTGCATTGGCAGGAAAAACTGTTTTCTCCGCCGGATGCTATAGAAATACTAAATGACAGTACCATTTTAGTGTTCACCTTTCGTGGCGAGCTATTTCTGTGGAATCTGAATACCGGTAAAAAACTGGGGAATATATGGCAACCCTATCGTGAACCGATTTCCTCCTATTTGATAGCGGCTGATCGATTATATATTGGTTCTGTCATGGATGGTGACTTAACAGCATTTAATTTTAAGACTCAGAAAAAAATATGGCGTAAAAAGAAATTCCGGGTGAAGCCGGATGCAATGGCCATTATTGGAGATACATTATATATTTACAACACGATGGGACTGTTTGCATTAGCTACCGGCACAGGCAAGGAATTAAATAAACGAAAAATTCGTAATCGATTCACGAGCGGATTAATCAATGCCGGTAATTCATTGTTAACCTTCGGCGAAAATGGTTACCTCTTCCGTTATGGTTCCGATTTAAGGTTGCTGTACAAAACAGATCTAAGAATGGGAACTAGGATTGAAAGCAGCTTTTATCAAAATAAAATTGCTGTAGTCGATGCGAATGGTAGACTGGTAGTTTATGATCTAAACCGGAATGTGATTATCCTGGAAAAACAACATGATATTCCAATTTATTCCCAACCGTATCTCACTGATCAGACCCTGGTTGTTGCGCTTAGCAATGGATTGGTGATTTCATATAATTATACCACTGGCGAAGAGTTGTGGCGGCATCAGGGAACAGGACTGGTAAATTTGCCACTTCGAGCAACTACCGCTGAAATCATTGTTCCGTTTGTTCGTGGTCATATTGTTGCATTAAGCAACAGTACTGGCGCTGAACTCTGGCGTTATGATGCTGATAATGTAATTTCCCATCTGAGTCTGACCGGCAAAGGGATCATTCTCATTGACAGGAAAAATTTGATTTATTTCCTCAAAGGAGTGTTATGAAAATATTACTGACTTTTACTACCTTAATTATATTTATATCTCCAATCCTGTCGCAGGATAAAACCGTGATTAGTCCTGAGATATCAGCGGATATGTCAGCCACGTCGTTAATGCAGCGAAATACGGCTCAATTTGATACTCTGGCAGTCGAAAAAGCATATCAGCATACCATTAGGTTAAACAAACAACGTCTGATTGGTTTGGGCATCGCAACTGTTTTTGGCGCTGCGGCCTATTATTTTCATCTACAGGCAGAAAATTCCTACCAAAATTACCTTGTATCTGGCGATTATGCTGAAATGAACCGGTTATATGATCAAACTACTCGGTACGATCAACTGGTTGGATTATCGTTTCTTGGTACCGAATTGGGAATGCTGCTGGTATTTGTGTCTTTCAGAAATGATTAGAATAATTCATATCTTTATATTCATAATGTTATTAACTATATATTGGTCCTGCAGCGACCGGGAACGCCTGAATCCTTTCGATCCGCAAAATCCGGTTACCAAAGGAGCGCCTGCCGGTCTGACCGTAACATCACATCGCAAAACGGTAACCCTGAATTGGTCTCCAGTGGAAGTCAATGATCTGATTGGCTATAATATCTATCGTGATTTAGGAGATGGGCTCCATGAATTATATCATACTGTTTCGGCTCCCTCTGTAGCATTCTCCGATTCGGATGTCCAATATGATTTCAACTATTCCTACGCCGTTCAGACTATCACTACTTTTGACATCAGCACCATTTCTGAGCCGGTTGTAATTACACCCGGTCCGGTTAATATATGGATTACGGATTATTATGCAATGATCGTGAAACGACTGACCTATGATGGCGCACATGTATTGGGCACATTACAGTTAGATTCACCAATTGCAGTTGCGGTGGATACCGTTCACAATCAAGCGATTGTGGCTGATTACTGGGACCAACGACTGTTTTATTTAGATCTGGATTTGCGTATTCAGTCTGAAATTCCCATAGATTCTCGACCTATTGATCTTGTTATCGATCAAGCATCTGGTCGAATTCATGCACTCACACAAACCAGCCAAGGATTAATTATCACTTATGATTTTTCAGGTAATCTGATTGAAACAATTCCACTTCCGCAATCAGTATCATTCGGGAATGCCCTGGTTTATGATCAGGTTGAACATTCCCTGTGGATTACCGGGAGTGATACCTTGTTACAATATCGGTTCCAGGGAATCAATCAATATATTCTGCATACAAATCTGCAGGGGATAGAAGCCATCGCGGCTGATCCGATTGCCGGTGGTTGCTGGGTGGGAGTCGATTCAGGAATTGTAAAGATCTCCGGTAGCGGTGAAATAGATACGTTAAAATGGTCATTCAAGCCATTCGCAATCAGCGTCAATCCGAATAATGGTGATTGCTATTATACGGGTTACTATTATGAATCCGGAGCCTGGCAGACGGGCCGAATTTCCAGTGGAGGGATTCATACCGATATCGCCATTCTGGGGGATGAATATCCCGATTTATACGGAATTCAGGTAGTCCCTTCTGCGGAATCCAGCGGTTTTATTACCAGTCAGGTTTATACCTGGAAACTACTTCGCTTTGACGCTGATGGTATACTGATCGGCGAATTGGACAATTTCAATAGTGGGTTGGATTTCGCTTTGGAATAGATTGTTGCTTGTGATTAATTCGCCGTCTAATAATTATCTTATAATTGTACCGATTTTTAACGGTGAAAAATATATCCGGCAGTTTTATGACCGGGTTTCGAAGGAGTATCGCCCCGCGGTCCTGTTCATCGATGATGGCAGCACGGATCATACTCACAAAATACTGGAATCGATTGGTTGCCGATTTGTCACCCACAGGGAAAACCGGGGCAAAGGGGCAGCATTGCTGACCGGAATGGATAACGCCCGGGCCAGGGGAATTGAGAATATTGTGGTTCTTGATGTGGATCTTCAGCATACGCCGGAGTTGATCGGAACATTTCTGGAATTCAAACCGGGGGAGCTGCAAATTGCTTACCGGCGTAATAGAAAAACGATGCCAATACACCGTAAACTGTCTAATTTCCTCACCAGTTTATTCATCACCGTTCGTAAAAATACGGTGATCAAAGATTCCCAGTGCGGGTTCAGGGCTTTTCCAATCCAACTGGGGTTGTCACAAAAGATTGGAGCTGCGGGCTTTCAATATGAGAGCGAATTGCTGCTGAAAGCAGCCTTGAGCGGCTACCGGATCGTACATCGTGAAATCCCTGTGGTCTATGACGATCAACCTTCACAAATGAACAATGTAAGTGACACCATAAAATTCATGATCTTGTGGTTTAGGAGCTTTTTCTGGTAATGAAAATAATACGAAGATTGTATGACTGGATTTTGAAATGGGCCGAAACTCCCTATGGGCCGATCGCTCTGTTCGTACTAGCGTTTGCAGAAGCCTCGTTTTTTCCGGTTCCGCCGGACGCGTTGCTGATCGCACTGGCGCTGGGATCCAGGTTGAAATCACTGCACTTTGCTCTGAACTGTGCTGTGGCATCGGTGCTGGGAGCCATACTGGGCTATGGTATCGGTCACTTTGCCTGGTGGGCCAGCGCAGGCGAATTCTCCGGCTTGGCGCTCTTCTTTTTTAACCACATTCCCGGTTTTTCCGAACAATTGTTCTACCGCATCCAGGAACAATACAATCAGTGGAATTTCTGGATTATTTTCACTGCTGGATTCACACCAATTCCCTACAAAGTTTTCACGATCACGGCCGGTGCCTTTAATATCAGTTTCCCTATGTTTGTAGTTGCGTCGATTGTCAGCCGCTCGGCCCGCTTTTTCCTCGTGGCGGGTTTAATTCGGTTATATGGCGATCCAATCCGGGAATTCATCGATAAATATTTCAACCTGCTAGCGATCCTATTCACGATTCTGATAATCGGTGGGTTCGTGATAATCAAATATCTCATTTAAACGTATAGCAGGTACCGGGGGGTGGAGATTTTCCGTCAACGCTGAAGCTTTGATGGATAAGCACAACTACGATGAAGTTTCCGAAGGAGGTACGACTGAGGTTTACCCACCGAATTGGAATGCAGGTTGGTTTACCTGCCGTGCACTGTGTAAGCTGGAATCTACTTTTGTTTTTATTGTACACTATTGCTGAATGAGTAAACTACCATCACTACAAAGTTAAAGTAGATTTCTCATCCGCCAGCCGGCGGAATCGAAATGACCGTTTACAGTGACAACACATGTGTTGTCACTATATCAATGCATTAATGAATTATTTAAACCGTTGAAACGGTTTGGAGTGTGATTTGTACCTAAAACCACGGTTGAAACCGTGGGCTATTAACAATATTATTGGATATGGTCTAGCCCACAATTTTAATTGTGGGTATTAGAAATAGGCATGATCCCAACCGATTCATCGGTTTACAATTAAAGCTATTTTCGACGATGTTTCGTTTTCAGGGTGGGGAGATTTTCCATCTACGCTGAAGCTACGCCAGACAGGCTCGCCTACGGACACTTCGGCGGACAACGAACTCCCGACCTTGGGGCTGTCCCAAAAGGTTTAGTAATTGTCAGAATAATCTTTGGTGTGAGTGAATAAATTTATAAGCTAAGCCATGAAGAAACATAGTCATTCCCGGGTTACATATAAGCCCTATGAGCAGCATCAGGTACTGCTGCTTCCCCCGAGCCTTGAAGATTTAATTCCCAAGAATCATCAAGTACGGATCATAAATAATATCATAGATAAAATGAATATAGATTCATTACTTGCCACGTATAAAGGAGGCGGGACAAGTAGTTATCATCCCCGCATGATGTTGAAGGTATTAATCTATGCCTATAGTCAACGAATATATTCATCCCGTAATATTGGGAAGGCTTTGCGTGAGAACATACATTTCATGTGGTTGTCAGGTCAGAATCAGCCTGATTTCCGTACGATTAACCGTTTTCGTTCATCCCATATAAGAGAAAGTATTGAGCAGATTTTTTCTACTGTCGTATCCCTGTTAGTGGAGTCTGGATTTATTGATTTGAAGGATTATTTTGTTGATGGGACCAAAGTGGAAGCCAATGCCAATAAATTCAGTTATGTGTGGAAGAAATCGACTAAGAGATATAAAGGGGGTTTACACCAGAAGGTAAAGGAGCTTTTTCGAGCGATAGATAAGATTAATGTTGAGGAAGACAGTCATTATGGAAATAAGGATTTACCCGAGGTGGGTGAAGACAGTGAGATTGATTCGAAAGCGATTAGTGAAAGATTGGCTGAGATGGAGAACCAATTATCAAAAAAACCTGAAAACAAAATAATCAAGCAGGCAGTAAAAAAGATTAAAGATAATTATCTTCCCCGCCAGCAAAAATATGAGCGCCAAGAAGAAATTCTTCAGGGACGTAACAGTTATTCCAAGACAGATGAAGATGCCACCTTTATGCGGATGAAGGATGATCACCTTCAGAATGGACAACTCAAGGCTGGATATAATATACAGATGGGTACCGAGAATCAATTTATTGTTGGCTATAGCGTCCATCAAAATCCGGGAGATACAGGATTACTGATTTCTCATTTAGAAAAGGTTAAAAATCAATTAGGTTCTCTTCCTGAAAACATTATTGCTGATGCGGGTTATGGGAGTGAAGAGAATTACGAATATTTGGAAAATCAGGCTGTAACCGGATACGTAAAGTATAATCTATTTCACCGGGAACAAAAACGTTCATTTGCCCAAGAGATATTTAGGGTAGAAAATCTTTCTTATGATGAAACCACGGACACTTATAGTTGTCCGTGGGGTAAAAAGTTAAGCTACCGTGAGACGGTGAACTATGTGACCGATAATGGATATGAAACTGCTCGTGATCTGTATGAATGTGAGGACTGTACAGGATGTGAATTAAGAGCCCAATGTTTTAAGGGGAAAAACAATCGTGTTATTACAGTCAGTCATCGATTGAATGCTTTAAGGAAGAGAGCACGGGATTTACTTTTATCTTCTAAAGGAAAAGAATATCGTTCCCGGAGGCCGATTGAGGTAGAATCGGTTTTTGGTCAGTTAAAACACAATATGCAATTTAGGAGATTTGCGCTTAGGGGTATTGAAAAAGTGAATATTGAGTATGGTTTACTTAGTATTGCACATAATTTGAAGAAATGGGTGCGAAAACTGCAAAACAATAAACTAGCTATATCATTATTTTCTGATTTGAGAATATCAAATGCATTTTAGAATTACAAAAAATTATGCCAGCTTTAAAAAGGCCTGACAACTATCAACTTTTGGGACAACCCCCGCGTTAATAGGAATTGATTAGGTTTTAAAAATACACGTAATAAGTCATTGTCGGGGTGGGGAGATTTTCCGTCTACGCGGAAGCTACGCCGGACAGGGAACTCCCGACCTTCCCGATATTGCATGTCGGGACGCGCTAATAGGAATTGATTAGGTTTTAAAAATACACGTAATAAGTCATTGTCGGGGTGGGGAGATTTTCCGTCTACGCGGAAGCTACGCCGGACAGGGAACTCCCGACCTTCCCGATATTGCATGTCGGGACGCGCTAATAGGAATTGATTAGGTTTTAAAAATACACGTAATAAGTCATTGTCGGGGTGGGGAGATTTTCCGTCTACGCGGAAGCTACGCCGGACAGGGAACTCCCGACCTTCCCGATATTGCATGTCGGGACGCGCTAATAGGAATTGATTAGGTTTTAAAAATACACGTAATAAGTCATTGTCGGGGTGGGGAGATTTGAACTCCCGACCTCTTCGTCCCGAACGAAGCGCGCTAACCGGGCTGCGCTACACCCCGAATATCCTCTGAAAAAGCGCGGTGAATCTAACTCTGCTTTAAGTTTGATTCCAACTTCGCATATCCAAATAAGGCCGAATATTTTAGGAATCGGCAGGGGATAAGGGAATGAAGCTCCACTTCCGTATCCACAATGAGTGTAAGACTCCCCCAAAGTTACGGTTTGCATTAAGTAAAAAAATCCGTACATTCGCTTTGCCGAATATGAAATTTGAAATAAAGCAAATTGGGACGATATTTTCACCCTACCAAACGAAAGAAGAATGTCCTGTTCAAGGAATTTTTGTGCCTGAAGGGCAGGGCCGGGTTGAGGTATTCCCGGAATATGAAGCGGCATTGGACACAATCGAAACTTTTTCACATATTATCCTGTTCTATATTTTCGATAGAGCCGGAGAAATAAAATTATCCCGGCCAACATTCCTGGATGAGGCGTCTCATGGTGTCTTTGCTTCTCGTCATCCCTGCCGCCCGAATGGAATTGGGATGTCTATCGTACAATTAGAGAAAAGAATGAAAAATATCCTGGAGGTAAGCGCGATAGATGTTTTGGACAATACGCCTCTGATCGACATAAAACCATATATTCCCAGATTCGATATTCGTGAAAAAGCCAATAATGGTTGGATAGAAACAAAAGAATTACGAGTAAAACCAAAAAACCGAGAATAAATGCTGGCACCCTGCGTATTAAGAATCAACCGACAAGACGGCAATGCTCACAACAATCAGGAGCAACCCGGTAGTTTCAATAAATCTTTTTCTTGATCTTTCCAGCATATCCTTCTCCTCGTTGGTCTTCTGACGCTCCGTCAGTGCTAACTCTTATTTCGTTAGGTGGCTTAATTGATTTAGACGTAGTTCATCGTCAGTCAAGAACATTGTACCACCTCCAGCACTAATTGGATCAATTATCATATCCGTATTTTTCTGAATAAATAGTAATATTTTCTCAGTATCTTTTTTAAATAATCCAGCATTTTTAATAGTTACCATTTTCTCCCATTTAGATTTTGGTTGTTGGGGATCATTTTTAATGGTTTTATCAATAATAGTATATGATTGAGCATGTACCATTAGATTTCTGAACTGTACTATATTTGTTAGAGTTTGAAATGGTCTGCAACTTTTGTTAAATGAAAAATTAAACTTATCTGCTAAAATTTCGAGTTTACTCTCGATACTTAACTTTTCTTTTATTTTTGGCCAATATTTGATTTTGGAAATTCCCACATGGTTAATATATGCTTCTAAAGTAAAGCTGCAAAAAAGCATAGAAGTCATACTGAAATGGAAACTTTCCCAACTTTCTTTTTTCTGTATTGCTTCTTTTAGAGCGATGTTACATGCGATGTTTAAATCAAAATGGGGATAAACATGTCTAATGGCCGTGACTTTTTCAACTTTTGACATACTGTATTCCTATAAGCCACCTAATGAATAAACTCGCTGGCGGACGGCGTTTCTATTCTCAAAACTTCTGTTATTTCTCTTATCTTCATTTTACCAAAATCCTTCAGTTACGCTTCCAAGTTTAACCATCCGGTGGAGTAAGGGTTGGGTATCAATTATAATCATTCAATATTTATAGAATATTCATGACATTTTTAAGAATTTATTTACCGCTTTTTTCATTTCGTATATAGTAATTTCACCACGTAAATACTCACCTACTGGATTTTCCATAGCACATAAAAAGTAGAAATGATTTTTAATACATTTATCTTCCCAATGCCTAAAGATATCATGGACTTCTGTTGGTGCTTTGTTATAAATAAAATGTTCAAAATTCTTTTCATTCAAGTAATAAAGAGCAACAAAACCTAAAAAGAATTTTTTGGTATCATTCATATGCAGAAAAAAGGGTGGGAAAACAATCCCCTTTTCATCTAATAAATTTTTTCTGTTCGCAGAAAATCTTATTAACCTTTTTTCTCTGTCTTCTGATACATTTCTTTTCTGAAATATCTTGAAAGCAATTTCCTTAATAGTTTGCATGTGTAATAATTCTTTAATGTTTTCATCAGATAAATATGTTAACCTAACAGAATCAATCTCTTTTGTTTTCATTAATAGAAACCACTCTGCATCTAACACTAATTCATTTTTATTTATGTCAAAGCCTTCAAATGCTGAAACAATTTCATTAGATTGATGTAAAATTTCATCAGAAAGGTTATCCAACGGGGAATCAAGTATATGACAAAATTCATAATAGGATTTTCTTATCATAGAAATTTCAAACTCTTCTATCTCTGTACCATATTTGTATTTTTTACCAAATATTTTTGAAAAGAACATAGTTAGACCTTTTTATTTGCTACCCAACGGAAAAAGTAACCGGAGTGATATTTAGTGCTAAAAACATTGAACAACTACCAATCATAGTATTAAACCACAAAACTTCAAAATCACGCCACAGCTATTTCACGTCCGGTTAACTGTGGTGTTAGCTACATTCATCTCTTGCTGTCGGTTCAACTGCTCATCTATGTATTGACGTATGGAACATTGCAGTACTGGAAGGATATCATCATTTTGGATTACAATTGGTGATAAGAACCCATTGTTTGCTAAGAAAAGTCTCTCTCGTTGATTGAGTGCTCGGCCAATCAGGAATTCCTTGAAAGAACTCGTAACTAGCTTGAACCCACGGAAGTTCTTGCGAACTAAGCCGGTTAATGGGTCAGGCGAGCTCTCAAGAATCAAAGTACCAAGCCAGTCTATCTTCATCCAGATTATGTCCGAACCCCACGAGCCAGGCGATCTCACAATCTCTGTTGCGAGGTAATTAGAAGGCCGAACAATAACCGTGGCTGATGGATAGTATTGCGTAAACGTGGTTTTGGCTTCCAAAAAGAGATGAAAGTTGAAGTAAAGCTCGAAGGTGATGGCTTCAAATTCTAGGAGCAAGAGCGGCCTTGCCGACAAGTGACCGACAATATGAAAATGTCGGCGCTTGCGATCTGTAATTTTTCTTGATGAGTACTCGATAGTCAACTGGGCCAGATCACTGCCTTGGACATCTCTAAGTTTCGCCCCGCGCTGGAGAAAAGCATCAACTGTGGCAAGCAACGCATTGACATGGCCATATTTCTTGCGTGATGGCTTCGAATTCCAATTTACATAGACTGGGAGAGGGAGGCGGTCAGAGAGGCGATTGAAGTGGGAGTCATCGAACATTTCAATTGCGGATTAATGTAATCAACATCAGAGTGCAGCTAACGTGGCGCTTGCGCTACGACTGATCATAGCAATGTTTTGCGCGGTCAGCTTAGCAATGTCAATATGTGGAATATTTTGACTCATATCACCCTTCCCGCCTGACTGGTCGTCAGTCGCGGCAGGATTGGTTGGAATATGTTTCTTTGTTTAACTAATCCGTTTCCGTTCACCTGGAACTTTAACCTGTCCGCTTCAAATCCAATACGTTAAACCAATTAAACATGAACTAATTTATCCTTGCACAGACCAGAATGCAAATCGCGTAAAGATAAACAACGGTCAGAAAAATTGAATTACCCCAACGCAACAGGGGAGTAGCACAACCCTGGGTTGTCTGTCAACCGAAGTTCCCGCTTTAGCGGGACACAGGTACGGCCTGTCTGCCGAAGTACAGCGCTAGCTGGCACAGGTATGGTCCATCTGTCGCCTGGTCAGTTGCTAACTCTTATTACGTTAGACCCAGTGAAATCCTCTATTAGGTCCACTTATTTCGTATGACTGAGTAAAATTAAATTATTTTTATGATTTCTTCTAAAGGCTTTCTCTTTTTGTTACCCAGTTTTTGATATCCCTTATTTTGATATCCTAAAGGAGTGATCGAAAATACTACCTCGTTTTCTTTTAGAGAAATAGCATCGGATAGTATTTTCAAATCATATGCTTCAACCCAACATGTACCAATATTTTCATATTCCGCTGCCAAAATAATATGATCCATGGCTATTGTTAAATCGGTTTCAATTGAATTGTATCCGTCATACGACCGAATCCAAGACTTTGTTGTATCTCCAATTATTATCAAAATATGAGGAGCTTGCTGAAACCACGACTTTTTATAGCATGCTCGTACTTTTTCGAGTTTCTCTTTTGACGAAACAAGTAGAAATGTCCAAGGTTGCCTATTGGATGCTGATGGAGCCAACCTTCCCGCATTCAATATTCGATTTAAAATAGTATCGTCAATTGTCTTGTTTGGATCATAATCCCTGACGCTTTCTCTTCTTCTTATCAATTCATAAAAATCCATCATTTCCTCAAGTGTAAATTGTAGAATTAGTTACATTTATTGCCGAAAGCTAATCATCGGAATTGATTCGGCCAAGGATAAACACCCCGTCAGTTGTTCACTCTTATTATGTCAGGTTGCGTTTTCATAAACCGCCTTCAATGCTTCAATAGGAAACATATATTCTAATACCCCCATCGGCATGTGATTCAATTTCTTTATGATACTTGGCACAGCATAGCTATGCACTCCACCTTCAGATTGAATGTAATACTTATAATGAAATGCTAAATCATTCATGGAGCCTAATACGCTTTTACTATTGGTATGTGCATATTGAATTGATTCGTACTCTGACATTATTTTTGTTTTTTCCGTATCAGGAACACCTTCAGCCGCAAGAACACACTCCAGATTGATTTTAAATATATTTGATAGCTCTCTTATTTGTACCCTTGAAACGTCGGGGACAATAAAATTAAAAAGCGTTTTGTCATTAACGAATAAAACACATTTCTTTCTATCAATATAAATCAAATTTGCATGCCATGAGCCAAGATGCGATTCGCTTGGTTCATCCTCTGATATATCGTTTTTCTTTAACTCCATTTCTTTTTGGAGTTTTTTTGTGCATCTTATTAATTGCATGATTCATTCAGAAATATAATGAAATAACCGCGTGAAACTTCTCTCCATAGGAAATCCTTTTTTCAAATTAACTTTTGTTAAACAGAAGTGGACCCCAAAGCTTGGACACTTTTTCTCACTTTTAAGGTGTAGTGTTAATCCTGCGGTGTTATTCATTAAGCAGCCAAATCTTTTGACGACTTACTATTCAAATATACCTGTTCCGGTGTTTGCCTGCCAAGAGATTGATGCGTTCTTTCATGGTTGTAGAATCTAATCCATTCACCGATTCCTGCTCTTGCTTCAGCCACCGTATCATAGGCTTTGAGATAAACTTCCTCATACTTTAGACTCCGCCATAATCTCTCAATGAAAACATTGTCCATCCAGCGTCCTTTTCCATCCATGCTGATTTTAATGTCGGATGATTTTAAAACACCAGTGAAATCTTCGCTGGTAAACTGAGCCCCTTGGTCTGTGTTAAATATCTCAGGTGCACCATACTTGTCCAGAGCTTCATCCAAAGCTTCAATACAAAAGGTTGTATCCATAGTGTTGGATAAGCGCCAGCTCAATACTTTACGGCTGTACCAGTCCATTATCGCCACCAGATAGAGAAACCCCCGGGCCATTGGGATATAGGTGATATCTGTTGCCCACACCTGGTTTGGATTATCGATCTTCAGACTCCTGAGAAGGTAAGGATAAATCTTATGCTGCTTACCCGGACGACTTGTGTTAGGTTTCGGTGCCGTAGAATGAATGTTCATGATCTCCATGAGCCTTTGAACACGCTTGCGGTTTATTTTGTAGCCCTTGGAGCATAATTGGTCACGAAGGCTGCGTGATCCCATAAATGGATGTTTCAGATGAAGTTCATCCATCAATCTCCTGATAGCCAATTCTTCTAAATCGACCACCGGCTCAACTGGCTTATAGTACAATGTTGAACGACTTACATCCAGTAAAGTACATTTTCTTGTTTTTGGGAGGCTCTTGTCATTTTGTATGCTTGTTTTGCGTCCAGCCATATCTAACGACCGAACGCTTTGGCTAAAAAATCACGCTCCATAGTCAACTGACCAATTTTAGCATGGAGCTCCTTGACCTCTGAATCAAAATCTTTTCGCTTTTTCTCCGATGCTCCAAAAACATCTTTCGAGCCTTCTAATAACTGCTTCTTCCATTGTTGGATCTGGGTAGGGTGAAGCTCATACTGGGTCGCTAACGCACTTAAGGTCTTCTCGCCCTTTATTGCGTCCAGGGCGACTTTTGCCTTAAATATTGCTGAATGATTCCGTCTCTTTTTACTCATGTTCTGCGGTTCCTTTTGTCGTTAGGTTTACGCAGAATTTACACTAAGCAACTGTCCAGTTTCTGGGGTCCACTTCTGTTTTCAATACAATACCTATCAAGATGAATAAATTCTGAATAATTTAGGAATGGATTACCCTCGTTATCTCCATCAATTACAAAAAATGCATTTTTCCACCCACCTTTGGATAATGAATATTTGAATAATGATTTCACATTTGCGCTATTACCAGCTTGCGTAATGGATATCTGCTTTCGCAATGAGGTTGCGATCTCTGAAATTACCTCGACATGAGCTTGGTCTTCGACAAAAAATGTTGGGATTTCAAAATCCCCGAGTCCTACGAGCTTTAGTGACTCACCAGCGATCCGCTCACGAAGCTCTTTCGAAGGATTAGGAGAAACTTCAATCGAATCGTCTTTCCAGCTTAGAAATTGAGTCATAGGAAGCCATCGTGGTTCAAAAACCATCCTTGAGTGGGTAGCGATAATTAGTTGAGGTCCATCCTCCGATGAGAACATTAGAAGATAGCGGAACAGGTTCTGCTCAAGATGCCAATTTAGGTGGATTTCTGGCTCGTCTATTAAGATCACGTGCTGTTCTGATTTGTTAACATGAAGATTTAGCACAAGAGATAATACTTCTTGTTCTCCACATGAGAGTTGCATTACATCTATGGTATCATTTCCCTTCTGCACCTTTAACGTGGGTTCCCCCGATGTTGCATTCCAAGTAGTGAGTAAATGAAGGTTTGTAAATATTTCCGCAATGACCGAATTGAATTCGGATGTAGTTTGTTCCATATGCTGCTTTCGATCTCCTCCATCACGTGCTGCATAACTCCAGGCTAAGTAATACAATTCACCAAGAGTTGCGTATGAAACGAATGTATTATCGCTGAGTTTCTGACTCCTGATCTGCTCAACCACACGATCCAACCGCTTATCCTTTTGACGTATCTCAGCAAGTAGTTGGTCCGTATTCTTTCGCTCGGCATTTCGCTTGGGACTGAACACCAATATATTAATATTGTTGGGTTCTCCTCCCTCAACATCAATACCTGCTTTATTTTTAATAGATGCTAATAATTGCGTCTTGCCGGTACCATTTTCACCTGATAATAGATTTAGATTTGGATTAAAATCAATTTGTGCGTTGAATGCGCCGGAAAGCAAATTTGGTTTTACTGAAGAGATGAACATCTATTATTCCCTCTCGGTGCGGTTGTGGTAGTAATATTATGTGAGCTCTCTCAAACAGAGCGTGCAATGAAGCCGACTGACTTATCGTCATTTGCGGCAAGATAGACTGGGAAATGTTTCCCTGTTTGACTAATCCGTTTCCATTCATATTGAATTTCACCCTGTTTGTCCCAACATCAATACATTAAACCAATTAAACATGAACTAATTTATCCTTGCTCAGACCAGTAAGCAAATCACTGAAGAAGCTAAAAGTAAAAAGATAAAAGTAAAAAGTTTACCCACCGTAGTCCCCGATTTTTGGGGCGAAGGTCGGGTTTACCTACAGTAGCTCCGATTTAACAGTGGGAAAGAATAATTCAGTAGGGGGAGCGTTGCTCATGTTTGGACATTGGCACTTCATGTTTGCGCAGAGGTTGCCCTTGTTTGGACAGCACACAAAACACTATGTTCAGATTTAAAGTTATACTTCGATTGCTATAAACAAATATATTATTGAGAACAGTTCTCATTAATGTAGTTTTTGATGTATATTTGAGGGTGTAATTGACACAATCTTCAATTACTTGCCTGCTGCAGTTGACATTTTTTTAGTAACCGGCCCAACTATTCCGACTCTATTAATATTACGACCTCGCCGAAACACAAAAATTTGATCTAGTAATAAAAAGGATTTTCATGAGTAAAAAGAAAACGAAATCGTTATTTCAGGAATATCATCCCCTGGACTATCAACAATTCCGGATTATGGATGATGTAGGCAAAATTGTCAATCAGGACTGGTTCCCGAAATTGACTGACGCTAAAATAGTCGAGGCCTATAAATTTATGCATTATGCCCGCACTGTGGATTTAATGGCGGTATCCTATCAGCGCCAGGGACGCATGTACACTTATCCGCCCAATCTGGGCCAGGAAGCCATTGGAACCGCCACCGGCTTTGTGATGCGGAAAGAGGATTGGCTGATACCGGCCTTCCGCGAATTGTCGGCCTGGCTGTTGAAAGGAGCGACCATAAATGATATTTTTCTATATTGGGGCGGGAACGAAGAAGGTTCGAAATTTTCCGGTGCGCCGAACTTCTTGCCCTCATCCGTTCCGATTGCCTCACAACTGATCCACGCCGTTGGCATCGGCTATGCCCTGCAATACAAAAAACAAACAGGCGTGGCCTTCGCCTTCGTCGGCGATGGCGGCACTTCCCAGGGCGATTTCCACGAAGCTCTGAACCTGGCCGGTGTCTGGAACACACCAGTGGTATTTATTATCCAGAATAATCAATACGCCATATCAGTTCCGGTAGCCAAACAGACCGCCTCAAAATCGCTGGCGGTAAAATCGGTGGCTTATGGCATTGCGGGGATTCAGGTCGATGGTAACGATTATTTGGCAATGCATCGGGCACTTACCGAAGCCGCCGAGCACGCTCGCACCGGTAAAGGTCCGGTTCTCGTCGAAGCCGTTACCTTCCGCAGCGGTGCCCACACAACTTCCGATGATCCCAGCTTGTACCGTACGGCCGAAGAAGAAGCAAAATGGAAGCTGAAAGATCCGATTCTGCGTCTGGGAAAATACCTGATCGCTAAGAATCTCTGGCAGGAGGGGCAGGATGAAGAGTTGGTAAAAAAATACAAAAAAGAAATAGATGCCGCTTTCATTGAATATGAGAAATTACCGGAGTACAAAATGGATGACGTATTTCAGCATTTATATCAGGATCGGCCTAACGATCTAAAACAGCAGCAGGCGGCAATGGAACGATTCTTAAACTGGGAAAGGGCGCAATCATGAAGGTAATGAACATGGTTCAGACTATTAACGACGCTCTGACGATTAAATTGAAAGATGATCCCAATGTATTAACGTTTGGCGAAGATGTCGGGGTCGAAGGTGGCGTATTCCGGGTGACGCAGGGACTCCAGAAAGAATTTGGTGAACGACGTGTTTTCGATACTCCACTGGCGGAATCGGGTATCGTCGGTGCGGCGGTGGGAATGTGCGTGGCCGGGTTGCGCCCGATCGTTGAAATACAGTTTTCGGGATTTGTCTATCCGGCTTTTAATCAGATCGTTTCCCATGTTTCGCGTATCCGCAACCGATCGCGGGGTAAATATAATATCCCAATGGTGATCAGGATGCCTTATGGCGGTAATATCCGCGCGCTGGAACATCATTCGGAAAGCATGGAAGCCCTGTTCGGGCATATCCCCGGCCTGAAAGTGGTTATTCCTTCGACTCCATATGATGCCAAGGGCTTGCTGATCTCCGCCATCGAATCGGACGACCCGGTGATTTTCATGGAGCCCAAGCGAATCTACCGGGCTATCAAACAGGAAGTCCCGGAAGAAAAATTTTCCATCCCGATTGGCAAAGGCAAAATCCTCCAGGAAGGGAACGATGTAACTGTAGTAACCTATGGAGCCATGGTCAGGGAAGTTCAACGGGCCCTGCCGGCGGCTAAAAAAGATGGCATCGAGGTCGAGTTGATTGATCTGCGTTCAATTTATCCCATTGACAAAGATATTATCCGGGAATCGGTCCGGAAAACCGGCCGATTGCTGGTAGTTACTGAGGATAATACAACCTATGGCGTTGGGGCCGAGCTAATGGCTATTGCCAACGAAGATGCCTTTCTGAATCTGGAAGCTCCCCCTACACGCCTGTCCGGGTTTAATGTGATCCCGCCGTTACCCAAAGGTGAACACCTGTATTTCCAGCGTCCCGAGCGGATTTATTATGAATTACAGAAAATCGCCCGCTATTAACCAGGTTAGGAGTACGTAATGAGATTTGTATTTCGTTTTCCTGATATCGGTGAAGGAATTACCGAAGGAAAAATAATCGAATGGTATGTTAAAAAAGGCCAGAAAATCAGTTCCGGCGACCCGGTTGTCAAGATGGAGACCGATAAGGTGGTGACCGACATTCCATCGCCGCGCAGCGGAATTGTGAGCGCCACGTATGGTTCCGAAGGCGATGTAATCAACGTGGATGATACACTGATCGAGATTGAGATTGAAGGTGTCGAGGGGGCGGAAGCCCAGGCAATTGCCCAGGAGAAACCGACACCGGCCTCGGAAAAACCGGTGGCCGAAAAAGGCTTCGGTGTAGTCGGTACCATCGAAGTTGCCGGCGATGGAGCATTCCTGCCGGCTGGTACGGAAGGACTAACTTCGACGCCGGAAGCACCAACCGTGGACAAACCTAAAAAAGCCCTCGCTACACCCGTGGCACGAGCGATGGCAAAAGACCTGGGAATTGAAATTAATCAGGTCAAGGGCAGTGGTCCCACTGGGCGAGTAATGAAATCGGATATTAAATCATTCCACACGGCACAGCCATCGATTGGCCGCTTAAGCGAACCAGTTGATGATCATCAAGTTAATATAATCCCTTTGACACAGATTCGTAAAACCATCGCCCGGAAAATGGCGGTTTCCAAACAGACAGCCGCCCATATGACGATCATGGAAGAGGTTGAGGTCTCGGAATTGATCAAATTACGCCGTGATCAAAAGACCGCCTTTGAAGATCAGGGATTGAAACTCACTTATCTGCCGTTTATCCTTAAAGCCGTGGCGGCCGGACTCAAATCTTATCCCATGCTTAATTCGGAATTGGATTTAGAACGGGATCGCTTATTGCAAAAGAAATACTATCACATAGGCATTGCTGTTGATACCGAAGATGGTCTGGTGGTTCCGGTGATCCGCAATGTTGATAGGAAATCGATTGCCGATCTGGCAACTGAGCTGGGAGAGATTGCAGAGAAAGCCAGTGAGCGTAAACTGACCTTAGATGATTTCAAAGATGGAACATTTACAGTTACTAATTACGGATCCATTGGCGGTACTTTCGGGGTACCGGTAATTAATTATCCCCAGGCCGCTATTCTGGGGGTCGGCCGAATAATGGAAAAACCGGTGGTAAATTCCGGCAGCATTGAAATCGGAAATATAATGCCCCTTTCCATGTCTGTCGATCATCGCATCGTGGACGGTGGCGAAGCAACGAGATTTTTACTGGAAGTCGCCGGTTATATCGCAAATCCGGTTTCATTGTTATTAAAGCAATAATGGAGGTGAAATATGGAATATGATCTGGTTATCATTGGATCCGGTCCGGCCGGTTATGTCGCCGGTATCAGAGCTGGACAGGTTGGTTTAAAAACCATCATTATTGAAAAAGACGCGATTGGTGGAATGTGCCTCAACTGGGGCTGCATCCCATCAAAAGCAATCCTTGAAAGCGCCAAGAAATTTGCAGCGGTAGCTGATTTGGCAACTTTTGGAGTGGACGGTATTGATCAAGCACAGATTAGCTTTAATTGGAAAAAAGCCCGCCAGCGTTTAACCAGAATAGTACGACGGTTGACCAAGGGCGTCGAATACTTACTGAAAAAAAATGGTGTTGACATTGTCAGCGGTACCGCCACCATAGCAGGGGTAAATTCGGTCAACGTCGATGGGCAACTATACGAAACAAAGAATATTTTAATTGCTACCGGTTCGTTACCCGCGACGGTTCCCTATAAAATATCTGATAGTAAAGATATTACAATAAATGAATTGTTTCAATTAGATCAATTACCGGAATTTCCCGCAATAATCGGCG
>JACKQG010003462.1_pt1 | contig 19324 bp, 17 predicted proteins | sample 8237621 | NCBI WGS metagenome assembly JACKQG01 (sample SAMN15677084, study PRJNA649215) | marine metagenome | biome: marine; feature: Black Sea; material: saline water; isolation source: suspended particulate matter (SPM) from the Black Sea western gyre | collected 2013-06-09/2013-06-10 | depth... | reverse complement strand
ATGCTTATCTGAGGTAATTATAACACAACAGGGCGGATTAAAACAAGCAATAACACAACCTTAATGTTCAATGCGCTCATATGAGATATTTCCAACGTGATGGACAATATAACAAAGCGGCATTGAAGTCTGCAGATTCCGCTAATTTCAAAGTGGCTTCTTGAAATAGAAAATGGTTTTGGTGGTATTTCCTGATTCGATGATGTTACTAACCGAGACCATCTCCCATCCTTCCCGTCCCAGTTTGTTGATGTTTCTTGCCAGCTCAGACTTTGCTGTCTCACCTATCACATTTGTCAGTGCAAGGTGTTGCCACCCTTTGGTTAGCGGCTTAATTTCATCCCGATTCGCCTCTTGAGCCAATACCTGCACTGCGATTATTGTACAAAGAATAATCATAATTGCCGGCAGCAGTATTCGAGATTTTCTCTTACCTGTATTTTCCATTTATTACCTCCATCGTTTGAGTATTGTTTCGGATGCGATGTAATACCACTGATAGTATATTACTCTACACCGAACAGATTGGCAAGAAGGCTCCCATCGAGATACTCACCCGGCGTTATGGACGATATCAACAAATAGCTTAATTCTCCGCCATGCGGGCAAAATAAATCTGCTGCGTCTTTACAAAGCTTTCCGGCGTCAGTTTGAGTCTGTTAAGAAGCTCGCCCGGCAGCATGGCAGCCAGCGTCTCGCCGGTAAAGTCGCTGCATGAAATGAAATGACAGGTGAAAATGACCGCCCCCAGATAATCGAAGTCACTATCAATCAGCGGGCTGTGGTGTCTGAGTATGGCCTGCTGCAGAAGCTCCGAGAAGTTCCATTTTTTACACAACTGCATACCCACCCGGCAATGGTCCATACCAACCAGTTTTTGCTCCTGGTCAACGATTGTATTCATCATAGCACACGGAGTACCGAGCAGCGGAGCCGTTACCCTGTTGCTAAGCAGTATTATCGCCAGGCGTCCCATATCGTGAATCAGCCCGGCCACATAAGCCACCTGGCAATCATGCTCGTCCGCTTCGAGTATTTCAGACATTGTCCGGCAGGCAAGAGAAATCTCCTGAGAGTGCTTAAAGTAATCGTCCAGATGGTCAAGCATGTCAAATTCTTTTGCGATGATATTCCGGGCATACCAGACGCCAATCAGTTGTATCAGCGGCTTAATACCGACGCTGTTTACGGCCTCTTCGATAGTATCATCATGTCCTTCGGCTCTGATGCTGAAGGTGTTGGCAAGATGCAGAAGGTCGGCACAAAGGCCCGGATCCTGTTTAACATAAGCCAGCAGCTCCTCGTCGTCCATCTCCTGCACATTAGTGGCATTAAGAAGCTCACTGACATTGCCGGGCATCGGAGGAAGCCTGTGAATGAACTCGGTTACCTTATCTTCAAAATCCTTCTGCGATTCCATTTTTTCGAACCTCCCTTGTTTTCAAGCTGCAATAATGATAAATCACAGAAGCGGCAAAATCAACATCTTTCCACCTCGAAAAAGAGACCTTAACCGCAATTGCTAAGTGTACAATGTAGAGATGAAGCTTTGGATTATTTACCTTTCAAAATAACGGTAAAAATCCTTACGGTGTCCGATTCTTAAGACAAGAACAATGACTTGTTTTTCTTTAACCGTGTAAGCGATACGAAAAATACCGGAACGGATATTGAAGAATTCAGGCTTGCTTTTTATTCGATTAGCTTTACCGCAGGGATCCTGTGTTAAAAATGAGATTTTGTTCATTATCTGCCGCTGATTCTTCTTAGTCTGTTTCCTGATAAAATCAGCGGCCGTATCTGCAATCTTAATCTTGTAAATCTTCCCTGATTTAGCCATTGGCTGTCACTGTTTATAATCCAAGCTCTTTTTTAAGACTATCGAAGCTAACAAACTTACCTTTTTTCAACGCCTCTTTAGCAAGCTCCAAATCCATCTGGTCTTCAAGTTGTTCCAGCAATTTCATATCATCGATTGGAACAATTGCAAACAGCGGCTTGTTGTTGCGTTCAACACAAATCCGCTCTCCCGTATAGGCAACCTTATTAGCATAATCCGATATATCTGAACGAAATTCACTTACTTTTATTACTGTCATTGCTTGCCAGCCCTTAAATATATATTGTACGTATATATCCTTTCGTACAAATTGTACATAATGTTCAATGAAAAGACAATCTTTTTTTTAAGAAAAACTGTAGAAATGCTATTTATTTATAAAAAAGCCCCTTTTAGGTATTGATTATTAAGGATTTTTAGGCCAGAAAATCACTAAAACTGCCTGTTTTTAATGTTATCCCTTGATCACATTAGGTCCGAAAATATCTTCTGGACCGATCAGGATTAGGCAAATTCTGCCAGCCATTGTACAGGATATCTGAAAAAGCATATAGCTGAATTATAGAGCAGAGTAGTCATAAAAGTCCGAACATTTGAAGTTGACGGCGATGATTGATTCTGATATTCTTCGCGAGTTATGAAAATTGACCTTTTTTAATGAGAGGACATTATGAAACGAAGGACATTTCTTGGAATAAGTGCCGGTGCGGCCGGCAGTCTCTGTCTGGCGGGTTGCGAAAGTCTGAATATGTTTGGCGGCTCAAAGGTTCCGTTTAAGATTTCGCTCGCCCAGTGGTCGTGGCACAGAAGGCTTCGCGGCCAGCAGCAGCCTAAAATGGACAATCTCGACTTCGCCGCGAATGCCCGGAAATTCGGTGTCGAGGCAGTCGAGTATGTTAATCAGTTCTTTATGGACAAGGCCGAAGACACCGCATATCTTGCCGATATGAAAAAACGCGCAAAAGACAACGGCGTCGAGTCAGTATTGATTATGTGCGACGGCGAAGGCAACCTCGGCGACCCCGATTCGCAGCGGCGAACCCGGGCGGTCGAGAACCACTACAAGTGGCTCGAAGCGGCCAAGTATCTCGGCTGTCACTCGATACGCGTCAACGCCGCCTCCAGCGGAACATACGAAGAACAGATCGAGCTTGCCGCAGACGGACTGCAGCGTCTCAGCACAAAGGCCATCGAATACAAGCTCAACGTTATTGTCGAAAACCACGGCGGCCTGTCATCCAACAGCCAGTGGCTCACCAGAGTCATCAAGAAGGTCGGCCTGCCTAATTGCGGGACACTGCCCGACTTCGGCAATTTTCCACCGGTAGCAGATAAATATGTATCCGTCGAAATGCTGATGCCCTACGCAAAAGGGGTCAGTGCCAAGAGCTATGACTTCAATGAACAGGGCGATGAGACCACGATTGATTTCTACCGCATGATGAAGATTGTCGTTGATTCCGGCTACAATAGCTACGTCGATATCGAGTACGAAGGCAACAGACTCAGTGAAGACGAAGGTATCATTGCTACAAAAAAACTGCTGGAAAAAATTCAGCAACAGATGAAGAACGCGTGAGACAAAACCGCTGTCGGCGGAGTTGCTGATTTGTTCCAGCTTCGAGATTAAAGTATGATTGTCGGTGTACTGACAGCTCATCTTTCCATGCAGGGGATAACCTCCCTCAAGGGAAAGCGAAGCATAATCAAGAGCTTAATCGGCAGGCTCAAAAGCCGTTTCAACATCTCAATTTCAGAAGTTGACCACCAGGACAACAAGGCTCTCGCCGTCATCGGTATATCAATAGTCGGCAACGACTCTCACTTCATAGACCAGCAGTTCGACGCCATACTTCATTTTATGCGCAACGACGGCCGGTTCTATCTGAGCCAAATCGAGCGGGAAACTTTCTCGTAAAATCAGCGTCTCGTAAACTTATCAAATACCGTTATGACCGGCAAGGCATTGCCGTCATCACCGAACATGCCCCTTCTCCGAAGGCCTCCCATAACCGCAGGCTCCCACCAGAAGATACCCTTACCTCTGTTGTCCGGTGTGTTAAGAACGACACGATTAACTTCTTCTAAGAACTGCCTCTGACCTTCAGGGCTCTCCGGGAAAGGGGCTTTCTTATTTTTGTATTCAGCCTGCCTCCAGTTATAAGCAACCTCCACAAGGATGATGTCCTTCTTGTACTCATTGGCCATGAATATCATATTTTCTCTAAGCTCAAGCAAAGTACCATGCCACCACGGATAGTAGGACTGCCCGATGACATCATAGTCAATGCCATAAGAATGCCACTTATCGAAGAAGTATTTTGTCCGGCTCTTACTGCCGCCTTTATCGATATGCACCATAATCAACGGACGTTTACCATTGCCTCGGGCGGCATCGACGCCGTTAATCCCCGCCTTCATCAGCTCGGCGAAGTTGTCCCAATTATCGGTCAGCTTGCCATCCGGCCAAAGCATGCCGTTGGATATCTCGTTGCCAGGCTGGACCATGTCCGGCAGGACACCGGCCTCCTTAAAGGCGATGATCGTATCGCGGGTATATTCGAACACCGCCTGCACAAGCTCGTCATGAGACTTATCCGCCCAGGCCTTGGGAATATATTGTTTACCGGGATCGGCCCAGGTATCTGAATAGTGGTAATTCAGTAAGAATTTAAAGCCAAGTTTCCTGGCTTCCTGAGCCAGGGCAATAGTATATTCAAGATTGTTCGGCAGGCGCGTTGGCGTATGGAAAAGCCGCAGCCGAATCCAGTTGTAGCCGTGCTCTTTGAATATCGCAAGACCCGCCTTTTCTTCGCCATTGTCCTTGAACACAGTCCCACCGTCCTCGGCCTGTTTGAGAAAGGATAAATCCGCACCGATGGCATAATCCATCGCCTGAGCAAATCCGCAAATACAAAACTGCACTGCAACACAGAATATCACTATTGCAGACACAGAAACCTTATTAAATATATTTTCTGTTTTCATTTTTACCGCCCTCCTTTTCATTAGTGTCACTGCATCTCGATACTTACATATTCACATTTGAAAACAGGCTTCTATTACATAATCCTATCAACGATATACCTTGCGCCGATAAATATATCCACGCCCATTGCCGCACAAAGCACAAGCTGCCGCAACAGCCGCATTCGTAATTTCGCGCGTATCATAAAGAAAATAATCGCCGCTACAATCGCACCGAGCGCGTACATTTTACCGGCTTCGGTAAAGAGTTTTGCATATCCCGCCCCCAGACCTAAAAATGTCTGAAAGTATTTCGATGCCAGCAGTAATGTCACTATGGATAGTGCCGCCATTATCACCACGGTCACCACTATCCACCAGCGGTCTGTAAAGCCGGCTGAGGAAAGCCCCTGCATACCTTCGCCGATAAGCACTGAACAGCATAAGACAGGGGCCGCAAGCCAGATTACAGGGCTCACCTCATAGAATGAACCGCAAAAAGCTAAAGCTGTCCCGGCTGCAATAATTAAAATCACACTGTACCGCCGGGCCGCCAGCATCATACAAAAACCAATAACCAGCGGCGATATCGGAATATGATAAAAGCCAACGAGAGTCAGGTTTTGTTTGGCCATGATAAGCGGAGCAAACAAGCCCGTCAAATCAGCCGGATTCAGCCTGGCCTGTGTTGAAACTGCGAATAACCGGTAATAAGTTGACGCCTGAAAAAAAAGGACTATCGCCAGAAACGGAAGAACTACAAGCGGAATCCTTAACCATCGCCGCTTCTCTTTAAAACCAAAAGCAGCCGGAAAGAACAGCCAGGGTATAGCCGCCGCCAAAAGACCGGTCGTAGGGTGAAATTTGGCTAATCCGAGTATGAATGGTCCGAAGCCGTAAATAGCCCCTGCAAAAAACGACTCAGCAAATCCGGCCACCCAACGCCGGCTAAGAACATAACTGCCCAACGATGCCAAACAAACATTCACAACTAAAAGGTATCGCCACCTGTCGAATTTACTTAAATAAGGCCAATATAAATGCACGGCGAAGACGGCATAAATTATCCCTGCCGTAAATAATCTGATTAAACTGCTCCTTTTTATACTCATTATTTCGCAGACGTAGAAACGCGTAAAATTAAAACGCCACGTGCATAAAAAAAACTATAAAAGTCAAACTCAGGCGATTAAGACCCTGAGACAAGCAGGATTAGAGTTCGACCTTTGTTTCTGTCTTCCTGGCGGAATCCGGCTTTACTTCCACAATATTTATCGTCCTGCCCGCTTTAGGACGTGCCGATTTCGGGCACTCGCCGGTCCAGCAATAAAGACATAGCTCCTCTTTTGGCCGCCCGACAGCTTCAACCATATCATCGACTCTCTGATATCTAAGCGTAGTGACACCTAAATCTATGGCAATCCATTCGATCATTCTTTTGTATTTTTCGGAATTTGTGTCCAGATATTCCGATACATCATCCACGTCGTGACCTTCCAGAGACTTAATGGCTTTGCGGGCGGCAAGCTCATGGATTGAGCGAGTGGAAAGATTGAACCTGCAGGGATACATCAGCGGCGGACAGGCGGGCCTTACGTGTATCTGTCTGGCGCCGCAATCCCAGAGCTTTTTTATTGCGAAGTTCTTAAGCTGCGTTCCCCTGACGATGGAATCTTCACATACGACTATGCTGTTATCTTTTATTACCTCTTTAATAGCGATAAGTTTCATCTTCGCGATAAGGTCGCGTGTCTGCTGCGAAGGCGGCGTATAACTTCTGCCGTATCCCGGCGTGTATTTAACAAGCGGGCGCCTGAAGGGTTTGCCTGATTCCATCGCATATCCCAGCCCGTGAGCAAATCCGGAATCCGGAACCCCCGAAACCACATCAACTTCAATGTCCTTGTCACGTTTTGCAAGGCAGCGTCCGCATTTTTCCCTGACTATCTCGGTGTTTATTCCTTCATAGTTTGAAGCTGGAAAACCGGTATATATCCATAGAAACGTACAGATTTGGCTTATCTTTCCTCTGCCCGGGCTCTTCTGTGCTATGCCCTCTTCGTTTATCAGGATTACCTCCCCCGGTTCAATGTGTTTTGTAACATCGAATCCGTTGTTTGGGAAGGCACTGGTCTCGGCGGTTACTGCCCATGCATCCGGCCGCCTGCCAATAATAAGCGGCGTATATCCAAGCCTGTCTCTTGCCGCATATATCCCGTCTTTATGCAGCAACAAGAGCGAGCATGAGCCCTCGATAACCTCAAACATCTTCTCTATGCCATCTACCAAATCCTTTCCCTGGTTGATTAATTTTGCTATCAGCTCTGTAGTATTAACCGATCTTTTGCCTACCTCACTGAAAGATATTCCTTCCTTCAACAGTTTGGCCGCAAGCTTGTCGGTGTTTTCCACGTATCCGCTGGTTACAATGCAAAACGGCCCGAATTTTGAGTTCAAATAGATAGGCTGTTCCTCATAGTCGCTGATAACGCCAATGCCTTTGTTGCCATTTATCTTTTCATAATCATCGAAGAATTTTGACTTAAACTGGCTCTGGCTCAGGCTGTGTATCTGGCGGGTGAAATCATCTCCAAGCACCGCTATGCCTCCGTACTCGGTCCCAAGATGTGAATGATAATCAGTACCGTAGAAAAGTGTTTCTGCACAATTCTTCTCCGAGACTACTCCAAAAATACCACTCATTTTTTACCTCCTTTGTAAAGATGTACGCGGCTTATAATTTAGAATGCTCAACAAAACTGTTAATACCCTCGATTCAGACATTGTATCATATTCGCATCTTTAATGCGAATAGCTATTTGAGGACTACTTTGCCGGTGCCGGAAGTAATCCGGCCTATCTGAAATACACGCTCTCCGTATCTTGTCAGTTTCCTTGTTATCGATTCGGCGAAATCTTCCGCCACTATCAGCACAAACCCTATCCCCATATTAAAGACCCGGAACATTTCCCCCTCTTCGACCGGGCCGGCCTTCTGCATAAAGGTAAATACCTTCGGTACCTGCCAGCTCGTTTTTTTTATAGCAGCATCGCAGTCCTTCGGAAGCACTCGAGGTATATTTCCTACCAGACCGCCGCCGGTTATATGGGCCATCCCGTGAACTATTCGTTTGACCTTGTATCGCGAAAGCAATTTTATAATCGGACGAACATAAATTCGTGTCGGCTCCAGAAGCACATCACCAAGTGCGGCGCCGTCGAGCCCATCAGGACAATCGGTCACTTTGAGCTTCGCCTGCTTAAAGCAAATATTGCGGGCCAGCGTATAACCGTTACTGTGCAGTCCGCTCGATGCAAGGCCCAGAATCACATCACCCTTTTGTATTGTTTCACCAGTAATGATTTTCTTTCGCTCGACAACGCCCACGGCAAAGCCGGCCATATCGAAATCACCGGCCGAATAGGTGTCCGGCATTTCCGCGGTCTCTCCGCCAATCAGCGCGCAGTTGGCTTCCCGGCAGCCTTTCGCAACGCCTTTTACAAGCTCGGTTACTATTTCAGGCTCCAGCTTGTGAACCCCCAGATAATCGAGAAAGAACAACGGCTCGGCGCCCTGAACGAGCATATCATTAACGTTCATCGCAACAAGGTCGATACCCACTGTATCGAACCTCTTCATTTTCTCGGCCAACTGGACCTTACTGCCCACCCCGTCGGTGCAGGCAACAAGAACCGGGTTCTTGTAATTTCTTTTGAACAGTCGCTCGTCATAATCGAGCCGAAACATCCCCGCAAAGGCATTGTGGGACTGGATAACACGCGGTCCGAATGTGCTGGCTACCGCCGATGAAATCTGATTAACCATCTCCTCCCCGGCATCGATACTCACACCGGACTGTTCATAGGTGATATATTTGCTCATTTTCTCGATTTTCGATGCTTGATACTTGATTCAAAATTTGATGCTTGTTCTCTACCGATTTTATAAAATTGTTTATCATCCTGCCAAGATGATCATATTATCTCACTTTTGAAGATGACCGAGAATCAAGTATCGAGTTCCTCGAACATATTCAATTGATAGCACTCCATTGCGAATTTATTCACTGCGATATCTATAGGTATCCTGTATTTGCCGCTCCAGCAGGCCGTACAGTAGTGGTCGTCCGGCAATTTCGCACACCCAAGCAATCCTTCGAGCGACATATAGCCGACGCTGTCAACTTCAAGGAATTCCGCGATTTGTCCTAAATCGCGATTGTTTGCCAGCAGCTCCTCTTTGGTCGGAAAATCAATACCGTAAAAACAGGGGAATCTGATCGGTGGACAGCTCACCCGCATGTGAATCTCTTTAGCTCCGGCCTGACGCATCGCCCTGATCTTGCCTCTGGTGGTCGTGCCGCGGACAATCGAGTCGTCCACTACCACAACCCGCTTTCCGTCCACAACTTCATTAATCACGGCCAGCTTGAGTTTCACTTCCAGCTCTCTTAATTTCTGTTCCGGCGATATAAAAGTTCTGCCTGCATAATGGCTTCTGACTAATCCCATATCGAAAGGTATTTTACTTTCTTCGGCGTATCCTATCCCCGCTGATGTCCCCGAGTCCGGCACAGGTATAACCACGTCGGCATCAATTGGATGTTCTTTTGCCAGTTGCCTGCCGAGATTCTTTCTGAACTCGTGAACGTTTTCACCGAAAAAGGTGCTGTTTTGTTTGGCGAAGTAGATGTGCTCGAAGATACAGTGGGCCGGTGTTACGGTACCAGGGTTCACAAAGAAACTGCTGTGCAATCCGTCTTTATCCAGCCGAACGATTTCACCCGGCTCGACTTCACGAACGAACTTTGCGTTGACAACATCAAAGGCGCATGTCTCACTGGCAACCACGTAAGCGCCTTTGTCCGTTTGGCCTATACTTAAAGGTCTGATTCCATAAGGGTCCCTCGCCGCTTCAATACGGTCGGCAAATAAGAACAGCAGGCTGTATGCACCCTGAAGATGGTTCAATACGTGTCCCAAATAGTCGGGATTACCGGAATGGCTCGGTTTGGCGAGTAAATGAATAATTACTTCTGTATCGTTTGTTGACTTAAAGATACTGCCGTGAGCCTCATATTCGTCCCGCAGCAGTTGTGCATTTATAAGATTGCCGTTATGTGCCACCGCCACCTGCCCGCGGGAGTACTCGCACAAAAGCGGTTGACAATTAACGGCCGTGCTTGAGCCTGTCGTTGAATATCGAACATGGCCGATTGCCATCGGATTAGAAAGCTTTTCTAAAATGCCTCTGCCTGAACGAAATACCCTCCTGACCATACCCATATTCGCATAGCATTGAATCACTTCACCGTTACTGGTGGCAATTCCAGCCGATTCCTGTCCGCGATGCTGAAGACTGTGCAGGCCGAAATACGTCTTATGGACCGCTTCCGGGTCACCAAAAATGCCAAAAAGACCACAGTTTTCTTTTTTGTCTGAAGCCATAAAAGGATTGTCAATTGTCAGGCGTGAATTGTCAATTGAAAACCGCTGAATGAACTGCTTTTTTAACTCACTCGACTAAATTTTCTCCTTTTTATCCCATCACCCGAAATCTAATCAGCCTTGGCCGGAAACATGAATTCGGGTATTCGGCGGACCTTGCCCTCGGCGTTGACATGAGCCAGCACGGTCGTGCCCTCCGCAAGCAGCTCACCATCACTGCTGCGGGTGAGCCTGTAGTTGTGCTCAACTTTACCGGCGGTAACCGCTGAGCAACTTGTTTCCAGTTGCAGTTCCTGGTCATACATCGCAGGCCGGCGGTATTTTATACATAACTGAGCTACCACGAATAATACCCCTGCCTGTTCGAGGTCTTTATAGGCAATCCCGTTGGCCCTAAGCAGCTCTGTTCGCCCCATTTCAAACCAGACAGGATAGACACTGTGGTGAATCACTCCGCCCTTGTCGGTCTCGGCATAACGCGGCACAATTGGTATCGTGTGGCTCTGAACAGTCATCCGTTCCGGAAAATCCATCTTAAATCCTAGTTATTTTGTTCGGTACTCTCAATTCATCCAGTGTTTTTCTATCTCTTCCAATGTCTTGCCCTTGGTCTCCGGCAGGAACCGCCAGACAAAAGCAACCAGAACAACGCAGAAAATCCCATACACCCAGAACGGAAAAGCATGATGAAACTTATCGAGCAGCCAGGTATTTTCATCCATCATAGGAAACGTCTGAGAAACAAAGTAATTCGCCACCCACAGACACACCGTGGCAATGGCCATCGCCCGCCCGCGAATACGGGTCGGGAATATCTCCGACAGTATTACCCACGTTACAGGCCCGACCGAAAGAGCAAAGCAGGCTATATAACCGAGTATGAACAGCAGGACCCACAAATCTGTTTTTTGGAAGTATGCCATCAAGCCCATCCCTAACAGCGAAAGCCCCATCCCCGCCGAGCCTATAATCATCAAAGGCTTTCGGCCAACTTTGTCCACCGTCCAAATCGCTATAATAGTAAAGCTCAGATTCACAACGCCAACCACTACGGTTTGAAGAAGAGCGGCATTGGTTTCGGAACCCATCTTCTTGAAAATTTCAGTCCCGAAGTAAAGGAAAACATTAATACCCGTAACCTGCTGCAGGACCGCTAACACGATGCCAATGACCAATACAATCTTCATCCCCGGCTGAAACAGTTGCTTTATCGACCCGCTTTCGTGGGAAATAGCATCCTTGATTTCAAGCAGCTCGGTTTGAGCATATTGAGCACCATCAACGCGGGTAAGAATTTCCAGAGCCTCGTCACTGCGGTTTTGCTTGGTCAGCCAGCGGGGGCTCTCCGGCACAAAAAACAGCAGAACCAGCAGCAATAACGCCGGAAGCGACTCCGAAGCAAACATCCACCGCCAGCCCGTCTGTACATTCCACATCTCGTCGCCCTGGAGAGCGATAAAATAATTCACAAAATAGACAACCAGAAAACCGCTTACAATAGCAAACTGATTGACCGATACCATCCGCCCGCGAATCCTCGCAGGGCTTATCTCCGCAATATACATAGGTGAGGACATCGACGCCGCCCCTACACCCAGCCCGCCGATTATCCGGTAAATAATGAAAGCAGTAATACTTATCTGCAGGGCCGTTCCAACCGCCGAGATGAAAAACAAAATCGCAGAAAGAATAAGCACCTTTTTCCGGCCAAGCCAGTCACTCAGAACCCCGGCGGCGGCAGCCCCGATGGCACAGCCGACCAGGGCACAGCCCGTCGCCCAGCCTGCCCAGTTCGCATCAAGACTAAAGTGTGTTTTTAAGGGCCCTATCGCACCGTTAATTACCCCCGTATCATAGCCGAACAATAGTCCCCCCAACGCCGCGACCATACATACCAGCAGCACATACACAACGCTGCCTTTTTCTTCATTGATAAACGTATCATTCATAATATTCTTTTTTCAAAATGTGCTGATCTGATTATTCTCCGCAATTTTCCATGGCGTTCTTAAGGGCCCAGTCGATAAACATCGCATGATTGTTATTTATAGGTGTCCCGTCCGCATTTGTGTATTGTTGACGAATATCTTTCATCTGCTGAACAATCGGACGGGCCTTGCTGCCAAGACCCTGTATCTCGCGAGCGGCGTACAGGACACTTTCCTCCCGCGGCTCCTCCAGACCTTCAGCTAACACACTCAAAGCATTTTCGCACAGACCCAGCTTGCACAATGCACCGGCCGCAGCAAACCGCACGTTCGGGCTCGAATCTCCCAGCCGTTCGTTCAGTGACCTTACCGTTTGCGGCGCCCCGGAACCGAGAACACTCAAAGCTACAACTGACCAGTAGCGAACCGCACTGTCCGAGCTGCTCGACAACCTTATCATTTTGGGAATATTACTCGGCCCTCTGCCAACCAAATCAGCCGCATCCAGAATGCGCCATTGAGGATACTTACTGATTTGCTGCGCCATTTCATACGGCGTCGAACCTTCCGAACGAATATGCATCTCAGCCTCCGGCAGCAATCCCGTATCATGCGTCTCGACTAACCAGCTGCGGTGCACTCTGCGCATCCTTTCAAGAATCTTACGGGCTTTGGGCATTTCAGCCAGGTTGTTTATTTCATGCATGTCGGCTAATGTGTCATAAAGCTCCTCAAGCGGTTTGGTCGGCGTCCAGTGCAGTTTTTGCACATCTGTGAGATTTTCTTCGGCGACCGCCCTGCGCAGCTCCTGCATAATCTCGGCCCTGTCCGGATATTCGCTCGGCTGTATATAAGGCAAATGCGGCATATAATTGCGAATATACTTGTATCGCTCATCACGCACACAGCGTGACATCTCATAGGCCTCATCCACCCGGCTGGATGCCCCGAAGATATATTCCCGCGGCGGCCCGGCCATCGCGCCAAGGAACGCATTACCCTGCATATAATTGGGGATGGTTAATCCGACCAGACTCAGCACAGTCGGAGCGAAATCGACAAAGCTGACTAATCTGTCGGTTCTCCTGCCCGCCCTGATAGGACAGAGGTGTTGATACCGCCGCCCGAAATGAATAATCAGCGGCACATGAAGACCGGAATCGTAAAGTGTTCTCTTAAACCGGGGAAGTCCAAGGCCGTGGTCTGAGAAAAAGAAAACTATCGTATTATCAGCCAAACCGTCGGCTTTAAGCTGACCGAGCAAATCGCCGGCCTGCTTGTCCATAAAAGTAATCAGGTTGTAATAACGCGTCCATATTTTCCGCACAAACGGAGTATCAGGATAGTATGGCGGTAGAGGAATTTTTTTGTCGCCATGGCGTTCTTGGGGCTTTAGCTTCGATGTGTACTTATCAAAGAACTCCTCATCCGGACCGTTAATCTGTCCCTGGTGCGTCGAAGTAAAGTTGAACACGCTGAAAAACGGCTGACCGGGTTTACGCCTGCGCCAATGAGCCGTCTCGCTCGATTCGTCCCATACATTTACATCCTTGAAATTATAATCCTTTTTATAATTGTTTGTACAGTAATAGCCGGCTGCCCGAAGATATTCCGGGAAACACTTTATCTCTCTCGGCAATTTTACATCCGAACGCAGATGCTGCGTACCCATAGAAGTTGCATAAACACCCGTTATCAGGCATGACCGCGACGGCGAACATACCGGGGCACTCGCAAATGCTTGTGTATATAGCACGCTTTCCTCAGCCAGCCTGTCTATATTCGGCGTCCTTGCGAAAATGTCACCATAACAGCCTAAGTAAGGACTGCTGACGTCTTCGCACGTAATCCAGAGGATATTCGGTTTTTCGGCAGGCGCTCTATACACCGTGCGTCTGGCCGGGGCGCCGCACCCGGAAACGGCAACACCTGATGCGCATAATCCCATCGCTTTAAGGAAATCACGACGTGTACTTTTGTTCGTGCTCATTTTTCAGTCCTCCAAAGTTATGTTGATAAATTCAACACTAATTGCCCGCCGATACTATCTTAAAGTCCCGCAGGCTGCGAACGACAGCGCCATCAACCTTAATCAATTCCCCGATAATCTGATACTCTCCAATTTGCTGAGGAAATTTTTGTTCGATTGTCAATATCTCTCTTCCAAGAGGACTAACAGTGCATTCCTTTGTTTGCTCGGCAACGGTACTGTTACCACGCACAATCCGCAGGCTGACAGTCCCCTTCCATTCCTTATGCAGGTCATTTACAACAAAGACCTTTAACCTGCGCTCGGTCCCGCCGGAAATCTCCTCATCCCAGAAATCAATCATCAACCCAACCGGAGAAAAGGCGTCACGAACATACCGCTCGAAGTTCGGCTCGAAAGTAAGTTTTTCCAGGTCGATAAAGTGGTCGCTCGTCGCACCGCCCTCGGGCCTGGGCTTGTCACCGGCCCGGGAATACCCCAATCCGCAAAAGTGCAGCACACCGGCACATTCACGGTGGCACCGCCAGAATTCGGTAAGCGCCGCCAGATAGCGTGCATAAAGAAATCGCCTCTGTTCTATGGTCGAATTTGGCCCGAGCAAACTTTCATACACCTTATCTGTCAAGCATGTTGTCGTACCATCACGATTAAGCCACAACCACGCATACTCATTGATTATAATCGGAAGCTTAAAATCTTTCTGTTCCTTCCTGACGGAAGGCCTGCCGGACGTATTGGCCAAATCTGACAAATGAAAAGCCTCTCTGCCCCACTGAACACTGCTGAAAAGATACGGATGAGATTCGAGATAATCGGTGCCGCTCTCAGGTGCCGCCCAGCCGTTGTCCCAAGGCCTATTGGACAAATCCAGATGACGTACTGCGCTCAAAGCTTTGCCGGTCTCCGGAGTTACGCTCTCATTCTGCGCGTCCCAGATTACAACACACGCATGGTTCCACCGCTCGCGCATCCACTCTGTATATTCCGGAATTATCTTCTCGCTTTTCGGATTTTCCGGCGCCTTACTGAGCAGCCAGATGGGAAATTCATCCTGAATCAAAAAGCCTTCCTCGTCGGCGATTTCATACCATAGCTCAGGCGGAAAACCGATACAGTAACGAATCGAGTTCCAGTTCATACTCTTGAACTTGCGATGAAGCCGGCGCACCCATTCTCTACGCCAGGGCTTGTCACCCCGCTCTGCATCCTCAAAAAACCGATACACACACACATTCGTCCCGCGCATAATATAAGGCTTGCCGTTCAGAACGGCCCGGCCGCTTTCCTTATCAAACCCAAACGTCCGCATCCCGAACCGAACACGAACACAATCCTCGCCTGTACTTAGCTTCAGCTCATATAAAAAAGGATTCTCAGGAGTCCATAGCTTGCAGTTTTCTATCGGGATACTGGCCTTAAGCTTTGTTGTCCCAACTGAAAAAGCAATGCCGCTGCTTTCTACTGAGCCGACGAGCCTGCCCGTACTTACTTCCGTTACTTCGTATGATACTGAACCATATCCCGATCCGGCGGGCCCCTGCACTTCCGTCACAACCCTAACCTCGTTTTCAGAAATATCCGGAACGGTTTGCACGTTTACGATATAGGGCTTGCCTGTCAGAATCAGCTCAACAGAATCATATATGCCGGGGATATACAGATACTTCTCAAAGTCCCAGCCTCCCGGCATATCTGTGGGCAAACTCTCACGGTCGGCGCCCACCCGCACGATTAATTCATTTTCTCCGCCCGAATCCTTAAGAAATTTCTTCACATCCAGCAGGGCCGGCGTAAAACACGGCAGATGCTCGCCTGCCAACTCGCCGTTAAGAAATACCTTTGTTCCATACTTTGCTTTGTTAATCTTTAAAATTGCAACATCCGGAATCTTCCCTTTGACAGTGAATGTACGCCGATACCAGAACGCCTGACGCCTTTCACTTTTTTTCCCGACATCCTCGAAGGCCGGCTTTGCCATATCGACAAGCCCCGGTACCGGCACCTTATGCAGAAAGCCCTCCGTCACAGAATCCATCGAGCCTTGCGCCATCTCCCATGTACCATCCAAATTGATGATGTGCCTCGGGCCTGTGCTTTTAGTATTGGTTTTGCTTTCGCCGAGACAGCCGCCCAATACAAATAACGATATCACAAAAAGAATTGACCACCATCGCCCGAAACAGTTTCTAAACATTTTAGATTCCTTTCTCCGGTATTATGCTGCTTTTATTTTGTTACTTTTCTGCCCAGCGCCCCGAACATCGCCAGTACGTTTTCTACCGGCGTATTGCACTGAATATTATGGATAGTGCTGAATACAAAACCATTTTTGGCATTGAATATCTTGACCCGTTCGCCAACCTGCTTGCGCACCTGCTCGGGCTCGCCGAACGGCAGCACTTGTTGAGTATCAACGCCGCCGCCCCAGAAAACTATCCTGCCGCCGTATTTATCAACCAAATGCTGTGGTTCCATACCCTGGGCCGAGGTCTGGATAGGATTGAGAATATCGAAGCCCGCCTCTATGAAGCCCTCAATCAGCGGCTCACAGCCTCCGCAGCAGTGTTTCATTGTCTTCCATTTAGTGTGGGTGTGAATCCAGTCATTAAGCTTCCTGCTGAACGGCAGATAAAGCTCTTTATAAGTATCCGGGCCGCAGAATAACGTATTCTGCGCAGCTAAGTCCGTCCCGTCCAGCCATACGGCATGTATCCTGTTTCCCACAGCCTGGTAAATACACTCGATATTCTTGATGGCGATTTCCGTCTGCCCGGCAAAAACCTCTTTAACATATTCTCTTCGCGAAATCGTGCTGATATACCACTCTTCGATATCACGAATCCCCTTGGGATGTTTCAGAAAAGCCGCCGGAACCAGCGCTATATCACCGAAAGCCGTCCCCGGAAGTCCTGTTGTAATCGCAAGGTCGGTATTTTCATAAAGCTCGCGTGCCCGCTGCTCATAAGTCTTCAAATCCTCTTCGCTAAGTAGTGCAAAGTCCTCAATATTATCAGCAGGATTGAGTTTGGCATCGTCAATCGGCCCCTGGCGAATAATGTCATCGAAATAAAACCCGCCCTTAGGCATCCGCCCCGATGCAGGCACGGATTTATCACCCTGCGGATACTGGTGAATATCACCGTTAGGTTCCGGCTCGGTATTGAACTTCTCCGGAACCAGCACGTCCGTACCGTCAAAAGTTCTCCACGGTTTCCAGTTTTCATTCGCAAAACCGAAATGATTCCTCGGCCCGGGAAGGTTCACAGTGTCAATCCAGAGCATTTCCCGCAAATCGGCCGCTACCTCACCAAGCATTTGATAAGGCTCGACAACTTTTACCGGCGTACCCGGCTTATCCAGACCGAGCGCACGGCGAAGGTTCGCTATAACACTGACATGGGCCCCTGTCCCGAGAGTCCCGCCAAAACCCACAGCAACACGGTCAACTGGTTCGTAATTGAGCGTCTTGATTACACGTTCCCTGCCGCTAATCACCGTCTTACTATCAGAATTTTCGTCCATAAAAGTCTCCCAAATCAAAAAAACGCCTCTACAAACCGTCCTTATGATTTTTTTAATTATCAAATTACGATTTTGTGCCAGTATCCAATCACTATTTTTTTACCATTTGTTGTCAAACTGAAAACCGCCTTTTAGACTCAATATCTTAATTCTTTTATCCATCGAAGTTTCTGACAGTGTACCGGTTTGGCAAGTATTGTGCAAGCCGTTTAAGGCTTGAATTGCACTGACCTCAGATTCATGCAGAACGTGGGTATAATACTCCATTGTCAAAAGAATATTCGTGTGGCGCATCAGAATTTCGGGTCTGGATTGTCCTTTTCATAGGGCAATAGATTTCACAGACAAATTTAACAAATCAAGCACAAAGTCTATAGGTCTCTGATTGACAGTGATAAATGTCACCCCATGTTCGGCGCATAAAGGAAGGGCCGATCCGGCAGCCAAGATCGGCCCTTACGTCAAAGTTCTGGTTACCGCTAATATGGACTACTCTGCTTCCAACTCTGCCAGTCGCCCCGCGCTTACATCTTCGATTCGCAAATCACCAAAGATCACACGATACCGGCCGCCATCCAGTTTCCACCGCAGCAGCACCTTGTCAACATCAGCCGCCGTAACGGTTGCACCGCAGTACACAGGCTCTTTGCCTTCTGTCTGAAGTGTGCCAAAATACTGAGCACCGTATTTGAGTGTTGAGGCCTGGGAGTCATCTATCCGGAAGGATGGATCGCCTGACTTGGCTCTATAGATATTTCCAATCTCACCGACTACATCTCTTATTGACAGTTTAGCGGGATACTTTCCATCGTTGATTTGTGCAAAATACTTTAAACCCTCAACAAGTTGGTTACCTTCTTCGAGATTTTCTGCATTTACCTTGTACATAAGCTCATAACCTTCGGGGATGACCGAGGCGAATGTTGTCGGGTCGATCTGGGCATCCCACTGGAAATCACTGACGACGATAGTCATCTGCTCGCCACCATTTTCATCGGAGATGCCAAAAGTTATTTCGACGGGCCAACCGCTTGCAACATCAACCCACAAGCTGGCGACGACTTTAGCAGAGAGCCCTTCTAATGCTTCCATCAGTCCTCCGCCACCAGGGACACCCGCTGTGGGGGATACATCATGGGACTCAATGCCCTCGACTGTGACACCGTTAATCTCACGACGTCCAAGCTTTTTATAGTCACCCTTAAGGAAGGCTTCGACGATAAGCTTTGGATCACCATTCTCTATGCGAATTTCCTCGGTAAGCTCCACTTCGATGCACTTCTTTTGTGCGGGCATGATATAGATATGGGTCTTCTTATCTTCCAGCGTAAATGATCGCCCTAACAACTGTTTGCCCATATAGGTATCCATCCGCGTACCGTGTTCGTCGGCCAGTGTTGCCTCTATCTGCAACTGGAATGGTTGACCATTCTCTGTAGCATTGACTTTAGCCTTGTACATAACGGCTCGAACTGCGGCGACCTGCTGGCGGACCTGGGCCCAGCTCACGCTGCTTGTCCCATTGAATATCTCAAAACCTACAAATACACCAATCACAATCACCGCCGCGGCGGCTAAGTAGTAACGCATAAAGTATCATGCAGCTTTTTTATTAACATCATCATGATC
>JACKQG010003461.1_pt1 | contig 19326 bp, 15 predicted proteins | sample 8237621 | NCBI WGS metagenome assembly JACKQG01 (sample SAMN15677084, study PRJNA649215) | marine metagenome | biome: marine; feature: Black Sea; material: saline water; isolation source: suspended particulate matter (SPM) from the Black Sea western gyre | collected 2013-06-09/2013-06-10 | depth... | reverse complement strand
GAGGGAAAGGTGAAAAGAACCCCGGTGAGGGGAGTGAAATAGAACCTGAAACCGTGCGTCTACAACCAGTCGAAGGGCTATGCCAGGTCCGTGCCCGCCCCTGTGGGGGAAAGGGCCGCTGGAAGGCCCGACGGCGTGCCTTTTGGAGAATGAGCCGGCGAGTTACTCTCTGTGGCGAGGTTAAGCCAGTGACAGGCGGAGCCGTAGCGAAAGCGAGTCTGAATAGGGCGAATTGGTCGCAGGGAGTAGACACGAAACCGAGTGATCTACCCATGGCCAGGGTGAAGCGAAGGTAATGCTTCGTGGAGGCCCGAACCCGTCACAGTTGCAAATGTGTGGGATGAGCTGTGGGTAGCGGTGAAATGCCAAACGAACTCGGAGATAGCTTGTTCTCCCCGAAATAGCTTTAGGGCTAGCGTCACGCGTTTAGTGTCGGAGGTAGAGCACTGGATCGGCTAGGGGGCTTACCGCTTACCAAACCGAACCAAACTCCGAATGCCGATACTCCAGAGCGTGACAGTCGGACTGCGGAAGATGAGTTTCGTAGTCGAGAGGGAAAGAGCCCAGACCGCCAGCTAAGGTCCCCAAGTCTAGGCTAAGTGGGAAAGGAAGTGGGATTACTCAGACATCCAGGAGGTTGGCTTAGAAGCAGCCATCCTTTAAAGAGTGCGTAACAGCTCACTGGTCTAGTGATCCTGCGCCGAAAATGTAACGGGGCTAAAGCCTAGCACCGAAGCTGCGGGAGGTCGGGGATTGGTAAACTGGGAATTGGTAAACTGGTAAAGTGGGGATTGGTGTCTTGGCAATCAATTCATCAACTACCCACCTACCAACTTACCAATCTACCAACTACCAATCTACCAACCTCGGTAGGGGAGCGTTCTGTCCAGCTGAGAAGGTAGACCGCGAGGACTACTGGAGCGGGCAGAAGTGAGAATGCCGGCATGAGTAGCGTAAAACACGTGAGAACCGTGTTCCCCGTAAGTCTAAGGTTTCCGACGGAAGGTCAATCCGCGTCGGGTTAGTCGGGCCTAAGCCGAGGCCGAAAGGCGTAGGCGATGGACAACAGGTTAATATTCCTGTACCACCGGGCCAGAGCGATGGGGGGACGCAGAAGGGTAGGCCAGCCTGTAATTGGATTCAGGTGCTAAGCCTGTAGGGAGATGACGAGGGTAGGTAAATCCGCCCTCCGATCCCGAGGGGTGATGGCGGAGCGCTACGGCGCCACAAGTGGCTGAGCCCATACTGCCAAGAAAAGCCTCTAAGCGATGAAGGTCAGGTGCCCGTACCGCAAACCGACACTGGTAGACGGGTAGAGTATACCAAGGGGATCGGGAGAACCCTCGTTAAGGAACTAGGCAAAATGGCTCCGTAACTTCGGGAGAAGGAGCGCCACGGTAAGGTGAGGCACATAACGTAGCCGAGCCCGAGGTGGTCACAGAGAAACGGCCCTGCCGACTGTTTAACAAAATCACAGGTCTCTGCAAACTCGTAAGAGGATGTATAGGGGCTGACGCCTGCCCAGTGCCGGAAGGTTAAAGGGAGGGGTTAGCGTAAGCGAAGCTCTGAACTGAAGCCCCGGTGAACGGCGGCCGTAACTATAACGGTCCTAAGGTAGCGAAATTCCTTGTCGGGTAAGTTCCGACCCGCACGAATGGCGTAACGAGTGGGGCACTGTCTCAACGAGGGACCCGGCGAAATTGAAGTAGCGGTGAAGATGCCGTTTACCCGCAGCAGGACAAAAAGACCCCGTGGAGCTTTACTGTAGCTTGGTATTGAGTTAGGGCTTAGCTTGTGTAGGATAGGTGGGAGACTGTGAAGCTAGGGTGCTAGCCTTGGTGGAGTCGTCCTTGAAATACCACCCTGGTTAAGCTTTTGCCCTAACCCGCGACCGTTATCCGGCGTGGGGACAGTGCCTGGTGGGCAGTTTGACTGGGGCGGTCGCCTCCGAAAAGGTAACGGAGGCGCGCAAAGGTCCCCTCAGGCTGAATGGAAACCAGCCGAAGAGTGCAAAGGCATAAGGGGGCTTGACTGCGAGACCAACAAGTCGAGCAGAGACGAAAGTCGGCCTTAGTGATCCCACGGTTCCGAGTGGAAGGGCCGTGGCTTAACGGATAAAAGCTACCCCGGGGATAACAGGCTAGTGAGGCCCAAGAGTTCACATCGACGGCCTCGCTCGGCACCTCGATGTCGGCTCATCGCATCCTGGGGCTGGATAAGGTCCCAAGGGTTGGGCTGTTCGCCCATTAAAGCGGTACGTGAGCTGGGTTCAGACCGTCGTGAGACAGGTCGGTCTCTATCCGCTGTGGGCGTAGGGGATTTGAGAGGAGCTGCCCTTAGTACGAGAGGACCAGGGTGGACAGACCGCTGGTGTGCCAGTTGTCCCGCCAGGGGCATCGCTGGGTAGCCATGTCTGGCAAGGATAACCGCTGAAAGCATCTAAGTGGGAAGCCTACCTCAAGATAAGATCCCCCACCGAGTAAATCGGGTAAGCGCACCGGGAGACTACCGGTTGGATAGGCGGCAAGTGTACGCACAGTAATGTGCTCAGCTAAGCCGTACTAATCGCGCGAGGGCTTAATTCGCATATGCGAGCGATGGCCTGGAAGACCGTATTCTGTTCAGTTTTTAGGGTGCTCACGCCTATAATAAGCTCTGTTGGTGACTTTAGCGGAGGGGACACACCCTGCTCCATCCCGAACCAGGCAGTTAAGCCCTCCAGCGCCGATGGTAGTTGGGGCGCAGGCCCCTGCGAGAGTAGGTCGCCGCCAGCAGAGCTTGTTTTTTTGTACCTCAAAGCCCCTGATCGTGCGTGATCAGGGGCTTTTTTGACGCTCAGAAGCTCAGCCGCTCCATCACAGAGCGAGCACAATCTTGCCAAACTGCTCCCCCCGTTCCAGCGCCGCAAAGGCTGCCTTGCCCTCGCTGAGAGGCAGCACCCGGTCCACCACCGGCTTCAGTTTCCCCGCCCCCAGCAGATCCATCACCTCGCGGAAGTCCTGATGGCTGCCCATGGTGGAGCCGATGATGCTGATCTGCTTGCCAAAGATGAAGCGGATGTCCATCTCGGTCTTAGGGCCGGAAGTGCTGCCAACGATGACGATGCGCCCACCCCGGGCCACGGCGCGCAGGCTCTGGGCCAGCGTCGCTTGGCCCACGTTGTCCACCACCACGTCCACACCACGCCGGTCGGTCATTTTGTAGAGCGTCTTGCTCCAGGCAGGGTCTTCCCGGTAGTCAAGCACCTCGTCAGCTCCGAGTTCGCGGGCTTTCGCCATCTTCTCCTCGCCGCTGGTGAGGGCTTTCACGACTCACCTCAGTTCTGTCTCCAAACGGGCGATCACCAACCGCTGGATCTCGCTGGTGCCCTCGTAGATCTCTGTGACTTTGGCGTCGCGGAAGTAGCGCTCGACCGGTAACTCCTTGCTGTAGCCCATGCCGCCATGGATCTGGATCGCCTGGGTGGTGACCCACATGGCCGTCTCCGAGGCGAAGAGCTTGGCCATGGAGGACTCCAGGGTGTAGCGGCGGCCCGTTTTCTTGAACGCCTCCTTAGCCAGAGCAGCCTGGTAGATGAGCAGCCGGCTGGCCTCGATGCGGCATTTCATGTCCGCCAGTTTCTGCTGGATCATCTGGAAGTGGCCGATGGGCTGGCCGAAGGCCTGCCGCTCGCGGGCATACTGCACGCAGGCTGCGTAGGCTGCCCCGGCAATGCCCAGCGCCTGGGCGGCGATGCCGATACGTCCCGCGTCCAGTACGGCCATGGCGATCTTGAAGCCCTCTCCTTCCTCACCCAACCGGCACGCCACCGGGCACTTGTAGTCCTCGAAGTGGATCTCGCAGGTGGCGGAAGCGCGGATGCCCAGCTTGGGTTCGGTCTTGCCGCGAGAGAAGCCCGGCTCATCAGCATCAGCGATGAAGGCGCTGACACCGCGGTGGCGAGGCCTGGCCTCAGGATCGGTCTGGGCGAAGACAACGATGTACTTCGCCACCGGCCCGCTGGTGATCCACGATTTGGTGCCGTTGATGATGTAGTAGGAGCCGTTGGGGGAGAGCACGGCCGTCAACCGTATGTTGCCGGCGTCGGATCCGGATTGGGGCTCGGTGAGCGCGTAGGCCCCCACGACCTCCCCACTGGCGACCGCCCGCAGGAACTTCTGCTTCTGCTCCTCGCTGCCGTAGTGCAGAATGCCGTAGCAGTAGAGGGAGTTGCAGACAGACATGATCACGGCATGGGAGGCATCTACTTTGGAGATCTCCTCCAAGGCCAGCACGTAGGCTAGCGTATCCATGCCCACACCGCCGTACTGTTCCGGTACCTCGATGCCCATGAAGCCCTGTTCGCCCATTTTCATGATCGTCTCGTAGGGGAACTCGCCCGTCTCGTCGTAGTGGGCGGCGATGGAGGCGATCTCCTGTTGGGCGAAGTCCCGCGCCATATCGCGGATCATGCGCTGTTCGTCGCTGAGCTGCAGGTCCATGACAACCCTCCTTGTATGCGAGATTACGAGAGGCGATTATGTCCAGTATGCGGGTAGCACACTCCCGCGCCAGCTTCACGTGCCATTATAACATACCAACACACTCACGGCAATACGGCATCAGAGGATTATGCCACTCCGGTAAGGCCCTGAGACCAACCTTCCATGAATTGCGCCCTGGCCCAAATGATGGTATACTGCAGCCAGAATGCTTGTCGTTCAGGAGAATGTCTCATGCAACCATCACCGGATAGCGAAAAGGGGCAGAGCTTCCTCGAGTACGCTCTCATGATCGTCCTGATCGCCATCGTCGTCCTGGCCATCCTGCTGATCATGGGCGATGATATCCGTGTATTCGTTATCGGCTTGTGGGAAAAGGTCCTCAACCTGATCTCTGGCCAATAAGTGAAGCAGATTACGTCATCTCCAATGTCCCCCGCCTTGCTCCTTCGTTCACGGAGTACGGAGCTGCGAGACCGCCTGGCGCATTGGACGCGAGGGGCTCTTGACCTGCTCTATCCGCCGCGCTGCGTGGGCTGTGGCCGTCACGGCTCTCTGTTCTGTGCCTTCTGTCTGGCCCGGGTTGAGCTTCTGCGGCCGCCCGTCTGCCAGCGCTGTGGACGTCCCGTCTCCGTTGCGGGCCTCTGTTCATTCTGCCGTCACACCCCTTCCGTCCTGGACGGCATCCGTGCCGCCGCCATCTTCGCCGAACCGCTGCGCTCGGCCATCCACCATTTCAAGTACGAGAACAGACAGGCGTTGGCCGAGCCCCTCACCTCCCTGCTGCAAGAGTGCTGGCAGCGCCAGCCCTTCCCCGCCGACGTTCTGGTACCCGTCCCCCTGCACGAGCGGCGACTGCGGGAGCGAGGGTACAACCAGGCGGCGCTGCTGGCCCGGGAATTGGGCCGCTTGCTCAGCCTGCCTGTCGTCGAAGAGGCCGTGCGGCGAGAACGGGAGACCCGACCACAGGTCGGACTCACAGCCCCTGAGCGCCGCGAGAACGTGGCCGATGCGTTTCACTGCTCGAACGGCGCGATGCGCGGCCGCCGCGTGCTGTTGATTGATGACGTGTGCACCACCGGAGCCACGCTGGAAGCCTGCACAGCCGCCCTGCGGCAGGAAGGCGAAGCGGCGGCCGTGTGGGCGTTGGCCGTGGCACGGCCCTGGGGGCTTGACGACGGATCGTCTGCAGCACACCATCGGCCAGCCCAAGGTTGACATCTGGGCCAAAACAGCTACAATGGACACAGGCAACGAGGCTATCCATCAGTTCAGCATCTGCACAAAACCCTGTTGGAAAGGAGCAACATTTTCATGGAAGTGATCATCACCGGCAAAAATCTGGAGGTCACCGATTGGCTATACGAGCGTGTGGAAAACAAAGTCAGTCGTCTGGACCGCTACCTACCGGGAATCGAAGAAGCGCGCGTCGAACTGTCCGTGGAAAACACCAGGAGCGCCAAACGGCGTCAGCGGGCTCAGGTCACCCTGCGCCGCAAGGGGATCATCCTGCGCACGGAAGAGCGGTCGGCCGACATATTTACTTCAGTGGACGCCGCGTTGGACAAGATGCAGCGCCAGATTGAACGTTACAAGGGCAAACGCTTGGAGCGCAAAGGACCGAGAGAACCGGAACCTATTGAGATGACAGAGGAGGAAGAGCCCCGCATCGTGCGCACCAAACGATTCTCCATGCTCCCCATGACCTCCGGAGAAGCTATTGAACAAATGGAGTTGCTGGGCCACGATTTCTTCGTCTTCTTCAACACCGAAAGCGACGAGATCAACGTCCTGTATCGGCGCAAGGATGGCGACTACGGCCTGCTGCAACCAGAGATGGCCTAGCGTCTCTTCACCACCACCGACCAAAGCTCGGGATGACCAGTGAGTCATCCCGAGCTTTTTGGGGCAATCTGCTGAATACTATCCCGACGGAAGTGAGTTTATCGTGAACGACCTACAGGATTACCGCCGTCTTTTCCCTGTCACCGAGCGCTACGCCTACCTCAACCATGCCTCGACCGGCCCCCTGCCCACGCCAGCCGTGGAGGCCATGACCTCCCACCTCGCCCAGCGGGCCGGACGAGAAGAGTCCGATCACGGGCAGTGGGAGAACCGCGTGGCCGAGGTGCGCGGCCTGGCAGCCCGCTTGATCCACGCCACGCCCGAAGAGATCGCTTTCGTGGGCAGCACCTCGCACGGGCTGAACATCGTGGCTGCGGGTCTCGACTGGCAGGCTGGCGACAACGTCGTCTGCGCCGAAACGGAGTTCCCGGCCAACGTCTACCCCTGGCTCAATCTGCGCCGCAAGGGAGTTGAGGTGCGCTTCGCCCGGGCGCGGGAAGGCCGCATCCCGTTGTCGGCCATCGCCGAGCAGATGGACGACGGCACGCGGCTGGTGGCTCTGAGCTTCGTCGAGTTCTTCACCGGCTATCGCCACGACCTGGCCGCGGTCAGCGAGCTTTGCCAACAGCATGGGGTGCGGCTGTGCGTGGACGGCATCCAGGGCCTGGGTGCGCTGCCGCTGGACGTGAACGAGTGCGGCGTGGATTACCTGGCCGCGCAAGCGCCGAAGTGGCTCCTCGGCCCCGTCGGCATCGGCCTTTTCTACTGCCGCCAGGAGAGGCTGGCAGAGATCGATCTGATCATGGCCGGCTGGCGGGGCGTGGTCGAGCAGAAAGATTACTTCCGCTACGATTCCGAGTGGTTCCCCGACGCCCGCCGCTTCGAGATCGCGCCCAACTACCTGGGCATCACCGGCCTGGGAGCCAGCCTGGAACTGCTGCTGCACGTGGGCATCGAACGCATTGCGGCGCGCATCATGGAGCTGACCGATGTTCTGTTGGCGCGGCTGAAAGCCGAAGGCTACCAGATCATCACGCCGCACGCCCGCCGCGAGGAGCGGTCGGGCATCGTCTCCTTCGTTCCTGGCGATCAAGATCCGGAAGCCCTGGCCGAGCGGCTGAAGGCGGCTGGCATCGTCGTTTCCGCTCGCGGGCCGGGCATTCGCGTCTCACCACACTTCTACAACACCGAGGGGGAGATTGACCAGTTGATGGAGGCACTGAGGCGATGAGGCGATGGGGACTGCGGTGAAGGTATGAGCTTTGACTTCGTTTTTGAGGTCACGGCCAGCGACCCGCACAGCGCGGCGCGCGGCGGTCGGTTCCACACGCCGCACGGGGTCATCCGCACTCCCGTCTTCGCCCCCGTGGGCACGCAGGCCACGGTGAAGACACTCACGCCGCAAGAGCTGGAGACGCTGGGCGCCGACCTCATCCTGGCCAACACCTATCACCTCTACCTGCGGCCCGGTGCGGAGATCATCGCCCGGCTGGGCGGGCTGCACCGCTTCATGGGCTGGCAGCACCCCATCCTCACCGACTCCGGCGGCTTCCAGGTCTTCAGCCTGGCCCACATGCGCCGCCTGGACGACGACGGCGTCACCTTCCGCTCGCACATTGACGGTTCCGAGCAGCGCTTCACACCAGAGCGGGTCATCGAGACGCAGGAGCAGTTGGGCGCGGACATCATCATGTGCCTGGACGAATGCGCCGATCCGCTGGACCGCGACTATCTTGCGCAAGCCCTGAAGCGCACACACCTCTGGGCCGAACGCTGCCGCGCCGCGCAGCGGCGGGACGATCAAGCCCTCTTCGGCATCCTGCAAGGCGGCATCTACCCCGACCTGCGGCGGGAGAGCGCCGGCGTTCTCAGCAAGCTTGACTTCCCCGGCTACGCCATCGGCGGCCTGGCCGTGGGCGAGACGAAGGAGCAGATGTACAGCACGCTGGAGGCCACGACGCCGGAGCTGCCCGCCGACCGTCCCCGCTACCTGATGGGCGTGGGCACGCCGGAGGACATCCTGGAGAGCGTGGCCCGTGGTGTGGACATCTTTGACTGCGTGCTGCCCACGCGGGTGGCCCGCAACGGCGGCCTGCTGACGCACGAGGGCCGCCTGAACATCCGCAACGCGCAGTACGGTGACGATCCTGCGCCCATCGAGACCGACTGCACCTGCTACACCTGCCGCCGCTTCTCCCGCGCCTACCTGCGCCACCTCTTCAAGGCCAGGGAGATCCTGGGGTTGCGGCTGGCCACGCTGCACAACCTGCACTTCATGCTGCGCTTCATGGAGACCGTGCGGGCGGCCATCGCCGCCAGCACGTTCACGCAGTTCAAAGCCGAGTTCCTGGCCGGCTACCAGATGTCCGACCAGGATGCCCGCTTCGCCCGCTACGCGGCACGGCGAGCAGAGCGCGGCGAGCAGTAAATACCGCGACGAGCCAGCACCGAGGGCCAGTGCCAGGCGCGAGGCGCAGCGTCAATCCTCACTCAGCCCCCCGACGACAGGGACCCTTTGCAGCAAATCGGCGCCGTGGGGTGCTTGATCAAGGTCATCGGTCAAGTCCACTCCAGCATCGTGCAGAACCTGGTGACGGCCCATCTGCCACAGGAAGCTGTCAGATACGTCGTACACCTTGCCCTGGCAGGCTATGTAGGCAGGAGCTCCGTCCTGGCCATTGTAGCGGGCAAGTTCCTCTTTCGTGAACTCTCGCATCGCCAAGAACCAGAGGCTACGGGGAGGCCTTGAATTGCACCGGCCTCCCCTTTGCCGATCTGGGCTCACTGCAGGAACTTGGAAACGAAGGGGGAAGTCTCGCCTTCTATTTTGTGTTTCTGTCTTCTGGAATGACTATCTTGCTTTAGATTCAACACTCTTGGGTTCCTTGTAATCTTGCGTAGGCATCACCTCCTCTATTCGGATTTATTGTTAGAGGATAATCTTTTTCCATAAAAGGCCAAAAAAAGAGCACTTTGAGTCAAGCTAGTCTTTCTCCTGACACTGGGGACAGATGCCGAAGAAATCGAGCCGGTGGTTCACGATGCGGTAGCCCGTCCTCTCGGCCACCTCCAGGGGCAGTTCGCTCAACGTGCCGATTTCTGGATCCATGATGTTTCTGCATTTGATGCAAATCAGATGCGGGTGGGGGTAAGGCTTGTTGCCGTCATAGCGGTTGCTGTCGTCGCTGAAACCAAGCTCCAGTACCTCTCCCATCTCCCTGAGCAACGTCACCGTCTTGTAGATGGTGGCCAGGCTGGTCATGGGGAAGTCCACCTTCACCTGCTCGTAGATTTGCTCCACGCTGGGATGTCCTTCGCTCCTGGCCAAGACCTTGAGCACAGCCATCCGTTGCGGAGTGAGACGGTACCCCCGTTCTCTCAATCTGCTGATCAGTTCATCCAACCGAGCCTGAGATGCGGTCACAAAGCTATCTCCTCGTCATGCACGTTTCGCCAGTGGCTTTCTAAAAAAGTATTCAGCAATTATTCTTTACTAATAATCATTTTCTTCTGACAATTATACCCGAATAAATCAAGGTTGTCAAATCGCTGATAGCAGAAGGGTGGAGAAGTGAGGCTGCCTCCACTTCTCCCCGGTGTGCGTATCAGCACGGGCTGTGGTATAATAGCTCTGGGGCGTTCTCAGATCGCGCTCACCACCCTGCTGTTGAATGTGACCATTCAGTGGAACAAGCAACATGTTGCGAGGGAGGAGACCATGCAGATCACACACGTCGAAGTCGTCCCCATTGAGCTAAGCTTGCGCTTGCCTTATCGCACGGCCCACAGCGACGACGTTGACCGCATCGCCGCCGTGTTCGTGCGCATCGAGACGCTGCAAGGCGAGATCGCCTGGGGCTGCGCGGCCTTTGACTTCGCCATCACCGGCGAGACGCTGGCCGATGTCACCACCGCCTGCCGCGCCTGCGCCGACCGCGCCCAGGATCTGAACCCGTTGAACATCGAGCTCGCTCTGGCCGAACTCTCCCCGCTTACCGCAGGCACGCCGTCGGCACTGTGTGCCTTCGACATCGCCTTTCACGACCTGCTGGGCCTGGCCGCCGGGCTGCCCCTGCACCGTCTGCTGGGCGGCTACCGCGACCGCATCCAGACCTCCATCACCCTCGGCCTCGCGCCGGTCAAGGAGACTGTCGAACTGGCCCGCAACCGTGCCCGGCAAGGGTTCCGCATCCTCAAGCTCAAAGGCGGGCTCGACCCCCAAGAAGACGTGCTCCGGGTGCAGGCCGTGCACGACGCCCTGCCCCACCTCACGCTGCGGCTGGACGCCGACCAGGGATACAGCGTGCAGCAGGCACTGGACGTGGCTCGCACTCTGAAGGGCACGCTGGAGATGCTGGAGCAGCCCACGCCTGCGGCTGATCTCCATGCCCTGCGGCAGGTCACGGAGCGCAGCCCTGTGCCCATCCTGGCCGATGAGAGCGTCACGGGGCCACCCTCGGCCTTGCAGATCGCCGCCCACCGCGCTGCCCACGGGCTGAGCATCAAGCTGGTCACCTGCGGCGGGCTGCGCTGCGCCCGCCAGGTGGATGCCATCGCCCGCGCCGCCCGCCTGGCCACCATGGTCGGCTGCGTCAATGAGCCGGCGCTGCTCATCGCTGCCGGCCTGGGCTTCGCCCTGAGCAGCCCCAACGTCCGCTACGGCGATCTCGACGGCCACTTCGATCTGTTGGACGACCCCACGCTGCCTGGTTTCCGCTTTGAGCAAGGCTGGCTGATCGCCAGCGACGTGCCCGGCCTGGGCTGCACCGTCGAGCTGTGACGGCAGCCAGTCACGATTGGTGTGGTTGGGGGCTTGCTTCAGACCGTTCTTGCCATCAGCCGCTGCTGGGTGTATAATGCATCCGCAACGAAGTAACCGCTCCTTGTCATTGGAACGTCCACTCCGTACCCGGCCTGCGGTTTGGGTGTAACACGTCAGCAGGAGGTGTGCACATGGAACGAGCATGGGTTTTGATCAATGCTTCATCAGAGGACGTCGCCAAGGAGTTGGTAGACCACATCTCTGCCATCAGAGGTGTGCGGCTCGTGGACCTGGTGCGGGGTCAATTCTCCCTCCTCGTCGCCGTTCAGATCCGCGACGAGGAAGACCTGGCCCAGGCCATCGAAGCCATTCGCCAACTCGAGGGCGTGGAACAGGTCCAGGTCTGCGACGTCATCGCCAGCCAGCGCGTCATGACAACGAGGGACTCTGACCCTGGCTGGCCGTAGACCTGCCGCCTCCCCCCTGCCCCAAGCCGCCCCCAGGCTGCCATCGGGAACACCATCATGAACTGCCCCAGATGTGACGCCGAAACACGCCCCGGCGATCGTTTCTGCGCGCAATGCGGAAGCAGCCTGACCCTGGCTACACCAGAGGCTAAGGCTCCGCTGCGAGGTTACGTGCCCCACCAGCTCGCCGAGAAGATCCTGGCCGCCAAAGGCCGCGTGGAAGGCGAGCGCCGCCAGGTCACCATCCTCTTCGCCGACGTGAGCGGCTCCACAGCCATGGCCGAGGACATGGACCCCGAAGACGTAGCCGCGGTCATGGACGGGGCCTTGGAGGGTCTCATCGAGCCGGTCTACCGCTACGAGGGCACCCTGGCCCGGCTGATGGGCGACGCCGTCCTGGCCTTCTTCGGCGCGCCGGTCGCACACGAGGACGATGCCGAACGGGCCGTGCGGGCAGCGCTCGACATGCAGGCTGCCGCGGCCGCCTATGCCCGCCAGCTCAAAGAAGAACGCGGTCTAGACTTCGCCGTGCGTGTGGGCATCAACACGGGAACCGTGGTCGCGGGCGAGATCGGCAGCGACCTGCGTGTGGAATACACGGCCATCGGCGATGCCGTCAACCTGGCCCAGCGTGTGGAAAACGCTGCGCAGCCAGGCACCGTCCTGATCAGCGCCGACACCCACCATCTGGTGCAACCCTTGTTTGATGTTCGTCCCCTGGGCCCCATCCAGGTCCGGGGGCGGGGTGAGCCTGTGCGGGTTTACCAGGTGCTGAGACCTCGGTCCGGTCGGGTCAGCGTCCGCGGCCTGGAGGGGCTCGACTCCCCGTTGGTGGGCCGCGACGAGGAACGGGCCGCCCTGCAAGCGTGCCTGGAGCGATTGCTGGCTGGCAAGGGCAGCGTCGTGTTCATCGTGGGGGAAGCGGGGATCGGCAAGTCCCGCCTGGTGGCGGAGGTGCGCCGGCAGGCCGGGGTGGGGGCGCAAGGCCTTGCGTCCCCGCAGTGGTTCGAGGGTCGCTGCCTCTCCTACCGCCAGTCGCTGAGCTACGGCCCTTTCCTGGAGATCGTCCGCGACTGGGCTGGCATCGCCCCAGGGGATACTGAGGCCCAGTCTCTGGCCCGGCTGCGGCAGCGGCTCGATGGGCTGGCGGGCCAGGAGGCCGTTGATCTGTTACCCTACCTGGCCAGCCTGTTGCGGCTTCCCCTGCCAGAGGAACTTGCCGGCCGGGTGCGCCACCTGGACGGTGAGATGCTGCGACGCCGCCTCTACATGGCCCTGCTCGACCTGCTGCAGTTCCTGGCGCGGCAGCGCCCCCTGGTCGTCGTGCTGGAGGATCTGCACTGGGCCGACGACGTCTCCCTTGACCTGCTGTGCCATCTGATCCCGATCGTCGCCGCGGTGCCCTTGCTGCTGTGCCTGATGCACCGCCCCCTGGCCGACGATGCCCATCGCCGCCCCTGGCAGGTGGCTCAGGAACGGGTGCCAGAACGATGCACCCGCATCAGGCTGCGCCGCCTTTCCCCTCAGGACAGTCGCCAACTGGTGAGCAACCTGCTGGATGTGCGCGAGCTGCCGCCGCCTGTGGTGAAGACCATCCTGACCAAAGCCGAGGGCAATCCCTTCTTCGTGGAAGAGATCATTCGCTCGCTGATTGACAACGGCGCGGTGGTGCGCGACGATGGCGGCTGGCGAGCCACGCCGCTGGTCGAGTGCATCACCGTGCCCGACACCTTGCAGGGGGTGATCATGGCTCGTCTTGACCGCTTGCATGACGAGACCCGGCGGCTGCTGCAGAAGGCGGCCGTCATCGGGCGCATCTTCTCGTATCCGGTGCTGGCTTGCGTTCTCCGACGCGCCGCCGCGCCCGAGGTTCACGCTCCGTCAGAAGACCTGTTGCGCGAACACCTTCTGACCCTACAGGCGGCGGGGCTGATCCGTCGGCGGAGCGAGGAGGAGTACATCTTCAAACACGCGCTCACCCAGGAGGTGGCCTATCGCAGCCTGCTGCGCGCGCGGCGGCGGGAGCTGCACGGCCTCGTGGGCGATTGTCTGGAGCAGCACCTGGCGGGCTCCCTGCCGGAGCACTACAGCCTGCTGGCTCAGCACTACAGTCTGAGCGAACGGCGGGAAAAGGCACTGCGCTACCTGCTGTTGGCGGGGGATCAGGCCAGGCGCACCTACGCTAACGAGGAGGCCCAGATCAGCTACTCCAAGGCGCTGGAGTTGCTGGAGGATCAGTCCGATCCCAGGGCAGCCACCGCCTGGATGAGCCTGGGCGAGGTGCACGAGTTACAGGGGCACTACCAGGAGGCGATGGATTGCTACCGTGCGGCCCGGGACCTGTGGCAGAGCCTGGATCAGCCGGCCCTGGCCGCCGACGCCTGCTACCGGTTGGGGCAGGTCCATGCCCGCCTCAATCAATTGGACGAAGCCCGGCAGCACTTCCGCCAGGGACTGGCCTGGGTGGAGCCGGCCGGCGTGGCGCGCAAGCAGATGGCCTGGGGATACCTGGGCCTGGCCGCCGCGGCGCTCCGCCAAAGCCCCACGGATGCCGAGGGCCAGCGTCATCTGGCGCGGGCGATACAGCTCAGCCGCGAGGTAGATGACCACGAGGGGCTCGTGATGAGCTACGGCGTGCTGGCTCACGCCCGTTTTCAGAGCGGCGACCTGGCCGAGGCCACGGAGTTAGCGCAGCGCACCTTGGCCATGGCGCTGCAAGCCAACCGGCTGGAGTGGGCTGCTGGCTGGCATAACAACGCGGCCTACTGGTTGCTCCTGCAGGGCCGACCAGCAGAGGCGATGAACCAGGCGCGGGAAGGGCTGGCGCTGGCCGAAAAGACCGGCCACGTGGTGACGCAGGGTTACCTGTACACCACCCTGGCCGACATTCACCTCTACCAAGGCGACTGGCAGGCTGCCAGGGAGGTGGTGGGCCAGGCCCTGAATCAGGCAGAGCGCACCGGCCGGCGTGATCTGGAGGCTTCGTGCTACACGGACTATGGTGAGGCGGCTGCCGGCGAGGGTGACCTCGATCAGGCGCTGACGTGGTTCCAACGAGCGCTGTCCCTTGCTCAGAGCCATGCGCACACGCTCGTCACCCGCTGCCGTCACTATCTGGCCGAAACGCACCTGCAGCGCGGCGATCTGGGCGCTGCCCAGGAGCACGTCCGGCAGGGATTAGAGCAGGCGCGGGCGCTGCGCCAGCAGCGGCAAATCGGCCGCCTGCTGCGCGACGAGGCCCGCATCCACACCGCTCGGCAGGAGTGGGACGCGGCCTGGCGCGGCTTCGAGGAAAGCCTGAGCATCCTGAAGCAACTGGGGGACGAGGTGGAGACCACACGCACCCTCTGCGCTTTCGGTGCCGCACACGTGATGCGGGGACAGAGCGGCGATCGGGAGGCGGGGCGCTCGCTGATGCGCCAGGCCCTGGACAAGTTCCAGGAGATGGGCGCACAGGCGGACGAGCGCAGTGCGCGTTTGTTGCTGGAGGAACAAGCCTGAGCCGGAGGTGATGGGAATGCAGTGCTTGCAATGCCACACAGATAGTCCCGAAGGGGCCAAGTCCTGCCTGGAGTGCGGGACACAGCGACTACTCGGCAAGAGGTGCGGCATTCGCTATCTGGCCCTCGTGCTGGCTCTGTCATTCACAGCACTTGTCCAACAGACCAGCGTGTGGTACACTGCGCCAGAGACGTGATCGCCAACGGTTGAGGTCACTACTTGGTCGGAAGCAATGGGGACTTTGGATGTAAGCATGTAGGTTGGTGTCGTAGACGAGAGGGGACTGGCGAATGGATCCTTGTCTAGATTTGCGGCGAAGGCTTATCGCGGCTCTTCAAGAGCAGAAGAACCGAACCCTGCGGGAGGCAGATGAGGGGGCCAAACTCCTGCAGGAAGCAACCCGGCAAGCTCCCGCAGGGGCTGCCCAGGAGGCTGCCTATTTCAGATGGCAGCTGTACCGGCGGGAGGTGCTGTTTCCCGCCTACGAGCAGGCGCAGAAGACCGACCGGCAGATCTTGGAGTTGGTGCAGGGCCCCTGTGATGAAGTGCGCAAGAAGGCCCGCGAGCTGGGCATCGCTGACGAGGGTGCATCGAGCGAGGCAGTTGAAGATCACCTGCCATCAGGACACCCGACAGCGCAGGACGTGCCACCGCAGGCCGCGCCCCCTCCAGCGGCTGAAGGTCCTGAGGATATTGGCCTTCCTCTCCGGATGGCGATTGAGCGGGTGGCAAAAGAGGCCAAGGTCCGTGACGCTGAGGCCGGTGCCTGGGGCGCCCCCCCTGAGATAGCCGAGGATCTTTCCCCCGTGGGGGCCGACCGCTCGGAGGCCCCTGACGAAACTCCCGAGGAGTTCCCTGCCCTGCTGCCAGACACGCCCGAGGAGGTGGAACCCGGGGACATCGATCAGGTATCCCGGGATGAGGCAAAGAAGGATCTGCTCGCTGTGGCCATCCCGGAGGAGGGCGACTGGCCTCTCGACAGCCGGTCCGAAACCGCGCTGGAAAGCATTCAACAGGCACCGAAGCACGCCGAACCGCGAGAGCCGATCCCCGCCTCACCGAGACGCCATCTGTCGGTATGGCTTGTCGCGCTCCTGGGGAGTTTGGCTGGTATCGTAGCCGTCAGCGCTATCGTCATCATCCTGCTGAACCGCGGGACAGGTTGGGAGACATCCAGGCTGCCTCCGGCTTCGGAGGCAGCTACCGCCACGCCTGTACGACGGATTTCACCGCCACCGACAGAGACGGATACGCCGATACCTTTGACGGCTGTCGCCGGGGCATCTGGTACTGAGACGCCCACGCCCGTGCCCACACCCACAAGCACGAGTACGCCGTCGCTCACGCCCGTGCCCACCCCCACGAGCACGAGCACACCATCGCTCACGCCTACGCCCACATCCACGAGCACGAGCACGCCGTCGCCTACCCCGATGCCCACACCCACTCCCACAAGGACGAGTACGCCGTCGCCCACACCCACAAGCACGAATACGCCGTCGCCTACGCCCATACCCTCACCCACACGCACGAGCACGCCTTCGCCCATGCCGACGTCCACGACACCGCAGGTCCTCGTGGACGGCACTTACAACGTCCGCGCTGGTCCGGGCACAAACTACGACCGAGTAGGCCAAGTGCAGGCAGGTCAGACTCTGGACATCATGGCCAGGAATCCTGATGGCACATGGTGGCAAGTCTGCTGTGTAGACGGCGAGAGGGTATGGATCAAAGCCTCCCTGGCACCCACAAAAGGCTCAACCGCTGCTGTGCCCGTGGCCGCAGACATTCCACCCACACCGACATCAGCGTCTCCAACGGCTGCACCTGCGGCAACGCCGACCATTGTAGTGGGCGTGCCCGACGTGTTGCCTGGGAGGATCGCCTTCCCCGTGTTCGATCCGGAGCACCGTACCTATGACCTCTACGTGGCCAACCCGGACGGTTCGGGGATGGAACGGGTACTGGACGAGGCCAGCCAACCAGCCCTCAGTCCCGACGGTCAGCGCATCGCCTTTCGCCGCTGGTGGGATGGTGGAAAGGGCATCGAGGTGATGAATACCTATGGCGGCAACCAGCGCCGGTTCACCGACTTCCACGAAGATGCGCTGCCCTTCTGGTCGCCGGATGGCAAAGCCCTTGTCTTCTTCTCGCGTCGGGAATCAGACCGTAAGTCCCGCATCTACCAGGTCAGCATGGTGGACGGGACGGAATCGGAGCTTACTCGTGACCGGGGACCTGTCTACGGCGAGTATCCCACCTGGATGGTGGACGGCTCTATCGTCTACCGCGTCACCTGGCCCGACCCAGGACTCGGGGTGATGAACGCAGACGGCTCGGGTGAGCGCGTGGTCTTGTTGGATGAGTCGGCCACGGCGCCCGCTGCTTCCCCTGACGGTGACTACATTGCCTTTATGTCCATGCGGGACGACAATTGGGAGATCTACCGCATCAACACCGATGGTTCCGGACTCGTGAGGCTGACCGACGATGATGCCAGCGACGGTCTCCCCGCCTGGTCGCCTGATGGCAGCACCATCGCCTTCGTCTCGGACCGAGATGGGGTCTGGGCCATGTGGGCTATGACCGCCAGCGGAGAGCGACACAGGCAGTTGTTCGCGCTGCCTGGCTCCCCCCATGGACTGGTCGCCGACGAGCCGGGTTACTCTTCCACGGGGTGGCTGGAAGAGCGCATATCCTGGGGGCCATGAGTAATCGTTCTTGTCTGCCGCAGAGAAGCAAGCACAGACAAACCTTTCGAGGGAGACTATGGCCAACGTAGACATCGGGTTATTGCGCAACGTGCCCTTTCTGAAAGGGGCCAAACCGAGCGTGCTGGAGGGACTGGCCGAGGTGGCCGTGGAGAAGCACTTCCAGCCCGGGCAGGTCATCCTTCAGGAAGGCTCCACCGGCCGTGAGATGTATCTGATCATCGAAGGGCTGGTAGAGGTGGTGAAGGGTAGCGGCGACGACGAGATGCTGCTTGCCCAGCGCGGCCCCGGCGACCTCTTCGGCGAGATGGCGCTCATCGAGGAGAGGCCACGCTTCGCCACCATTCGCGCCCTGGAACCCACCCGCCTGTTGCAGTTCTCCGAACAGGATCTGAGCTCCGTGTTACTCCGGCAACCCCGATTGTTGTATCAGGTGATGCGGGTGCTCAGTGAACGGCTGCGGGAAGCCGACCTGCACATGATCTCCGACTTGCAGCGCAAGAACGAGGAGCTGGCCCGCGCCTATCGCGAGCTGCAAGCAGCCCAGGCCGCTCTGGTGGAGAAGGAGCGGCTGGAGCGCGAGCTGGAGCTGGCGCGGGACTTGCAGCAGAGCATCCTCCCGCACGACTTCCCGCGCCTGCCGCAGTTCAGCTTTGCGGCGCGCAGCCAGCCAGCCCGCCGGGTGGGCGGCGACTTCTACGACGTCATCCCCCTGGGCAAAGGACGCCTGGGCCTGGTCATGGCGGACGTGTCGGACAAGGGCATGGCTTCTGCCCTGTACATGGCGCTCACCCGCAGCCTGATCCGTGCCGAGGCCAAGCGCCGCTTCTCGCCCCGGCAGGTCCTGTTGAGCGTCCACAGGCTGTTGCTGGAGATGACCCAGGCCGACATGTTCGTCACTGCCTTCTACGGCGTGCTCGACCCGGCGCAGCACAGCCTGCGCTACGTTCGGGCCGGCCACGACCGCCCCTTGCTCTTCAATCCTGCCACCGGCGAATGCCGCTTCCTGATGGCCCAGGGAACCTTGCTGGGCTGTCTGGAGCAGGTAGATTTGGAGGAAGTTGACGTGAGCTTGCAGGCTGGTGATCTGCTGGTTCTCTACAGCGACGGGATCACCGATGCCAACTCACCGGCGGGTGAGTTCTTCGGCGTGGAGCGGCTGAGCGAGACGGTCTGTGGCACCGGTGAGCTGGCCGCTCAGGGCGTGTGCGATCTGATCTTCGAAAGCGTGAAGCGGTTCCAGGCGGGAGCTGTGCAGTACGACGACATGGCGCTGTTGGTCGTGCGGGTGGATGCTGGAGTGTGAGTCGCCTGGTGTGCACCTGGAGCAAGTCTAATTCAGTTGAAATGGGGGTGTCATTCCATGGCACCCCTGTTTTCGTTAGAAGTCCGCCCGGCGATGAATTCGCCAGGCGGCAGAGTAGTGCCCCGTGAACGGGACTGTACATCATCAAGATAAGCACAGGAGGACGGAGTCCTCAACTTGTTGAGGATGCAGCGCAATGCCCCGAACAAGTTACGTAAGAGAGGATTTATCCCTCTAACTGGCAGAGGTGAGC
>JACKQG010003459.1_pt1 | contig 19336 bp, 12 predicted proteins | sample 8237621 | NCBI WGS metagenome assembly JACKQG01 (sample SAMN15677084, study PRJNA649215) | marine metagenome | biome: marine; feature: Black Sea; material: saline water; isolation source: suspended particulate matter (SPM) from the Black Sea western gyre | collected 2013-06-09/2013-06-10 | depth... | reverse complement strand
GGCATTGTCGAGCAAGAACCGTTCCTGTTTTCGATGTCCATCCGCGATAATATTAGCTACGGCATTAACCGCGCGGTCCCCGACGAAGAAATCATCGCCGCTGCCAATGCTGCTGCAGTTCACGATGCAATCAGCAGTTTCCCCAAAGGTTACGATACGTTGGTAGGCGAAAAAGGCGTCACCCTCTCTGGAGGGCAAAAACAGCGCACCGCAATCGCGCGCACCATCATCAAAGACCCGCGCATCCTGATTCTCGACGATGCCACCTCCTCGGTAGATATCGAAACCGAGGCCGAAATCCGCAGCGCGCTTGAGCGCCTGATGCAAAATCGCACGACCTTTATCATCGCCCATCGCATCCAAAGCGTGATGATCGCCGACAAGATTGTCGTCCTCGATAAGGGGCGTATCATCCAGATGGGCACACACGAAGAACTGCTGCAACAGGAAGGCGCCTATCAAAAGATATTCGCCATTCAAACCCAAATCGAAACCGAACTTGAACAAGAAATCGCCAACGCTTAAACGAACCCATGACTACTCCTACACACTTCGAAGAAGAAGAATTTACCACCAAATTTAACGGCCAAACTGTATTGCGCATTCTGGACCAGATCAAAGAGTACTGGCGCTGGGTTGTCGGCTTTGTGCTGATGATCATTCTCGTTTCCTGGCTCGATTCGTATTTCACTTTTCTGAGCAAGCGCATGATCGACGAAGGCATTGTGGCAAAAAATATCCCCGCGCTGCGCAGCATTGCCACACGCTACGGCTCGCTGATTATCTTACAAGCGCTGGGCGTATTTGGTTTCATTTATCTAACCGGAGTGCTGGGCGAACGCGTGCGTTATGACCTGCGCAAAAAATTATTTGCCCACCTGCAAGAACTCTCGTTGAGCTATTACAACCACACCCCCGTAGGCTGGATCATGTCGCGGGTCACATCCGATGTGGAGCGCGTTGCCGAATTAGTTACCTGGGGCTTGCTCGACACGACCTGGGGCGTGATGAATATCATTACAGCCACCTATTTCATGATGCGCATCAACTGGCGGCTGGGCCTGATTGTCTTCACGCTAATCCCCGCGCTGGTTATCATTGCCGGACGCTTCCAGAAAAAAATCATCGTCGAGTTTCGCAAGGTGCGTAAAATTAACTCTAAAATCACCGGCACTTATAATGAAAATATCACCGGTGTGCGCGTTGTAAAAGCCTTTGGGCGCGAAGCCCGCAATATGGATGAATTTGGCGACCTTACTGGCGAAATGTACCGCGCCGGATATCGCGCCGCCTGGCTTTCGGCGCTCTTCTTGCCCACTGTGCAAATTATCAGCGCTATCGCACTGGGTAGCATTGTCTGGTATGGCGGAATTCAGGCCTCGGTCGGAGGGATGACCATCGGCGGGATTCAGGCTTTTGTGTCGTATATTGTTTTTATGATTTGGCCGATTCAGGAAATGGCGCGCGTCTACGCCGAGATGCAGCAATCGGTAGCTTCGGCAGAACGTATCTTCTCGCTGCTCGATGCTACCCCGGAGGTGGTCGACAAACCCGAGGCGATATCTCCCCCGAGCATTCGCGGCGACATCCGCTTCGAAAATGTCGATTTCCACTACGATGATAATGAAAATGATCCCGTGCTGGAAGATTTCAATCTGCACATCCGCCAGGGCGAAACTATCGCTCTGGTAGGACCAACCGGCGGCGGGAAAACCACCATCATCAATTTGCTCGGACGCTTCTTTGAACCCTCGCGCGGGCGCATTTTATTCGGCGAACACGATTATAAGGATTTCACCCTGCAATCCATTCAATCGCGCCTGGGAGTGGTCTTGCAAACACCGCACCTGTTCTCCGGCTCGGTGATGGAAAACATCCGTTATGGCAAACTGGATGCCAGCGACGAAGAAATTATTGCCGCCGCCAAACTGGCGGGGGCGCATGAATTCATCGAAAAATTCGACAAAGGCTATCTCGAAGAAGTTGGCGAGGGGGGCAATCTGCTCTCGGTGGGTCAGAAACAGCTCATCAGCCTGGCACGCGCCGTCCTGCGCAAGCCAGAAATTTTCATCATGGATGAAGCCACCAGCTCGGTAGATACCCTTACCGAGGCGCTGATCCAAAAAGGTATGGAAAACCTCATGCAAGGCCGCACCAGTTTCGTAATCGCCCACCGCCTGTCCACCATCAAGCGCGCTAGCCGCATTCTGGTCATAGAGGCTGGTAAAATCACCGAAATGGGCACCCATACCGAATTATTGAAAAAGGACGGTCATTATTATCGCCTTTACACATCCCAATTCCGCAGCGAATTGGAGCGCGAATATCGTCCGTTGGAATCTGTCGGATAGTTCACAATAATCCATCTAATCTTCATCCCATAAAAGAGGTCGCAATGAAAACAAAAAAATCCTATCGCTGGTTCGTTGTTGTCATTTTCTTCTTCTTCATGCTGCTGCACCAGACCGACAAGCTGCTGATTGGGCCGCTGAAGTCGCAGATCAGCGCCGATTTCGACATCACCAACACGCAGTTTGGCATGATTATTACCGGAGCGCTGGTCGTAGGCACCATTCTCTACCCGATATGGGGCTACCTTTATGATCGCTACGCCCGCGCCAAATTGCTGGCGCTGGCATCCTTCATTTGGGGTGCAACCACCTGGCTAAGCGCCATCGCCCGCACCTTCCCCATGTTTGTGGCTACCCGCGCCTCCACAGGTGTTGATGATTCTTCCTACCCCGGGATTTACACCCTGATTGCTGACTACTTTGGCCCCAATATGCGCGGCAAGGTCTACGGAATGCTGCAACTGGCACAGCCGATTGGCTACCTGATTGGTATGGTACTGGCCCTGATGGTGGCTCCCGGCCTGGGATGGCGCAATGTTTTCTACATCACCGGCGGCCTGGGGTTGTTGCTGGCGATATTAATCTTCTTCTTCGTTAAAGAGATGCCGCGCGGTAAAGCCGAACCCGAATTTGCCGACGTGGAAGAGATGACTCAATTCCGCTTCTCGTGGGCAGAGGCCAAAGAAGTCTTTAAAAAACGCACGATGTGGTTTGTCTTTCTGCAGGGCTTCGCCGGGGTTTTCCCCTGGAATGTGATTACCTACTTTTTCTTTGATTATCTCGAAAAGGAGCGCGGCTACGATGGGGATGCGATTCTATTCACGATGGCGCCGGTCATTCTGGTGCTGGCGGCTGGCTACTTTGTGGGCGGAGCAGCAGGAGATGCGGCCTTCAAACGCACTCGCAAGGGGCGCATTCTGGTCTCCAGCGCGGGAGTACTGCTAGGGGCGCTGTTCCTGTTCCTGGCGATCCAAACACCGATTGATGCCCGCAATACTTTCCTGGTTTTGATGCTGCTGACAGCCATCTTCATGCCGCTCTCCTCGCCGAATGTGATCTCTACAGTTTATGATGTCACGGTTCCAGAGGTGCGCAGCACCGCCCAGGCGGTGGAATATTTTATTGAGAATGGCGGTGCAGCTTTCGCCCCGTTGCTCGCAGGGATTATCGCTGATGCTACCAACCTGCAAACTGCTATCTTGTCGATCTGCATTACCGCCTGGCTTCTGTGTTTCCTGTTCTATCTGGGCGCGCTCTTCTTCATCGATCACGATATCCAAACTTTGCGCGATCAAATGCAAAAGCGCGCCGCCAAAGATCGCCTGCAACAGGCATGAGAATCAAAAAAACCCCCAGCAATTTTATTTGCTGGGGGTTTTTGATGGACTGAGCAACGGATCAATCCTAGCTGTAATCTTCAAATTCAAACCGCAAGCGGCGCACCCAAATATTTCTGCGCTTGCAAACTTCAAGCACTTTCTCAGCCGTGTCACCTTGAAAAATGGATGTTGAAGTTATCAGCACCCCTTGAACAGGGTGGGCCTCCATGAGGCGTTCCAACTCGGCGAATCCCCCCAATACATCAAGGCCATGAATACTGCGCCCCTTTTTGAGGGGATCATCATCAATGAAGCCCAATGGGTGATAATTAAGACTCTGATTCTGCTGGCATTCGCGCAATGTCAAGCCTCCGGCAGCGCCCGCTCCATATATAAATATTGGCGTGTCATCACTGGTAAGCATCGGGCGGGTGATCCTGTCCATCAGACGAAATGAAAAACGTGACGCAAGCATTAAGAAAACAAGCAAAAGCAAATAAATAAATAGCACCCATCCCGAATGACGCTCCAGGCCATATATGGCCCAAATCAACCCCGCCGAAAAGATCGCCCCGATGACGTCGGCACGAATAATCCGAAAGGCGTCTTCAATACTGACGTAGCTCCACACGCCCCGATACACGCCAAAAACAAAAAAGGCAATGAACGTCGCCGATACCGTCAACGGAAGCGTTTGTAGATAGCGAGCCACATAATAATTGCTCAATGGCATACCCAGGCGAGCCAGAAAGGCCAGATAGTAGGCAAAGGCAATCAGGAAAAAATCCAGCACAACTTCTAAAACTCGACGGCGGTAGGTCAATTCCACCATCCAGTTGGTCAAAAAATTGCCTTTTTGCGAGCGTTCTACATCTACAACCTTGAGTTGCCCCAAATATGCCGAGAGGAGCGTGAAGATCAGCACAACCAGGGGGATGAGGAGCAGGCTTAAGTTATACGATAGCGATTCTAGAATGACGGCTGATAACCCTGAGAAAAAAGCTACCCCCATGAGGATCAATAATGTTTGGCGCTCGCTCAACCCCAGGGAAACCAACCGATGCGAGGTGTGGTCGCGCCCACCCTGGGCGGGAGATTGCCCCCGCAGCAGCCGCGTCACCGAGACCATAGCCGTATCCAAAATCGGCAACAAAAAAATCAGCGTCGGCACGCCGATGACCGCCAGCACATTAGAAGCCTGGTCTTCACGCGTAATTGCCAGAGCCGCCAGAGTCAACCCCAGGAAAAGACTGCCGCCATCGCCCATGAATATGGAGGCCGGGGGGAAATTATAGAGAAAAAATCCCAGTGTAGCGCCTGCAATGGCTAATGCAATCACAAGATTGTCGCTATTTCCATGCCGCCAGAAAAAATACGCCATAAATCCGGCTACCATAAGGGCGGTTCCGCTCGACAAGCCATCCATATTGTCTAGCAAATTCAGTGCGTTGGCGATGCCCACCATCCAGATAAATGAAATCGCAATATTGGCGATCAGCCAGGGGAAGAAGTAAGTAATATTTCCGAAAAAAATTACCGCAGAAGCCGCCAAAAATAAACCTACCAATTTGGTCTGTGGCGACAGGTTGTAAAAATCATCAATCACGCCAACCAAAAACGCAATCCCAGCGCCAATCAACAAGCCCAAAGGCATACTACCCCACCGGCCCGAAAAGATAAGCGCAATGGCAAAAGCGCCAAAAATTGCCACGCCGCCAAGATAAGGCGTTGGCTGACTATGCCAGCGGTCGCCGCGTGGTTGAGCAACTTTACCCAAGCGCCGGGCAATCACCCGAATAATCGGCACCAAAATTATACTGGCGAATAATGCGATGACAAACGTCAACCACTGCATTCCTTCTCTCCTAGTTCAGCGTTTTACTGAATCAAAATTCCCATTTCCTGATACAGCTTGATATATCGAGACAAAATCAAGCGTTGGTCGAAACGCGTTTCGGCAATCTGACGACTGGATTGCCCCATTTCGTGACGTAAATCGGCATTCATAAGTAGGGATTTCAATGCGCTTGCCAATTCATCGGCATCGGCCTCGGGGATTAGATATCCATTTTTTTTGTCATCAATCACCATGCGGCAGCCTTCAATATCGGAGCCTACCAGAGGCAACCCTGTGGCGGCAGCCTCGAGAAGGAAAAGCGGCACGCCTTCATTATAACTGCTGGGCAGCACGGCCACATCAACTTGTTTGAGCAAATCGGGAATATCACTGCGATGACCCAGCAATTCGATTATCCCTTCGGCGCGCCACGCATCCAGCACATGGGCGGGGACACTATCGGGGTTACCCTCATCGGGAGCGCCGGCCAACCAAAAGCGGGCCGGGATTTTCTCCGCCCGAAGCTTGCGGGCCGCTTCCACATATTCAGCCAGACCTTTATCCCACAGCAAGCGGGCCGCCATCAGCACTATGGGAGTTTCACTGGCTACTTTCCGCTCCAGCGGCGGTTGATAATGCGCCAGATTGACGCCGGTTCCAGGGATGAGAGTGGTATTCTCTTCCAGCACCACCCCCAACGAGATAAGATGCTCCAGATCGTGACGATTTTGAAATGCGGTATGAAAACCTTCGCCACTTAAAGCCCGTCGTAATACAGGCAAAACTATGTAACGCAACAGTCTGGCTTTGCCCGCGCTACTGAAAAGATAGCCCAAACCGGTAAAGTTATTAATCACTACGGTTCCATGCGCCGCACGCGCGGCCATAGAACCGTAGAGGATCGGCTTGATGGTGAAGTGATGCACCGCCGCCGGGCGCAATTGACGGTAGATTTTATACAACTCGATAATAGCCCCAATTTCACGCCAGGGGTAGATACTGCGCCGATTAAGATGCCAGGGCTGCCAGGTGAAACCCATTTTCTGAAGTTGATCGGTATATTTGCCGGGTGGACAAACAAGAATGATATTTAAACCATGCTCTATCAACGCGTGCGCCAGAGGCAGGCGGAAATTATAAAGAACCCAATCCCAATTTGCGACCAGCAAAATCGGCAAACTTTTGGCCGAAGCGCCATGCAAGAGATTTAGTTTGCGGTACAGTTGAATATACTGCGCCATGATGGCCTTTTGATCAAAGCGTTCTTCGGCAACACGGCGGCCTTCATCCCCCATCTGCTGGCGCAATTTTGGGTCGGTCAACAATGCGGTTAGTGCATTTGTGAACGCGGCGGTATCACCCGTGGCGACTAAAAAGCCATTCTTGCCATCTTCCACAATCATGCGGCAGCCTTCAATGTTGGAGGCGACAATTGGTAAACCCGTAGCGGCTGCTTCCAAGAGAAAGAGAGGCACGCCTTCGTGTAGACTGGGTAAAACTGCGATATCCGCTTGCTGTAATAATTCAGGAATATCGCTGCGATGCCCTAAAAGCTCAATCACACCTTCCGTGCGCCATTCTTCCAGCGTGTCAGCGGAAATACTCGCCAGATTACCGGCATCCGGCGCACCTGCCAATAAAAATCGCGCCGGAATGCCCCTGGATTTGATCTCGCGGGCGGCGTTGACAAATACATCCAACCCCTTATCCCACAGCAGACGGGCGGCCATAAATACTACCGGAGCATCCCCATTTTCTGCTCGATGCAGGGCGGGATGAAAATCGGATAAATTAACACCGCTGCCGGGAATCAACGTGGCGTCTTCCGCCGATACAATCCCCAGCCGGACAAGATGATCGCGGTCTTGCATATTTTGGAAGGCGGTATGGAATCCATGCCCGCGCAAAGCCCGCTTCAAAATTGGCAGTACAACTCTCCGCAATCCCACAGCCTGAGGCGCGTCGCTGAATAGATAGCCCAGGCCGGTAAAATTATTGATTACGATGGAGATTTGAGCGAAGCGCGCCGCCAATGATCCATAAAGGATCGGCTTGATGGTGAAGTGATGTACAGCTACCGGGCGCAAGTCGCGATAGATTTTATAGAGTTCAATAATTGAAATAAATTCCCGCCAGGGATATATACTGCGCCGGTTGAGATTCCAGGGTTGCCACTTAAACCCCAGTGCCTGAATCTGTTCGGTATACTGCCCCGGAGGACAAACCAAAATAACATTCTGCCCGTTCTTTTCAAGTTCGCGCGCCAGCGGCAAGCGAAAATTGTAGAGTACCCAATCCCAGTTGGCGACAAGCAAAATCGGCGAATATACCGAAAAGTCGCTCATAATCATTTGCTTAACTCCCCCTGAAAAATTTGCCCCTAAAACTCGCACCCCCGGCCAAACCACATACTGAAAACCGCCCGAAGCCAAAACGATCACAATCATCCAATAAGCATAACGCATTCGGAATAAAGCCCCCATATTGACAACAACCAACCCCAGCGTTAGTAAACTGATGACGGCAATGATTACCAGATACCATGTGGCCGGTTTACGCCGCTTCTGCCAAACCCCAATCGCGGCCATCGCATACACCACATACATCAAAAGGGTCTCGATACCACTGAGTACCCGCGGCGACATACCAATGACGCCTTTTTCAAACCACATATTAGGAAAGGGTGCAAAAAAGCCAATTTCAGCCGCGCGCGGCAAATAACCGATCAGACTATCCAGATCGGTGATGCTATAGTGTGTATCAATATTCGAACCGGCAGATGGGTAAAAAGCAATAAATCGCTCGCGGGCAACACCGAGTTCCAGTGTGGTTGCATTAACCTGATTGTACAAACCATTCCATAGTCCAGGAATAAATTCCGGTAAAACAGTCATCAATATGATGACGATGGCTATAACTGGCATACCAATATATAGTGTTTTTCCAACCTTGGGGAACGAACAATACACTCTATGGAGAAGAATTCCGACCAGGCCAACCGCAATAATCACGACCGTCAGAGGCTTGCGACTGCTATTTTCGAGCATCACCATTAGAATCTGCACTGCACTAATATATAATGCAAAACTATAAACAATGATTTTAGGTGAAAGTTTACGCCGATACCAATAAAGCGTTGCGACAAAGATTGCCAAAGTGCTGGTCACAAAGAGAGGGGTTTTTAATACCTGGGTTGTGTGAATCACATACGAAGGCCATATCCCGACAACGATTCCAGCAATCATACCAGCTGGATGATTGAATATCTCTTTTGACAGTGTATATACCAAAAAGATCGTCGCCAGATAATAAAGCAGATTCACAACTTCGGCGCCGAGAACCGAAAAACCAAAAACTGGGCTGAGCAGAAGATAGGATAGGGCGTAGATTTTAATGTGTAATTCAAAAGGTATCGTAAAAAAAGGTGTCAACCCCTGGCGATATATGGCGCGCACTAAATCTTCAATTTGTTGTATGTACGGAATATTATCAATATTAAACGTGCCGACCCCCTGACTGGTGAATAAACCCGGTATCCATTGGGTATTCCCAACCCAAAGGACAAATCCGACAAAGATAACGTGAAAGATGGCGCTACCAATCAACAACCACCGCAGTTGAATTTTTTCCAGCTCATTCTTCTGCTGATTGGGCTGTGCGTTCTGTAAGGTTATTGCAGTCATCGAAGATTCTGATTTCGCATCTACGTTTGATCTCGCCAGGCCTGGAACATCAAAATATCCCACAGATAGTATTGCCAATTGCGCTGCCCCGAGAGATGCTCTTGCCACTTTTGGCGGATAGGCGCAGGATTAAAATAGCCTTCATTTTTCAGACGGTCTTCACGCAAATATTCTTCGGCCCAGCCGCGCAACGGGCCACGCAGCCACAGGTCAATAGGGACGCCGAAGCCCATTTTAGGACGTTCCAGCATTTCTCGGGGTACATAGCGATAGAGAATTTGCCGCAGAATCCATTTGCCTGCCTCGCCGCGCACTTTCATATTCAACGGCAAGCGGGCGACAAATTCAATAATTTCATGATCGTCCAGGAAGGGGGCACGGGCTTCCAGGCTAACCCCCATACTGGCGCGGTCCACTTTAACCAGAATATCATCGGGCAAGTACATGCGCATATCGAGGTGCATCATCTGCTCGGTAAAGGTCGGCACATCGGCCCATTCGCTGCGTATCGTCAATGGCGTGAGTGGCTCTTGCGCGCCAATCACAATCTCGCCGGGGCGTTTCCAGTGCGAAACCAGATCCAAATAGACGACTTCGGGCGAGGGGGTGGCAATTACTTCGGCCAGTTTTTGGGCTTTGTCTGCCGGGTTGGGTAAACCCTGCAATTCGCCCATCGCGCCGCCCAGCAAACGGAAGATGCCATACCAGGCTGCCGTTGGAACCGACAACATGGCCTGCGAAAGCAGCTTACGGGCGGCAGGCGGCATCCAGCCGATGCGCCGCCAGATGGCGTTGGTCATAAAATAGCGATTGTAGCCGCCAAAGAGTTCGTCGCCGCCATCCCCCGACAGGCTGACCGTGACGTGCTGGCGCGCCAGCTTCGAGACCAGATAGGTTGGAATCTGGGACGAATCGGCAAACGGCTCATCGTAGAGCGCGGGCAGCAGCGGGATCACCTGGCGCGTCTCCTCGGGGGTGACATATAGCTCGGTGTGTTCCGTACCCAGATGCCGGGCCACCCGTCGGGCATATTGCGCCTCATCAAAGCCTTGCTCATGAAAGCCAATTGTAAAGGTTTTGACCGGGGTCGTGCTTTGCGCCTGCATCAGCCCCACGATGGTGGATGAATCCACACCGCCGGAAAGGAACGCCCCCAGGGGGACATCGGCGACCATGCGCAAACCAACCGAGCGGCGCAACATGGCATCGAGGACTTCAATGGCTTCTTGCTCATCGCCTTCAAAACGATTGGCCGCACCCGCTTCAAGTGTCTGGCGAATTTGCCAATAGGGTTGCGCGGCCACCTCATGCGCGGGCGTATCTGGCCGAATGGTCAGATACGTTCCCGGCGGCAGTTTGTAAACCCCCTCGTAAATGCTATATGGCGCAGGCACATAATTATGGCGCAAGTACAAGGCCAGCGCGTCGCGATTGATTTCGCCTTGAAAAGCTGGGTGAGCGCGCAGCGCCTTCAACTCCGAGCCAAACAAAAGTGTATTGCCAAACCAGCCATAATACAAGGGTTTAATGCCCATGCGGTCACGCACCAACGTCAATTCTTTTTCAGCACGATCCCACACAGCAATCGCAAACATACCGTTAAATTTGCGGATGGCCGCTTCCAAACCCCAGGCTTCTATGGCGGCGAGCATCACCTCGGTATCGGATGTGCCGCGGAAGGACGCCCCGCGCCCCTCCAGTTCGGCGCGCATCTCGGCAAAGTTGTAGACTTCGCCGTTATAGACGATCACAAAGCGCCCAGATGCCGATTGCATGGGCTGATGGCCGAGCGGCGAAAGATCTAAAATTGCCAGACGGCGAAAACCGAGCGCAATCCCATTCTTTTCATCAACCCACACGCCGCTATCATCCGGCCCGCGGTGCTGAATGGCTGTGGTCATCTTCTGATTCAGCTGCTCCAACTCGACTTGCGAAGTTGCCCTGGCACGATTCCAAAATCCGGTAATTCCACACATAATTATTCGGCAGCGCCCCCGGGCTGCGCGTATAACTCCTCGTAGGCTTGAATCATTTTATCCTGGCTATAATTTTCGAGTACGCGTTGGCGCGCCAATTCACCCGAATTGTGCCTATGCGCAGTTCCGGCATCAGCCAACTCGCGCCAGGCAGCCACCATTTGGGCATCGTCACCAGGAGAAATAAACCGGCCCGTATCGGCAACAATTTCCGCCGAATCGCCCACAGCGGTAACAACACAGGGCACACCCGACGACATGGCCTCAACAATTGTGTTCGGGAAGCCCTCACTCAACGAGGCCGATACAGCCCAATCCAGGCCAGCGGTGATACTTGCAATATCCCGCCGCGGACCGAGCAAATGCACCCGCGAGCGAAATTCTTGAGCGCCCATCATCATTAACAGATCGGCATTTGACTCAAGCATATCCGTGCCGCAAAGTATAAAGTGTGCATTATATCCTGTATTGACAAATTCACGCGCCGCTCGAAAAAATGTGGCGTGATCCTTCATGGGGTCAAAGCGGGCGACATAGCCGATCAGCAATAGCTCATCGGTTTCGGGCAGTGAAAGCTCGGCGAGAAGAGCGCGGCGAGCGTGGGGATGCGGGCGGAAGTGATCTGTATCGATTCCATTGGGGATGAGAATCCAGCGCCGGGGGTGGTAGCCAATCCCGGTGTGATAACGGAGTCCGGCCCGCGAGTTGATCACCACGCCCCGGGGCATGGCAGCCAACTTCGAGCAGGCGCGCACCGTCCAGCCGGAGAGTCGCCGATACTGGGTCATATCCATATTCGATGAGCGCACATTCCAAAAAATATTCGGCACTCCGGCCAATTTTCCGGCAAAAAGTCCCAGCAAATCGGCATGATAGAGCCAGGTTTGCAGCACGTCGGGCTGATAGTTTTTGAGCAGACGCACCAATTTGATGAAACCCCGCAGCGTAGGCCGCCCGCGCGGCATATCGAGCGTATCTACTGAAATGCCCAGCGCGGCGATTTGCGCGCCAACATCGCCCGGGGCAACGAGCGAGATTACCCTGTTTTCAAAGCGGGCAGCATCCAGATGTTTGAGCAAGCGGTAGAGCACCATCTCGGAGCCGCCCACATCGAGGGTGGTGATGAGGTGGGTAATTCGAATGCGGGGTTTCATGCGGTTTCGTCAGCAAGTTCTTTAAATGTTTTTTCTGTGGCAGCCACCATCTTTTCAACCGAAAATTTTTCCTGAATGCGCTTTCGGGCTTGCCGTCCCAATGCTGCGCGTGTTTCAGCGGACATTTCCAAAAACTCGGACACCGCCGCGGCGAGCGATTCGGGATCGTTAGGCGCGACGACTCGCCCCGTATTTCCAACAATGTGAGCGGAATCGCCGACATTTGTCACAACACAAGGAATTTCGCAAGCCATCGCTTCGCCAATTACATTTGAAAAACCTTCGCCAAAAGATGCTGATACAAAAATATCCAGCGCGCAATACACAGAAGGCATTTCGGTACATGATCCAGCCCAAACAAGAGATGATGCAAGGCCCAGTGTGTTCGCCATCAGACGCATTTCCTGCCAATAATCATCTGCGCCATCGCCCACGCATACAAAGCGAACTTGCGGAAATTGATTATTTAGAATTGCAGCCATCCTTAAAAATATCGGGTGCCCTTTAATTGGATCCAGACGCGCAACTAATCCAATTAAAATATGTTGCGTAGAGACCCCCCACGCCAAACGTTTTTGCTCTCGCAAAATTTTGTTCGGACGAAAGCGTTTGGCATCAATTCCATTTGGGATCACGCGCATTTTTTGGGGCGCAAAGCCACGAGAGCGATGATAGTCTAATCCGGTTTGGGAATTGACAATAATTTGATCTGCGAAACGCGACAAAAATGCCTCAATACGATAAACAATGCCCGCTGTCCAATCGTAGCGAGAAAAATCCACATGCGACGATCTGACGCCATATACAACTTTTTTTCGAGCAGTTTTTCCGGCCAGAATTGCGAAAATATTGGGAACATCTAAATAGCCATAGATGATTTCAGATTGGTTTTTATTAATTTGTCGAACAAGCTCTCTCACAAACCCAAAAAAATCCCAGCGTGATTTTTTCGCCAGGTCTACAATATCAATATTCTCTATATCCCGGAAATCAGAAATCAAATCACCTTTAGCATAGAACAGGAGAACAACCACATTGAAAGTTTGCTTATCAAGTTGCCTGAGCAGTTCAATGAGTTGCCGCTCGGCTCCACCACTGCCCAGCGAACGCGTCAAAATTGATAGATTTATTTTTCGCCGCATCAGGAAGGCTTTTTAAAAACAAATTCGTTATTCCCCATTTTTCCCTGGACGGTTTTGAGCTGTTCCATTACAAAACCTCGTTCACGATAAAAATCAAATATCTGCTCCGGCGAGGCAACTTCAAATGGGTAACCACCGATCCAATCGACAACATCGGTCCAAAAACTCATTCCACGAAGGGAATGATAATTTCGAAATGTAGCTAGGGGGCGCAAGAAAAGAGTATCTCGAATAATAGTTAGTGAACCTAGCAGCAGAAAATAACTGCTCGCCATTAACCATTGAATCATCAGCGGCGATTTACTGTAGAATTTTTTAATGTGTGTCCAGGCCTTGCTCTTGCGACCCTGATCGTTGTAAATAGCAATAAACAACCTGCCTGGCGCTTTGACCAATTGAGCCGCATTTTCCAGCGCCTGGTACATATTCCCGGTATGATGCAAAACGCCCCAGGAGTAAACAATATCCCACTCGCCCAGCGATTCAATATAGGGCGCATCCAGCGCATCGCCTTGCTCAATCGTCCAGCGAGGGTCATCAGGAAAATATCTGCGTTTTAATTCCCTCGCGCAGGCAACGCTATCGGGGTCGTAATCAAAGGAGTGTACTTGTTCGGCTTTCAATCGCATAGCAGCCAGCGAAAACAGGCCGCTCCCAGAGCCAACATCAATGAACTTTTTGCCTACAAAAGAAGCAAGCCCCAAGGCGTTGATTAACGATTGTTCTGCCTCCTGAATTTGCACGTCAGATAGTTTTTTTATGAAATTACCCCAATTTTTGCCAAATTTAAAACGAGGCGAAGTGTTTTCGGTTGCCATAATGAATACCTTTCGGTTTAGTTTCGACCAACAAAGCGAATCTCACGATGCAATACCTGAAAGAGTTCCAGGTATTGTTGAACAGCATTTTCTTGTGAAAATACGCTGGCTCGTTCGCGCAATACACGGACATCCAGCTTGTCGTCAAGCGCTCGCAAAATCGCTTCAGCCATTTCTGGAACACCACCCACGGGAACCAGAATGCCGTAGCGCCCATTCTCGAGAATTTCTGCTGGGCCATGTTTGCAATCGGTGGCAACGATTGAAGCGCCACAAGCCATTGCTTCGATCAATACATTACCAAGCCCCTCAAAGCTAGATGAGAGCAAAAAAGCGGAACAACGTGCCATATATGGATAGGGGTTAGCCACAGAACCGGGGAGTTGCACATCGGTTTCCAAGCCCAATGCCTGAATCAGGGACTCGATTGCACTACGCTCCTCACCTTCCCCCAATATGAGCAAGCGCATCTCGCGTTTCTCACGCGCCAATGCAAACGCCTGTAGTAATGTTGGATAATCTTTAGCCACATTGAGGCGCCCCACTGCCAGTACTACGGGCGGCAGATCAGGGAAAAACCATGCATGACTAAATGGGGCGTCAATTTTTTGCGCTAGCTCATGTGGTGACGGTAAAGCAGGATTATAAATCCGAAAAACTTTTTCGGGTGGAATTTTTGTAATTTTGATGATGTCATCCGCTACGCCTTGAGAAATACAAACCACGGCATCAGCCTGACGATATAAAAGGCGAGCTAATTTCGGTATAAATTGGTTTTTCAACCCTGCTTCCATAGCGTAGTGCATGGACATGGTCGTCTGTTCATTGATGACAACGGGCAGTTCGACACGGGCCATTTTCCGAGCAATTAATGCAACAAGGTTGGCATGATTTTGCACAGAGAATAGAACATCCAGGTGCTGATGATTGCGCAAGAATCTGGCGAATGGGATGACGGCACCGAATACTCTTTGCTGCCCAAAATCGACAACTTCAATCCCAGCGTCGAGTTCATCCAGCAATGGACCGCGCTCACTGGCAAGGAGCAAATACACCTTTTTCCCTTGCCGCAAAAATCCATTTGCCAGATTAACCACAGCGCGCTCCGCGCCACCTATATCCAGAGACGGGCTAAAAATTGCAATTTCATCAATTTTGTGCATACCAGCCCTGTCATTCTGCAAGTCGGTCTTTCCAAAAAACTACAATCCCCAAAGGAAATGTAATCATCCATAATAACCGCGCTAACCAATTATGTAACCCATTAAGCTGTGTTTTTAACTGTTTTTGGTCATGTAGTGAAAATCGGCTATAGTGTATGCTGGATCGAACAAAGTGAAGAGGCGCAAAGCGAAACCAGGAAATTTCGCGATTCAGTATGAATTGGTGCCAATATGAATGGCTTCGTGCCAACAATTTCGGATTAATATTCATAATCCGTTCATATTCCGTTTCAACATAATAAACTCTTAAAGGAATATTGATATATCGAATCTTATATTTTTCGGCAATCTGCGACAAAACTATCCCCTCTGGAAGATAAGGTACCGCTAAATTTGGAAATGGAAACTCTCTTAGAACATCTGTCAAATAGATGTTTAGATGTTCTTGACTTACCTTATAAAAGTAACGCATCGCTAAGGAGTTGGCATCCACTTCCGATTGGGGCAGGGACTTCCCGACTAAACGACCAAATTGATCGACACACAATCCTGCTGTACCGCAAAAACCATCTCTTTCCATTTCGGGGATCGAATCCCACGCCGACAACAGACTTTCCAATGCCTGCGGGACAATGCTATCATCCGAATCGAAAATGAGAAAAAATTTCCCGCTCGCTTTTGTGAGGGCATGATTATGGGCAATATGCTTACCCTGGTTTTCTTGCCAGTAATAAAGAATCGGAAAATCGACCTCTTGCTGCCATTCTTGAATGCGTGTTGCAGTGTTGTCGGTTGAGCCATCATCAATGACGAGCCACTCAAATTTTTGGAATGTTTGAGCACAAAGCGCATCAAAAACCCGTCCCAGGGTGGTAGCCCTATTATAGGTTGGAGTAAAAACTGTGATAGCGGGTTGAGAACTCATTATTTCCTCAATAAACTAACGAGACGTTCGGAGACTGGCCACTCTGCGCACTTCGTTCATCCCCCCCATATTATAGGCTCTCCATGCAGCTTGGACTATTGTAATCCAGTGAAGGATGAATAATGTAATCTTCACCAATAGCCGGTTGATTCCATGCCGCTCCTGTATCAACTTGCTTTCCATTTTGATAGCATCAGCATGTACTCGAGATGTTTGCTGTTCATGAAAACGCACCATCGATAAAACCTTATCCAAAAATTTGATTTTCAAGGATGCGTCAGCGATTCTGTTGATCCAATCGAAATCACCCAAATATCGAAGTGATGAATCAAATAAAAGGTCATTCCGTTCAATAGCATCTCTTTTTATGTATAGGGAACAATGAGAGATAAATGGTTTATAGCGATGAAACCATAACGGCGCTCGAGTAATGACCTCTTGCGCATAGCGGATCGAGCCATCTTCACCCATCCAAAGCATTTTCCCATACACCCCATCAAGTTCGGGATGCGCAAGGAACTTATCCACAACTGCCTGCACCGCGCCAGGCGTCATTAAATCATCAGCGCTGATAAAGCAGATAATCTCGCCCTCGGCGGCACTCAGCCCTTCGTTCATGGTGGGGTACTGACCACGGTTTTCGCGGCTCCACCAGCGCAAGTGCGGATATTGCTCCAGCACAGCCACCGTAGCGCCATCATCGGTCGAGCCGTCATCAATCACCAAATGCTCAATGTGCGGGTAATCCTGCGCGGCAACACTTTCAATCAGTGGCACAAGATAATCGGCCCCGTTGTAAACCGGGGTCATAATTGTGACCAGAGGTAGTTTTGAACTCATAAATACAAAAAACCCGTGACGATTTTTACCACGCTGCGGCTGACATTTTTCGCCAGATATTCAACCGGCGGCTGCCAGTCGGCGGGCTGCGCCAGTACGGCCTGCACGCAACTTTGGATCATCGCCGGGTCTGCACCGCTGAGAATATTGCTGCCGCATTCCAGCGTTTCCGGGCGTTCGGTCACGTCGCGCAACGTCACATTGGGCACACCAAAAATGGCACACTCCTCCTGAACCGTGCCGCTGTCGGACAGCACACAGAAAGCGTTCTTTTCCAACGCAACAAAATCGAAAAAGCCAAATGGCTCCAGCAGATGGATTTGTGGATTCGAGACGGCGACATCGAATTTCTCCAATTTGGAGCGCGTACGCGGATGCGTGCTGACGACGACCGGGAGTTGATACTGTTTTTGAAGATGGTCCAACGCCCCCGCGAATTGCCGCAAACGCGCCTCTGTATCCACATTTTCAGAGCGGTGCAGTGTCACCAGAAAATACTCCCGCGCGCGGATATCAAGTTCTTTCAGAATTTGCGAAGCATCGATCTGTACCCCATAATGCTCGATAACTTCCAAAATCGGGTTGCCGGTCACGTAAATACGCTGTCCCGGAATACCCTCGCGCAAAAGATTCTGGCGGCTACGCTCGGTATAGGGCATCAGGATATCGCTGCTGTGGTCAATGATGCGCCGGTTAACTTCTTCGGGCACGCGGTCGTCGTAGCAGCGGTTGCCAGCTTCCATGTGATATACCGGGATGCCCATGCGCTTGGCAATGATCGCCGAAAGCGCGCTGTTGGTGTCGCCCAGGAGCAGCAATTTATCGGGGCGTTCCTCCAGGAGCAGTTTTTCCGTCTCGGTCAGGATCACGCCAATCTGTTCGCCCAGCGCGCCTCGGGCGTTGAAATAATGATCGGGCGCGCGCACGCCTAATTGCTGGAAGAAAACTTCATTCAGGTTTGGGTCATAATTCTGGCCGGTATGTGCCAGAATATGCTCGCTAACCTGATCTAGTTTTTCGATCACGCGGCTGAGACGAATAATCTCGGGGCGCGTGCCAAGGATGGTTAGTATTTTCATAATATCCTTTTATTGCGCTAGTGTTTTTCGATATACTTGCAACGTTTGGTTGGAAACACTATCCCACGAAAATTGTTCGGCAATCGATTCTCGCGCCCTCTGGCCGATCTCACGGCGGCGATTTTCATCCAGCATTAGACCAACAATCGTTTGGGCTAATTGATCCGGTTCGCCGGGCCGAACAATGATTATATTTTCTCCATTTTTTAGGAGGCCAGGGCCATAGGTATCGGGATTTGCGGCGGCCAAGACAACTTTACCGGCCAACATCGCCTCCAGTGAGGCAATCCCCAATGAGGTGCGTTCCGGCTCTTCCTGATTCAACCAATGTGCTTCCATATCCGCTAGCGCCAGATAATTGACAATATCGGTATGAGCCACAGGCCCGGTAAACAGGACCGCGTAATCGACGCCGAGGGATTTCGCCAGATTCAACGGGGATTTCGTTGACAGTGCGCCCACGATAAGTATGACAGTATCCGGCGCTTTTTTTAATATTGCGGGCATTGCGGCAATCAAGTCATGCCGATTGCGAATTTCATGCACATGTCCGATGGACAGGATTACGCGCTTCTGATGAAGCTGGTGTAAATCGCGAAGTTCTTCAACCCGCTCAAGATCAAAATTCGTCAGAGTCTCAATCCCATACGGGACAATCGTCGTACCGGCACGATGAAAAATTTCCTGCACATAGCGGCTGACGTTGAAATCAGGGCAAATTAGTCTATCGGACTTATCAATTACTAATTTTTTCAACAAAACCCGATCGGCTGGCAGCAAAACAAGATTATAGAGGGGGTTACTATGCCGGATAATGGTATGCACCGTAGTAACCATAGGAATTTTGAACTGCTTGCGCATCCTGGCTGCTACCAAACCTAGATCGAACATGTGATTATGTAAATGCAAAATGTCGGGGCAATGCTCTTCTAAAATGGCGGTCACGCGGCGCAAGTTGGCAGGACGAAAGGTTAAATTCAGCCAGGGGAAATTCAACGCGATAGGCAAGGCAGGTAGCACAGATGCTTTTAAGCGATAAACTATTACGC
>JACKQG010003458.1_pt1 | contig 19337 bp, 18 predicted proteins | sample 8237621 | NCBI WGS metagenome assembly JACKQG01 (sample SAMN15677084, study PRJNA649215) | marine metagenome | biome: marine; feature: Black Sea; material: saline water; isolation source: suspended particulate matter (SPM) from the Black Sea western gyre | collected 2013-06-09/2013-06-10 | depth... | reverse complement strand
AGAGATGGCCTGGAAAAAGCTACTGCTAGAGATTGATGGTCATGAGTAGAAAGCAACTATCTGTCACTATTATCACCCTCAATGAGGAGAGTAGAATTGAGAAATGCATCAATAGCGTCTCCTTTGCGGATGAGATTATTGTGGTTGATTCGGGCAGTAGTGATCGGACTGTTGAGATTGCCAATAAGGCGGGAGCTAGGGTCATTCATAAGGGTTGGTTGGGCTATGGCAGGCAGAAACAGTTTGCGGTGGAGCAGGCTACCAACGACTGGGTGCTCTGTCTGGATGCCGACGAGTGGTTGAGTCCGGAGCTTTCACAATCCATTCAAAAGGTATTGGAACGGCGGCCTGTGTTCAGCGCCTATCAATTCCCCCGCAGAAACCGATTTATGGGGCGCTGGCTGCGGTATGGAGAGGGATATCCGGATTGGTCGCTACGACTATTTGACCGTAACCATGCTAGTTGGTCTGAGGATGAGGTGCATGAGAAGGTGGTCCCGGACGGGGATGTGGGAAAAGTCAGTGGGGATTTGATGCATGAGTCGGAAGAGACTATGAAGCAATATCTGGAAAAGCAGAATAATTACACAACATTACAGGCACAGACCATAACAGATCATAGTAGAATAGCCATTATTGCAAGAATGGTGATCAGCCCAATTGTTCGGTTTATTAAATTCTACTTTATGAGATTTGGAATATTGGATGGCATACCGGGATTAGCGCATATACTGATCGGGTGCAGAAACAGCTTTATGAAATACAAAAAAAATTTTTAGTGAATGCAAAAAAATGAATGGAATTATAGAGACTGTAAACCGTTGGAGTAGTCGCGCTGGATTACTGTTCCTCTGTCTGTTGTTAGCAACATTCATGAATGAACATATAAACGCAATAAGAAACATTGCGCTCTACAGTCTTGCAATTATGGTGGTACTTTATTCTGTTACTCGTAGATGGAATATGCGAAATATGGATGGTTACCAGTTGGTTTTAATTTTATTGACTCTAGTAATTGTGCAGGGGGTAGTTAGAAATGAATACGGTGTTGTAGAGGGACTGGAGAACTTTAGAAAAACATATTTCAAGTCATATATGATGGCTATAGGAATTATGCTGTTTGTATTTAATGCAAAAACCATATCAATGGTGATTTGGAGTTTAATGGTAGCGGCTATTGGTGTGGTTTCTAATGCAATATATCTGTATTTAAGCAGTGAAAACACGACATTTTTTTACTGGGGTGAATCCAGAGTCAGACATTATGCCCACCATATTGATTTTCTTGATCCAATAGCTGTTGTTTCTTTAATGCATAACTCTCGTTATTTGAGATACTTGGCAGCTATTGTGTTTGCAACATTTACAGCGCTGGTTATTGGTATCGGAACACGTGGTGGATGGCTGGCCTTTGTCGCTGGTTTTTTACTGACTTATTTCGTCTTACATTACAATGATAAACTAATTTTTTCGCTCGCTAAAGCCTCCTTGCGGATTGCGGTAGTGGTTGTGGGAATTTATTTTATTGCACCAGTTGATAGTGTAGTGCATAGTAAGTTGACTCAGAAACTTGATTCTCAGGCCCGAACAGAGGTTATTTATCCAGTCTATTTTGATTCAGTTATTGAAGGGCCATTGTTTGGGTATAGTTATACACATAACATAGAGGATAGAATTCCGAATATTGTTGGCGCAGATCAGGTGGTATTTGATAAGGCACTATCTTATGGCCCACATAATCAGTTCTTGATATTTGGGGTTCACTTTGGCTTGTTAGGTATGCTTGTTTATATTGCAGTGATCCTGTGGACACTATTTCGCTTGGTTAATAGGGCTATATACAGTTCAGATTTAGGGTTTAGACTCTTGGCAGCTGCTGGAGCAGGAATGCTGATGGCAGAATATATAGTTAGATCAATGACTGATCCTGTGTTTAAGCATTGGATTGGGATACCTATTGGGATTGCACTAATAAGATTAAAGGATAAGGGGTCATGAGTAGAAAAGTCTGGGGGCTTATACCGGCAAGGCTAGAGTCTAGCCGGCTCCCACAAAAGGCATTGAGGAATCTTCAAGGCCTGCCTATGATTGCCCATGTAGCAAAGAGATCTCAACTGTCCCAAGTTCTAGATGAAGTTGTTGTTTGTACCGATAGTGCTAGAATTGTTCAGTCCTGCTTCGAATATAATATCAAAGTATGTATTACCCCTGGATCATGCAGTAATGGGACTGAGAGGATCCTTTCTGCAAAGCAAAGATTAGGAATTTCAGATGCGGATGTCATTATTGATATTCAAGGAGATGAACCGCTTCTGAATCCTGATTCAATTGATCAGGTGGCTGAATATACTATGCAGAGTGCATGCAGAGCAGATATTGTATTGCCCCATATGAAGCTTTGTCCCTCAAACAATAAAAATATCGTTAAAGTTGTTGCTTCAGGAAATAAGGTTATTTATCTGACTAGGTCAGATGCTCCCTATCCATTCAATACGGATGTTCAGCTTAATAAGCACCTCAGTATTATTGGATTCACAGGGGGAAGCTTGGAGGCCTTTGGGAAGTTGCCTGCGGGCAAACTAGAAGTGGTCGAAGGTGTAGAACTGTTACGAGCAGTAGAAGGCGGGATGCTTATAGAGACCTTCCCGATTAAGGCAGATTCTTTCTCAGTGGATGTGCTTGAGGATTTCGAGCGAGCTGAACGTGCCTTGAGAACATGTCCAATTTTTGCAAAGGGATACTAATAATGAGTGATTCTAACTATACTCACGTTTCCTTTGATCTGGATGGAACAATTGTGGATTCATTGGATGTTATGCGAAAAGCTTGGGAGCAAACAATGGATGAATTTCACCTTACGCATGATTTCTCTGAATACAAGCGTGAGATTGGTCTGCCATTTCAAACCATTCTTGGGGCTATGAATATAGTCGATGATGATGGAGAAATTGAGAAATTTTACTTCTCCCAAACTGAGAGAATGGCATCTCAAATTAAGCTCTATGAAGGCTTTATTGAGTTTTTGAAGACAGTCCAGGACCTTGGAATAAGTACATCGATTATTACATCCAAGCCAAGGGTAAATGCAGAAGGGCTGCTAGAGGCGTTTGGCATACATGTCAATATGCTCGTATGTGGTGATGACCCAGTTGGATCAAAGCCAAATGCTGAGCCAATTGAGTATGTAAGAGCTGAGTTGGGGATAAATGATCAGGATAGAATAATCTATTTCGGTGATATGCTGAGTGATATCGTTTTTTGTGTGAATAGTGACATAGACTATTGCCACTGTGACTTTGGAATCTATGGCCCTTTGTCTGCCTGTCTGTTGCCATCGCCCATTTCTATTGCAAATTGGAGTGTAGCAGCTACCTTGATTGGTGAAACAGGGTAACCAAGTGTATTCTGCTAGTAACATATTAGATGCTCCATGCTCGACAATACGTGGTAAAAAGGTTCTGGTCCTTGGGAGTTCTCCAAGGTTATGTATTCCTGGTGATTTTTCAGAGAAGTGGGGACTTATCTGCGTAAATGCATCGGGGAGAGTTGCATTGAGTAATGGTCTGAAAACACCAGATATGACAGTTATTGCGAGCTCTACTCTGCTGAAGTCCACGCCAGAATTTGAAGAGGTACGTGAGAATATCAGAAGCCTTCAAAGTGATGTTGTCCTTATACGGTTCCTTGGTGGAGGGATCCTGAAGCGCACAATACGCACCTATCGTGCAAAAAGGACTCTCGCATCGCTAGAGTATCAGTATGAGAAGGCATATGGTTTGAGTTCAGAAGTTTGGAAGTCGGTAGTCCAAGATGTAATGGGTGATAATGACTATTCTCTGGCTAGAAATATCTCAACTGGAGTCTTTTGCGTTATTCTCGCTATTTATGCAGGCGCAGATAAGGTGATCATTGCAGGCATTGACCCCGGTTCTATGGGGCATGCCTATTCAAAGACAAACTTTAAACGTGAACATGTAAATAGTGATGCTCGTGTGTTGGACTTTCTGCGAGAGAGATATGGGGTTGAGATTTCTAGGGTGGATTCCTAGAGGCTAGATTAGAAAAAACGATGAGTTACATGAAGAGTATAAATAGTAAAACCTTCTGTATCGGCTATTGGGCATTGTCTCATAACATTAAGCATGATCTGGCTCACTACTCGAATCTCCTTCCTGTGACCTTGAGCATGCTTGGTGGAAAAAATGTGGTTTTCTTTTATGATGAGCCTTTACTGCTGGAACGGGTTATGGAGATCGCCTTTGAGTATGGAGTGAAGGTGAGACCTTATAGAATTGCATTGAATGATTTGCCTAACCGGGAATCTTCAATAAAAGTGCTGGGCGCTACTGAAGCGTACGGCATTCAGCACCCAGAACCTCCAGATATCCATAAGAAAGAAAAAGCTTTGGAGCACTATTGGCGCGACTACAAGAAAAGCGGTCACGACGCTTATCTCAATATGTTGTCTATTTGGCTTAGCAAGGTTCCCCTTGTTTCCAGAATTGTTGAGGAAAACCCGTTTGATAGTACCCATTTCGCGTGGGTGGATGCCTCGCTCGCTCGCTTCAACGGTCATAGGGATTTCTATGATGTTTGCAGAGTAGTCGATTGCCGTGACAGGATCTCCTTCTATAGGGGTAAATTAATCAAGAATGGTAAGAAGCTTATGCTCAATGCCAGTTACATGAGTGGTAGCAAGTGTGCCTGGAGGAGATTGGAGTCATTGTTCCAAGAGCAGCTCACTCTTGCGGAGGATGATATTTATCCTAATGATGAGGAGACGGTGCTAGACTGTTGTTATCAGGTTGAGCCGGAATTATTCAGGATGATTAATCCAAAGAGGAATATAATGATTGTAAGGTTTCTCACTAAGCTGGGTCTTGGTGCATATGGTTGGAGCTGCTACTAAAAATGGGTCATTAATTAAACCTGCATGTTAAGGATTGAGTCAATCTGAGGCGAGAATAAATGGAGTTATGAATATGAAGTTAGAAGTTGTTGTTATTATAGTATTATGCGCACTATTAATGAGGAAATTGCTTATAGTCAGTGGGCAAAATTGGATGCGCACTCAATCTTCTCTATTAAGTATGACTTTGTTGCCACTAATTACTTATGTGATTACATCTGTTATTAGTGGAAATATCGCGCTTTCTTTGGGTATGGTAGGAGCATTATCAATAATTCGATTTAGAAATCCTGTGAAATCACCCTTAGAACTTGTAAGCTATTTTTTAATGATTACAATAGGTATCTCTGCTAGTGTTGATATAAAGTGGTCTGTCTATCTTGTTGCTACATCATCGCTTGTTATTCTGTCAACATACTATGCTTCAAAAGTGTTTTCATCAAGAGGTGTTCAGATTTTTCCCAGTAGTTTTGCTGAGGCTAATTCCCTTCATACAATTGAAGTAATTTCAGATGAGTTTTATCCATTGTGGGCGGAGCATAGCCTCTTGGTTAATCTTTCAAATAATAATGGAAGTTATATGTACAGGCTTGCAAGCAGCGATAAGAGTGAGGTGCTTGAACTTATGAGAGAAGCTGAAGAAAATAACATGGAATATTCATACCAAACGGCATAATAAGATGAATATTGTGTGGGCCTCAGTGATTGCATTGTTTTCGTTTTCAGTTATAGCTGGGTGCGACTTCAATCAGGGGGAGTATATTGAAGAGCTTAATGATCTGGGCAATGTAAAAAAGATTGTAGTAAATGTGAATAATTCTAAAAAATGGGCGATGAACTCGTTGAGAATAATAAAGAGTGATTCAGAGAATATAAAAGATAAATTCAAAAAAAAGTTCAAGTCAACGATAGATATAGTCTATGGTTTTGGTAGGTGTAGTTATGCGGCAAATGTTAGACAGTCTGGAGACTGGAGGGATCATATTGAGTTGTCAGATGGAGGGAGGCTCAGGCAAAGTATTGATATTAAGCTCAAGGAAGGAAATATTGCAGGTATTGTTAAGTTTAAACTTCTGTTGCCGGACACAAGAAAAGGGCAAGAGGAGGTGCATGCAACATCTCTATTAAGAGAGCTTGGGTACCTTGCGCCAAGAACTATTTTGGTTGACACTGAAGTAAATGGAAATGAAGAACAATATTTACTTCAAGAATCAACTCGAAAGGAAATGCTGGAATATAATAAGCGAAGGGAAGGCCCAATTTTTGAAGGCGATGAATCTTTGTTGTGGGGTTATCAAAAGCATCCTCTTTTTTTACTGGAAAAAATTTCTCTTGCTAGACAGGAAAATATTAAGTGGGCTTTAAAAGGAAAGACAAGCCTAGAAATCTCCTTAATATCATTCGGCAGGGTGCAGGATGCATATATTGATTACGTGCTTAACAAATTTTCAGTTGGGCATATTTCTGCAGGTTCAATCGACTGGAAACTTCTTAACTTAGATAAAGATCCACAGAAATCACCGTATCTGTACGAGCTCTTACTTCTAAGCATGAATGGTGATCATGCATTAAGGCCCCATAATAGAAAATATTATTATAATCCAATTGAGGACGTTTTTGAACCTATCTACTATGATGGAAATATAAATACTAATAGTGATGTTCGTTTTGAGTTTACAAAAAAAGAACACTTGGTTCTTTTTGAGAACAAGATAGATGTCGTTGGATTGGAAAAACTGAAGAGTGATCTAATGAGGATAGAGGCTAGGAATTCATTGGATATCGGATTTAGTGAGTTTATAAAAAATACGCGTTTTAATCTTGCGACCGTAATGAATAGTATACAGGTAGGTGACCGAGAGAATGATGATTATTCTCGTCCTGCCGGCAATATCAGTAATTATGTTAATCTATTATTCCAAACTCTTCCGTCATCTAGGACTGTGTCTGTTAACGAAATATTTGATCAAACTTTAGACGCTGAGTTCTGTACTACAGAAGGATGCAGTTCTGGTGTGAAGTCGCATGAGGAGATTGCTCGGATTATGGCAAGAAGAGGAGAGAGCGCTTCACTTTTTCTATCATATAATAAAGAGCAAGAAAGTATTGTAACTCATTTAGTTCCAGGTCCAATAAAAATTGAGCATAGTGCTGGTGGTAGTGTTGATTTCATAAACGGCGAACTCGTTCTAAAACAGTCTAAGCCAGATGACTGGTTTCTTATTAGGGACTCAATAATTAATGATACCCATGTTAAGTTTATTGGGGTGGGTGGTGCGAGAAAAAATTCTGTTCAGAGGTTTAATCTGCGCGGAATTACAGGGTGCTTAAGTATATATAATTCTACTTTTAATGGTTCATCAATAGATGTTGTGGATGGAGTGTGTGAGGACAGTATTAATATCATATCATCCACTGGAACAATAGATCTAATATCAGTTAGTAATTCTTACTCAGACGGTCTTGATAGTGATTATTCGTCGTTAGATATAAATAAAATTATTATTGAAAACTCCGGGAACGACTGCGCAGATTTTTCTTACGGAAGATATCACGTTGATAGCATGTACCTAATGAATTGCGGAGATAAGGGTATTTCAATTGGTGAGTTATCAGATTTTGTTGTTAATAACTCATTAATTAATAGCCAAAAGATTGGAGTGTCATCAAAAGATAGCTCACGTTCTTTGGTTAAGTTTTCCGAGATAACCGCTCCTGTATGTGCAGAGTCATACAACAAAAAACAAGAATTTGGTGGCGCATCATTGGTGTTTGAAGAAGTAACATGCTCTAATGATAATTATTTTTCCGATGATAGCTCATTGATTGCTTTCTGATGTCGTTATGAGTTTTCGAATAGAATTAAAGATTCCGGTTTCTAGATATCAAGCATCTTGCGTTCTGTCTGATCTCAGCATGATAGGGTTCGAGCCTTTATATAAGGATCGCGTTATATCTAGTGTCTATTTTGATACGCGAGAACTTTCCTGTTTTCGTGATTCAGAAGAGGGAGTATTGCCAAGGAAAAAAATACGTATTCGTGAATATCCACATGAAGCAGATCATTTTTTCTTGGAAAAAAAGATCTCTTCAATTGAGGGTAGGTATAAAACATCAGTAAAACTAAATCCACAAGATAGATATCATTATACATTGTCTGGTTTTTTTGACTGTGCTTATGGACACCTTAATCCTGTAATCCGTGTTGAATATGTAAGAAGCTATTTTTTGTTTCATGATGTTAGGGTTACCTATGATCGCAATATATCATATAATTCATTAGATACAACAAAAATCCATAAGGATAAATATTCAGTAATAGAGATTAAGGCCGCAGCTTCAGCTAATCTTGACTATCTTCAGTCTCTCATCCCTTATTCTGTGAGACGGTTTTCAAAATTCAGTAATGGGATGTCTTTTTTTTATTATGATATTGTTTAAACTTTGTCTGACTTATTAATGATGGTGTTTTATGGGAATACAGAATAACGGTATTAAGTTCATCTTCAACGCTCATAACAAAGGGGCTTCTTTTAGTAACTCATTGACTATTGGCAGGCTAGGATTGAGATCACAGAGGCATCAGTTACAGGACCTCCTTCTGGCAAAGGGGGTCGAAGAGGCTTGTGACATCTCTTGGGTAAAAGCGATGAATACGGAAGACATACTCTCTTTAGTCGGTGCAAACAATATTGATTCCCTAGATTATTCGGACTATCAGAATTGCACTATTGTTCATGATCTCAATCATCCCCTTCCTGAAATTCATCATCGAAAATATGATGCAGTAATTGAAGGGGGAACTATTGAGCATGTGTTTAACGCTCCCTTAGCGCTTAAGTCTTGTATGGATGCAGTGAAGAAGGGCGGTAGAATCTATATCATGCAGAACGGTCCTAACTTTTATGGGCACGGTTTCTACACTTTCGGACCGGAGTTTTTCTTCAGCGCTATCGCGCCGAGATACGGTTTCGAATTAGAACATTTTCTAATCTACGAACATAATAATCCAGATAAGATCTATAAGGTTTATGATCCTGGCGCCACCGGGAAGAGCGCCCGTGCTGTTACTGAGCAGCCCTCTTCAGTTCTTATTCAGGCAAGACGTATTGGAGAGGGAGAAGATTTTATGGGGGCACCTCCTAATCAATCCGGTTATGAGACACTTTGGAAAGAGCCTAACCAGAAGTGGGAGAAAGTTGTTCCTGTACAGGAAAATAAAAGGAAGAACAGTCTATTGCATGGTATGCGTTGGTATGAGTTATGGAAGTGGAACCGTGCGTTGAAACGCAATGCGAAGAAAAGGAAAAGGGATCTCAGTTTAGAAAATAGCGATAGCTTCGAGAGATTCTTTTTTGACCTATGATGAGGGCGGCGAGGGGGACTCCGCGTTGAGTTCTTCTAGGAAGTTGCCGATGCGCGCGCTATCTCCTCGTTACCCACGTCATAGAGCTCCTCTGATGGAATCTCGGACTGGTAGGGGGGGCTGGAAGGTGAAACTGAATGGTTCTAGATTGTGGGGTTAAACTGTCGAACTCGGAGTATCAGGCTGATTTTCCAGTTCCATAAAAGCAGTGCTCCCTTCGAAAATTCGATGATCATTGGGCGGTCCGGTCTGCTGTGTACAAGATGGCAAAGTTACTTAGTGAGATTTTCACCCAGCTCGTATTTTTGGAATATGGTATCAGATGGAGTGTTTCATTGTAAAAGATATTTAATATCAACCGCCCCATCCCGCGCTTTATAAATATTTTACTCCAAGATCAAATGCTGGGGCGTTTAAGAAGACGCTGTGCGCTGGCCAGTATTTGTTCAATAGGAATGTCCAGAATGCATCTTGGGGAATCAATTCTGCATTTATTCGCTGTTGAATGAATATAGGAACAAGGCATACATGGGAGCGAGAGATTTTGAATTAATTGTGCAGACGTATGAAGCGGACGAGTTTCCGACATGTTGCATGGACCGCTTATTGAAATCACAGGGATGCCTGTTGCATCGGCAATGTATGTTAATCCCGAATCGACCCCGATAAATAGCGAGAGTTTTTGCATTAAATAGGGAATTTCATCAATTCTGTAATCCCCAGTTGTATCGATTACGCCATCTGCAGACTGAATAATGACGGAAGCCTTCGGTTTGTCTTCTGTTCCACCAATCAAAAGCACCAGCGTATTCTGTCTTTCATAAATTCTTCTAACTATTTCGATAATGGTATGGGTTGGTAGTTCCTTAAGTTTATTGGCGCTTGAAACACCAATGCCGACTAGAATCTTTTTATCTTGATTAAATCTATTGTCAATAATGCTTTCGTAGGATTTGTTATGGCATATGCTATTTCTAATATCAGGTTGGTTTTGTGATGCGCCACAATATTGTAGTAAATCATTATAACTTTGGTGTATCAAGCGCTCAGGTCTATGTGTAATCGTATGGTCCCAGAGAAGCCTTGTGATGAAAGTTGAGAGACTTTTCTTAGGGCGCATGATACCCAGCCTGCACGAGGCAACGCTAAAGGCTGCAGCAGTCGATATTACAGCACTATAATTAAGGGATATGATTAAGTCCGCTGAAGAGCTTCTGATTAATCTTGACAGATCAACTCTTCCCCTCAAGCCGTGATAGCCAGATTTTCTATAAATATATATTGAGTCAATATTTTTATTGCAGGAGGCGAGAGGCTTATTGATTTCCGAGATCAATATACTTATGTGTGCATTTGCGTATGTTTTGCGTAGCGCAGCAATCACAAATGAAGAATTAACATAATCTCCAATCTTTGCCGCCTGGATAATAAGAATATGGTTCGGAATGGAATTCCTTCCTGGTCTAAGAAGATTCATGATTGGTAGGGATAGAATCGTCAAAATTTCAAATATCATTTCCAGCTTCCTATCAGTGTTCTGATCCACCAGAAAGGCCACCACTGTCGATTTAGAGTTGGGATTGGCGGTGCGATCCTTGAAATTTTTTCGTGCTTCCAAGTGAAATTTAGGAACTGGCGACTATGACCGTATTCTCCCCCGTATAAACGAATTTCTTTTGCTTTACGACTGTCAATAGGCGTGTTTTCGCTATGGTCACGTATCAGAGAATGGTAGTCGTCCTTCTTGTTGAGGTCCCTCCTCCGGGCACACCAGAACCTTTTGCTTAGATACTTCTGGCGCGAACCATGATACTTTTGGTTTTTTACGAAACGATAATCTTCTGCGCCGTACTTTCCTGTGAACTCTTCGTCGTAGCCATAGAAGCGGAAAAAGCGTGCCCGTGACATGAAGAAGGTGTTGGGGTGCCCTTTGTGGATGTTCCCCGTAGCGTTCTTGCGGTAGAACTTGTAAAAGGTGGATTTTGGATTTCTTCGTTGAACCAGCTCTCTCAACGTGTGCTCCGGAAAGACGTGGTCAATGTCAGAGAGGAGAATCTTGTCGGACTTAGCGTAGACTGCGCCTACGTTACGAGCACCCGCCTGGTTCCACGGGATATCCTCGTTCACACGGATGAGATCAATATTGAGATCATAGCCGTCAACGTTGATGGGGGTGGGTGAGCAGTCGTCCACCAGAACGAAGTGGATCATGGACATCAATTCCTTATCGTACCCTTGATATCTCTCGAGCAGCTTCATAACCGCGTTTCCAGAGGAGCCATCGACGTAATAGTGGGTGATGTAGGTGAGTCGGATCCCTTCGTAGCTTTCCGGTTGATTATTCATCTGGGTGGTCTCAGTTGTATCTATGTTCTTTGTGGTTAGAGGGAACGATAGAGCGTCTCGATCTTACCGATGTTGCTCTCGATGCTGAATTTCCGCACTGCAATGTCGCGAGAGTGTCGGGCCATTGCCTCTAAATCCGCCTCATTCACTATCCGGTTCAGCCCTTCAGTAATCTGATTAATCTCACCAGCATCTACCAGGATGCCGTTTTCGCCATCAAACACCACCTCTTTGTTGCCGCCGTTTCTGCTGGCGAGAATCGGTTTGCCCATCGCGCTGGCCTCCAGAAGAACGCGGGAGAGCCCTTCCCAGTAGCTGATTAGGGCGATGATGGAGCTCTGTGCGATGTAGGGTCGCACATCCTGCTTCGGCTCGACGAAGACAACACTCTCCTGGATCCCCTGCTCTTCGATATACTCTCGTAGCGAATTCAGATAACTCTTTTTTTGGGAACGATCCTCGCCCAGTAAAACCAGCTTGTAGCGGTCGCGCGCGTTGCTTGCGGCGAATCCTTTGATCAGGTCGAGTACCCCTTTCCGTGGTTCGAAAGAGGAGATGTTGAGAATGTAGGGGGGCTCTATCCCCTCCGGCGTTGCAACGGGAGCTTGGGGAGAGAAGTGTTCGGTATCCACGCCATTGTGAATGGTGGTGAGAATCTCTTCACGCACGTACTCCATGTGTTTAGCGGTGTCGTGGGAGACGGTGACTATCCGGTCGGCTAGACGGTTGGCGTAGCTCTTGAGCTTCGTGCAGCGCTTCTCCTCCGGATTTTCTCGTACGAACCACACCACTTTTTTCCCCGCGAGTGCGGCGGCGATCGCTGGATATTTGTAGTAGGAGGTGAAGGTGTTGAGATGAACGACATCTATCTTTTTGGAAAGAATGAGAAAGAGGAAGCGAAGGATAGTGGGGATGCCCAGTAGGGCGCGGGTGTGGGGGATGATACGTACCGAATCCGACACCTCGTGGGCACGAGCGACGATGGGACCGTCGACGGCGAAAGCGTAGTGATAGCGGATATCCTTATCCTTGCCGTGCTGTGCGATATTGAGTAGTGAGATGGGGCTACCGCCGAGCGCGGCGCCGTGGGAGACGAGCAGTACGTTCATGCCTTCTTCGCTTGGTTATCCGTCTGGTAGCGCACCTGGCGTGTGGCTTTGCTGTCGATGAAAGAGAGCTGAGCGTTTCTGTCTTGCAGATACCTCTCCCATTCACTGAGCGGTAGGCCGCCGTGGGCGCCGATCACCGATTCAGGGATCTGGGTGCATTTGCCTCCGATCTTTTTTGAGACCGGCCAGTTGATGTCGTCTCCTGCGTTGAGCGTGGTGAGCTGCAGATGGTCGAGGGCACAGGTTAGGGGAAGCTGATCCGTTGGCGGCTGATTATCGGGCAGGTTGCTCCAGACCGTTTTGTAGTATTGCGTCCAGAGCGGAGAGAGCTTTTCCCAGACGCTTCTACGCGCCGCTAGAAAGGCGCCGTTGAGGTGATCCGCCAGATAGGGGCGGCATGTCTTCTTGAGTGGTTCCGGCATCTTTTTCACGCCGGAGCGTTTGAACTTCGAGATCATCTGCCCCATGCGAAAACTTCCGGCTACGCCCCACTTGTGCCATGGAAGTTGCGGCTCTCGCAACAGCATGAGGTCGGAGTCTATCATCAGGACACGCTCGTGCGAGGCAAAGTTGGGGGCGTAGAGTTTGCAGATGCGGCTGCGGTAGATGTTGATGTAGGCGTGCCCCCGCGGAGTGTGTGGGGTAGGGTCGAAGTGCTCCACTCTGATCTTTTCAGTGGTGTCGGCGACCCTCTCCGATGTGATCTCCTGATCGGTGGCGATGATCACCTCTTCAGCATTTTTAGCATTTTCTGCAGCAAAACGGGCGGCGAGGATCGCTTCCTCCACATAGTTTGCGCCGGTGCAGGGGATAATGATGCTCTGCGCGGGGAGTAGCTCTTCCTTTTGTATCACCCCATGGTTCTTTCTCGTTTTGAAACGACAGATCATCTTTTTTAATTTTTTCATGGCCGTTTGCTGTCCTAGCCCCAGTTCATGTCGATTCGCGGTTTTTCCAGTTTCTCTGCACGCTTTCTAAGGGCGACGGTTCTTTTGTAGAGCTCGGGGATCTTGAACTCGTGGGTTTCGACGAAGATATATTCGATTCTTTGCAGAGATGGGGAGTTCAACAGGCTCTCCAGTACGGGAATCTCGGCCCCTTCGATATCGATCTTGATGATGCCAATCTCCTGGTTCAAATCTTCGATGAAGCGGATGATGTCTATCACCTCGACCGATATGGATTTGTTGTGGTCAATATTCTCCTTTGATTTAAAGAACGAAGTACCTTCCGATAAGGATTCAGGATTCAATTGATAATCATTGCGTAGAAACATGATAGCAGTATGGTTCTCTATGCCTGCTGCCTTTTGATGTAGCTCTATATTGCTGTTGTGGATTAAGTTTTTCTCGAGAACAGTAAAGGCATCCGGGTTGGGTTCGTATGCGATTACACGGTCGAAATTCTCTACAAGTATGTTCGTATACTGCCCCCGATTTGCACCGAGGTCAATGGCAATTTTTTTTAATTTACAATTGTGAATAGCTTTTAGAAAACGCTCATCTGAACCAATTATTCTGGCACGAATGAGCTTCTTTTTGTAACGCCTGCCGGTTTTTCCGGGCAAGTATGCAAGAATGTGATGAATTAGACTCATTGTGCTAACACCTTTTTGTAGATGCCTAATGTCGACCCCATCATCTCCTTTTTGGTAAAGTGGGCCAGCACGTGTTTTCTCCCTTGTTGAGACATACTTTCATATTCTTTACGGTTGTTATACAGCCTGCCCAGTGTTTCAGCAATTTGTTCAGGGCTGTTGGGAGGAATGAGGGTGCCAGTTTCTCCATCAATGATTACTTCTGGGATGCTACCAATGTTTGTTCCAATAACTGGTTTTTCCATCAGCATTGCTTGTGGCAGTGTCTGTGATGTAGCCTCGTTGGAGTAGGAATTTAATATCACAACATCCATGATGGAATAGTATCGTGGTGTATCTTTGATGTAGCCTAGCATTAGAACATGTTGCTCTAGTCCTAGCTTACCTCTAAGATTCAATAGGTTTCCTTTGGTAGGCCCATCCCCTAAAACTAGAAGGCGTACGTTCGGGTTGGTTTGTTTGTAAAGTCTAATCCCTTCAAAGAGGGAGCGATGCCCTTTCCAGGAGCGTAGAACAGCGACTATACCAACAATAAAGTGTTTGTCCGAAAGCCCTAACTCCTTTTTCAAGGCATAGTCAGGGGTTATAGGGTAGAATATTTTTGTATCAATTCCTGCAGGGATTGAGGTAATTTGCTCTGGAACCATCTTATTGAGATGTATCATGTTCTGCCGGATGCTTTCACCCGATGTAATGACATGGTCTGCAAGCTTCATATAGAGAAACCAACTCCACCAGCGTGTATTGATCAGAGTGCTCAGGTGGCGACTACGGATAATTGCCCTGCCAGTCAATCGACCTGCGAGGCCACCGATTCGGGCATCAACAGAACTGTGGGTATGGACAATATGGATCTGTTCCTTGCGAATAATTCTAGTCAGCTTGAACAGAGCGGTAAGAGCGATTCCCTTGTGCATGTGAACAGGATGTACACGGATGCCAACCTCTTTGGCTCTTTTGAATAAGAGGCTACTGGGTTGTGCAGCAATTTGTACTGTATGTCCCGCCTCTATCAGTGCCTGTGATTCTCCCAGGATGCGAATTTCCTGACCCCCCCAGCCTTTGGACCATTCAGTATGAAGTATGTTGAGTTGTTGATCTTGCATGAGGCCTATAGATTTTCTTGGGCAGAGAATTGAAGTTGGTGATAGCTTTTATAGAGGCTATTATTATTTAGTAATTCATGATGTGATCCAGATTCTATTATCGCACCGTCTTTCATCACAACAATACAGTCGGCGTGTTCGATGGTAGAGAGACGATGTGCAATGACAATACTGGTTCTGTTCGCCATAAGATGTTCCAGGGCCTCCTGGATATAGCGTTCCGATTCTGTGTCTAGGGCGGATGTTGCCTCATCCAGGATCAGTATTGGGGCATTTTTATAGAAGGCTCGAGCAATGGCAATACGCTGACGTTGCCCACCAGAGAGGGTGATTCCATTTTGTCCAATTTCTGTATGAACCCCATTAGGTAATGGAGTCACAAATTCAATGGCATGAGCTGCAGTTAGAGCTTCCAAGACCCTCTCTTCATCTGGCTTGGGATCGGAATAGGCAACATTGTTGAGAATTGTGTCATTGAAAAGGCGTACATCTTGAGAAACCATGGAGATACTTCTACGAAGGGATTGCAGGGGGATATCTTTTATAGGAGTTCCGCCGATACTGATTGAGCCCTCTTCAATACAGTAGAAGCCAGCAACCAGGTGGGTTAATGTTGTTTTGCCACTTCCAGACTTGCCAACTAGTGCATAGGTATTTCCTTTAGGAATTGTAAGGTTGAAGTCGTCGATGACCTTCTTATTGTCTCCATAGGCATAGTGCACTGATGAGAAGGTGATATCACCGCTCAGAACATCATTTGATGATGGACTTGTCCTCTCTTGTGGCTCATCGAGAATACCAAAGATAATTTCTGCAGATGCAAGTCCCTTCTGAATCGTTGATGTAATATCAGTTAGTCGCTTGATTGGCGGTAACAGCATGAGCAGGGCTGTGAGGAAGGACATAAACTCACCAGCAGTTGTCTGATTATGGGCATCACTATGAAGTGCAAGAGCAATAATAAGAGCTACAGATAGAGATGCCAGAAGTTGAACAAGTGGCGTAATGGCTGACTCAGCAACTGTTGCGCGCATGGCAAGGCCGCGTTGTTTCTCATTGGCCCTTTGGAAGCGGGTTGTTTCAAATTCCTCTGCGGTAAAGATCTTAACAATCCGATTATTGCTGGCAGCCTCTTCGATCGTGTGGGTTATTGCAGCCATTGAATGCTGGCTATCACGGCTGATTCTGCGTAGTCGCCTGTTGAAATAGCGGACCAGTAACATGATGATTGGAAACAAGGCAAGCGTAATGCTGGTTAATCTCCAGTTCAGCCAGAGTAGCCAAGCCATAAGAACAAGAACTGTTAATGTGTCTCGTACCAGGACAGTAAGTGCCATGGTTGCAGCGCCTGTCACAGACCCTGGATTGTTGGCAACATGCGAGGCAAGGCGACCACTTGAGTGATGGTCGAAAAAAGTTGTTGGAAGATGGAGAAGATGCTCAAACATCTCCTGTCTCAGATCAGTGACAACACGATTGGCTACCCACGATGAGGCATATTTAGAGGTAAAACCAAGGATGCCGCGAAACATGAATAGAGCGACCATGGCAATCGGAATCCACTGCATAAATGTTTCATTTCGATTGGTAAATCCCTCATCCAATAGGGGCTTCATCAGTGCGGGGAAAATTGGTTCGGTCATGGCTATCAAGGTAAGAAGAAAAACTGATGTAGCAAGAATCTTCCAGTATGGCTTTACATAACTCAGTAGGCGCAAATAGAGTAACCGGCTATTCAGGTTAGAGTGTTCCATTTTTTTTCTCCTGAACAGTCTGGTAAAGATGGAGCAGTTTATTGCTCATGACACTCCTTGAGTAACGATCCATGTCAATATCAATATGCTTTTTATGCCGATCTATGGACTCAATTGTAACTGTCCAGCCATATATATCTAGTGGGTCGAGATGTGGAATCCCCAAGGCGGCTGTTAGATCTGCTGCACCTGTTGTTTTGCTGGCAAGCACAGGGAGTCCCGCTGCTGCAGCCTCAAGTGCGCTGTTTGGTAGGGGGTCATATAAAGAGGGAAATACGAATAGATCAGCAGCGCCCAAGTAGGGGCGTACATCTTCTTGCTCCCCCATAAAGTAAATCCTGTGCTCAAGCTTTTTCCTTCTTGCCAACTCCTGAAATCTTGCAATATGCTTGTCCTTCCCAACGATAATTAGATGGTGAGTATCAGGAAGATGACAAAAAATATCCAGTAATTGTCTGACTCCCTTCCTCTCATAACCTGACCCAACAAAGAGGGAAACAGTTGCATTCTCCGGGATTCCTAGTTTAGTGCGGACAGGGGCCCTGTATTGTTCAGAAAGATGTGGGTGAAATTTGTCTTGATCTACAGCGTTTGGGATGACTGTGATATGTGCCTTCATATAAGGGAAATTTCGTTTAATCTCATCTTTTGTTGTTTCTGAGTTGGCAATAACATCTATTAGATTTGGACTCTCAAAAACACGTCTTTCTTGTCTCAGGATAAACCTGTGATAAAGTGATGCCGCTGTCCAGATGTTTTCCCACCATGGTCGAATACGCTTACGTTGATGCAACCACTCGCGGTGCACACCTTCTCCGGCACGGTAGATATCAGTGCAGAGAATACGTTCGTGTGATTGAACCAGATCAAACGGATATTCTTTTAGAGTGCTGCAAACGCTTCTGTAGAATGACCAGTCGCGCCAGAGACGACCTAGATAAAATGGATTACATTCAATGACTTTAAACGTGTGCTTTCCACGATCCTCCCATTTGCGTGTAATAATTGTGATTTCAATGCTGGAATGTTCTTGGAGTGTTTCGAGCATATTCTGAACAAAGCGTTCAGCACCACCGTGTGGCGTGTATCGTTGCCTAATAACAGCAATGCGTAGAGTGTTGGTGGAGTGATTGCTCATTTCTCAAGTCGATGCAATAAATGTGGGACTACTGTTTCTGGGGTAATACCCTCAAGGCAGGCACTGTGTTTGCTTCTTTCGCAACCACTTTGTTGGCAAGGAACACACTCCCATTCCTGTTGAATAACAAGGTGGGGACCAGATTGTTGATTGCCGCTTGTTGCGGGATATGGGGTTGTAGTTATTGGCTTACTTTGCTTATTCGGCCAAGGCCCCCATATGGTTGCAGATGATGGGCCAAATAGGGCAACTACAGGTGTATTAACTGCTGCTGCCATATGCATTGGTGCTGAATCAACACCAAAGAAGAGCTGAGCAAATGATGAGATAGCAGCGGTTTGTTTCAAGGAGAGTTGACCTCCCAGGTTGATTGGAAATGATTTGCACAGATCCAGGATGGATTGAAGTTTTTCAAGCTCTCTATTATTTGGCGCACATGTAAGAACAACTTGGATGCCATGCTTAATGAGGGTATCTATAATATCAGCCATGAACCTGTCTTCCCAGCATTTAAATAACCATCTAGATGTTGGATGTATATGGATCATGGCTCTATTAGGATTGACACCATGTTTACGGAGGATATTTTTAGTTGCTCTCTTTGTTTCTTGATCCAGCGCGAGCTTTACATTTGTTTGTTGTGATTTTGTAATCGGGGAGGCAATATGAAGGTTCCTGAGGACTGTATGCATTGGTTTGGTTGGTGGTGTGACAGGGGTATTAACTAATCTGTTTATCCCTTTTCCTATGTCTTTTTTATTCATAAGACTAATCATTTCGGGGATGCCACAGAACCAGCTGAGCAGGATTCCACGATCACCCTTGGTGGTGTTTAGGGAAAGATCAAACTTCTCTTGCCTGAGTTGGTAGACCCACTTGAGATATCGTTTTAGGAATACAAAATAGCTTTCACTGAGGCGCTGTTCTGGTAACACATAAAGCGCATCTAGATCAGGATGCCCCTCCAGCATCGCCTCAGTCCCCGGCTTTACTGCCGCAGATATATGATTTC
>JACKQG010001610.1_pt2 | contig 19340 bp, 19 predicted proteins | sample 8237621 | NCBI WGS metagenome assembly JACKQG01 (sample SAMN15677084, study PRJNA649215) | marine metagenome | biome: marine; feature: Black Sea; material: saline water; isolation source: suspended particulate matter (SPM) from the Black Sea western gyre | collected 2013-06-09/2013-06-10 | depth... | reverse complement strand
GTGTTGGGGGCGTCTTAGGCTTTGTACCGCTTATCATGTTCATGTTCTTTGCCATCGCTATTATAGAGGACTCGGGATACATGGCAAGGGTCGCCTACATGCTGGACAGGGTGCTTCGCTGGTTCGGGCTGCATGGCAATTCTGTCATGGCCCTGGTGGTGAGCGGCGGAATCTCCGGGGGATGTGCGATCCCGGGTGTCCTGGCGACAAGGGTCCTGAGGGACCCCAAGGAGAGGATCGCTACACTTTTAGTGGTTCCGTTTATGAACTGCGGGGCCAAACTGCCTGTATATGCCATGCTCATCGGGGCCTTTTTCTCCAAAGACAAGGCCAGAATGATGTTTATCCTGACCCTTCTTTCATGGGGCTTCGCCCTCTTTGCCGCCAAAATCATCAGATCAACCGTCCTGAAAGGTCCAAAAACACCGTTCGTGATGGAGCTTCCCCCTTATCGGGCCCCCACCATCAGGGGCCTCTTCATCCACACCTGGGAAAGGACCTGGCACTATATGAAGAAGGCAGGGACGGTCATCCTAACATTTTCCGTACTCTTGTGGGCGATGATGACCTTTCCCGGCCTCTCTCAAGATCAGATCAACACCTTTGAGACACAGCGAAAAGAACTTGCCAGCGCCTTTTTCCACTCTCCTGACATCAAAGGCATGGTAAAGGGTGAGAAAGACCTAAGCGCCCTAAATCAGAAAGCGGCCTCCCGGTACCTGGATTTCAGAAGCCGGATGAATTATATTGGGACACTACAGCAACAGGCGGCCCTTAAGCGGACGATCGCAGGATGGATCGGGCAGCGGTTAGAGTCAATTACGAGGCCCCTTGGTTTCGATTATCGCACCAATATTGCATTAGTGGGCGGCTTTGCCGCCAAAGAGGTCGTGGTCTCGACTCTTGGCACCGCCTATTCCTTAGGGGCGGTAGATCCAGAGGAAACCGGTTCCATTTCCGAACGGCTTAAGCGGGATCCCAACTGGAACCCTTTACAGGCCTTTACACTGATTGTTTTTACCATGCTCTATGTCCCCTGTATCGCCACAGTCATCAGTATCCGCAAGGAAAGCTCATGGGGTTGGGCCGGGTTTTCTATTCTCTTCAATCTGATTGTGGCCTATGTCGTCTCTCTCTGCATCCGGCAGGCGGGAATGGCATTGGGGATGGGAGGGGGGTAGGACTTTGGATTGCAGATTGTAGATTGTCGATTGAAATTCCCCTTAACAACCGAATAACTATTGAATAACTATTGAATGACTATTGAATGACTATTGAATGACTATTGAATGACAAAAACTTATAGGAGAGTAAGGAATATATGGAAAAAATGCCGATTACAAAAGAGGGCCTCGAAAAGCTGAGAGAGGAGCTCCAACGGATGGAAAGAGAGGAAAGGCCCAAGAATATCAGGGCCATTGCCGAGGCCCGGAGTCACGGCGACATCAGCGAGAACGCAGAATATCACGCTGCCAAGGAAAGACAGTCTTTCATACAGGGAAGGATCAACGAATTAAAGGTCGCCTTAGGCAAGGCGGAAATAATAACTGTTGACGGGGGCCCAACCGATCGTGTTGTTTTTGGCCGGACGGTCCTTTTATATGACCTGAATACCGAAGAAGAGGTGAGCTATCAGCTTGTCGGACTTTATGAATCTGCTCCTGAAAACGGGAAGATATCCATAGAATCGCCTCTGGGCAGGGGCCTGATCGGGCGAATGGTGGGGGACGAAGTGAAGATAAAGATCCCTCGAGGAATCCAGGAATTTGAAATTTTAGAAATCCGATAAGGGCTCACTCAAGAATAAGTTCGCAGAATTGACGCTCAGATTTAGGTCGGATTTGGCTGTTGCGATTGAGTGAAACCACAGCAATAGTGAACTATTTCGAGGACTTCACGATTGAGCAGCAGCCGAAGATGACCTGAAGCTGAGATGTAAAAATGTGAAATTAGTTTTGAGTGAGCCCCAAGTCCCTGAAACAGCAATGGACAAGATCGCCCAGAACACAGCCGTAACCATTAGATACACCATGAAGACCGAAGCCGCCCGTGGCGAGTTTAAGGAGCGCCCCGAGGAGGAGGTCCGGTTTATATTTGGCGTTGAGCTGCAGGTCCCGACTCTTGAAAAGGCCTTGGAGGGTTCAACGGCAGGCCAGAAGTTCAGCCTTCAGATACCACCTTCCGAGATCTATGGGGAGCATGACCCCTCTCTGATCAGGGAAATCCCCAAAAAAGGCCTGATCAAGAAGCGGATCCGGGAAGGGGAATTCTATCGGCAGATGAAGATGGGGAGTCTTGTGTCCTTCAAGGTCCTTGAAATCAGAGAGGATACGGTGCGAGTGGATTTCAACAGGCCCATGGCCGGGATCTCTGCTTCCATCGATGTGGAGGTGGTGGCGATCAGGCCGGCGAGCGAGGCTGAAATCGCCGCAGCACGGGAGAACCAACGCAAGAAAAGCATCGGGTGTGGATAATGATCAACAGAATTTTCATTCATGGCCTGGATAGCAGCAGCAAAGGGACCAAAGGAGTCTTTTTCCGGGAAAAATACCCTGATATGATGATCCCTACCTTTACCGGAGATCTTCAGAAACGGATGATAAAACTGAATGGTATTCTCTCCGGCAAGTCGGATATCAGGATCGTGGGGTCCAGTTTTGGTGGTCTCATGGCCACCCTGTTTGCGTTAGAGAACGGTTCTCAGGTCAAGCGTGCTATCCTCCTTGCACCGGCCATCAATATGATCAAGTTTGCCTCCCACAAGAAGGGGAGGGTTTCCGCGCCGGTCCGGATCTACCATGGAAGGGGTGACGACGTCATTCCTCTGGCAGAGATAGACCCCATTGCCAGGGAAATCTTCACCGATCTCTCCTTCACCATCGTCGATGATGATCACTTTCTGCACAAGACCTTCAAGGACCTGGACTGGGACACCCTCCTTGCCTGAGTTGGATTCTCCTACCTCTTACTTTTTTGAACAGCCTCCACCTGAGACGCATACCAGTCTATCTGTCGGCAGACACCCCTGATGATCCGCACCTCCCGTGCCCTGAGCGGGAGCCTTGAAAGAAACCGGCGGATATTCAGGATCCAGTGCTCCGGATTCTGGGGATCGATAAAACCTATCTTTAAAAGCACATCTTTGAGGTGTTCGTACATCCCCTCCAATTCAAAGCTGTTGGCAAGACGTGGCTGGACCTCAGCAGGCGCATCCCTTGCGGCCAAGAAAATTTCATAACAGACGATGATGACAGCCTGGGCCAGATTCAGAGAAGAAAAGCCCGCTGTGGGTATTGTGATGATGGTGTTGCAGTGGCGGAGTTGATCGTTGGAAAGCCCCCGGTCTTCGGGCCCAAAGAGAATAGCCACCCGGTTATTCTGGGAGATGGAGATAAGATCCCTGGCAAGGGTCCGGGGTTGGGACATGGTGGGTCTCAAGGCCCCGGTACGGGCAGTGGTCCCCACCAGATGGTGATAAGGGGCAAGCGCTTCCTTCAGGTCATCAAAGACCTCCATTCTTTCTATCAGATCGATGGTGCTCCCTGTCGCTGTTTTGAGCACACGGCAAAGATCGCAGTTCTTGGGTTCTACCAAAACAAGTCTTCTCAGACCCATGTTATTCATAGCACGGGCCGCAGCCCCTATATTTTCGGGGATCTGGGGTCGAACCAATACGACTGCAATATGATCAAGAACAGCTTTCATGTTTACAAGACAAGTGCCTAAAGCAGACCAAGTGTCGAGTGCCTAAAGTTTAAAGTGCCTAAAGTTGTGGTATGCCTTCGGCGATGTATTTTCAATAAAGACAAGCATGACGGGTTCGTGAAAAGTCGAAAATTCCCTCTTTCTGTCATTCCGGCGAAAGCCGGAATCCAGTGCTTTCAGGCAGTTACAAGTCACATGGACTCCGGTTTTCACCGGAGTGACGACTTTTTACGAGTTCATCAAGCTTGTTTCGGCCAACAGCCGAACTGGGGCAAAAAATGGTGAATTTTCTTAACTTTAGGCATTTTAGGCACTTCAAACTTTAGGCATTTCCTTAAGTATATCAACAATCCTGGCGGTTAGTTCATCGCTGTCAAAGGAGAATGACACCGTCCCCTCATGGATGTCAAAGGAGAGAAGCGTGCTGTTATACTCCTTTGCCACGGTTTCCAACATTTCTCTGAATTGTGCGGCATAGGGGTGGTCTGGGCTGTCCACGTCTTCCCCAAACAGGTCCACCTCAAAAAAGCCTGCTGGTTCTTTCATTCTTCAGTTGCTCCTCCAGAATATGGCGGTGCCCGCAATCAGTACAATGGCCCCGAACATGAATATTGTCCCGAAAGGGAAAAAGTCAAGAAGCACCCCGCCAAGCACGGGCCCGGCAAGCATGCCGAGACTGTGGCCGAATGCAAGAAAACCCATTATGGAGCCCATTGCCTTGGTTCGCCTCCCTTCAATCACACCCATGGCCATTATGGCGGGGAAAGATATACCGCCGGCTAATCCAAAAATTCCGTTGGCAAGGATCAGCGCCCCAAAGGAATCGGCCCTGTCCAGGTAGAGAACTGCCAGGGTCGCCAAGATTCCACCCGAGAGGGTCAATGCTTTCTTGCTGAAACGGTCCGCTAAATACCCCATGGGCACCTGCAGAAGCCCGGCTGTAAAGACATTGATCATTACCACTGTCCCGATGGCTGAACTGGAGAGGGCGAGCCTAACATCGGCCAGGAGAGGCAAAAAGGCCCAGGTAATACCGACGGTGGTGGTAAAACAGGCCCGGAACGCGAAGAGTGAGAAGGCCGAGGGGATCTTCATCAGCTTCATATATGAAATGGGTTTTTGTGATCCCGAAGGGCTGTTTTTTCCCGGGATGGTTTCTGGCGGGAGGAACAAGAGACAGAGCATGAAACCGAGAAAGGTCAGTATTCCCATACCCAAAAATGAGGCCTGAATATTGAGCCAGTCTTTTACCAGCCCGCCCATTACCGGTCCGGCGCTAAGGCCGCCATATAGAGATATGTTGAACAGACCCATTATGCGTCCTTCTTTATGCGTGGGCGTAATCTGTCCGACGTAGGCCTGGGCTACCGGAAGGATCATGGCCGAGGCAAACCCCTGCCCTAATCTGAGGAGTATCAGTGTCTCAATGGTTGTTGCAGCAGTATAAAGAAGAGATGTCAAAAAATAAGCTAAAAGACCGACCGTTAAAAGGGGTTTTTTTCCTTTCCGGTCTGAGAGTTTCCCGAAGTAGGGGACAAAGATGGTCCTTGTTAGTGAAAAGGCCCCGAATATAAGACCTACCTGAAGACCTCCTGCCCCGAGGTCATGGGCATATACGGGGAGCAAAGGCGCGACAAGACCGGCCCCCATGGTCGTTACAAAGACGGCCATGAAAAGGGTGATGAATATCTTGACGTTGATATGCGTTGTCTCTGACACTCCGTATCTTCCTTACTGCTGCCCGCTGGCCCCGGCCTCAGTTGTGATCAACGTCAAGAGGCCTTACAGGGCCTGAAAACATCATCATTGACGGGACAGGGCATTTTTATTATTGTTCCCGATTGAAAAAAGGTTGTTCTCTTTATCATTCATCCTCATTTCAACAACTTAACCACCAAACAAGATCCGGAGTCCTTCATATGGCAAAGCACGTCTGTCCTCCGTGGGTCGGATACCTGCTACTGTGCCCTCTCAGGAAGCTGCTGGAAAACCCTGACAAGATATTAGGGCAGTTTGTCCGGGAGGGAATGGTCGTCCTGGAGCCAGGCTGCGGCATGGGTTATTTCACCCTTCCCTTAGCCCGCATGGTCGGTCCGGAGGGCCGTGTGGTTGCAGTGGACATACAGGGCAGGATGCTTTCTGTGGTCAGACGCAGTGCCCGCAAAGCCGGGCTTCTCGACCGGATTGATCTTCGCCGGATAGAAACCGAAGGGTTAGGCCTGGAAGACCTTTCAGGGAGGGTGGACTTTGCTGCGGCCCTCCACTTAGTCCATGAAGTCCCGGACCAGGCCCGGTTTTTTATTGAAATATGGAATTCCCTTAAGCCCGGGGGCAAACTCCTTGTTATGGAGCCCAGGGGCCACGTCTCCCTGGATCGGTTTGAGCAGACCGTCGCCACCGCGGAAAAGGCCGGATTTAAGCAGGAGGTACTGCCCCGGAAGATACGGGATAGATGCGTCCTCCTTGTCAAGCCAGGCAACGGTGTCTAAGGGGAAAAAATCATAACAGCGCGGTGACCACGACCCATAAACCCTCGGTGTCGATCGGTTTGGCAATGTAATCATCGGCCTCAGTGGACATCCCGTCAGCATGGGTGTAGGTGGTCGTGGGGACTGCTTCGCCCACGGCGGTGAGAAGCACGATCGGGATATCACGGGTCTCTTCACGCGCCTTTAATTCAGCGCAGAGAACATAGCCATCCTTCCTCGGCATCATCACATCCAAGATAATCAGGTCCGGACGACGCTCCCTGATGGATTCCTCCCCTTCCACGCCGTCATAGGCCCGGCCTACTTCGCATCCCTTGCTCTCTAACATCATCGCCACGGTTTCAACGAGATCAGGATCATCGTCTACAACCAGAATATATTTTTCCCCCATTTGGAAATCTCCTTTTGCTTTGATCATTGGCTTCCCCGTGAAATTCTTGTCCCGGCCGGGTTATCGTACCCCAGTGTTTAGTCCGCAGCGATCTTAGGGTTCACTCAAAAATAAGTTCGCAGAATTGACGCTCAGATTTAGGTTGGATTGGGTTTCTGCTCCGGTACCTTACCCGGAACGATCGTCCATCGTCAATCATAAATCGTTACAGTTGGTTCGACATTTTGGATTCGGCATATGGGACGACAAACAAATCACAGATTACTCATATGAAACCTGAAATTCGAAAATCGAAAAGCCCGCGACCCGCACTGGATGCTGGATACTGGATGCTGGATACTTGATACTGGATGCTGGATACTTGATACTGGATGCTGGATGCTGGATACTGGATGAACCCGCAATTCGCAACCTGAAACCCGCAACCCGCAACCTGCAAGAGGCAGCGCTCGTGAGAGAACTTTCGTATCGTCCTGAAACAATCATTCGTAAGTTTCCGGGCTTTGAGATGAAAGCTTGACGTAGCGCAGCATCTTGGTTTAATCATACCCAGACGCATCATGGGAAAATGTAGAATAAAGCCCCCCGAAGAGATCAAAGGGTGTGCAGAATCCGAATCTCTCCTTGAAAGGAGGTAAGTACATGCCAAACGGCCAGAAAGACATCCAGATAAAATTTCCGGATAATTTGCAGGGAGGCGCGTATGCCAACAACATGGTGGTCTCGCATACGAAGGAGGAATTTATCATGGATTTTCTTATGATAGCTCCTCCCGCGGGCGCCGTCATCTCAAGGGTTATTGTAAGTCCAGGTCACATGAAGCGGATCGTCGCAGCATTACAGGATAATATTACAAAATATGAGAAGATGTTTGGTGAAATTCCATTGGCAGAAGAACCCAAGCCAAACATTGGGTTTCATTAAGGAGGAGATGATGGATGTAAAAGAAGCAGTGGTGGCGAGAAAGAGCATCCGGGCATTCAGTCCTAAACCGGTTCCAAAAAACGTTTTGGCAGAAATTATGGAGACCGCCCTCTGGGCCCCCTCCTGGGGCAATACCCAACCCTGGAAACTCACGCTGGTCGGCGGGGAGACGTTAGAGAAGATAAGAGAGGCGTATGTTGAGAGGTTTGCCACAGGGGAGCTCAGCATCACCACCCCTGACTACCCGATGCCCACCGAGTTCGGTCCGATCCAGAAGGCGCGATACCAGGGCTTGGGAAGGGGCCTGTTCCAGGTGCTGGGTATCGCCAGGGAGGATATAGAAAAAAGGAACGAGTATTATCGAGATATGATGCGCTGTCTCGGGGCGCCACATGTCATCTATCTCCATCTCGATCGCGGGTTCAATCCTTACGCCCTGATGGATGCCGGCATCATCCTCCAGACCATTGCCCTTTTGGCTGTGGAGCAGGACCTGGGGACCTGTTTTTTGGCCCAGTCTGTCAGATATCCGGACATCGTCCGTGAGCACACCGATATACCGGATGACCAGCTGTTAGTAATGGGAATGGCCATTGGGTATCCCACTGAAGATCATCCTCTAAATCTGTTCAGAAGCGAACGGGGGAAGCCCGAGGAGTTTCTGAGTTATCTGGATGTGTCTTAACTCATTACTCAGGACAGAGGGCCGGGAGATCCTCAAGGCGGGTGATGGTGTAATCGGGCTGGGGGTCGTCCGGGGTCATGACCGATTCCCCGCCATTGGTGAGGAGGACCGCCATTGCCCCGGCCCTTTTTGCTGAAATCACATCAAAACGGAAATCCCCCACCACCAACAACTCCTCAGGAGAAATCCCCATCTCCGCTGCCACCCGGATGACGCCTTCCGGATGGGGTTTCGGGAGTGACATCTCACGGGTGACAATCGCGTCAAAATCATCGATGGTAATGCCCTTGAATCTTTCAAGCGCCTTCCTGATCGGATTCAGCCTGCTTCTGGTCAGAATGCCCATAGGGATCTGCCTTTCCTTGAGGACAGAAAGGCATTTTTCCGCGCCCCTGTTGGGTCGGCAGATTTCTGCCGCCCGATCCTCCTCTTCCTCTAAGATCTTCTCAAGCCGGGCCCGAAGATCCGGGGGCTGGGTATCCAGGAACTCAAGGATCGGCTGGTCCAGAGGACACCCCAACGCCTTCTTTATGGCAGGAAAATCGAGGGCCCCCGGACGAGTCAGGGTTCCGTCAAAGTCGAATAATACACCTTTGATCACCATCAGAACTGAGTAGCCTCATCCCAGACCGGGGGACGCTTCTCAAGGAACGCGGTAAACCCTTCGATTGCATTGGTGCTGACACCGGCCATGGCCATCATCTCCTTTGCGTACTGGTAGGCCTGCCACTCGGTCATCTCAATCTGAGAGTAAAAGACCTGCTTGGACATATAGATGGCATACTTACTGGGTTTAGCGATCTCCTTAGCCCATTCCCAGGTCATTTCATCTAATCTGTCATCAGGGAACACGCGATTGACGAGGTGGAAGGCTTCGGCCTCCTTAGCCGTGTACAGATTGGCGGTCATGAGCATTTCCATGCATTTTTTCTGCGGCACTGCCCTGCTGACAGCTACCGTTGGCGTAGAGCAGTTATAGGAGTAGATGAGACCGGTCATGCCGAATCTGGACTTCTCTTCACCGGCGGTAATCAAATCACACCCCGCCACTAAGTGGCATCCACCGGCCATGGCAATACCCTGGACCTGAGCAATAATGCACTGGGGAGCGGTACGGATGGTGGTCATCAGGTTAAAGGAGGTCTGGAAAAGCTGCCTGATGGCAGAGAGGGGCTGGTTAAGGATCTCTAAGCGGTCATGGCCCGCGCAGAACACATCTCCGACAGCCTTGAGGATAATAACCTTTGCATCGCATCGTTTGCCCGCATCCTGGAGGCATGCGATAATCTCTTCTTCGAACTCCTGACCCAGGGCGTTCCGCTTGTCCGGCCGGTTAAGAGTCAAGATGCCGATCTCTTCTTTTTCTTCGTACGTCATGTACTTGTAAGCCATAAATTCCCTCCTTTCTGTTTTACAAGATTGTATTGTCATTCATAGTCATTCGTCGTCATTCGCTTCGCTGTCATTCGGTTGTCATTCGGCCTGCGGCCGTCATTCGGTTGTCATTCGGTTGTCATTAGTCGTTGGACCTTGGACTTAGGACATCCGACATCGGACTTTGGACTTTGGACCTCGGCCCACCGCCTACTGCCTACCGCCTACCAACCACTACTTCCCCCATTCCCTCTCCCTCAACAGACGCCTCAGGGCCTTGCCTGCTGCCGAACGGGGAATCTCATCCACAAACTCCACGGCCACCGGCACCTTGTAAGGGGCCATTCTCGGTTTGCAGAACGCTCTTATCTCCTCCAGATTACTCTGCTCTCCCTCATTGAGCTGGATAAAAGCCTTGGGGGCCTCCCCCTTGAGTTCATCAGGGATCCCCACAATCACCAGGTCCCTGATCTTCGGATGGATCAGCATCATATCTTCAACTTCAGAGGGGAATACCTTTTCGCCGCCCACATTGATCATATCCTTTTTCCGGTCAACAATATAGGCATATCCATCCTCATCCATATATGCGATGTCTCCGGCGTGAAACCACCCATCCGGATCAAAAACCTCTGCCGTGGCCTCAGGCTTGTTGAGATACCCATTGGTCACACAGGTCCCCTTCACACACAACTCACCCTGTTCGCCGGGAGGGAGGGTGTTCCCCGCATCGTCCACCACCTTTATCTGGGCGTCATCCATGCCCCTGCCGCAGGAACCGATCCGGGTCTCGGTATACGGCACGGTGGTGCCCACACAGGAGGACTCGGTGAGACCCCACGCCTCGGCATACCGCCAGTTAAGCCGTTCCTCTATCTGACGGATCAGGTTTTCCGGCATCTTGGTCGCCGCAGACAGGCAAAAGATCACCGATGAGATGTCGCGCTCAGCCAGGCCTGGCTGTTTCAGGAAGAGATTATACATGGGTGGCACCCCCTGAAACACGGTGGGTCTCAGCCTTTCGATGGTGTCCAGTGCCTGTTCCGGGTAGAAGCGCTCCACCGTAATCACCGTCCCGCCCCTCGAAAGAGTCCCGAACGTCCCGTTGATCAAACCCCAGCAATGAAAAATCGGGGTGGCCACCATCGTAATATCATCCGGCGTGAAATGCACCCTGCCGAATTGAGTACAGTTGTGCCATATGTTGAGATGCGTGGCCATGACGCCTTTTGGCCAGCCCGTGGTGCCCGATGTGTACATCAGATGGCACAGGTCGCTCCCTTTTGTCTCCACCGGGTCAAACCGGTCACTCTCCTGTGCCAGCACAGAATCAAAGGAGGGATAGCGGTCTTTACCCGTGTCTCCAAGGAGGATGATTTTCTCCAGGGAGTCGAGATCCGGTCTCACCGCCTCGATGATCGGAAGCCGTGAATCGTCGACAAGGACGGCGCGGGTCTGACAGTCTTTGAGGATGTAGGCCACCTCCTGTTCCCGGAGCATGGCATTGACCACGTTCACCGTCAATCCGGCGCGCACTGTCCCTAAATACCCGATGATCAACTCCGGGAGGCTGGGAAGAAAAAGGGAAAGCACATCTCCCCGTTCTAAACCGATCTTGAGGAGACCGTCTGCAGTCCGCGCGATCAGGTTGTCTAATTCAGCGTAAGAGATACGGCGGTCACCAAAGATAATGGCTGTTTTCCCGGGGTTTTCTTCCACATGGCGTTTGATGATATGGGATACATTCATAGGCGCCTCCTCTAACGCTTGCTGATCCTGTTATTTTTTGATATGACTTGGCATCTTATGAAATAGATCTGAAAATGTCCATCTCCAAACTCCAAACTTGAGACACTTTCCCGGTTTATCCGGCCTAAGAGGAGGCAACATTCCATGCACAGAGATCACATCCCCCTGGGGGTCGGCTTTTATCCGGACTGGTTTTACAAACACTACGGTATATCGTTTGGCAGGGAATACTACTTTGATCCCGAGACCCGGATCCAGACCAGAATGGAGATAGAAAAAAGGCTTTTTGAGCGGTTCGGAGATGTGGGATTAGGCAATCCCGATCCGGCGCCCAAACCCCTTATCACATTCGGCATGGTCATGCTCCCTGCGATCTTTGGCTGTGAGATTGTGTATGAAGATGCGGCCCTTCCGTGGGCAATGCCCCTCAATCTTTCCGAAGATGACGTCATGAAACTGGAGGTGCCGGACATATTCAATTCCTACCCCATGACCGAGATGATCCGGCAGATCGACTATATGAAAGAGAAATACGGAAACGTGGTGGGGGATATCAACACGACCGGTATTCAGAATCTGGCTCTCAAGATCCGGGGCGATCAGCTCTACTTTGACTTTTATGAAAACCCGGAACTGTGTCATCATCTCCTCAGCATATGCACGGAATCTATTATCCGGCTCTTCGAGTTCAACCACAGGACCACGGGCACCGGGGCCATAGATGTGACGCCCATGTGCGATCCCAAGCTCTATGTGTTTCCCAACTGCACGGCCGAGCAGATCTCTCTCAAGGACTATGAGGAATTCATCCTCCCATATGACAACCAGGTGGCCGACGTCTGTCACCCGATCGGAATTCACCACTGCGGCTCCGTTAACCAGGTTTTGGACGGCTATGCAAAGGTGCGGCATTTGGAATTTATCGAGATCGGTTTCGGATCGGATGTGACAAGGACCCGCGAGGTGCTTGGCCCGGAGGTGGCCGTCAATGCCCGCATCAGCCCTGTATTGATGAAGAACGGCACCCCTGAAGAGGTCGCGGCAGAGGTGAGGCACCTCATAGACAATGGTGCGCCCCTCAACAACTTTTCTATAGACACGGTCGGCCTGACCTACGGCACACCGGATGAAAATGTCAAGGCCGCGCTCCGGACAGCGGCAGAATACGGGAGGCTTGACCACAAGCCCTCTCCTGTCTCTGTTCCTGGCCCTGGCGCCGGGCGCGTCAAATATGCGGGGCCCGTGGAAACGACCCTGAAGACCCCCACCAAAACGGTTGTGATCGGTCCCGGCCATCCCATGGTTATTATCGGCGAGCGGATTAACCCCACGGGCCGGAAAGAATTGGTACACGCCATCGAAGAGGGGAACTTTGAACGGGTTCAGGCAGAGGCAATGCGTCAGGTAGAACACGGGGCCCACGTCCTGGATGTGAACGTGGGCATATCCGGCATTGATGAACCGGAGATATTGAAGAAAGCGATTCTTGCCATACGCGAGGTCACGGATGTGCCCCTCTGTATCGATTCCGCTCTCCCCAGGGCATTAGCGGCCGGCCTCGAAGTCTATGAAGGGAAGGCGTTGGTCAATTCGGTCAACGGTGAAAAGCAGAAATTGGACCGGATCCTTCCCTTAGTCAGGGAGCACGGTGCCGCTGTCATCGGCCTTACCATGGATGACAACGGCATCCCTGAAAAAGCCGAAAAACGGCTTGAGATTGCCCGGTTGATCGTGGAGCGGGCTGAAAAAATGGGAATCCCCCGTGAAGATGTTATCATTGATCCCCTGGCCATGGCCGTCAGCGCCGACCACCGGGCCGGGCTGGAAACCCTCAAGGCCCTACGCCTGATCAGGGATGAACTGGGGGTGAACCAGACATTGGGTCTTTCCAACATATCTTTCGGTCTTCCGGACCGCACATCCATTAACGTCATGTTCCTTGCAATGGCTATCCTGAACGGTTTGACCTGCCCCATCCTGGACCCCACGGTTGCGGAGATGAGACGGGCGACAGTGCTGGCCGATCTCCTGCTGGGCAAGGACCCGTTCTGTATGACGTATCTTTCCCTCTCCAGAAAACCCACGCAAACAACCCCTGAACAGCCGGAAAGAGAAACAAACGTCCTTGACCTCCTGAAACTGGCGGTCATCAACGGAAATCGAAAGATCGGTGTTGACCTTGCACAGAAGGCATTGGACTCCGGCGCAGATCCCCAGGAGATCATCAATGATTATCTCATAGCGGGTCTCAACAGGGTGGGTGAGCAGTTTGAAAAAAAAGAGATCTTTGTCCCACAGATGATGATTGCGGCCAGGACCATGCAGGCTTGTGTTGATCTGGTCAGGCCCTTTTTGAAAAAGGATCGGCTTGAGCATCATCTGGGGACCGTGCTCATCGGAACCGTCTTCGGTGACCTGCACGACATCGGGAAGAACCTGACCCGTCTCCTCCTGGAAAGCTCGGGCTTCAAGGTCATCGATCTCGGTGAGAATGTTCCCGCCCAGAACTTCGTTGACGCCGCGATAAAACACAATGCCGCTGTAGTGGGTCTGTCTTCTCTCCTGACGACCGGCGACCCCCATGTAAAGGAGACAGTGAAAGCGCTCAAGAGCAGCGGCCTCAAGGATACGATCAAGGTCATCTGCGGAGGGGCCGCCCTGACACCCAAGTTTGTCTTGGAGACCTGCGGGGCAGACGCCCATGCAAAGGACGCCGCAGACGGGGTGAAGAAGATCAAAGAGATGTTAGGGGTTTAGGAACTGGGAGATTGTAACATGCCAAGCATTATTTTTCGACCCTTGGATAAATCGATCCCAATACACGGGCCCAGCAATCTATTGGATTTGGCCCGCAGCTACGACATTCCCCTGAAGTCCACATGCGGAGGGAAAAAGATCTGCGGGAAATGCAAGATCATCATTGAAGACAGCGATGCCCCCCTCCCGGCCCCTTCCGAGCATGAAATAGAGACATTCGGGGATCTCACACAAAAGGGCTATCGCCTGGCCTGCGAAACCGTATTGACCGAGAGGGCCATTGTTCGTATCCCGGAAGAGAGCCAGTCCGGCCGCCAGGTCATCCTGACCTCCGGCACCCATCATCCCTACCCGGCACGGTTAATCCCCAAAGTCGAGTCCTATTACGTGGAAGTGCCGCCACCCGTACTCGTTCCCCTGATTTGTGATCGTGAAAGGCTTGCAAATGCCTTGGCTGAAGCTTATGGCATAAAACGGCTTCGCATTGACCCTTTTGCATTGCGGAAACTCCCCCGGGCGTTACGTTCGGGTCATAAAGGGATCTTTGCCGTTATCCGGGATAGAAAAGAACTCGTCGATCTCCATGCCGATGGGGAAAAGGAATTGCTCGGGATGGCCTTTGATATTGGAACCACGACAGTGGTCGGTTATCTTATGGACCTCAACAGCGGTGAGGAGATCTCCGTCCAATCTGCCCTCAACCCCCAGATCTCCTTTGGGGATGACGTCATTAGCCGGATATCTTTTTGTCAGGATAGTCCCGAAGGTCTTGACAAATTGCGCGCAAGTATCGTTGCGTGTCTGAATCAATTAATCGCCGCGGCATCAGCCGAGGCCGGGATCGACCCTGCCCGGATCATGGAAATAACCGTGGCGGGAAACACGGCCATGCACCACCTCTTTGCGGGCCTTGACCCGAGGTACCTGGCAATGGCGCCCTATCCCCCTGTTCTTCAGGCGGCCGAAGACTTTAAGGCCAAGGAGTTGGGACTTAACGTGGCCCCCTCGGCCTATGTCCACCTGCTGCCTCTCAAGGCCGGTTTTGTAGGGTCCGACACCATCGCATCCATCCTGGCCACCGGAATCCATAAGAGCACAATCGAAACCCTCCTGATCGATTTAGGCACCAACGGCGAAATCGTCCTTGGGAACCGGGATCGGCTCCTCTGTTGCTCAACGGCTGCAGGGCCTGCCTTTGAAGGCGGGCACATACGGTTTGGGATGCGTGCCGCGGCAGGGGCTATCGAACGGGTCAACATCGACCCTGTCACGTTTAAGGTTCGTGTGAAAACCATACACGGTGAGCGGGCCAGAGGCCTGTGCGGCTCAGGAATCATTTCGGCGGTGGCTGAAATGATCAGGACCGGAATCATCTCAGACAAAGGCGGGTTCAACAGAGGCCTCGCCACACCTCGCCTTCGGAAAGGAAAGTACGGGTCGGAATTTGTCTTGGTCTCTTCATCCATGACCGATGTGGGTGAGGACATTACCATAACCGAAAAAGATGTTTCCCAGCTTCAGATGGCCAAGGCGGCCGTCTATGCCGGGGCAAGCCTCCTGAACGAACTTGGGGGCAGAAAAAAAATCGAGCGTATCCTGTTAGCCGGGGCCGGAGGAAACTATGTGGATCCATTAGATGCGTGCACGATCGATCTGTTTCCGGGATACAAGACCGCAACCCTGACAGGCGTGGGGAATGCGGCCATTCACGGGGCATGCCTTGCCCTGTTAAACAGGAACAAACGAAAAGAAGCAGAACGTATCGCACGAAAGATGGCGTATCAGGAGCTTGCGGCATTGCCCCGTTTTCAGGAACTCTTTGTGGAAAACATGGTGTTTAAGCAGGCAGGGGGAGTGTAGATTTTCGGGTTGCGGGTTACGGGTTGCGAGTTTCGGGTTACGGGTTCATCCAGCATCCAGCATCCAGTATCCAGCATCCAGCATCAAGTATCCAGCATCAAGTACCCAGTATCCAGCAAACGGAGGCAGTGTATGCCGGAGCTATTTTTTAAAAAGGAGCGTCAGGTCGAATCTCTAATTAACCAGTATTTAGAGCACCTGGCGATGAGCAAGAACCATTTTGGCGAGGCGATGAACATCTGTCTCAACAAAGGCCTGTGCGATGATTTTGACTTCCGGACACGTCTGACACACAAGTTCGAATCCAAGGCCGATGATGTTCGGGAAAAGATCAAAGAACTGATGTACGGCAAGGCCCTGTTGCCCGAATCGCGCGGAGATATCATGGGCCTCCTGGAGGCCATGGACCAGATCCCGAGACTCTTTGAACTGGTCCTGCAAATGATCAAGACCCAGAAGCTGTTAATCCCTGAGTTTATTTCACTGGAGATCAAAGAGCTTCTGGAAGTCTCCATGGATAGCTGCGAACTGATGCTGAAACAGGTAGACACCCTTTTTCAGAGGACTGAGGGGATAAGGGCCCTCGTTGCCACCATCGATCACAACGAAAGCCGTTGTGACCATATCGAGCGCGGCATCATCACCAAGATCTTTGATTCAGATCTGGATCCCTTTCAAAAGCTGCAACTCAAAGAGATGATCGTCAATATGGGTGAGATTCCAGACCAGACCGATCGCATATCCAAAAGGGTCAACATCATCAGTATGAAGAGGCGTGTATAATGCTTTCCCTTTTGGGCGGGATTTTTTTAGGGTGGTCCTTAGGCGCCAACGATGCATCCAATGTCTTCGGATCGGCCGTGGCGGCGAAGATGATCAGGTTCTGGACAGCGGCCGTACTGGCATCCGTTTTCGTCCTATTAGGAGCGCTCCTTGAAGGCGAGGCCGGAATCGAGACCCTTAAAGATTTGACCCCCCTGAACCTTGAACAGGCGGTGATCTTATCGGTGGCAGCCGCTGCCACAGTGACCATCATGACAGTTTTCAGTCTCCCGGTTTCCACTTCCCAGGCGGTTGTGGGCGCTATTTTAGGGATCGGACTGCTGAACCAGGACATCAACACCCCTGGTCTGGGGAAGGTCGTGGCTTGCTGGTTTGGTACACCGTTAGGAGGGATGATCATCTCCGTTATCCTCTACAGGCTGATGGCATTCTTCTATAACAGGCTCAACATCAACATGTTTCAGTCTGACAGCCTGCTCCGCATCTCGTTGATCGTCGCAGGATCATATGGTGCATATGCCCTCGGGGCCAACAATGTGGCCAACGTGACAGCGGTCTTCGTAGCCGCGGGCAAATTGACTGTCTTTTCGGCCGTTCTTCTCGGGGGGCTCAGCATCGGCCTTGGGATTCTGACGTTCAGCAGGAGGGTCATGGAGACGGTCGGGAGGAGACTCGTGAGGCTGGACCCGTTTTCAGCGCTTATCGTGGTCCTGGCCGAGGCAATCACCGTACATTTTTACACTCTCCTGGGCGTGCCGGTCTCAACTTCTCAGGCAGTGGTCGGGGCCGTCTTAGGCGTGGGTATTGTGAAAGGGATCAGCACGGTGCGGAAGCGCACGCTGATAAATATTCTCTTCGGCTGGTTTCTCACGCCGATGGTAGCTATTATTATTGCCGTATGCATCTATTTTGCAGTTCATCTCTATTATATTCCGCCGGGTTGAAAAAACTGCCTGAGGTTCAATCCTCTTCTCCTCTGTTTCGCTTTTTCATCATTTTAATAAATTGTTCCAGATTCCGTTGAGAGCCAAAGGCTTCGTTGAAGAACTCGTCGCTCCAGAGATCGAGCCCCATCCTGAAGATATGATGGATCAGTTTATCCGCGCTATCAGGTCCCTGTATTCTTAAGACCTGATAAAGGAGATCCTCGGGCACTTTAATGGGATAGAGCGCCGACGAGGCGGCGTCTTCTGTTTTCATATACTCCTGAATACTCTTGAGTACCTTTAGATTGATACGCTTTCGATTGTACTCTTCCTGGTCCATTCGGTGATGCCTCTTTGGAAGTGCCTAAAGTGATCTAAAATGCCTAAAGTGCCTAAAGTACAGCAAGTTCCTTTTTCCGTTGTCTGATCCTGAAATATTCAGTATACCCCGCTTCCCGGGCCAGGTCCAGGGCTAACGCAAACCTGTCTCCCACGTCACCGGGGGAGTGAGCATCGGACCCGAAGCAGACGGGAATTCCTCTCTCACGTGCCAAGGACACAATCATGGGCGATGGGTAGATTTCGCCGACCGGCTTCCGGAGTCCCGACGTATTCAGTTCGATCCCCATCCCGGCCCTGGCCATACGGTCAAGAACCGGCCGGACCATGTCTTTCAGGTCCCTGTCACTGGGCCGGTACCCGAATTTCTTGGGAAGATCCAAATGACCGACCGCATCAAAAAGGCCACAGTCAACAAGCCTCGTTACGACTTCAAAATACCTTCGCCATGTGGCCGTTACATCTGCAGAGTCCCAGATATGGCGCTCCTCCGGGTTATCAAACCCCCACCCGTTAATAAAGTGCACCGAGCCGAGCACAAAATCAAACCCCTGATCAGGGAGCCATGAACTAAGAAATCGCTCGCATCCCTCATAGTAGTCCGCTTCAAGGCCCAATAAGACACCCGGGGGCTCACCATCCTGAACCATCGAAATCCCCGCCTTGTACGAAGGAAACTGGTTCAGCGTCATCCGGTGGGCCGGGTCATATCCGTCCGGGTTGGGTGCATGATCCGCAAAACAGATTTCAGGTATCCCCTGCTTCTTTGCCCCTGATCTGTATTCTCCAACGCCCCCTTGAGCGTGCTTACAAAGGGCGGTATGTATGTGATAGTCTGGAAGCATATTCATTCCAAGTGCCTAAAGTTTGAAATGCCTAAATTTGGGGAGATGATTCTTTTTTGCCTATAGATGTAAAAATGGCAAGTCCCGCCTCGCAGGACATTCTTCGTATTCAGGCTTGACTTTGTTCCAGGTTAACCAGCCAGTTCCTACGATTACCTCCAGCCAATACATAAAATCTTTACAGATAAATTCCACCGGTCAAACAGGCCCTCCAACTCACTTTAGGCATTTTAGGCATTAGATCACTTTAGACACTTCAACTAAATTGCCACAGCCATAAAATGAATGTCAAGGCGGAAAGGAGGGTGATCATGGATATGGCGGCTGTAGCCAGATCGGTTGAACCGTCCATTTCGCCGGCCATCACAAAGGTAATGGTGGCAGTGGGCGCGGCTAACAAAATCAGGCCGGGAAGAAACTGGGCCGGGTGGATGTCTGAGAGGCGATAGGCCAGGACACCTAAGGCCGGAAGAACTAAGAGTTTCAACAGCCCTGCCGCGAGGACCAGCCTGA
>JACKQG010001216.1_pt2 | contig 19346 bp, 32 predicted proteins | sample 8237621 | NCBI WGS metagenome assembly JACKQG01 (sample SAMN15677084, study PRJNA649215) | marine metagenome | biome: marine; feature: Black Sea; material: saline water; isolation source: suspended particulate matter (SPM) from the Black Sea western gyre | collected 2013-06-09/2013-06-10 | depth... | reverse complement strand
CCGGCAACATAATTTCAGCTAATGGTTGTATAGCTTTTATTAATGATTGTTTTATTGAGTCCCATTGTGCTTTTAGTTTTGCTGCAGCTAAATTAGCTTCTTGTTGGTGTGCTAATGATTTCGCTTGATCTTCATTTAATTTTTCTAATGCCGTAGTGGCTTCATTATATCTTCTTAGTTCATCACCCTTCAACTCATTTATTTCTTTTTGTTTTCTCTGATATTCAGCTATTTGATCAACGGTCAATCCAGTTGCTTCTGTAATAGCTTGTTGCTTAAACACATTGAGATCAGTTATATCACCAATTCCCCGCATTAAAACATCGATTGCTTTTAGTGGTTCTTTATTAGCAAATAACTGTCTTGATTTATCAAAGTTAATTTGTTTGCCCAACATTACTTGAGCCACCATTTCTGATTCTAGTGATGATTGTACATCTAGTAATTTTTCACCAACTTGACCAATTTCATTCAATGTTAGACCAAGACGTTTTGCCTCAATAGCCGCTTTATATATATCGGGAGCGTATTTTGGTAGAAATTTATGGATCATTTCGGAACTTTGTGCAACATCCTCCATTACTGCACCAATTGGTACGCCAGCCGCCTCAGCTAATCCTCCAGCTAATATATTGGCTGTTGCTATAGCATTCTTGCTGATTCCCATTCCCTCTAGTGATTTTGTAACTTTTGCTGTAGTTTCACCAGCAACGCCGAATACCTTTTCCATTGTAGCTATATTACCAACTAACTCTTTTGATATATTATTAATTGTTCCATATTCTTTAACTATTGCACTCTGTGCTGTCAATATATCTTCTGTAGTTGCTAATCCTCCAGCCAATTGTCCAGCCCATTCCTTTGAATTATCAACCAATTTTTTAGCTTGATCGGTTGATATACCCAATTCTTTAGAGGTTTCCATCACTTTTTCAGTGATACCGGATAATACACTATAAAATATTGCAAAAATTGCTGCTAATCCTAAAACTGATCCGAGTGTTGATGTTAGTGCTTTTCCAATTACACCAAATGATTTTGATACAGTACTTCCAAGACCCTTAAATGCTGATTCTCCTGCTATTAGATTATCTTTTATTGTTTTAGTAAATTCTTTTCCAAATGTCTCTATTCCCAAGACTTTAGAGAGCATGCCACCACCTGGTAATGAATTTAACCCAGATGTAATTGAATCAAATGTTGATTTTATTTGCTCAGTGCCTTCATCTATTAACTCATTTCTACGTTCTAATATTTTAACTGCATCTTGTTGTACTATTAGTGCCTTTTTACGTAATTCTAGTTCCATTAGCAAGTGATCTCGTAATTCTTCGTGTCCAAGTTTATATGTATCTAGTATTTCATTCTTTAATAATTCTATATCCAATAGTTGTTTAGTAATGCCCAATTTTTTAGAATCACCCGACAACATATCCAAATCATTTTTAATTATATCATCTTGATTATCCAGTATCTGTTTACCAATATCCTGAATTTCTAATCGTATATCTCTATTTTTTCCATTAGATACATTTATTAACTTGGCTCCAACTGCCTGCATCTGATATACATCTTGTATTGATTCCGAAATTCCAAGTTGAGTTGATAGGTTATTATTTAATTTATCTGATAAATTAACCAATTCTTTAACCCGTTTTTTATTATCAATACTTAATTGTAGTGCTTCATCATCTGTAAAATTTAATTTTGTTTTTGTTTTCTGGAATTCCCTGTAATTTTGTCTAAGAAGGGAATTGATCCTAAGCATTTTTTTTGCTTTATCTATAGATTCATCTTCCAACTTAAGCCTGTCCTTAAAGTTTTTAAGTCTTGTTTTCTGTAAATTTAATAAATCTATTTCTCTCTTTATTTCATTTTCATAGGCCATTATGTTCCATAATCACCAATATTATCATTAACATATTTGGTTAATTCATCTAAATGCCGGTGCAATTCTTTTGTTTTCTTTTTTAATATTGGATCATCTTTCAATGCTTTTTCTATAGCATTTACTTTTCCTCTAAATAGAGTCTTAAACACTGACGTCAGTATATTTTCCGTAAGTACATTTTTACTCATATCATGCTCCTATTTTCTATAAATATAAAATTTTAACTTTTTTATCAATGAATACCTGGTTTGTTTATTGATTTTCCGCTAGAACCTTTATTTGCATCTTCAATTTGCTTGTTCCGTTTCTTATTGTATTCATCTAATTTTTTGATATAAAAGTGTCGTAACCAAACGGGCATATCAAAATACACTGATCCCCAGTCGAGTGATCCCTTTGAGTGGAAAACCAAATCAAATATTTCAGAATGTAGAACGGGCCTATATTCAGACCCCAGGCCAAAAAAATTCAACATCTGGCACTAGTCGGACCATATCCTCTTCACCGCAATCATCACAATCAAATAGTATATCCATATCAACATCGGGTGATACTTCTGAAATATATGATCGTAATGCTCTCGAATCACTTGATAACATAGTATCAACAAATTCTTTAATATATTTTAGATCATCGTTGCCATCAACTAGTGTGATTGAACTGGATAGTCTGGTTGTCAAACTTGAGTCAATCCCCTCGATTCCAGATTTCTTCAAATTTATTTTTGTTTTTTCAATTTCTCGATCAATCAACTTATTATCAAGATGTGTTAGTAATTTGAATTTAAGTTTTGATTTTGCGTTTGGTAACTCAAATGAAAACTCATTGCCGTTCTTGTATAGTGATTCATCAATTGGTTTATGTTCTAGTGCATTTAAGTCTACGATTTTTTTATTTTTGAAACCACAATTGGGACATATTATTGACGCATTATATTTAGCGCCATATCCCAAGATTCTTGTTGATATCATAATAGCGTTCTTATCACCAATAAGTAAATCATTCATATTAATTGGTGTAACAATAATAGATTCCAGTAATTTATCGATAACAACCATTTTCTTAATCAAAGATTGTGTCGTTAAAATATCCTCGTCTTTTGCTGTCATATATCTAATTTCAATTTTGCCATCTCGTAGTGGATGTTCTTCTGGATATAATAATCCTTTACTTGGTAAGTCAATTACTTCAGTTGGGAAATTTGATTTTTTTGTGTGTTCTTGTAACGCTGCTTTTTTTAATTCTGTGTCTGTAACTTTTGTCATTTTTATAACTCCTTTTTTTGTTTATTTTAATTGTCGAAATATTAGTTCTTCGATATCATTATCATATAATTTGAAATTTATTCCTGATATTGGGGTGTTTATTGGATTAATTTTCAAATTAAGTTTTTTACTAAGATACGATGCTATTTCGGGTTTTAGTTCACTTTCATCTGGTTTATCTCCAGATTTTACTGTTGTGAAATTAATAATATTATCTTTTGGATAATATCTAACATTAAATTTTATGCCCCCAAATGTCTTTTGAGTCGCTTCAACTAGTTTTTCTTCTTTAAGTAAATTTTTTAATTTCATATTTAGATTATACCTCTCCATTCATCAAAGCTTTCTTTTCTCTTTTGCCTTTACTATTATCTAACTCTTCATCTGAAAAAGTGTAATACATAACATCTGATGTGATTTTTTCAACTTTCTTTAATTTAGATAAAATAGAATTATCCCATGGCAAAAATACATTCGCTCTTAATGCATTAGAATCTGTACCTCTAGTATTATGATCAATAAATTTCGATTGTCCTAATATACTAAATGCTGTTTTAAGTATTTTAGTTGCATCTTTATCAGATTTATCGATCGCTAGTTGAACGATAACTTTATCTTTTTTTGCTACTTCTGATAATATTTTTCTAATTTCTTCTTTGATTAATTTTCTAAATTCTGATTTTTTCATAATAATTCATCCTCTGCTGGGATCCTCAAATTTAATATCGCTTTGTTTAATTTAATTTCCGCTTTTTTAATAGCATCATTGATTTTTTTAATTGATTTTATATAAGTATCTTTGCTTTTCGTTTTCTGTTCTGGTGATTTAGATAAATATTCCTTTTTTATCTTATCTTGTCTTACGAGAAGTTCTTTATATTCAGAAGCAATTTTATCGAACTGTTTGGTTAGACCGGTCTCTTCTGATATTCTTTCTCCAAAAATATATCTGCCTTTTGTTATTTTTTTATTATTAATGTCCTTAAAAGATAGCCTGGCCCAATTGCCTTTGACCTGTGTAAAATCACTTAAATTTGGTTTATTTTTACTACCATCACTTATAGTAGCCTCAAATCCATTTTGTGTTATCTTAATATGCAATGGCTTTAATCCTAGTTTACTTAGATAATCTCGCCAGTCATTTAGAGAATATTTATCTGTTATGCTAGATGGTAGTGCTTCTATAATTAAATTTTTTAGTTTCATCTTATTCATTTACTATTTATAATAGTCTGGTATATATTTACCTCTTCATTTTTTTTATCCAATAATCATCAGCGCGTTGTACGAGTGGATTAATAAGGTTTAATATATTATTAAAGTCTGTATTATTAAATAAGTCTTTCACCGGGGGATGCATTCTAACATTATCATATACATCATTTTTCCACCTTGGGTAACAAATCAAACCTACACTCCATTTCGTTGCAATCTTTTTATTTTTAATATAATGTGTTGCTGATATATCCAATGAAACAACTACCTCTCTATCATCCACCTTAAAATGAGCATATATTTCGCCTCCATGGGCCTTCTTGCTCGAGTCAATTTTTATATTATTAAACTTATATGATTTTCCATCTAGTTTAATAGTAAATGACTTTAATTTTGATTCCATTCCTTTGTACCATTTTTTTAGAAAACTCAATCTGGCCGGCTCTACTATATTCCATATTTTTTTAGTGAAATTTTTACCAAGCGGTACATCCGGATCATTCCATTGTAAATTAGCTTCATTCATTTGAAGTTTAATTTCTTCTTTAATTATTTTTCTTAGTTCTGATTTTTTCATTTTATTTCTCCTTATTTTAATGTATATTTTATGAGATTTTTTTCACCACCGCTTATGTTAATTTCATATTAAAATTGTGATGATTGAGTACCTCCAATTGGTGGGCTATAATTTTTTACTAAATCTATTAAGTTTTTTAATGTATCATGATATCCCAATTTTTTAATTCTATACATTCCTTTTCTGGATGATTTCTCTAATTCATCCAAACCACCCATGATTGAAATTTTAATAGAATCGCGTTGTGGTGATATATATTTAAGTCTTCCACCAGTTTTATTTTGTAGTATTTTAGCCGCTTTTTTCAAATCTTCTATGGTTGATGTATCCTCTTCAATTACACTAAGTAATTCCTCTTTTATCATTTGCCTTATTTCTGATTTTTTCATTTTATTACCTCTACTTTAGTCCAAACTCGATATGTATTTGGCGCTGTATTGTTGCCGCCATGAAATGGATAGTTTTCTTTTTGGAGTTTTGGATCTGGTGTTTTATTTTTCATTTTTAATACATTACCATTCAAAAGAAAATAATAAAAATCTTTGTGTAATTCTAGTATTGCTACTTGTTCTATTCCACAAGTTACGCTACCTAATATTTTTGCTGTATGTTCATTAACTGATGAATCATATGTATAACCATATATATCCAAAACATTTTTTGTATCAAAATCTGGCACTGATGTTAGTCGTGCACTATTTTTATGAATGCCAAATAATCCAAACGTCAATCCCGAAACTTTATTTAGATCATAATCATCATAATTTCGTGGCGGTTCCCAGTATCCATCTTGTTCAACCATGAACGTAATTTTGAATTTTTTCTTATCATAGTGCCAGCCGAAAATTCTTCCGATCAGAAAAAATGCGTAGTGCCAACCTTTATATATGGTATATTTTTTCATCATTAGTTCTAACAATCAACTTCAAGTAATTTTCATTCATTTCTTTAGTATAAATATCAAAATTAAATGTTTTTAATCACATAGCATTAAAAAAACTTCTCCCTAATAGAAAGAAGTTTTATCTCATTGATACATTTATATATGTAACATATGTTAATAATCTAATATGGCGAAATCGTAGGCTAATGAGACCTCAACCTTTATAGCATCTTCAGTTGCCCAGTCATAATCACCAAAATTTGCGCTCTTTATCCAAGCTCCCTTTAGTGTCCATTGGCCAACTTTATCCCCTACAGGACCCAGTGCATTAAATGTCAAATCCTTTTTATAAAAATCTGAGTATCCATCGCGACCAGTTACCGCTTCGTGAGATAGACGAATCCATTCCATTACAGCTTGAGCTGCTGATGGTACAATTGGATCGTATAGTGTTATTGAAATATCTTCCCAAGATGCTTTTCCTTTTAATTTTCTTTTTACATTTATGTGATCCAATACTATTTCACCAAAAGATGGTTTTGGCGTGCCTGCTGTATTAATTAAATATGCTGGTATTCCGTCTACGTACATTATGAATCTATTAGCTACTTTCGGTTCAAACGATGTAAACATTATTTCTTGTGGATCTAACAATTCTGGCATTTTATTCTCCTTTTTTGTTGTTATTGTCTTTTATATAAATATCAAAAAAATAATTTTTTGATTCATATTTTTATTATTTCTTAGCCCACTTCTTATCTACGTCTGGATGTTTTGCTAACCATTTCTTAAGCTCTGCGCCTTTCATACCTTGTGGTAAATGTAGTTCAACTGATCCGTTTGGATTTGTTACGACGATGATTCCGTCTATTTTTTCAGTAGTTGCTTCTTTGATTGATTTGAAATTTTCAATTTCTTCTTTGATCATATCTCTAATTTTTTGTTTGATTTCGCTCATTTTGTTCTTGCTCCTATTTTTGATGTTGAATTTGACCTACGCTGTGGTGTACTTCTATTATATATATGTGATTTATTTTTATTTGACGGAATATTTTGGTAAGTTGGTGGTCTCTGTTTTGGTACAATTTGTCTGGTTCTTGGTTTTACATATCGACTATTTGGTACAATTTGTTTTTTATTTAGAGTTCGTTTGTTTGGTATGATTTGTCTTTTATTTGTAGTGATTTTTTGAACTTGTCTTTCGTGATTTGGCGTTGGTGTTGGTAAATATCGCCTCCCATAATAATAATTATTTGTATTATACCAACTCCAATAGTAATATGGATTATATAAAATCCAATAATATCTCGGATAATAACAGTAAGGATAACACGAATAGCATTGGTAATAACCACAATAATAGTTTTGTTGCCATCCAAAATACGAATAATCCCAATAGAATATTAATGGTGGAGTATAGTATTGATATATTCTGGGTATAAAATTGGTGGTTTGTTCTGTCGTATAATATACATCATCATAATCATATGTCAATGTTGCACACGATGTTAGAAGTACTATTAGTAGTATTTTTAGTAGAGTTTTCATTTTATTTTTAATTTTTTTAGACTATTTAGAACATCTAAAACTGAATTTATAAACAGCTCTTCATCTTCTTCATTTAATTGAAATTTATCTTGAAAAAAATATTTTTCTATCCAAGGATTGATCATTTTTTCATAAAACATCAATAATTCATTTTGAACTTCCGGAGTTAGTATTTTATTTTTTTTAAGCTCAATAATTCTTCTATCTAGTTCTTTAATTAAAGAGTCAATAGATGCATTACTTTCTTTTACTATCATTACTTCTAATTTTCTTAATTAATTTATCAGCAGATTTCCTAATTTCAAGCGCTGCTTTATGACACTGTTGCTGAAATTCTTCATTTAGTATTTCTTCTTGAATTGCTTCTCTGATCATCTGTTTTATTTCTGATTTTTTCATATTATTTGCCTATTTTATAATTTGAACTAATTGTTGTATTGTTCTTTTGATTTCTCGTTTCTCGTTATCAGTTGCTTTTGTCCAATCAATTTGACGAAGTGTTCTTCTTATATTACCAATGCTTGATCGGATAAACGATAATCGTTTATATGTTTGTGGATCGGATTCAACTATGCGTTTTAATTTTATCATTTCCATTTTACCTTCCAGTGTTCAAGAACGCCCAATACATCAGATATCCAATCTTCATCATATCGCATATAATATTTTATTTGTTTGTCGGAATATCCTTGTTTTTTCATTTCTACTGGTATTAGAGCAATAACATCTTTTTCAGTCATATTTGGTTTAACTTTACTTTTCATTCCTTTTGCAATTTTCTCGTTAGAGTATTCACCTTCAGATATTACAGTTTCAACTAATTCCAAATCTTGTTCTTTTGCTCCAGCGGCTCCTAATCTATATTTTATATATCTTGGTTTCAATCCAATTGGCTGTATATTGAATTTACCATTACCAAAATCATGAATGACTTTGTGTTTTAGTCCTTTATGTGGACCAATTTTTGGTTTTACGATAGATCCTTTTTTAATTTCGGATTCCGCTATATTTTCTTTTGTCAAATCCGTCTCCATAGCAGCAACTAAACGATCTATAAATATCTTATGTTTTGGATTTTGGTCCATATTATCAAGTGCCATAAGAATCATTTGATATGTCTTTGATCCGCCTGGTATATTTTTTTTGCTTACTTTCATTTTACGACCATCCTTCATTTTTAGTATAACATGCGGTGGTCTCATATATTCATCCCAATCAACGACATCAATTTTTTCGTTGATTATATTTTTAATTTCAGATTCCTTTATAGTTGATTTGGCTAATTCAGCTTGGAGTACTTTTTTGAATTCTTGAAATCCACTGACCCTTTTTCCATATAATTTTATAGTGCCTTCATAAGTATCATAATAAACAGCAGCATCTTGGTGTTTAATATCTAGTACGAGAGTATTATATCCTTTCCCAATTGCAGTCCCACCAGATATTCCATGGCCTGTGAGTTTTTTTACCCAATTGCCAATTGTTCTAACATCTCTAGTAGTTTCTGGTCCTCGTTGCTTTATCCATTTTTCAATATTGCTAGGTATATTAGATTCATTTAGAATACTTTTAATTTCTTCTCTTATGATTTGTTTGATTTCAGATGTTTTCATATTATGATACCTGTTTTATATAAGTATTGATCTTGTTTATTAGTTGATTTGTATCTTTTACTTTCGTTTTACGGAATTTTGGTTTGTTTTGTTGTTTGAATTTTATTCCTCTTGAAAATAATTCAATTGTACCGTCTTGATATATATGAAACATCATATATCGTGAATTATGAATTATGCCATTCGACCAATCCGATTTTTTATCAAGAGATAATTTTAGTATAATTGATGTATAATTTCCTAATGTAGAACCCCCAACTGATTTCCATGGTACATTTATCTTTTTCTCTAATTCTGATTCAACGGATTTTGCAGTATTTTCATCAGTAAATAATGATTCATTCAGAATACTTCTAGCTTCTTCTCTGATTATTTGTATTAGTTCTGATTTTTTCATAGTCTCCTTTAATTTATAATCTATGTCTGATTTTTTAACCATTAGTGTTCCAGAACCAGATTTAGCAACTTTCTTTAGTTCTGGATCGATATATAGAAATAACTTAGTATTCGATTTATCAGAATATGCACTAGAGTCAATATAATACATTTTGCCCTTATATTTGATTTTTTCGGATCTTTTCATTCGTACTCCACTTTTATATAAATATAAGAAATTTTGCTTTTTGAATATGATTATTTTCTAATTTTATCATCAAGCGGGCATCCTTTAGATGCCCAATCAAGAGCTAGAATTTCAGCTTTTAGCGTAAGAATTTTTTTCGGATCCTTACATGCCTTTAATTCTGCTTTTTTGGCTGCGAGCCTGCGTTTAACGTTTTTAATAATTTTTGGATCAAGCATAATTTTAATTGTTTTTTATAATACGAATATAATACTTTTAATTGAGAGAAACAAGTTTTTATTGAGTATTTTTTAGTAAATGATTTTGTCAAGTATAATTCCAGATTTATCTAGTACCCATATTTCCATACTGTGACCATGATCAATGACTGCTTTACATTTAGCGTCAATTTTGTCCGGTTCGATAGCTACTGTATAAGTAGATTTGACTTCAATTATTTTATTTTCAGATTTGATGAATATATCTGGATAATATTTGTGCTTTTTGCCATTTAGTTGATACCAGATTCTTGGAATATTTTTGCCAGTTATTAGATCGGTCTCATTATGCTCTTTTAATAATATATCCATTGCAATTGGTTCATATCCTCTTAGCATAATTTCTTTTCCCGATGGGAGTTTATATGATTTTGCATTAAATGCTGCTTTTTGACTTTTATCAAAAACATCAGAATTCTGCATAGAATGTTCGACACCATATTTTTCTAGATTTGTTTGTTTGAATTTATCCCGATTGTTATAGTTTTCGTCTCCATGGTTTTCTAATTTTGTCTTTTTAACTAATGGTCTATTATTATATTGTTCATCACCATATCTCTCTAGTTTCGTTTTTTTTGTTTTCTCCGGATTTACGAAATATTCCAATCCATATCGTTCTAAATTTGTTTCTTTAATTTTCTCTATATTAACATAATTTTCATCGCCATATTTTTCCTTCAATGTCTCTTTGCATTTTTTCCTATTATTATAATTTACATCACCATACTTTTCAAGTTTTGTTTGCTCAGCTTTTTCTGCAAACTGAGTTGTCTTAAAAACATGATCTACTCCATATCTATCCATTGTGGTCTCAACTCTTTTTTCTTGTATTTCTTTTTTTCTTTCTGGTGTATGATTCTGTTTCGTTTCTGATATTTGATCTCTTACTGAAGCTAATTTTGATGGTATTTCATTTCCATATTTTTCCAAATTTGTTTTGGCTCTTTTGTCTTTGATCTCTTGTTTTTCTTTCTTTGGTTTTATATGATGTTTATTTGATATATTTTCATTTCGCTTCAATGCATCTTCTGGTGATAAATTTAGAATTATATTAGCAATCGTTCGCCCACCAACGACACTACTACATTTTTTAGAACAATATTTTCTATATCCGGCCGTCAAGCTCCTGAAATTAGTTTTATTTCCGCATAATTCACATTTTCCAATTTCATTACTTATATATTTTAAGTAATATTCTTCGCTTGATAAACTGTGTCCTCTTCTCAAATGTTGCACCATACTGAGTAAGTTTATGCAATTTCTTCCACATACTTTGCAAACATAACCACTTACTTTTTTGTTTTGATCCATTCCTCTAGCAACCTCTCAATTAGGTTAGACCGACTTGGTACTTCAATTCTAGTCATTCTGTCCAGTTTATCTAGTGTACTCTTTTTTAAGTATACAGATACCGGTTTTTTTTCTTCTGTTTTCTTTTTCATAATATACTGTTATTTAATATAAGTATCAAAAAAATAGTTTTGGAATGAGTTTTGCATAAAAAAAGATGGTATTTCTACCATCTTTTCTTGCTTTTATATCAATTAAGATTATGAGGGGAATTCGGCGCCTGTCGGCAGAATATTAAAGTCGATTACAAGGAATTCTGCCGTGCGAGAAGGTTGCAAGTATATTGCTCCATGTAATTCATTACGATCAATAGTATCGGACGTATTATTGGTAGAGTCCATCACAACTTTAAAGGCAAACAAACCTTGTTTTGAAGCAACATCCTCGAAGTATGGGTTCACAAGATTGACAAACTTATTCATCAAACTCGCGGTTGCATTCTCAAATACTAGATATCTACTTGTTGAGGCGATAAACTTCTTCGCCGCAATCAACAATCTCCTCACATTAATTCTATCCAAAGCTGATGCTTTCTTCTGCAGCGTCTTTTGTCCCCAAATTACTACACCTTCTCTCGGAAAAGTAGCCACCGGATTCACGTTAGCATCATATAGATCATCAAGATTGCCTCTAGTTAATTTACGTTCTGCTGATATCACGTTATCCAATGCTCCACGATTCAAGCCTGCTGGTGCGTACCATGGATATCCTACTTTATCATTAAATGTGAATGCACGTGCTGCAGCAATAGACGCTGGTACCCATACATTTTTACCCGTTTGAGTATCTGGTATTTTTACCCACGGCCAGTAATGTGCTGAATAATTTGTATCACGTGTTCCAGATTCAGTTGTTGCATCTGTAATTGATGATCCGTAAATACATGGATCAAGTATACAGAAACAATCACCTCGATCTTCACATACGTCAACCGCTTTAGTTGCCACTGCTTCATGATTCGATTGATTATCAATTATTCCTGGTAGGAGTAGTAAGTTAAAGTCATATTCTAGTTGATTTGATAAAATTTTCAAAGCATCCAAATATGCAGTGCTTCCACTACCAGCGACATTAGGATCATATCCTTGTGTATTTGCATTTGCAATATTTTCATAGAAGTTTTGTGGATGTTTTACATTACCATCCGACCCGTTTGCAAATGATCCACTCGATGGTGATGGTAACGATCCACTATAGTCTGAATTTCTTATATTTCCGTTCTCATCAAGATAATCTGGTGTTTGATATGTACTATTAATTGCTACGCGTACATATTTTGATTTATTTTCGTATGATCCGCTTAATTGTAAGAATGGTGTTGTTGTACCAGAATCGCGTAATGTATATACCTGATCTCCGATTCTTTTTTCAATATAATTGGATGATTTTGGATCCATATTCAAGTTGTTCCATTGTTCAAGAATAACTTTACGTTTTATATTATCATCACCACGACGGATTAACAATGTAAATGTTCCTTTAGTACTATTTACATTTGATACTTCCCACTGGAAGTTATCTTTTGACCCACTAGATAATAAGTTATTTGTGCCGATTGAGCTGGTGCTGTTCAAAATAGCTCCATCACCCAACGTATATAGTGTAAACGATGATGATGCTGCTACATTTTCAGCATCAGTCCAAAGACTGCCAGTTTTTGGTATTTGACTATCAGCTGCACTATAACTACCAGCTAATATCCTTGTTACTAATAAATTATTACCATATTTTAGATAGCTTTCAGCTAACATTGATGTCAGATATTGATACGAGTCACTACCTGAATCAAATGTATCACCAAATAATTCTTGAAATTCAGCGTAAGATGATACCAACGTTGGCACCAATGCTCGACCTTTAACTGTCGGACCAACTACTGCTGCTCCAATTTCTCCTATTCCTTGTGGTAAAAAAGATTGATCATTTTCTCTGGTAAATACACCAGCAGAAATAATTTTTTCACTACTCACTATTTAACTCCTTCTGTATTGGTGTGATTCCAATACTTTTTTATGTTATTACTACTCTGTTTGTTCTTGTGGAATGAACTCACCTGTTTCAAGATTTAATGTTCCCGTTCCATATTTTGCACTAAATTCTTGTGCTAATTCGTTTTGTTGTTTTTGGACATCATTGTATTTTTCAACTAGAAATCCTTTTTGATTGTTAGTGTTAATAATTTGTGCTTCGATTTGTCCAAGAGCACTTACTACATTTGAAAACTCAGTTTGAATATTCTTTAATTTAGATAATTCTTCTTCTGAAAACTTAATTTTTTCTGCCATAATTTTGTTTTTTTTGATTAATTGTTCATATATATATATAAGAAAAAAACTTCAAAATCAATTAATTCTGTTTTTTTCGTCAACTTTTTCACTGGAAATTTGAACTACATCCGGTTAAAACCGAATGATTCTACGCTACAAGCATATGGTATTCCATTACTTTGAGTAACGCTGGGTTGGTTCCTCAGCCCAAAGTTCTTTATATTTATTGCTGCATTTACATCTCGATCGTGAATAGTTCCACAGGTTTCGCATGCCCATTCTCGATATTCTAACTTTAAGTCGTGTTTTATAGTTCCACAATCACTACAAGTTTTGGAACTTGGATCAAATCTCCCGATGGTGGAGATATTCTTCCCGTACCAATCCGCTTTGTACTCTAGCATACTGGTGAACGTAGTCCAACCACAATCTAGAATATTTCTATTGAGACCGGACTTAGCTTTCTGTCCATTGTACAAATATTTTCCAGTTTCATCTTGTTTTGGTTTGCATCGTTTGGTTAGTCCTTTTACGTTTAAGTCTTCCAAGCAAATAGTATCATAGTCAGTAATGAGATGAGTGCTAGTTTTATGGAGATGATCTTGGCGCTTATTGCGAATGTGCTCGTAGAGAAGTGCAACGACAAGTTTTTGTTTGGTGTAGTGATTTGATCCTTTTACTTTTCTAGAAAGAGATCGCTGCTCGATTCTCAGTTTATTTAGTTTAGATTTCAGAAAGTCTTGGTTCTCGAACTTTCGTCCATCAGATGTAATGCAGAAGTCTTTTATTCCAAGGTCCAGACCCACAGTTGTCTGTTCTTCTATTGGTCGTTTCTTGGGAATTAGTTCTCCAGTCTCAGTTAGTATGGAGACGAAGTATTTATTAGTTGGAGTTTTAGATATGGTTACAGTCTTAATAGTTCCTTTAATTGGTCTACTTAATGCAATATCCACCAGTTTGAGTTTGGGAATGAATATCCTATCTTCAGTTAAATGAACTCCTTGTGGAAGCTGGAAACTCTGTTTGCGGTACTTGCTCTTGTATTTTGGAAAACCTCTCTTATGCTTAAAGAATCCAGTGTACGCGTTGTCCAAGTTTCGGAGAGCAGATTGGAGTGCTTGTGCAGGAGATTGCCGGAGCCAGTCGCATTCAGTATTTTTGAGTTCTTTAATTTGGTTCGCTAAGTCTATCCAACTTAGATTGTGCTTGGTACCGGAGTATGCTAAACTTTTGGTTTCTAGTCCCAGGTTATAGACAAACCGGACTTGGCCAAAGATATTAGTTAACAGTTTTTGCTGTTGCTCAGTTGGAAATATGCGATATTTGTACGATTTTAACACTTAATCTGTTTTCTGGTTTTTTATTTTTTCCATCCATTCCTCTAGCAATTCTTCAATCATCTTAGATTTATTTGGAAGTTGATGACGAGTTAGATCATTTAATTTATCTGCTATTTCTTTTTTAATATTAAAGGACACTATTTTTCTTTCTTTTTTCATTGTATATCTATTTAGTTTATTATAAGTATAATATTTTTAGAAAAGCGATACAGTTTACTTAAATTATTTTTAGTTTACTGCCGGCTTATATATACCACTTGAAAGGGGTATTTTTACGCCGGGTTTAATAAGTTTTCTTTACAGTATTCACTGGTGCTGATACTTGGTTGATATCATCTGTCACTTTTTCAGTTAATACTATTTTTTGTGGTGAAAATGATTTTTTCATATTAGAAATAAATCCAACATCTTCGGGTACTATATATGCATTTGCGTGTAATGTCGCTGTGCACTTGACCATTTTATCTTGTCCGGTTTCATTCACTGATTCAAACGAAAAATCATCCGATTTGATTGTAAATTTATATTTTTCGCCATATGCACTGCCTTCATGGAATATTATTTGTTCAATTATTTTGTTAACTTGATCATTATATTGTGTCCAAATAATTACATCATATGGAATACGAACATAATCTGGTATTGTTACTGTATAAAACTCCTTTGCTGGTTTTATATTATTTAATTTTGAGAATTTACTATAGCTATTGTATTTATTGTATTGAGTCGAGAATGTATATCTGGCATCATTATCAAATTTTTTAACTTCAAGTCGTTTTAAGTCTGCTCTTTCTTCGATTGAATTGCGTCTAAATGCTATTAGTGGTAACATTAATCGATTTTTTTCATCTCTTAATACACCATTTTTTTGTATTGAAACCCATTTATCAGAATTTGCATATAATACTGGAACATTTATTCGCTCACCACCCTCAGTTATATGTGGTTTAATTATATTTGTTAAAAAATACTTAAAAGCTTCATCAATATCCTCCAAACCAATTCCAATATCTTTAACATCATCTTTATCGCGGCGCACTTGTTCTGCTCTAACAAATTCTTTATTGTCAGACGTTGATGAATATGTTTTCTTTAGTTCTGGTTTTCGATAATTGCGTGCCATATTATTTTATTCCGGTTTCCTTTTTTATAATTTTATCGATCATATTTCTGCTGACTATTATTTTATATCCATCTTTGATTTCAAGCGCCAATTGTTCACCCCCAACAGTCATATATATAACTTTTAATTTCTTTCCTATGTTCTCTTTCAAATCTAATAACCATATTTTATATAAATCTGGACTATTAAATTCTCGTATCATTTTACGATGATTTTCAACTAGAATTGATTCTTTTTTGATTGTAACAAAATCACCCGGCATAACTTCATTTTTTACCTCGGTAAATTTTGTTTTGTCGATTAAGTCTTGGAGTTTCATATTTATTATTTTTTCTTTTCTATCACTGTATACTTCGCAGCATTATGACCCATCATTTTAAGAGCTCTTAAAATCAAGTATTGATTTGTGTGCGGGTCGGGAACAGTTCCTTTTTGAAACACTCGACCCGATAAAAAAACTTCTTTTCCATTTTGAAGTTTAACAACTACTGATTTATATCTTTTTGGTGAACTCTCCATTAATTCGATTATACATTCTCTAATCATTTTCCTTATTTCTAATTTTTTCATGTTTTCTCCTACAGATTATATTTACTATAGAATTTATTTAACGCCGCATCGACTGCTTTTTTGATTTTTCTAAATTCTTCTATAGCTTCCGGTTTCTCTTTTTCGATTGCTCTTCTTAAATCACTCAGGCCACGATATATTGCATTATCTGCTTTATTTATAGCCGATCCTTCATTTAATTGTTTTTTGATTTCTTCTCTAATTATTTGTCTTATTTTTTCAGTCATTGTTATCTCCATATCGACGGTCGACCAATTGCAATCTCTCTCGATTTGTAAGGTGAGTATCACAAATCAATGAAACATTGTACCCATGTGTATTGCCGCCTAAGTTTGTTTCTGTATTTTTACCAACAAAATATTTATTTTCTTCAACTGTATCTATTTCGTGAAATTCATTATCCCATTCAATTATATCACCCACTTCAATATATAATGATTTTTCAACAAGTGTATCTCTAAGAAATGCAAATCTACCGGCTGCTTTATAATTTACACCAAATTCATCTGATTCAAATTGTTGTGGATCACGCTTAATTAAACATGATATTTTAATTGGATAATAATATGATTTATTTTTTCCACCTGTTTCATCATATACATTTTTTCCAGATTCGCCAATAATAAGTTTATATACTGCAACTTCTGTATCGATCACATCTGTTATTAGCTCTTCATTAATTTTTTTAATAAAGCTTACATCTCTTTGTCCGCCAAAAATCATTAATTCACCTCAATTGTATATGTTCCGCTAGACTTAAAATCTCTCTTGCGCATCACAGTAATTATTTTAATTTGCAGTCTCTGTCCATTATTTTGTATTAAACCAATTAGATTTAAGTTTGATTTTTTATCATGTATGTGTATTTTATCACCTATGTCCAATTTATCAAACATTAATAATTTTGCTACCTGTTCAATTGATTTATTCGCAACAGACATTATTTCTTGTTCTTCAATAAAGTCATCTTTACCATGCCGGCTTTGTCTTTCTGCTGCGTGTTTTGTTTTATCGATCACTAAAATTACATCAATTTTATCTATTAGTTGTCCAATTATCTTCTCTAGTAATTTCATTATCCTATATAAATATATGTTGGAACTCGATTCATTTCCTCTTGTATAAATTCAGATTCATCTTTTCTTTTCTCGAGTAATTTTGTTCTACTTGATTCTTCTAAAGTCGCCTGTAATTCCTCAATCAAATGTTGCTTTTCAGTCTCCGCTGAAGTGATCAATGCATCACCATTCAATGTTATTTCATTATCTGGTATTGGTACTGTATTATATTTACTACGAATCCAACCAAGCATTTCCTTTGCAACCGCTAGTCCGTACTTATTTATCCAACGCTTGCCTACGGAATTAATGAACTTATACTGCATATTTTGATAGCCAGCATTTGATACATCTGATATTAAATTTTGGTTGGTTAATTTAAGCGGATCACTCCTATCTGATTTCACAATATAATCGAAATATAATCTATAATCTGTTGTTGGTATTGGGAATATTCGTATCTCATTATTAATTAATTCAAAGCTATATCCTGATTTTCGGATTTGATCATTAAATTCAATAGCTTGGATTCTAAGAATATCAGCATACATCGGCATCATAAGAAATGATACTGCTGGTGAATATGCGCCCCAGCCAAACGAATCTAATAAATTTTGACTACCCAGACCCGATCCTACATAGGGATCAAAATATCTAACGATTGCTGGTTTTGCTTCGTGATATACTTTTTTAATTTCAATTTGATCACCTGAATGATAATGGTCTTTATAGAGTACATCTAAATCATATCGTTGAATACTAGATGATACAGCAATTGAGCCAGTGTGATATTTTACAGCTCCACCAGTACCGGCTTCAGTACCATATTGCTCAGATATAGTAAATACCATACCAAGATTTGGTGTAATTACTCGATGAGTTAAGTTACTACCAGTTGATGTTCCTTGTAAGCTTAATAAATTTTCACGTATATTAAATTGATTAACCTGATGACTATATTCAGTTATTGCTTCTTCAAATGCTGTATATAATGATCCGGATTGTAGCTCAACGTCCATAATCGGATACCCCAGTCTTTTTGCACAAAACTTAGCAAATTTAGGACCATCAGTTTGAAACTGTGAATCGTCGTCATAAAATCCAAACGGTGTTGAACCAGATATTATTCCGGGACTACCATCCCAGATTGGTATATTAACTGCCATTAGAGCACCTCAATTTTTCCTTTTCTATAAATATAAGAAAAGGAAAAAATAAATTGAGAAATACTATTGAGATACTACAAGAAGATTTTTAATTTCTTCATCAGTAGCATTTTGTTCTTTCAAAAATTTAACATACAAATTCCATACTTCTGCCAAATAATCAATTTCATCTTTGCTCATTCCGGTAAATTTGCCGTGCTTGTTTTTAGATGAAAATGCGTGCTGTTTGATATCTTTTATTTTTTTAACTCTTTCAACTTTTGCAACCATATTAATATATTTACAAGTGGTCATTACATTCAAGATAGATAGTAGGTAATCAAGTCTAACTGTAAACATTTCAAATTTAGATAAGTTTCTTGATGTGAATCCTTTTTTTGATCTCTTAACTTTGTATTTATCAACGTTTTCTTGTAATTTAATTATAATATCATTCATGTTATTTGGTTTTACCGCTTTATCATTATAATACTTTGAAAAGTCTTATAATTCATTATAATTTTTACCTTCCATATTACTAACTATTACGATACGAATATAACACTAATTCTTGAGATAACCAAGAGATTCTACAAATATCTTACGAGTTTATTAATTAAAATTATCAATTTTGGTTCAACTTTTCGTGAAATTTCAATCA
>JACKQG010002854.1_pt1 | contig 19355 bp, 18 predicted proteins | sample 8237621 | NCBI WGS metagenome assembly JACKQG01 (sample SAMN15677084, study PRJNA649215) | marine metagenome | biome: marine; feature: Black Sea; material: saline water; isolation source: suspended particulate matter (SPM) from the Black Sea western gyre | collected 2013-06-09/2013-06-10 | depth... | reverse complement strand
ATCTTAAATTTACATTGGAGCTACATGAGATATAAAATATTTATTTTCGACGTCGATGGAGTTTTTACTGATGGGGGATTATACTATCTGGGAACACATGAAAGCGGGCGCAAATTTAATGTTCGCGACGGGCTTGGAATCCGCCTTCTGCAACAAACTTCCATTGTGCCAGTGATCGTGACAGGCAAAGAAACCGATGCAGTGACCGAGCGCATGAAAGTGCTCAAAATCACCAATGTATATCAGGGAGTACGCGATAAACTCTTTACTGTGCAAGAGATCATGAAAGAACTCGATGCCAACTTCGATGAGGTTATCTTTATGGGGGATGACTGGAATGATATGCCTGTTCTCGAAAAGGTGGAATGTGCAATTACTGTTCCTGCCGCATCTCAGGAAATTAAAGAAGTCTGTGATTATGTAACTACAACTCAAGGCGGTTACGGAGCAGTGCGCGAAGCCATTGAATGGGTATTAAAAAAAGAAAATCTATATGAAGAAGCAGCAAAATCCTTTGTAGCTTATTTGCAAAAGAATAATGAATAAAGTTTATCTAATAATATTATTGAGTCTCCTTATTTTTTCTGCATGTTCAGACAGCAAAGGTCCGGTTACTTTCAAAGATATGGGAAAGCAAAGTGTTGAGATCACAGATTCTATAACTATATATAGTTCATCAAAAGATCTAACTCTTTGGACATTAAAGGCAGACAGATTGAAAAAATATCCAAGAGAAAACATTATGCATTTCAGTACGATAGAGCTTAATCTTATGAACAAAGACGGCACTCTGGCTTCAACTATCTATGCTGACAGCGCCATTGTCGATGACGAGATGCAGACCATATACGCCAAAGGCAATATTGAAATTTACTCTCAGGAAGGCGATATCTTCGGAAAATCAATGACCTGGGATAGAAAAAATGATGAGATATTTTCTGAGGATTCAGTAAAAGTGATACGTCATGGCAATGTTATACAGGGATCCAGCTTCACTAGCGATTCCCGTTTTGACCATGTAACACTGCACAGAGCAAGTGCAGAAGGAGATGTAGGTGAATCTGAAGTGCTTTGGTAGTATTCTCATATTACTAATTCTGTGTTTTTCTTCAACTTTGTTGAGCAAAGAAGATAATCGTCATTACATTCTTAAAAATGCAAATTTGGTAAAGATCGATAAAATTGAGAATGATACGATCACCACATTAAAAGGCGATGTGTATCTGATCTACAATGACATTGAATTTTTTGCTGATAACGCTCAAATATTTCAGAAAGATAGAAAAGTGAAACTCTTCGGCAATGTCCGATCAATTGATGATACGCTCGAAGCAGGGGCACAAAAAGCAACCTATTTTCACAAAAATGCTATACTCAAACTAGAAAAGGATGCATATTTCATCGAAAATTCCTCAGACACATTGCTTAAAAAAGTTACTGCGGATTTTATTGAATATCAAAAAGATAATAAAAAAGTGCATGCTTTAAACAATATTATTGCCACAGATTTTATTGAAGGGGTTGTTTGCACATGCGGGAAATTCCGCTACGATATGGAGACTGACTACGGACTTGCTCGGGAAAATCCAGTGCTTACCTTTCAGCGAGATAATGAATTAAAAATTTACAGCAAGCAGATGGAGCTTTTTGCAAAAGATAAGAAATTAACAGCAACCTATGATGTGAAAGTAGAGACTCAAGACACATATGCTACATCCAATTTTCTGATCTATTTTAATGATCAGGAAAAGGCGGTAATGCTCGGAAATCCGCAGTTTAAAAGTTCTCTTTCAACTGCAACTGCCGAGGAATTCCAGGTATTCTTCAAGGATGAAAAGATTCACGAGCTTCTTATGGTAAAAAATGCAGTGATCCATTTCAAAGAGGAAGAAAGCATCGGAAAAGAGAATTATCTTTACGCAGAAAAAGTTCTCATGAAGATCAATAATGATAAACTAACCTATCTGCATGCTCAGGATGTATCACGCAGCTTTTTTGAGCAAAGAAATGGCGAGGATATTCTTATAAATAAATTAGCAACATTGCAGCTCCAAGTATTCTTCGATGAAGGAGAAAAAATTAAAACGATAATAGCTGAAGATGACATTAAGGGCACTTATACGTTTTCAAGCTCAGCTCAGATTTTAGAGAAATAATATGGAACAAAAAGAAAGTATAATTCGCACCCAGGATCTAGTTAAGATCTACGGAAAGAAAAAAGTTGTAAATCAAGTTTCTATTGAAGTAAGGCAAGGTGAGATCGTTGGACTTCTTGGACCAAACGGTGCAGGCAAAACAACGACCTTTCATATGATGATCGGACTCATAAAAGCCAACAGTGGGCATTTTTTTATTGATGATGTCGATATCATTAAAATGCCTATGTACAAGCGCGCACGAATGGGAATTAGCTATCTTTCTCAGGAACCTTCTGTGTTCAGCAAACTGACAGTAAAGCAAAATGTCATGGCAATTCTAGAAACCCAGAATTATACTAAGAAAGAAAGACAGACCATTCTAAAAGAGTCACTCAACGAGCTTGATCTCACAAAACTATCAAACCAAAAAGCATACTCACTTTCAGGTGGAGAGCGGCGTAAATTGGAGATAACACGCTCTTTGATCACCATGCCGAAGTTCCTTTTTTTGGATGAACCTTTCTCTGGAGTTGACCCTCTTGCAGTTTCGGATATTCAGGACATCATTATAAAATTGCAGAAAAAAAACATTGGGATTTTAATAACCGATCATAATGTGCTTGATACTTTACAAATTACGGACAGAGCATATATTATCTATGAAGGTAAAGTTCTTCTTTCGGGCACATCCCGGGAATTGGTCAATGATCCTCAGGCTCGAAAAATATATTTAGGTGAAAGATTTTTGAAATATGATTTTAATTAAGTTTGCCTTTTTTACTTTTTCTAAAAAAATTCTAATATAAAATACATGAATAAACTTGCAAGAAAACCATCCTGGTTAAGGGCAGAGATGCTTGGTGCATCGAATACTGCCAATCTCACGAAAATGCTCTCGAAGTTTAAGCTTCATACAGTATGTGAAAGTGCACGATGTCCAAATCGGGGAGAATGCTTTGAAAAGGGTTCTGCAGTGTTCCTTATTATGGGTAATGAATGTACTCGCAATTGCAAATTCTGTGCAATTCCCACTACTACACATGCCTTGCCACTCGATCCTGACGAACCACGAAGAGTCGCAGAAATGTCTCACAAACTTGGTCTGAAGCATGTTATCGTCACCTCTGTAACACGCGATGATCTTGAAGATGGGGGAGCTGCTCATTTCCAGCAAACCATAAAAGAGATCAGGGCTTTGCTCGGAGATAAGGTATTTATCGAAGTGCTTACTCCCGATTTCAAAGGTAATGAAAATGCAATTGACACTGTTATAAAAGAAAAACCGACAATCTTCAATCATAATCTCGAAACCATTAAGCGATTGTATTCAACCATCAGACCTCAAGCAGATTATGAACGCTCCCTTTCACTTTTGGAAAGGGTGAAGCAGCAGGATCCAAAGATCATTACAAAGACAGGTATTATGGTTGGATTGGGCGAATCTCATGATGAAGTATTGCAGGTAATGGAAGACGCCAGAAAGGTTGGAACAGATATGCTGACGATCGGGCAGTATCTTCAGGCAACAACAAAGAATTTTCCGGTGCAGGAATATATCCATCCAAAAATTTTTAAAGATTATAAAACAAAGGGAATGAAAATGGGATTTCTCTATATTGAATCTGCACCATTAGTGAGAAGTTCCTATTATTCTCAAGATTTGGCAACCATTCTACAAAATAAATAAAGCGAGGTATGAAACTATGCAAATCACAATTACTGCACGTCATTTCGAATTAACCGATCCTATCAAGGATTATGCGGATAGCGCAATGAGAGGACTTAAAAGGTATTTCGACCATATTATCGTCGCTGAGATGATATTACGGGCCGAGAAAAACAGGAATATTGCTGAATTAAATCTGAGTGTAAAAAAACTGAACTTAGTTGCTAAAGCTCGCGAACAGGATATGTACACTGCTATTGATAGTGTAATTAGAAAAATCGAGAGGCAGATCAAAAAACAAATCGGAAAGATGAAGCGGCATCATTCAAATGATAAGGTGGCGCTCAAGGAGTTGGAAAAGACTGAAGTAGCTACTTTGAATATCATTCAAAAAACTGTTAAACCCGTAGAACTTGACCTTGATAGAGCAATTGACGAGTTCAGTAATAGGGAAAATGGTTTCCTTCTTTTTCGAAATACGGGAACAGATAAGTATGCGATAATAAAAAAGATCAAAAACGGCTACGAAGTCACTGAAATTCAATAAATGAGGCAATAATGAAAGCATTAACTGTTGGAATGTTATTCGAACTTAAACAGAAAGATTTAACTTTTACTCTTCTTTCAAAGAAAAAGGGACTTTCAAAGGAAATCACTACGCCTGAACTTTCCCGTCCGGGACTTGCTTTTGCCGGATTTACAGATACTTATGCCTACGATAGAATCCAGGTGCTCGGTGAAACTGAAGTTCAATATCTAAAATCCCTTGAACCATCAACGAGATATGATAAGATAAAGAAACTCTTTTCTCAGTTTGATATCCCCTGCTTTGTGATCGCGAAAGGGCTTTTTCCCACAAAAGAACTGGTTTTCCTTGCTGATGAACATAACATTCCTGTGATCCAGTCCCGCATGAAAACTATTGCTCTATATCATAGTTTATCAAATTTCCTGCAAGACTGGTTTGCACCTTCCAAATCCATTCATGCAACACTTGTTGATGTGTTCGGTGTGGGAATTCTTGTCACAGGTCAGAGTGGAATCGGGAAAAGCGAATGTGCATTGGAGTTGGTATCACGCGGTCATCGTCTTATTTCTGATGATGTTGTGCATATCAAAAAAAGAATGAATATCATCATAGGAGATGTAAATAAGCAGCTTGGACATTTTATGGAAATCAGAGGTATTGGACTTCTCGATATTGAAACTATGTTTGGAATCCGCGCTATTAGAATGCAGAAACGGATTGAAACTCAGGTTGAGCTAATTCCGTGGCGTCATAATATGGACTATGAAAGAATTGGTTTGAAGGAACGTTTTAACCGCATACTCGATGTGGAAATTCCAATCGTATATCTGCCTGTATCACCAGGTAAGAGCATAGCAGCCATCGTTGAAGTCATAGCTATGAACCATATGCTCAAGGTTTATGGTCATAATGCAGCAGAAATATTTAATGAGAGAGTTCAAATGGAAATTGAACGCAAAAACAGAATACGAACCTATCTTGAAACTGACCAAGAATAGATGATCACAATAACTGTTATGCTCACAAATAAACTTGGCATCCACGTTCGTCCTGCTTCGTTGATATCCAAAACTGCTTCCAAATATAAATCCAATTTTCTTATTCGAAAAGATGATATGGAGATCAATGGGAAAAGTGTCATGGGCATCATGATGCTGGGAGCTGGTAAAGATACGGAACTGGAATTGTTCTTTGATGGCGTTGACGAGCAGGAAATGATGGAAGAGATCGTTGAACTTTTCGAGGAAAAATTCGGAGAAGAATGATGAAAGAATATATTGGATATTCCATTGCTCCAGGACTAATCGCCGGTAATGTTACTCTTGTAGATAGTGATATTTATACGGTTTCGAAAGGACATATCAAAGATTCTGAGGTTGAGGAACATATTAAGAGCTTTCAAAATGCTGTTACACTCTCGATCAGTGAGATAGATCTTTTGCTCACTTACCTTGAAACACGAGCCAGAGAAGAAAGAAATATCCTGCAGTCTCACCAAGAAATCCTCAAAGATAAAATACTTATTGAGGATGTCGCAATTATTATCAGAGAAGAACTGAAACCCGCTGACAGAGCCGTTCAGGAGTATTTTAATAAAATGATCGACCACCTGTCCGATATTGATGATGTAGTGCTCAGCCAACGAAAGGAAGACTTTGAAGATATCAAAATGCGTATCATTCGAAATATGCATTATCAGGATATTCATATCAAAGATTTTGTAAAGGGAAATAAGGTTGTTGTATTGGCGGAAATCATTCCATCACTGGTATTGAGTATTAAAGATTCACACCCTCTCGCTGTCATTGTGGAAAAGGGCTCACCACATTCTCATTCTGCAATAATTGCCAAATCCATTGGTATTCCTGTCATCTTTAATATTGAAAATGCTCTCAAAGAATTTAAGGAGAATGATTTTGTTATTGTGTATGGAGATGAAGGAAAAGTCATTCTAGAACCTGACGAGAAGCACATAAAAGATTATGAAGTCTTTCAGAAGAATGCTAAGAAGATTTTTAAAGAAAAAATTGCACTCCTAAAAACTCCCACTCTCACAAAGGATAAAACCAAGATCGAACTTATGGGAAATATAGAATTTCCTGAAGAATGCGAAATTCCGGAAGTCCAGTACATAGATGGAGTAGGTCTGTTCAGAACAGAATTTCTCTATTTTATGGAAAATGCCTTTCCTTCAGCAGAGAGTCAATTCAAAATATATAGGCAGGTAATTGAAAATTTTCCTGATGGAAAGCCCGTGTATGTACGTACTTTTGATGTTGGCGGGGATAAACTGCAAAGAGAGTTTGGACTTCATAAGGAAGTAAATCCCAATCTTGGGTGCAGAGGTATCCGTTTTCTGCTTAAATACAAAGAGATATTTAGGCAGCAAATTCTAGGAATTCTTATGGCATCTGCTTACGGAAATCTCAAGATCATGCTGCCAATGATTGCTTCGATAAAAGAAATAATTGAATCTCGCGAACTTATTGAAGAAGAAATGGCACTTCTCAGGAAGAAGAAAATTGCGTTTAATGATAAAATTGAAATTGGTATTATGATTGAAATTCCATCTTCTGCAATTCTTGCAGACCAGTTTGCAAAGCACGCAGATTTCTTTAGTATCGGCACAAATGATCTCACTCAATATGTGCTGGCAGCGGATAGGAATAACGAAGCTCTTGCCGATGAGTTCACCTATTTTGATCCTGCAGTAATTGAACTCATCAGAACAACAATTAAGGCAGGAAAGAAACACAATATTGATGTGAAATTATGTGGAGAAATGGCAAGTGATCCCATCGCTGTTCCGTTACTTTTGGGTTTGGGATTACGCTCTTTTAGTGTAAATATCAGTGGTATTATTCAGATAAAAAAAATACTATCGCGTTTCACTATTGCAGAACTCGAGAATTTTTATAAAAAACATCAGAGCACTTCTCAAGAGGAACTGCAAAGAGTGTATAAACAGTTAACAAAACAATAAAAAATTTCATACTTTCGATGAAGAAAGGAGAGTAATGTCTTCATTAATTAATTTAGATTATACAGGAAATTTCAATCGATTTGATACTGAGCACATGTATGAACAGATCATTTCTCTTCCACAGCAGATTAAGGAAAGCTATTTTAATCAGGAAAAAAGCGATATTGCACGATACTATAAGAATATTTCTAAAGTGTATATCTGTGGAATGGGCGGCTCTGCCATCGCAGGGGATATCGCAAAAACTCTATTCGGAGATACCCTGAAGATCAGTGTATTTAAGGATTATAATATTCCTCCGTTTCTTGATGAAACAACCCTTGGTATCGTTTGCAGTTATTCGGGAAATACTGCAGAAACAGTATCTTGCTTTGAAATCCTGAAAGAAGCTGGCGCTCAGATCGCAATGGTAACATCCGGCGGAATACTGAAACACTACGGCGCAAAGGAAGGATACCTTATCAAGTTGATACCGCCGGGATTCCAGCCACGTGCTGCGATAGGGCATTTGTTTTTCTCGATCGTCAAAATATTCGAAGAATTAGAGCTCATTGAGGACCAGAATATCAATGTGAAACTCACTCTTCTGAACCTGACCCATAAACTTAAGCTAATCAACCGTGATGTGGAAGAGTCAAAAAATTTTGCGAAGGGTTTGGCACAGAAGATCTTTAAAAAGATTCCCGTTATTTATAGCAGCAATCCCCAATTATTTCCACTTGCCTACAGGTTCAAATGCCAGATCAATGAGAATGCAAAAACCCATGCTTTCTGCAACACATTCTCAGAAATGAATCATAATGAGATAGAGGGCTGGGAGAGCTATTACAATAACTCGCTTGTTCCAATCTTCATCAGTGATTATGAGGAGAGAAAAAAATATATCAAACGCGTACAGGTTTTTAAAGATATTATCCGGCTGTCCGAAGAAGAGAAGAAACTGGAAAATCCTGCTCATGAAGAAGTGGAATATCTCGAGATATTCACTGACGGAAAAACTATGATGGGAAAGACCTTCTCAACCATTCTTCTCTGCGATATGATAAGCTATTATTTGGCAATACTGAATCGTGTGAATCCAAGCGAGATAAATTTCATCGATATGCTGAAGAAATCTATTTAGGCACTTAACAAATGAAATCTACCAGTAAATTGTATTTAAAATGAAGATTCACGCAGAGACGCTGAGACAAGAACGCAGAGACGCAAATGAAAAAGTAACTTCTAACCACCCGACTACGCTGCGCTTCAGTCTTCGCTTCGCTTCAGTCTTCATTTCATTACGACTTGACAGGACGCCCCGACAAGACGCCGTTGCAGGCGAAAGACACGAAAATCACGAAAGTAATTTTTTCTCGTTCAAAAAACCCACTGCTCTTGTTCTCATTCCCAAGCCCCAGCTTGGGAATGCAGCAAATCCTATCTATGCAATACGTCACACGATAGTGACTTAGTTCTATGATTTTTGGCACAATATTTCCATCAGTCTCTATAACCTCTTTATTAGAGAGAATTCATACAGATAATTTTTCTACTTATCTTTTTCATTTGTGTATTTTAGTGTTAATTCGTGGTTGTATTTTTCCCGGTTTATCCGACTTAGTATAATTATGCAGAAAACCTTCAATATTGCATTCCTAACTTCCGGAAGAAGCAGGGGCTCGAACTTCGAAGCGATCATGACACATCTGCAGAAATGTAATGTGCCGATAGAAACAAAATTTCTTATCATAACACGAGCAGATGCTCCTATCAAACAACGAGCTGAGAAATTCGGAGTTCGATACATACTCCTCGATGATAAAAATACATTTGAGCAAGAACTCCTCGCACTTCTCAACAAAAATAATGTGCATCTTGTTGTACTTGCCGGATTTATGAGAAAACTGTCTGAGGATTTTCTGCAGAAATATTCGGGAGATATCATTAACATTCATCCTGCTTTGCTCCCAAAATTTGGAGGTAAAAGTATGTTCGGAATGCGCGTTCATGAAGAAGTTTTTCAAATGAAAGAGAAATTTTCCGGCGCTTCAGTTCATTATGTGAATGAGCGCTATGACGAAGGTGAGATCATTGCACAGCGGAAAATTCCAATTGATCATTGCAAATCTGCCGAGGAAATTGCAAAAGAAGTTCTGAAGATCGAGCATCAGCTCTATCCCGAAGTGATTGAAAAAGTAGCTCATGAATTCCACAAATCACATAAATAAGTAAAAATCTGAGTGAAAAAGATTTCCATAACTACTCTTGGCTGCAAAACCAACCAATTTGAATCCGAAGCAATACTCGATCAATTCATTAAGCATGGTTACGTTTTTTGCAATCTAAATGAAAAACCTGATATTGCCATCATAAATACCTGCTGTGTGACGAACCGGGCTGAGTACAAATCCCGATATGCAATTCGAAGGGCTTTAAAAAGTATTTCTCAAGGTGGAAAGGTAGTGGTAGCCGGCTGTTATGTAAATAAGGGAAGCTCTTTCTTTGAAAAAAATCTCAAGCAAATATACCTTTTTCCAAATAATCAAAAACATGAAATTTTTTATCATATTGAAAAATCAATAGAAGAGAACCCGCAGGATTTTTTAGAACTTTCTACAGATTCATATTACTTGCATACAAGAGTTCCTGTGAAGGTTCAGGATGGTTGTAACTTTTTCTGTGCTTATTGCATTCTTCCCTTTGTTCGAGGAAAACCGGTAAGCCGTCCGCTCCGATCTATCATAGATCAAGTAAATACTCTTGCAGAAAAAGGAGTGAAAGAGATAATTCTGACAGGCATCAATCTTGGGCTTTATGGTTTTGATCTTGAAAATTATCATTTGCTGGATTTGCTCAACGAACTTGTGCAAACTGATATTCAGCAGATACGTCTGAGTTCAATCGAGCCAATGTTTTTTGATGATGATATGATCCGGTTCCTCGCATCTCAAAAAAAGATATGTCCTCATTTTCATATACCTCTGCAAAGCGGTTCTGACGTTGTGCTTGCAAAAATGAACAGGACATATTCCACATCAGATTTCGAGAAGATCATCGAAAATATTAAAATTGCAATACCCGATGCTGCTATCGGATGTGATGTGATAGTTGGATTTCCCGGTGAGACAGATAAAGAATTCTGTAAAACATATAATTTTATTGAAAATCTTCCCGTTAGCTATCTGCATGTTTTCAGATATTCGCCCAGAAAATTCACAAAGGCGTCGGAAATGCAGTGGGATTTGAGCGGAACAGTCAGCAAAAAAAGAATGCAAAGCTTGCTAAAATTAGGGCAGACTAAAAAAAATGAATATTCAAAATATTTGATTGAAAAGAAGGTTCCTTTGAAAGCAGTTTTGGAAACAAAGGATAGAGAATATTGGACTTCGGTTTCCGACCATTATGTAAGAGTTTTTCTTAAAGATGAGAATAACACTGCTAAAAATGGAATGTTAAAAAAGGTTGTTGCAAGGGAATTAACGATTGATAATGAGGGATTGATAGTAGAAGAATGCACTCATGATTGAGATCATAGGATTGAAAAAAACTCTGGATGGAACTGCCATTTTGAATGGTATTAATCTGAAGATCGAGAAGAATAAAACTACTGTAGTGATCGGAGAGAGCGGATGCGGAAAAACAGTGTTGCTAAAACACATTATTGGATTTTTTAAGCCCGATGAAGGAGAAATTCTTTGTGATGGCAAGAGGATCGATACACTTTCGTGGAAGGGTTGGAATAATCTCAGGCGGAAAATGACTATGGTTTTTCAAAACTCAGCACTCTTTGACTGGCTCAGTGTATATGACAATGTGGCGCTTCCTCTTAGGGAACAGCATGATCTTCCTGAAAACGAAATCAAGGAGCAGGTTGAAGAAAAGCTCGCAATGGTCGGCATGTCCGGTCAGGAGAAGAAGATGCCTGCAGAACTTAGTTTTGGAATGCAGAAGAGAGTGAGTCTTGCCCGGGCAGTGATACTTAATCCCGAATATATTCTCTACGATGAACCCACAACCGGTCTTGATCCGATCATCGCAAATAATATCATTGGACTATTCTCCACTTTCAAAAAGGTATATCATACCACTTCTTTGATCGTATCTCATGATATCAGTATAGTATTCAAGATTGCCGACAAGGTAGCATTAATGAAAGATGGAAGTATAATTTTTCAGGGATCGGTCGATGAACTCGGCAAAGTGGAAAATTCGTATATAAAGAAATTTATTTCAAGATGAGTGAAATATTATGAAAACAAAAAAAAGTGAATTAATCGTCGGAATGATAATCGTATTGGCAGTGCTGATCGTTGTGTTCGGTAATATCGTCATTACAGGCAGTAAGCAAAAGTCTGATATGGCTGAAATTATTGTGCAATTTCCACAAATTGGTGGTTTGGATGTGGGCAATACTGTTTTTGTTCACGGAGTGCGAGCCGGCAAAGTAGCTGATATTGCGCTTGAGCAGAACGGAGTAAAAGTTGTACTTCTTGTTAATAAAGAAATTATCCTAAAAAAAGATACGCGCATTATAATCTCAGAACGCGGTATGATGGGGGAACGGGAAATCTCAATTGATCCGGGTAGTTCGTCGGAAAACCTCAACACTTCCCAGCTCATTCAGGGATATTATAATGTAGGATTCAATGAAACTATTTCACAAATTGGTGTTACTATTAAAAACATCAATGCTCTTTCGGGCACTTTAGGGGAGCTCATCGATGACAAAGGTCAGATCAGAACCATCAAGGATGTGATCCAAAATCTAAATGCACTTCTGCTAAATATGAATCACATTTTTGAGAAGAACAGAGATATTTCTATCGAATTTGAGCGTATCAATAATATTTTGACCAATCTTGATATTCTTATCAGCAATAATGACGAGAAGGTGGATAGGATCATTACATTTGCTGATGATAAAGTATCCGAAATTGACATCATGCTTGGTCAGATGCAGGGGCTTATTAATAGACTTGAAAGTGAAGATACCAATCTTGGACGTTTCACAGCAAATGATTCTCTTTATCAGAAAATTAATGCAACGATCGTACGCTTTGATTCTCTGGTTACAGATATAAGAGAAAATCCCAAGCACTATTTCCGTCTTTTTTAATTAAGGATTTACCATGAAAAAAATCATTTTTTTACTGATCTTCATGCTGATAATTGCAAGCTCGTTACATGCAACTTATTTTGGAAAGAATAAGACAAATCTTCCGGACATGCAATGGTCAGTGATGAAGACAACACACTTCGATATATACTATCAAACCGGACTCGATATCGTCGGGCAGATCACCACAGTTATAGTTGAGAATGCCTACTACAGATTTCAAGAACTGTTCGAGCAATCTCTTCCACAGAAAATTCCCGTGCTCATCTACAATTCTCATAATGAATTTGAAGAAACAAATATATTATTTCAAATAATTGAAGAAGGTGTTGGCGGTTTTACTGAATTCATAAAAAATCGTGTTGTGGTTCCCTTTGATGGAGATTATAAACTATTTGAAACTACAGTCGTACACGAACTCTGCCATGTTTTTATGTATTTTACTATGCAGGGTGGAAGCTTTTCAAATTTTGCAAGCGGACTCTTTTATTCGCTTCCCTTCTGGTTCTCTGAGGGATTGCCGGAGTGGTCGTCGGAACACGGCTCTGCAAGCAATGAGATGTATTTGCGCGATCTTATCGTAAATGATAAGCTCATTCCATTGGAATATGTAGGCGGATATTATGCTTATCGTGAAGGGGAGTCATTTCTGCTCTTCCTCGAAGAAATGTTCGGTTCTAACAGCATAATTGAACTCCTCTATAATTTCAGAATATATAAAAGTGTGGATGAGGCAGCCAATCGTACTTTTGGCTTTAGTATGAAGAGTCTCGAGGATCAGTGGCGATACTATCTACAGAAAAAGTACAGCAGTATCATCGATGAAAATGTGCTTCCAAACAGCAAATATCAGCAGGTTACAAAACATAATCCCAAGGAATCAAATGCAAATTGGGATCCCGTCTTTTCACCGGATGGAACGCAAATTCTCTATTATTCAAATAAGAATTACACACTGGGAATATACAAACGTTCTACGCTCGGACTTTATAAACCAAAGAAAATAATTACCGGTGGATATACCGACAAATATGAAGGATTTCATTTTCTGAAAACTTCACTTTCTTATTTTCCTGATGGGGAGCGCTTTGCCTTTGTCGCCAAAACATCGAAGGGCGATGATATTGTTATTGCAAAAGTTAATGATGGGAAAGAACTTGAGAGGATCACACTTGATTTCAACAGTATTTTTGAGATCGATGTCTCTCCTGATGGTAAAAAAATAATCCTTGTGGGTCTTAAAGATGCACAGAGTGATCTTTATATTTATGATCTGAAAACAAAGACAGTATCCCGATTGACAGATGACTGCTTTGATGACCGCTATCCACGTTGGTCATCAGACGGCAAGCAGATAGTGTTCTCATCCCAAAGATTTATAAAAGAACCCTTTAAGCAGGAGGATGAGCATCTTATTTTTTCGAATCTATACTATAATATTTTTACCTATGATCTGCTGACCGATACGATTGTTGCGATCACTAATGCATCCTATGATCACCAGTATCCCATCTGGACGAAAGATCAGCAGTATATTGTCTATAGCGCCTATAGAGACAGTGTTTCTAATATTTTTGTGTATGATTTTCAGGAAAAAGCAATTGCTCAATTGACAAATATTTTCAGTGGCACTTTCTCACCATGTGTGAGTGAAGACAATACCGAGATGGTCTTTTCCAGTTTTTATAAAATGGGCTGGGATCTTTATCTATACAGCAATCCACTCGATAGTCTCAACTACATTGCTTATCAAGAACCCCAGACTGTTAAAGATAATCCCTTTGATGAAGTCTTCCATCTCAAGGAATTCAAGAGATTTTATCGCATGCGTGAAAAATTAATTACAAAGAAATCGCGTTTTGACAGCGATTATTTCTTTATGAAGGATACGCTGGAAGCTAAACCGGATTATAAGGAGGATAAAGAGCCCGAAGTTGAGGATTACAAACTCAAATTCACTCCCGATTTTTTGTTTGGAGGTCTTGCTTATTCAACCGGTTATGGTGTTTCAGCCCAGATATATGTCGCCTTAAGCGACATACTTGGCAATCATCATATTGACATTATAGCCGATGCGAATAAATCTATATCCGAAAGTGATATTATTCTGAATTATTACTATATCAAAAAACGCATTGATTATGGTGTCGGCATTTTCAATCTTGTCGATGACTACTACTATTTCAATTACTGGATCAAGCATGGTTTTATCTATGACGGCATGAAGAAGGACAGAAACACCGGTGTGAATACACTTATCAGTTACCCCCTTGACAAATTCAATCGTTTCGATCTTTATAATAGTCTATTCTACAACAAAATTGAATGGTATCGTTGGTACAACAATGAGTGGCACATCGAGGATAAATACACAAGAGATACCTGGATCTATGCCCCATCACTGTTTTACACTCATGATACTGCATTGTGGGGAATTACAGGACCAATTAAAGGTTCGAGATTTCAGGCAGGAGTTCAAAAGAGTTTTGGCTCAAATAATGATTATCTGAACATCTATGGCGACTTCCGGAAATATATCGCCTTCAGTCGTGATTACCAGCTTGCAGGAATGCTGAATATGGGCTTCAGCACAGGTCTTGATAAACAAGAGTTCATCATGGGTGGTTACTATAATCTTCGTGGTTATCTCGATAAGGAATACCTCGGAAACAACATTGCTATCGGTACTGTGGAGTTCAGATATCCTTTCATCGAAGAACTCAAAATCGGTTTCCCGTTACCAATCTGGATCAGAAGCATAAGAGGTGCGATCTTTGCTGATATTGGCAAGGTTTGGAACGATTTTGATGAGTTCAAAAATACACATGACAATCCAATTAAAATTGGATATGGAATCGGTACACGAATGAACCTTGGCTACTTCATTCTAAAATTTGACTGGGCTTGGAAAAGTACTGAAGGATTCGAGTCAGAACCTTCGTTTTATTTCTCCCTGAATGCAGAATTTTAAAGCTCATGAAAAATATTTTTCTGATTGGTTCAATACTTCTGTTTCTTGGATGTTCAAGTTTGTTTTTACACAAAACTGAAGACCCTCAATTTAGAGAAGCGGCACTTCATAAAGCTATTGGTAGTATTGATGAATTACTTCGTACTCATCAATTTAATAACGCAAAGAAAAGTATTGATAAATACATTCGAAATTATCCGTCTAGTATGATAGGATATGAGAAATTGATTTTTTTCTACAATGTTGCTGATATATCTTCTGATGACATAGCAAAAGATAAAGAAAAATATCTGGCTTATATTGATAAGAACCTGTTACAGGATAGTCTTTCCATGCAAGTTGAATATCTGTTTATGACAACTCTTGAAGACTCTTCAGCAGTTTCAATACTCGATACTTTGATCCAAAAATATCCTCGCTGTTCAGTTACAACCGATAATGCACAGGAACAGGTCTTTGACTATGCGGTAATGAGAGACGACTCTGTTCGTGCCAAGGGATTGGAAGATTTTCTGGGAATATATCCTGATAACAAATGGACTCCTCTTGCATGGCGATATTTGCTCTACTCGTATGACAACCTAGAAGATGAAACAAAAATGGATTCAACCTTGATAGCTGTTGAGCTGAGATACTCAAATGATCCGAGAATGCTCAATACTGTTGCCCGATATTATCTGGATAGGAAACAGAAACTATCTGAATATGAAGATAAAATGAAAGTAATGATCGATTCGCTCGATAATGCTGAATGGGAAAATAGTTATTATTTCTTTGGCGACAAATCAAGAGAAGAGCAACTGGCGACATATCGATTCACCCTTGCAGAGCTTCTTTTTGAGCAGAATAAATATGATAAAGCATTATCGGTTTTACAAAAAATACCCACCAAAGACCTTCTTGCACAGCATTATTATCTAATGGGAAAGATCGAGGTGACTATCGAACAGGATGCAGCGGCTTTTAATCATTTGTTACAAGCAGTTATTATGGGTGATGAACGCAACAAATGGACTTACAAAGCTGATTCCCTGTTAAATGAATTATATGAGGACTTGTCTGATGGCGGTAAGGCATTTCGTCAATTCGTGAATGTATGGGCAAAATACAACGAGCCACTTTTCACAGATGTAACAGAGCAGACGGGTTTAGGTTCCTATAAGAATAGCCGAATTGCCTGGGGTGATTATAACAACGACGGATTTGATGATATCCTGTTAAATGGAAATGTGCTCCTGAAAAATAATACTAACGGAACTTTTACTGATGTAAGTGAAAGCTCAGGAATTTCTGAAGGCAGAACAAACGGCGGACTCTGGGCTGATATTGATCGGGATGGATTTCTTGATATTTTTTCGACTTCTTCTGCTTCTGAAAGAGAAGACAAGCTCTGGAAAAATAAAGGGGATGGCACGTTTGAAGATATTACATCATTCTCTCCAATTTCTGATACGCTGCAAACAGAAGGTGCCGGATGGGGCGACATAAATGGCGACCTATATCCCGATCTGTATATTGCCAACTATGAGCATGGTGGAGAATATGACAAAGAACCGGATTTCCTTTTCTTAAATAATAGGAACGGCACTTTTACCGATGTTACGCTTTCCTATAATATTATCCCTCCCTTTCAAGAAGACCAGGCAGGCAGAGGTGTTAATTGGGGAGATTATAATAATGACGGATTTTTAGATATTTTTGTGTCTAACTATCGGTTAGATAAAAATTTTCTATGGAAAAACTTGAAGGGTAAAAAATTTAAAAATGTGGCTGAAAAAGTTGGAGTGGAAGGTAACTATGTTGATGGCTGGTATGGTCACACAATTGGCAGCGAGTGGGGAGATTTTGATAACGATGGAGATATGGACTTGATCTGTGCAAATCTGGCTCACCCAAGATATATTAAATTTTCCGATATGACACAACTCTTTGTGAATGATCTGAAAAAAAATACATTCTACGATATTAGAGAATCTGCAGGAATTACTTATGATGAATGCCACAGCGATCCATCCTGGGGAGATGTGAACGGTGATGGATTTCTCGACCTCTTTATAACCTCGATTTATCCAAACCGAAGGAGTTATCTCTATCTCAATAATGGAGATAAAACTTTTACAGACATTACCTATCTGTCAGGTGTGCGCACCTTCAACTCATGGGGAGCTGCATACTCGGATTATGACAATGATGGAGATATCGATCTGCTTGTGTGCGGTGGTGAGGGAATACATCTTTTCAGAAATGAGAGTACGCCGGATAATTGGCTTAAGATTAAAATTGTTGATGAAAATGGCACGACACCTTTGATCGGAACTCGTATAGAAGTAATTCAAAATGAGATGAAACAAATTCGTGAGATCCAGGGCGGAAAGGGAACAACAAATCAGCATAGTATGATACAGTATTTTGGCTTTCCCGCAGGTGATGATGTTTCGATAAATGTTTTGTACCTCGATGGTTCTACGCAAAAATATCAAAATCAAAAAATAAATCAAACTATAACAATTCAATATACAGAAGAACAATAAAAAATTTGTTCATTAGGTACTATATCAATTCAACTGACCTGCGATAAAAGCGGTTGTCCATGCAGCCTGAAAATTATATCCTCCGGTAATTCCATCAATATCCATAACTTCTCCGGCAAAATAAAGATTTTTGCACACCTTACTTTGCATTGTAATAATATCTATACTTTCCAGACTGACACCACCACACGTCACAAACTCTTCTTTATAAAGTGTTTTCCCTTTCACAGAATACACATCATTAGTCAATACATTTACCAATTTATTCATTCCCTTCTTTCCGAGTTCTCCCCACTTTTTCTTGGCGGAAAGATCGACCTTTTCTAGCAAAAAATGCCATAACCTTTCCGGTAAAAAATAGGGTCGCACATTTGATAATAATTTATTTGAATGCTCATTCACAATGCTACTTAACGTATCCTTAACTATGTTGTTATTCTGGACATTTACCCAGTTCACCAAAATATTAAATTCATATCCTTTTTCACTTGTTAATCTTGCTCCAAAAGCCGATAACTTCAGGATCACTGGACCACTCATTCCCCAATGAGTAATGAGCAGGGGACCTTCAGCATTAAGTTTTGTTCCCTGTATTCTAACGGATGTTTTTTCTACTGAGACTCCCATCAATCTGGTGACTGATTCAGAAGGCATATTGAATGTGAATAATGAAGGAACAGGATCTTCGATTTTGTGATGTAACTTTTCAAGCCATTCCAATCCACTTCTTTGTGGAGAGCTTCCTGTTGCAACAATTACTTTATCAAAAATTTTTGATGGAACAATTTTCTCTATAAAACTCAACTCCAGCTTGTGTCCGATTGGCTTAATTGCTTTTATTCCTTTCCCAAGTTCAATTTCAATGCCTAATTTTTTTGCTTGTTGAAGAAAACAATCAATAATGCTTTGTGAGTTTTGAGATGCAGGGAAAACACGATTGTCATCTTGAATGGACAAGGGAACACCCCTGGATTCAAACCACTGCATAGCTTGTCTGGTATTAAAGATATGGAATGCTTTTTTTAATGCTTTTCCTCCTCGCGGATACGCTTCAGATAGTTCTTTTATGGAAGTGCATGCATTGGTAAGATTACACCTTCCTCCCCCAGATATTTTTACTTTTGCAAGAAGTTCTTTTGATTTTTCAAAAATGACAACTTTGGCATCCGGATAATTTTCTTTGACGTTGATTGCCGAAAAGAAACCAGCAGCTCCACCTCCGATTATCGCAACGTGCATGTTAATACTTCATAAGAAAACATCCGAAATGAGAGATAGCAAAACGGTAAATCATATATTGCTGAGAGTACGTTGATATTGATTAAATATTCGTGAATCCGATCAGATCTTCCGATCTGCCGTAATTCATATTATGTTTTTTATTCTTTTGGAGTTTTCTCTTTTTTCTGCTTGCGTTTTTCCTTAAGCGTAAGTTTAGC
>JACKQG010003457.1_pt1 | contig 19358 bp, 12 predicted proteins | sample 8237621 | NCBI WGS metagenome assembly JACKQG01 (sample SAMN15677084, study PRJNA649215) | marine metagenome | biome: marine; feature: Black Sea; material: saline water; isolation source: suspended particulate matter (SPM) from the Black Sea western gyre | collected 2013-06-09/2013-06-10 | depth... | reverse complement strand
TGAATAAATACCTTGATATACAACTTCCAAATAAGCAGCTTGCCAAACCGGCATCACAGCTCGGCAGTGACGTAGTTTTCTTTTTGAATGGGCCGCTGGCGTTTTGTACGGGAAAAGGCGAAAAAATTAAAAAAATAGAAGAAAATTTTAACTTTCTGGCTCTTCTGCTGCTTCCGGACGTAAGTGTTTCTACTAAAAAGGTTTACGTTAATTATGAGCACAGTCGCCCCATTTATGAAAAGCTTAGCACCCAAATAAACAGCTATATGAAAAAAAACAGGATTGATTTAGTTGCAAAGATGTGCGCAAATATGCTTGAGAAAAGCTGTTTTGGTTTGGTGAAAAACCTTGCCGAACTTAAATCGAAAGTTGAATTGTTAGGTATTGGGCCATGTTGCCTAAGTGGTAGTGGTTCAACAATATTTTGTCTCATTGAGAGCGGGGATGAAGAGATAGCCGGGCAATACAAACACAAACTTGAAGAAAAGATTGGCTGCAAAAGCATTATCGCCAGTAACAATAGATGGTAAACTTTTTTAGTGAGGCACAGAAAATGAAAATCACTGAGGTCAGAGTCAAGTTGGTGAACAACAAAGATGACAGGCTGAAAGCTTTTTGTTCAATAACGATGGACAATGAGTTTGTGGTTCGCGACATTAAGATCATCGAAGGTACGAATGGCTACTTTGTCGCTATGCCATCCAGGAAAATGAGCGACCATTGTGAAAAGTGCGGAGGCAAAAACCATCTTAGAGCCAGGTACTGTAATAACTGCGGAGGTGCACTCCAGGACAACAGGGCCAAAAAGGATTTCAAAGGTAGAATGAAGCTGCATGCTGATATCGCCCATCCGATAAACGCTGAATGCAGAAAAAGGATTCAGGAAAGAGTTTCTACCGCTTTCAAAGAAGAGATGGAAAAATCAAAGCAGCCCGGCTATAAACCTGTCGAGCTGGATGAGCCGGACGATGATATTCCTGAAATAGTCTCGTAGTAAAAGGGAATTCATTTTGCGGTAAATCGCGAAATCGGTCACACTAAGACAACAACGCCAAATATCGGCACACTATCAAGAAGTCACCTCTTGAGATTCAATTACTCTCCGATTGCCTTATCAGGCCTGGTGCAAGTACCCCCTCTTTATGCGGTAAGGTCTTCGAGAACCTTATCGAGAGCAACATCCAGATATTCATTGAATTCGTATTTGCCTTCTGTAAGCTGCTGTCGGACATCAAGAATTTTAGCTTTTCGTCCATCCGGCAGCGAAGCTATCTTTTTTAACACTTTGCCAATAGGAGTAGTGTTTAGATTTTCAAGAATTTGCTCCATAATAAAGTCCTTATCCGGAGCAAGGTTATCGACAGTATCCACTTGGCGATTTTGGCCCTTAAAACGGCTGTTAGAATCGAAATCGGACATTCAGACTACCTTGCATGATAAGCTTCGAGGCAAAAAAATCCTTTTCCCCCTCAAAGCTAATAACCACTATATATTGTGTATCCCCTTAATCCCTTAGGAGGCCCAAATAACCTACTAACACTGATATCGACAACAACGGCCTGAAAACTTTAGAAAAGTTTGGTGTCCGGCTAACTTTTGCGAAGGGCAAAATTTACCTTAATACCAAGCAAACTAAACCATAACAGTATTAAAAACGGACTTTTTTAGAAGGCCCATTTTAACGGTGTGGTCGTCAATATGGGACCATGCAGAGAAATTAGGCAATATACCATATATAGTGATAGTCAAATCATCACTGAGCTTTAGAAAGTAGATGTAATTTGAGTGAATTTGAAATGCCGGAAGGCAAGGTATATGCTTATTAATGGGCAAAATATTTTTCATTTTTTTGGCTCAAAATTAAAAGAATTGTTACTCTGGCTAAGTATAACTGTAAAGGGTGGCGGTTTTGAATGTAGTGTAGGTGCTTTCAGAGTTAACGGGCGGGAATATCGAAATGGTCGTGAGTGAATTGATGGAAAAGGTGCGTTGTGATGCATAATCGCGTAGATTATTCTTGACGAGACGGTGGCTAATTTGGTAGAAATATAGATGGTAAAGTGTTCCTGTGCTGTTGCTCATCTGTGGTTTTTGGTCTTCGTGCGGGTTCAATTCCTGTTGTTTACCGAATAGAGGAGGAATTATTGTGCATTACGTTATGTGAAGCGCAGAGTGGAAAGAGGGCCTCAGTTCTTTGCAGCGAAGAGATTCCTACATTTCAATTGATAACTGATATTTTTGTTAAGGAGGATTATTATGTCGAAGAAATTGATCTATGTGGCTTCCTCTGTTTTTTGTCTAAGCCTAATTCTGACGAACACATCAAACGCTGATCTCGTGGGCTGGTGGAGACTTGACGAGGGTTCGGGGATTACTGTCAACGATAGTTCCGACAATGAGCACCATGGCACAGTGCAGGGAACACCCGAATGGGGATTCGGCCCGGAAGGCTTTGGTGGGGCACTGGACTTCAGCGGGACCACGGGAGCCTACTGTGGCGTCTTCGACCCGACAGGCGGAACGGGTACGTTTACTCTTACCTTGTGGTGTCTCTGGGATGGATCTCAGAGTATTCAGCACTTCTGTACTAAGTCAAATGGATGGGGTGCAGATACCGCGATGTTCCAGATCGAGGTCAAGGGTGGCCACGCTGATCCAGCGCGCGTTGATAGACTCCATATTGCGTATCAAGCGGCTCCACAGGCCGTTTTAAATCTTGTACCCCATAACGAATGGGTCCACTTGGCCCTGGTATTTGATGGAACCCATGCTACAGGTTATCGTAACGGAGTCGATGATGTGGGTCCCCAGCCAACCGGGATAGGCCCGAATGTCGATGCCCCGATTATTATAGGTGCCAGCCATGCTGCTGAGGGGAGGACTTTCATGGGACTTCTCGATGACGTCCGCCTCTTCGATGAGGCCCTTCCGGCAGGACAGATTCAGGCTATTATGCAGGGTGGTGGTGCAACATATGCATTTGCTTACGCACCCAATCCGGCCGATGGCGACCTGCTCACAGATATATGGGCGAATCTTAGCTGGCGGGCGGGAGACTTTGCTGTCTCGCATGATATTTATTTCGGTGACAATTTTGACGATGTCAGTGCCGGAGCTGAAAGCACGTTCCAGGGCAATCAGGACGGAACGTTTTTGGTTGTTGGCTTCCCTGGATTTCCTTTTCCGGATGGTCTGGTTCCGGGTACGACTTACTACTGGCGAATCGATGAGGTCAATGACACCGAGCCGAACAGCCCATGGCAAGGTGAGGTCTGGAGCTTTAGTATTCCTCCCAAGACAACATACTTTCCAAATCCTGCTGATGGTGCCGAGTCTGTAGCTCTCGATACACGGCTTAGCTGGACGGCAGGTTATGGTGCGAAACTTCACACCGTATATTTCGGTGATAATTTTGACGATGTTAACAATGCAGCCGGGGGGTTTCCCCAGGGAAGTGTAACATATACTCCCGGCCCACTTCAATTAAGTAAGACTTACTACTGGCGGGTCGATGAGTTTGATGTTGTCGAAACGCATAAAGGCAATGTCTGGAGCTTCACTACTGAGGGCGGTGTTGCAAACCCGGAACCGGCTAACGGAGCAGTGGACGTAAAGCAGACACCAAATCTTACTTGGGTGCCGGGAGTTTATGCCGCTTCGCATCAGGTCTATTTCGGCGCTGATAAAGAGGCTGTTAAAAATGCTGATACAAGTTCGCCCGAGTATAAAGGTACCAGGGACCTCGACTCGGAGAGCTTTGGGCCCGGACAACTCGAGTGGAATACTACCTACTACTGGCGGATTGATGAAGTCAATAACGCCAACGCTGACAGTCCATGGACAGGTCCTCTCTGGAGCTTCACTACGGCTAACTTCGTTATCATTGACGATATGGAGAGCTATAATGACCTTGATGAAACAGATCCCGGGAGTAACAGGATATATCTTGCCTGGATAGACGGATTCGATAATCCGGCCACAAATGGCTCTGTCGTTGGTAATTTTGATCCTCCATTTGCAGAACAGACTATTGTTCACAACGGTAATCAGTCGATGCCGATGGCCTACGACAACGCCGTTGGAAAATCCGAGGCGATTTTGACATTAACTTCCAATCGTGACTGTACAGTCAAAGGCGTCAACACATTGAAAATTTGGTTCCGAGGTAGTGCTGGTAACGCTGCTGAGAATTTGTACGTTGCCCTTAACGGCAATGCAGTAGTCAATCATGATAATCCTGATGCGGCGCAAAGAACTGCCTGGACCGAATGGAATATCGACCTTCAAGCGTTTGCAGACCAAGGGGTGAACCTCGCTAATGTTAATACGATTACCCTTGGCCTTGGAAATAAGAATAATCCTGTTGCCGGTGGTTCAGGTATGATGTACTTCGACGATATTCGGCTTTATGCACTGGTGCCATAAGTGATAAATTTGTAATTGTAAGAGCAGCCAAAGTATTGCTATTTTACTTTTTTAAGGAGGATTGTTATGTCCAGGAAATTGGTTTGTTTTGTATTTGTGTTAGGTTTAGTTCTGACGGGCACAGCCGGCGCTGCCGACCCTAATCTTGTCGGCTGGTGGAGGCTTAACGAAGGATCGGGCACCGTAGCAATCGACTCATCCGGCAATAATCTCCACGGTGAACTGGTGGACGATCCGGTTTGGGTCGCCGGAGTGCAAGGGACAGCTCTGCAGCTTATTGGAGGCAATCACGTCGCTGTGCCCGGCTATGAAGGAATACTGGGTACACATGCCCGAACCAGCACCGCATGGATCAATGTCAACAAGACTTCGGCGAGCATTATTACCTGGGGCCCAAGCGGGGAAGGAACGAAGTGGGTCATGCGCACTCACAACGGCCCTGCTTCCCTTCGCCTTGAATGTGGAAGGGGCAATACGTATGGCACCACCGACCTGGTGGATGGCGAATGGCATCACGTTGCGGCGGTGCTTGAAGATGACGGTTCGCCGGACATCAGTGAAATCAAACTCTACGTGGACGGTAAACTGGATCCAATCGATCCCACAGGAACCCCCAGAGAAATGAATACATCCAGCGGAGGCGAGTTTCGGATTGGTTACGACCTGAACAACACAGGCAGAACATTCGACGGGATGATAGATGATGTGCGTATCTACGACCGCGCGCTGAGCGCCGATGACATCCAGGCGTTAATGGACAACCCGGGGGGCACGGTAACACAGGCGTTGGCGCCCAGTCCTGCTGACGGCGCCATCATTGACTCCACATGGTACAATCTGACCTGGACACCGGGTGACCTCGCGACTTCGCATCAGGTCTATATCGCGGATAATTTTGTCGATGTAGATAGCGGAGCTGAAGGCACATTTCAGGGCAACCAGGCCACAACTATTTTTACACTGGGTTTTCCGGGATTTGCATTTCCTGATGGTCTTGTTCCAGGTACGACATACTATTGGCGAATTGATGAGATTAATGATGCCGAGCCTGAGAGCCCCTGGAAAGGCAGCATTTGGAGTTTCATCGTTCGACCTAAGACCGCTTGGCATCCAGCGCCTGCCGATGGAGCACTGTTTGTGGAACCTGATACGAGCCTGACCTGGGATCCGGGGGTGGGAGGGGCCCTGTATTATGTGTATTTCGGTGACAACTTCCAGGATGTCAACAGCGCTACAGGCGCTGCTACTATAACGGCGACTACTTATGAGCCCGGCCAGCTCGAACAGGGCAAGACTTATTACTGGCGTGTTGACAGCTCTGACGGCCTGAACGTTCACAGGGGCAAGGTCTGGAGTTTCACCACGGCCGTCCCGGGTAGCGGGCTTATAGGCGAGTATTTCAACACCATGAATCCAGGCGGTAAGCCCGTTCTCAAGCGGACCGATTCCTCGATTGATGTTGACTACGGTACCGGCTCGCCGGAGCCGAATCTGGTCGATGAAGACTTCTTCTCAGTGCGCTGGCGGGGCGAAATACAGGTTGCTTTCTCAGAAGTTTATACGTTCTACACGCGTACGAACGATGGGTCGAGGCTGTGGATTGACGAGAAGTTAATCGTCGATAAGTGGGCGTGGGTAAACAGAGTCGTTGATACGCGCGGCGAGCCTATCGAACTTGTTGCCGGAGAACGGTACAGCATTCGGATGGAGTGGTTCAACGAGGATGAAGAGGCTGAAGCACACCTTCTTTGGGAGAGCGCCAGTGAACCCAAGGCGATAATCCCATCAGCGGCGTTCTCGCCGCCGGTCAGGGCGGGTGCCCCAGATCCGTCTAACGGTGCTGTGGATATAAGGCAGACAGCAATTCTTAGCTGGGGTGTCGGCGAGGCGGCCGCTTCGCATGAGGTCTATTTCGGTACCGACGAAGATGCTGTGAAAAACGCCGATACCAGTTCGCCTGAATATAAAGGCACAAGGAATCTTGGTTCTGAAAGCTATGAGCCCGGGCAGCTTGATTGGGATACGACTTACTACTGGCGAGTTGATGAGGTCAATAATCTCAATCTTGATAGCCCTTGGATAGGAGGTGTTTGGAATTTTACGACGGCCAACTTTCTTATCGTGGACGATTTTGAACTCTACAATGACATTAATGAAGATGAACCCGGGAGTAACAGGATATATCTTGCCTGGATAGATGGATTCGACAATCCTGCCATCAATGGTTCTGTTGTTGGTACCCTTGATCCTCCATTTACCGAGCAAACCATCGTTCATAGTGGCAGCCAGTCGATGCCAATGTCCTACGACAACGCTGTCGGCAAATCCGAGGCTACTTTGACATTGACTGACCAGCGCGACTGGACTGAGAACGGTGTCAACACACTGACAATCTGGTTCAGGGGTGATGCAGCCAATATCGCCGAACCAATGTATGTTGTTCTAAATGACAGCGTGGTGGTTACCCATGATAATCCTGAAGCCGCTCTGATATCTACCTGGACCCAATGGAATATCGATCTTCAGGCTTTTGCGGACCAAGGTGTAAACCTCGCTAATGTCGATACGATTACTTTTGGCTTTGGCAACAGAAGCAATCCGGTTGCAGGCGGTGCAGGTATAATGTACTTCGATGATATTCGTTTGTATGCTTCGCAGCCGCAAACACCGTAAGCGGCAAATTATTAATTTTCGGAAATGAGTTCTTTAAGATGTATTAAAAACAATCACAAGATATCGGGATTTTGGTACGAAGCCAAATCGCAGTTACTTTAACTTTTGTAGAAGGAGAACTATTATGTGTAAAAAATTGATTTATGTAATCCTGTTTATGTTGGTTTTGGGATTATGCGAAGTACAAGCCCTTGGTCAGGAGTGGGACCGCGCTGCCTACTGGGACGGGCGATACCCATCGGCCTGGGGTGGAGGCGGAGATGCTGTACGAGACGCTTTAGAGGCAGCCGGCTATACGATTCTTGATGCTGACCAGCTCAAGACGTGGATGGATGGTCACATATCCGACAAAGAATTAAGCGTCGTGGTGTTCTGCCGGGACGTCGTACCTGAGACCGTTGCAGAGACGATGACAAGCAATTGCACGATTCGAAGGTATCTGGATGCAGGCGGCAAGGTGGTATGGTATTCGGATTGGCCTTTTTATTACCAGGGCAGCTCGGACGGCACTATGGTTACATGGGGCAGTGCCGGTGCGACCAGCGTACTGGGATTTAATGCCTCCAGCGGACCGAACGACACTTTGGATGTAGTGGAAATCACAGATGCAGGAGCTACGTGGGGAATGACCGAAACATGGGAATCAAGTCGGCCGACATCTCCTACCATTTCTGCGAATATGACAGCCTTGGCTACAATCAGCACCGGAAGTGCGGCGGCATGGGTGAAGCATTATCTTCCGGGTGATAATTATAGAGGATTTGTTCGGACATTCGACCGCTCAGGTGCACCGACCATCATCGATGACCTTATACGTCTGGCTGAATATACAGCAACCACGTCGGGAAATCCCACTCCCGCTGATGGCGCCTTCCACCCCGACACATGGGCCAGTATTAGCTGGGGACCTGGTGGTTTTGCGGCCTCTCATGATGTCTATTTCGGCGACAATTTTGATGATGTCCAAACCGGTGCCGAGAGCACATTTCAGGGTAACCAGGCAGACACGAACTTTGTTGTCGGCTTCCCGGGATTTCCTTTCCCGGAGGGCCTTGTTCCAGGCACAACTTATTACTGGCGGATAGATGATGTTAAGGCCGATGGTGTCACGAAATATCAAGGCGATGTCTGGAGCTTTACGGTTCCGCCCAAGACCGCCTATTTACCGGATCCATCCGATGGTGCCGCTTCTGCAGCTCCGGATGTGGAGCTTAAATGGACAGGGGGTTTTGGTTCCAAATTGCACTATGTATATTTTGGTGACAATTTTGACGATGTGAACAATGCGGCCGGCGCTCTTCCTCAGGGAACTACAAAATACACTCCCGGCACACTTAAAATGGCCAAAACTTACTACTGGCGTGTCGATGAATTTGATATTGTCCAAACCCTTAAAGGCGACGTCTGGAGCTTTACGACTGAAGGAGCCGTTGAACCCCTTGATCCGCCGAATGGCGCTGTGGATGTAACACAAACACCTGTTCTGACATGGGCACCGGGCTTTGGAGCTTCACATGAAGTTTATTTCGGTACCGATGCGACTTCTCTGGAGTTAAAAGGCAGCGGCAATCTTGGTTCAGAGAGCTATGATCCCGGACAGCTTGAGTGGAATACCACTTACTATTGGCGTATTGATGAGGCCAATAGCGCTAATGCCGACAGCCCTTGGACAGGCCCACTCTGGAGCTTTACGACAGCCAGCTTCCTTATCATTGACGATATGGAGAGCTACAACGACGTTGATGAAGGTAAACCAGGGAGCGACAGGATATATCTTGCATGGATTGATGGTTTCGATAATCCGGCCACAAATGGCTCTGTCGTTGGTAATTTTGATCCTCCATTTGCCGAGCAGACTATCGTTCACAGCGGCAATCAGTCGATGCCGATGGCCTACGACAACGCTGTCGGCAAATCAGAGGCGACTTTGACGTTGACTTCCAATCGTGACTGGACAGTAAAAGGTTTCAATACACTGACGATTTGGTTCCGAGGCAGTTCGTCTAACGCCGCCGAGAATTTGTATGTTGCCCTCAACGGCAGCGCTGTGGTCAATCATGACAATCCTGATGCGGCAACGAGAGCTTCCTGGACTGAGTGGAATATTGATCTCAAGGCTTTTGCCGACCAGGGCGTGAACCTTGCCAATGTAACTTCGATTACTCTTGGCCTTGGTAACAGAAGCAATCCAGTTGCCGGTGGTGCGGGTATGATGTACTTCGATGATATTCGTTTGTATGCTCCATAGCCGCAAGTGTTAATAAAGTGCGTTTTATATAGAAGTTTCAAAGCAATTCAGGGCTTATACCGATTGTGTATAAGCCCTTTTTTCCTTTGCTTATGAAAGATTTTCAATCATATAGGAGTTAAGTCAGAAGAAATAAAAACACTTGCATTTATCGCGGTTTTCGGAGAGACTTTCGTTTGGAATTTTGCAAGGAGGCTCAAATTATGGACGATAAATGTTTTTTCTTTGCCGGCGGCGGGACAGGGGGACATATATATCCGGCCGTCGCTGTGGCAGAGCAAATAGCAAAGATCCGGCCGGGGGCGAAAATACATTTTTTCTGCAGCAGCCGCAGTATCGATGAGAAAATCCTTGCACAAACCGATTTCGAATTTACCAGGCTTACAGCTACAGGTTTTTCCGTCCGGCCCGGTAAACTAATCAGCTTTTGCAGTTCGTTTTTTATCAGCTACAAGATTGCAAAAGAAGCAATTGCAAAAAGTAAAAATGCGGTGGTAATCGGGGCCGGCGGTTTTGTGTCGGCGCCGGTTTGTCTGGCGGCACATAGATGCAAGGTTCCTGTCGGGCTTTTGAATGTCGATATTGTGCCGGGCCGTGCAAATAAGATAATAAGCCGCTGGGCTGATGAGATATTTGTGCAGTTTGAAGAAAACGCGCAATACTTCGCGCGCAAGGGTGGGAATGTCAACATTGTCGGTTGTCCGTTGCGAGGCGGCTTTGACAATCCGGAACCGAACAAGGCGATTGAACAATTGGGGCTTGAGAAAGATAAAAAAACTTTGCTTGTAACCGGGGCATCGAGCGGCTCGGAGAATATTAACAGAGCGGTATGTTCGCTTTTGAAAAATCTGGATGCTTTTGCAGAAGGTTGGCAGATAGTTCATCTGGCGGGAGTTAATAATTACAAGAAAGTTAAGAGCCAATATGACACCGCCAAAATCAGCCATAAGGTTCTGGGATATTTCGATGATATGGCGAACCTGTTGGCTGCCGCGGATTTGGTTATTGGCAGAAGTGGTGCGGTCAGCATCGCTGAATTCGCAGCGACGGGGACACCAAGTATCTGTATGCCCTATCCATATCACAAGGACAGGCATCAGTATCTGAATGCAGGCAAACTGGTTGAGGCTGGTGCGGCGGTTATCGTGGATGATTTGCAGGATGAAAAAGACAGGGCCGAATGGCTGTGGGAAGAGCTGGGAGAGTTAATGAAAGACGATGGTAAACGACAGGAAATGAAAAGGGGCTGCCAGGCAATTGCAAAGAAAGAGGCCGGCTTGAAAGTTGCAGAAAAGCTTATTGAAATAAGCGGATAGAAAATAACGAGCTGCATACCACATCTCGGAAATTTGGGGAAGCATGAAGAGGAAGGCCGTTTTTTTGCAGAAATCGCTTGACAGAAACGTCCTTGACGGTGATAATAACGATTCTTGGTTGTCTGCGAGGACGGGCTAAGAGTTTAGGGTGAAAGCTCTTGAGAAAGTGACCGAGAGCAAATTTGCTACGTAGCACAGTAAACAGAAAGAGGAGAACATGAGCACATTCAATAACACACGTCGCGATTTTCTTAAACAATCGATGTATTTTGGCACCGCTGCGGTTGCTGCCGGACCTTTGGGTAAAGTGCTGGCGATGAGTTCCGCACGGAGAGGGGCCAAAATGAAGCTCGGATTGGTTACCTATCTCTGGGGTCAGGACTGGGACCTGCCTACGCTGATAGCCAATTGCGAAAAGGCCGGAATCTCCGGCGTCGAGCTGCGAACACAGCACGCCCACGGAGTTGAATCGACCCTTAACGCCCGACAACGCCGGGACGTGAAGAGGCGGTTCGAGAACAGTGCCGTTACACTCGTCGGCTTGGGGACTAACTTTGCCTTCCACCATACCGACCCGGCGAAACTTCGCGGTGACATTGATGGGGCTAAGCAGTATATCAAGCTGTCCAGCGATGTAGGCGGTTCGGGTGTGAAGGTAAAACCGAATGACCTGCCGAAAAGTGTATCGCAGCAACAGACAATAGAGCAGATAGGCAAATCACTGAATGAGTTAGGTCTATATGGCGCCCGTTACGGGCAGGAAATTCGGCTGGAAGTGCATGGAGGATGCTCACAATTGCCGGTCATGAAGGCGATTATGGATGTTGCCGACAATCCCAACGTTGGCGTCTGCTGGAACTGTAATTCTCAAGACCTCCAGGGCCAGGGGTTGGAGTATAACTTCAATCTGGTTAAAGACAGGTTTAGTGATATCGTCCACGTACGCGAGCTTAACATTGGCGACTATCCTTACCAGGAGCTGATGAACCTGTTTGTGGCGATGGACTACGACGGCTGGATTCTTCTCGAGGCCCGCACGAAACCCGACGACCGTGTTAAGGCATTAGCAGAGCAGCGTCAGGTCTTCGAGGAAATGGTTGCTAAGGCGCAGAACGCTGGAACCGCCGGAAAAAGTGCTTCGGGCGTTAAGATTACCGAAGGGGAAAAGACATTACGGGTTGATATAAACGGTAAACTTTTTACGGAGTATTGTTTTAATGATGTGCCCCGTCCTTATTTCTATCCTGTGATTGGTCCTACGGGTGAGCCGATTAATCGCCACTGGCCGATGAAGGACATTAATCCGGACGAGGCGAAAGACCATGTCCACCACAAGAGCCTGTGGTTTACGCACGGCGAGATAAACGGGCAGGATTTTTGGGGTGAGGGCTCCAACAGCGGCAAAGTTGTTCACGATAAATTTCTCAAGGTTGCATCCGGTCAGGATGTGGGTGTTATTCAGTCGCAAAATAAGTACGTGGCGCGCGACGGTAAGGTTATCTGCACCGATACCCGGACACACAGATTCTACAACCGCAAAGACGGTCAAATCATGGACTTCGAAATTACCATCCATGCTTCTGAAGGCAAGGTGGTTATGGGTGATACAAAAGAAGGCTCGATGGCGATTCGATTAGCGCCGACGATACGGCTCAAAGGGAAAGTCGGAAAAGGACATATTCAAAACAGTGAAGGTCACAGTGACGGCCAGACCTGGGGCAAGCGTGCCGCGTGGTGTGATTATTACGGGCCTCTGGAAAACCAAATCGTAGGTGTTGCTATCTTCGACCATCCGCAGAATCCGAAACATCCTACCTGGTGGCATGTTCGTGATTACGGACTGTTCGCGGCCAATCCGTTCGGACAGCATGACTTTGAGAGAAAAGAGCAAGGCGTAGGGGATATTACGATACCCGCCGGTGAGAGTCTGACATTCAAGTACCGGTTCTATTTTCATAAAGGTGATACGAATCAGGCCGATGTAGCTAAGCATTACCGCGAATATGCGGCGGGTAAATAAACAACAAAATATACCGGACAACAACCTTTGTAAAAAATATAGGAGAAATATTATGAGTAAGCTAAGTCGTAGAGATTTTATGAAAGGTACGATGGCTGCCGGAGCGGCTATGGCGTTAATAGGCCCTAATTCCCGCGTCCTCGGTGCGAATGACGAGATTCGGCTCGCCACCGTCGGCGTCGGCTCACAGGGAAGCGGCCATACACAAATCTTCAGCGCGATTCCCGGCGTGCGTTATGTGGCAGTTTGTGACGCCGACCAAAACCATGTCGACCAGCGAGTCAAGTACTTTGCCGACAAGGGCGTTAAGGTGGACGGCTACACCGACGTGCGTGAGCTGCTCGACCGCAAGGACATCGACGCGATCACCTCAGCCACACCGAACCATTGGCATGCGCTCGTGACCGTCTGGGCCTGCCAGGCGGGCAAAGACGTCTATATCGAAAAGCCCGCCTCGCATGAAATCTGGGAGGGCCGTAAGATGGTCGAGGCCGCCCGCAAGTACGACCGTATCGTGCAGATCGGCACGCAGAAGCGCTCGTCTGAAGCTCACAAAGCGGCATTCGAGTGGATTCGCGAGGGCAACATCGGTAAGATCAAGTGGGTTCGCGGGTTCTGCTACAAGGGCCGCGGTCCCGGCACCAACGGTATTGTCCACGGCACGAACGGACCGAATCCTGTCCCGGCCAGTGTAGATTATAATAAGTGGTGCGGCCCGGCCGACATGATGCCGCTGAATCGAACAAAGCTGCACTACGTATGGCATTGGGTGTGGAATACCGGCTGCGGCGACATCGGCAACCAGGGACCTCATGAAATGGACTTGGCGCGATGGGCACTAGGCGATCCGGGGCTGCCGACGCGCGCCTTCAGCATTGGAGGTCGGTTCGGAGTCGGGCAGACCGACGACGTTGGTGAGACGGCCAATACTCAGATCGCCTTCTTCGACTACAAGCCGGCTCCCCTTATTTTCGAAGTGCAAGGACTGCCCGCCCAAAAGGGCGTCCGTCACATGGACAACTACCGCCGGACCGGCGTCAGCATCGGAGATTGCGTGCAGTGCGAAGGCGGCTACTTCCCCTGCGGCGACGGTGGCGGCTGGATATTCGACAACGACGGTAAGAAGGTCAAACCCTTTACCGGCAAAGACTACGGTGGGATCGGCGGCCAGGGACACCATGAGAACTTTATCAAGGCCGTACGCAGCCACAAAGTCAGCGATCTTAACGCAGACATCGAGGTGGGACACATCTCGGCCTCGCTGTGCCACATGGCCAATACATCCCATCGCATCGGCAAGAAGGCGACGCCAGATGAAATCAAGACCGCCATCGGTGACAATGCCGAGATGATGGACTCGTTCGACAGGATGCTCGAGCATCTGGCCGCCAACGAGGTGGACCTGGAGAAAGAACCGATTACGATAGGCCCGATGCTGACGATGGATGCTCGGACGGAGCGCTACGTCGGTGAAAACAGCGACCTGGCCAACATGTTCATCAAGCGCAATTACCGTGAGCCGTTTGTTGTACCGGAAAGAGTCTGATGAAGTTTGCTCTTTGTAATGAGATGTTCGAAGGCCGGCCGATGGCCGAGGTCTGTTCAACCGCAAAGTGGTTAGGATATGATGGTATCGAGATAGCGCCATTTACCCTGGCTGCTTCGGCAGAGGATATCGGCGCTGAGCAGCGGAAGGAAGTTCGGCAGATTATCGCTGATAACGGTCTTGAGGCTGTGGGGCTGCACTGGCTTTTTGCCGGGCCTTCCGGTCTGCATATGACAACTAATGATAATAAAACATGGGGCAGGACAAGAGATTACTTGTCCTGCCTTCTTGATTTATGCAGCGACCTTGGCGGCAAGGTGTTGGTGCTCGGCTCGCCGAAGCAGCGAAGCCTTGAGGCCGGACAAACCAGAGAAGGCGCGTGGGCAAAGGCTGTGGAGTTGCTCAGCAGCGTTCTCGATAAAGCCGGTGTGTTGGGTCTTAACATTTGTCTTGAGCCGCTGTCAACTAAGGAGACCGATTTTATTAACACAGTTGCCGAAGGCATGCAAATGGTTCGCGAAATAAATCATCCGAACATGAAGATTCATCTCGACGTCAAGGCGATGTGCTCGGAAGAAACACCTGTGCCTGATGTTATCCGTTCAGTCCAGGCCGCCGATATCGGCCACTTTCATGTCAATGATGCCAATCTTTACGGACCCGGTATGGGGGATGTGGACTACGGTCCCATTGCTGAGGCGATAAAAGATGTCGGATGGGACAAGTGGCTCAGCGTTGAGGTATTTAAATACGACCCGGACCCGGAGACGATTGCCCGCAAAAGCATTGAGTACCTTCGGACTTATTTTTAGACCGTGACAATAACGGAATAAGAATGGGGGGCAAACAAGCCAGATTACTTTTTATTTTTTCTTCTTTGGGGTATTCAGCCAATCCTGGAGATTTTTGGCTAAAATTTCCACATCTTCCTTTTGCATAATATGGTTGATGATTGTCGGTGAGATTTTTAGCTTTACCATCGCTTTGTGGGCCCTTTGCCATAGCCGGTCTTTCTTGGCTTTGGTATCAGCTAAGTACAGTTCGGTTACAAGTTCGGCGAGTTTGCCGAGCATTATTGTATCGAGGTTGTTGTAATAACCTGATATCACGCCTTTTTGGAATTGTGAGTAGTCATTTTTAGCCATATTAGCTTTCTGAAAAGTTTTTAGATATTTTTGGGTGCTTTTTTACAGGAAAGTTTCAGATAAATCAAGTTATGCGTATTATTAAGAGCGATTTTTACTGGCTTTGTAAAAATAACCGGCTATAATCTGCGGAAACGTTTTGGCGGTGAGCTATGTTGTAAGGCGGCTTTGGTGTGCCTTTAAGTAAGCTGTCGCGTAAATTCTCAAATCGGATATGAGAGTTGGTATGCGAAATAGAACGCTGTTTATTTTATTTTTTGCACTTTTACTGTCGGGGCAGGCCTTCTCAGGCATAGATAGTAGTGCCGAACAGGTGCCTGATGTAACAGCCTTTGTCGGTCAGGATTTGAACATGGAAGGGCGGGCGGTTGTAAGCCATCAGTTGAGCACTGGCGAGCATATTCTGATTTTCCGTGAAGGATTTTCGATGTCGATTGGGGCCAATCAGTTTTCAAGTGAGAATGCCGTAGTATGGCTGATTCCACGTTCCGCAGTGCCTGTTGAAAGTACTGTCCCGGAAAAGCTCAAAGTTGGCGACAGGTCTCGTATCGGTTATAAAGCAATGGTCTATCTGCAGGGCGGCGTATCGGCAGAAAAAGCCAGGGGCGCCCGGATGACCAGTCTGACTGGGACGGTGATTGAGCCGGGACGGGTGATGGCGGTTCAGGCTGGTGTAAGCGGGGAAGTCTTTGTAACTGCGGACAAAAGAAGGATGGCCGACCCTCGAGGATTAGCACTTTACTCAGAGGCATTTTCGGGATTGCGGAAAGTCGGATTTTGGCCGACGAGTCCTGAGGCCCAGCCGCAGGAGATTGAGTTTATTGAAGAAAGTGAAGAACCAGTGGTTGCCGGCAGCGAGCCGGAAGACAAAGAGCCAAAATTCAGATATCCGCTTCACTATTCGGGCGTTGGTGAGGTTGTTCCCAAGATAGAATGGGACGGGGCTGCAGAGACTGGGACGATAATAGGCAGGATATATCTGTGGCAAAAGAAGGATGAAAAAGGCGGCCTGTTGGAATTTATGGCTGATAATGCGGTTATGTTCCGTTCCCCCCCGGCCCCTAAAGGCAAAGAGAAACGAACAGGCGATGAAGGTGTTTTGGGTGGCGGGGATGTAAAAGCGATTTATTTGTCCGGCGATGTTTTGATGACCGAAGGGCGGCGGACGATTCGGGCCGAAGAAATATACTACGACTTCGAGGCAAAAAAAGCTCTTGCAGTAAAAGCGGTGATGAGGAATTTCGATGAGTCCAAAGGGATTCCGATTTATATCAAGGCGTTGAAGTTAAGGCAGTTGGCTGAGAATAAATTTGGGGCCGAAAATATAACTTTGACAACGAGTGAATTTTATGTGCCTCAGCTTTCGTTTAACGCTTCGAAAGTGATTATAACCGATACGACGAGTCTTGAGGCACAGCAGGGTGAAGCCCCCAAGAGCAGTTTCGATGCCCAGATGCGTGATGTGCGTTTGAAGTTATATGATAAAACAATTTTCTATTGGCCTTTGATGCGCAGTAATCTGCAAAGGCCTGATACCCCGCTTAAAACTGCGCACGTTGGCAGGGACAATACGTGGGGAACACAGGTTGAAACACAGTGGTACCTGGCTCGGCTTTTAGGGCTGGAAGAGCCGGAGGGCACGGAAAGCACTCTCTCGCTGGATTATTACAGCAAGCGTGGTTTTGGCAGCGGAATCGAGGTAGATTATGCAAAAGAGGACTATTTCGGAAGGATTTTAGGCTATATAATCAACGACAGAGGCCAGGACCGGCTTGGCAGACACGTCAGCAGAAAAAATCTTGAGCCGGAAAGAGATCTCCGAGGAAGGTTCACTTGGCAGCACAGGCAGTTTCTCCCCTTTGACTGGCAGCTTACCACCGAGATTAGTTATATATCTGATGAGCATTTCATGGAGAGTTTTCATCGTGGCGAGTTTAATGTAGGTAAGGATCAGGAAACACTCATTCACATGAAGCGTATCGAGGACAACTGGGGTCTTTCCCTTTTGAGCAAGGTGCGAATCAACGATTTTGTCGATGAGCTTGAAGAATTACCCAGTGCCGAGTTTCACTGGACGGGTCAGTCGTTTCTCGAAGATAGTCTGACATTCTACAGCGACACCCAGGTAGGCAGATTTCGTGAGCGTTACTCAGAGAGCACACCGGCCGGTCCGCAGCAGTTTTTTTCCTTCATAACAACGAGAAACGAAATTGATATGCCTTTGATGTTTGGCACGTCGAAGGTTGTTCCTTTTGTGGCAGGGACGGCGGCGTATGAAGACGGGCTGGGTTTTTACAGTAAGCTTGACGGCGGCAGCGGACAAAGAGAAGATGAAGTTTGGTTTGGAGAAGCCGGTGTCCGTGTGTCGTCGCAGCCGTTCTGGAAGGTTTTTCCCGGTGTCGAATCGAAAATATGGGATTTAAATCAGCTAAGGCATATTATCAGGCCGTATTTGACAGCCGCAGCTTACACTGAAACCGACTCGGTTATCGAACAACGTGATACCTTGAGCGTAGGTATTTCACAGAGGCTGCAAACCAAAAGAGGCATCGGTGATAAGATGCGAACCGTTGACTGGATGTGGCTGGATACGCACGTTACTTGGGTGAATGATTCTGATGACACAGCAGGAACAGCAGGGCCGGACAGGTTTATCTGGAATAAGCCGTTTATTCCGCTGCTTAACAGATTCAATACAATATTGAACCCGCAAGACAGATACGATAGGCGAAACGGCGATATTTTCGGACCGAGACGCAATTATTTCGGCGCCGACTATATATGGCGTCTGAGTGATACAACTGCGGTGCTCTCTGATATGAATTTTGATATACAAAGCGGCGTGGTGCAGCAATATAATGTTGGTTTTTCGCACATGCGCTGGCCTGATTTGAGTTATTATTTAGGCAGTAGATATTTAAGACGCATTGATAACGGGTTCGGCGAACATGGATCTAATGCGCTTACTTTTGCCGCTACGTACGTGCTCGACCCGCGATACACCCTTGTTTATTCAGGACAGCTTGATTTTGACTATGGCAAGACTGTAAGGAGTGATTTAACGCTTGTAAGGCAGTACCACAGGATATACTGTGGTATTACATATAGCGCCGATGCCTCTTTAGACAGGCAGGCGATAGTATTCAGTATCTGGCCTCAGGGAGTGCCCGATTTAGCGATTGGCTCGGGAAGATATATGGGAGCGAGCGGTTCGGCTGAGTACTAATTATTATTGATTCGACCCGTATTAATGTCCGATATTGGATATTTATTAGTACATAGAATGTTTGGTTAAATAATTTTTTAACCATAAGATAATTTTGAGGGTTTTAAGGAGAATATAATGGCATTGGTTAATACCAAAAAAATGTTCGAGATGGCTTACAAGAACGGCTATGCAATTGGGGCGTTCAATGTGAATAATATGGAAATCACACAGGGTATTATTGATGCGGTGGCTGAAGAAAAGGCCCCGCTCATCCTGCAGATTTCGAGGGGGGCGCGTGAATACGCCAAGATAAGCTATTTAAAGGCGATTATTAACGTGGTAGTGGAGGAAAATCCTGATATTCCTGTCGCGATTAACCTTGATCACGGTGATACATTTGAGACGTGCAAACAATTTGTCGATGATGGTTTTACGTCGGTGATGATAGATGCTTCCCACAAGCCGTTTGAGGAAAACATCGCGGTTACGAAAAAGGTGGTTGAGTACGCTCATGCCCGGGATGTTGTGGTTGAAGCCGAGTTAGGCCAGTTGGGTGGTATCGAGGAAGACGTTGTTGGTGTCTCTGAAGATGATATAAGCAAACACCTGGCCGATCCGAATCAGGTCGAAGAATTTGTCGAAAAAACAGGGGTGGATTCCCTGGCGATAGCTATAGGTACAAGCCACGGTGCCTACAAGTTTAAGAAGGAGCCGAAGCTGGCTTTTGATGTTTTACAGGAGGTTGCAGAGAGGCTGCCCGGCTTTCCGCTGGTTATG